>ERZ857998.115-NODE-115-length-122328-cov-10.909473_pt1 | contig 122328 bp, 123 predicted proteins | sample MGYA00519954_ERZ857998 | MGnify/ENA primary metagenome ERZ857998 (study PRJEB31778, sample SAMEA3449424) | human gut metagenome | biome: human gut; feature: human-associated habitat; material: faeces | place: United Kingdom | collected 2010/2012 ...
CCTCGCGTTCCGCCATCTCCGCTTCTTGCCTGGCTCGCTTTTCGGCAAGCTCCGCCTTCTGCGCGGCGTATTCCTTGGCGTATTCCGGATCAAGGCTGGCCTTCAGCTCCTTGTAAGCGTCCTCCAGCAGCGTCACGTCACGCATCGCGGAGTTGAGGATTGCCTGCAGCGCAACAAAGATTTCTTTCAGTTCCTCACTCGTCACACGTTTACGCTGCGCCCGCCGATTCTGCAGGTCATAGAACTTGACGTTCCTCTCGCAGAGGGTTACGAAAGTTTTTTGGCTCTGCGCGAACTTTTCCTTGAGTTCCTGCGCCAGCGTGTCTTCCTCCGGCATCGCGATGTTTGCCATCGTCAAAGCTTCGGCTTCCTCCTTATGCTTTTCAAAACGCTGCAGATAACTGTCATAGTTTTTCTTTTGGAACGGTTTGAATTTTTTTAAATATTCTCCCGCCTCCGCATTGGTTCTGCCATAGGGCATGATGATTTCCATAAAATATTCATCTACCACACGAAATAGTTCATCCGTATAAGCCATTGCAAACCTCCTTCGCGCGCGAACTGCGCGCCTTCATTTTTTATTTTACCACAAAACAAAACTTTGAGAAAGAGTTTTTGCTGCGCAAAATCGCCATGCGAAAATCCGTACGCAAAAAGGACGGGAGCGCCCCGTCCTTATATTTTCGTTCTTATTTTCGTTTTGTCTGCAGGCTGTTTATTTTGCTGCCTTCTTCGCGGTTTCGCAAAGTGCTGCGAATGCAGGTGCGTCGTAGATCGCCATTTCGGAAAGCATCTTTCTGTTGATTTCGATACCGGACTTTTTGAGACCGTCCATCAGTCTGCTGTAGCTGATATCGTTCATTCTCGCAGCCGCGTTGATTCTCGCGATCCACATCTGTCTGTACTGTCTCTTCTTTAACTTTCTGCCGACATACGCGGATCTTAAGGATCTCATCACTGCCGGATTCGCGGCTCTGAATACTTTGCTCTTCGCACCGTAGAAGCCCTTCGCTAATTTTAAGATTTTTTTATGTCTCTTATGCGCGTTTACGCCTTTCTTTACTCTTGCCATTTTTCTTACCTCCTAATATCTTCCGTTATTTTGCCATGGATCTGAGCATTCTCTTTAAGTCAGCACTGGTTAAAACTGTTGCTTTTCTCAGGCCTCTTTTTCTCTTAGCGGATTTCTTCGTAAGAATATGGCTCTTGTATGCCTTATTTCTCTTAATCTTGCCGGATCCTGTTAATTTCAGTCTTTTGCATGCTCCTCTATGGGATTTCATCTTATTCTTTGCCATGATGATTTTTCCTCCTATGATTAATTCTAATGGAAATTTGTAACTTTTTTAGTGGCTATTTCTCCGCCTTTGGGCCGAGCACCATCGTCAAGCTTCTGCCTTCAAACAGCGGTTTCTTTTCGATGACGCCAACTTCGGAAACGCATTGCGCGAATGTTTGCATGACGTCCATGCCCTTCGCCACGTAGTCTCTTTCTCTGCCTCTGAAGCGCAGGCTGACCTTCACCTTGTCGCCGTCCCTGAGGAATTTGGCCGCGGTGTTAGCTTTCACCTGAATATCGTGTCCCTCAATGAAAGTGCTCAGTCTGATCTCTTTCACCTGAGTCGTCTTTTGTTTCTTTCTGGCTTCTTTTTCTTTTTTTTGAAGCTCATAGCGATATTTCCCGTAATCGAGAATTTTGCAGACCGGCGGTTTCGCGTTCGGTGAAATGTTGACTAAGTCCAGCTTCTTCTCCGTTGCCAGATCCAGCGCCTGCTGCGTCGGCATAACACCCAGCATTGTCCCGTCCGTATCGATGACTCTTACTTCTTTTTCACGAATTTCTTCGTTGATCAGATTTTCCTTACTAATGGTCGTACCTCCTAAAAATTCAGCTGTCTCAAAGATATACGCCTGCCTTTGAAACAATAAAAGCGGATACAGAAAGTATCCGCTTTAGCACACGCGAAACGCGTGAATTTCAACATATCAACCCATGTCGGCGACGTGGCCGCAGAGGTGAGAAGCGGATAACTTCTTCTTCGTTACTTAGTAACTATACCTCAAAATGCCCGCGCTGTCAAGTATTTTTTGCGGGAACTCACCAGTAACTCAAGCGTTGGGATGAAAGGATAAAATGTGTGACAAACAACTCAACTCCTTCAAAATCTAATATGTTATAATATTGTCAAAGATTGTTTCTCTAACTGTACAGGAGGGAGGTCGTAGTATGATAGCTAAAGTAAAAGGATTATTCGCCATCCTGATGATATTAATTATGGCGATGAGTTTTGCGTCATGCAAAGATGCAGATGACGGCAAAGCGGATAGTGTATGGCTAAATGGAACGATTTACACAGTTGACGATGAATTTAGTGTCGCTTCTGCAATTGCCGTTGTCGGAGACAAACTGGTTTATGTCGGAGATGACGAAGGAGTACAGGATTATATCGGCAAGAACACAACCGTTACGGATTTGGACGGCAAGTGTGTCCTGCCGGGACTGATTGACAGTCATTTGCATATGGCAAAGATAGGCTCTCAACTTTCCGCAGTAGATATTTTTTGGGCTCCGAAGGAAGTAATCCTAGAAAAAGTGAAAGAGGCAGCAGAAGCAGCGCAACCCGGTGAATGGATTCAGGGACGCGGATGGATTGAGTCGGTTTGGCCAGACAAAAAATTTCCAACGAAAGAAGATCTTGATGCAATCGCGCCGGATAATCCTGTCTATTTGACACGTGCGGATGGACACACCATCTGGGTCAACAGTAAGGCTCTGGAAATCGGTGGTATTACAAACAAGACTCCAAATCCGCAAGGCGGCTACATTTATCGCGATGCCGCTGGAGAAGCTACCGGTATCTTAACCGATACTGCAACCAATCTCATCAGTCAGCACTTGCCTGCATCAACGCTCGAGGACGGAAAACTCTGGTTGGAAGCTGCTTCAGGGCACCTTTCCTCTTATGGAATTACCAGCGCGATGGATGCGGGAACTTCCCCTGCATATATTCCTCTGTACGAAGAATTGATCAAGGAGGATAAATTCCACGTTCGTACCGATGCGGAAATATCAATCAATACTATTGAAGATGATGGTTATCAGTACATCAAGAATCACGAACCACGCTTAGGCGATCTGAACAATATGCTGGATGTTATGGCAGTAAAGGTAGTTTCTGATGGCGCTATGGGCGGCAGGAGCGCCGCCATGATTGAAGAATACAATGACGCACACGGCAAGTTCGGCGAATTGATCTTTACAGATGATGAATTCTACCAAATCTCAAAAGCTGTTTATGACAACGGGTACCAGCTATCCATTCACGCGATTGGAGATGCGGCTTCGAGACAGGTTTTGAATACCTTTGAAAAGCTTCAGAATGAAGGCAGTCGTGAAGATATCCGAACACGTATTGAGCATTACCAGTGTGTACAACCTGAGGATATGGATAAGACAGTCAAACTGAATGTCCTGCCTTGTTTCAACGCCATTCATGCAACTTCGGATATGCTGGTAGCGGAAGACCGCTGGGGTACAGATCGTATGGCCTATTCCTACGCATGGCGAACAATGTTGGATAAAGGAGCGATAATTCCAAATGGTTCTGACGCACCGGTAGAGTTAGCAAATCCATACCATGGCTTCTACGCTTCGGTAACGCGTATGAGCAGAGGAGAACAACCTCCGGAGGGCTGGTATGCCGATCAGTGTATGACACGCGAAGAAGCGTTGAGAAGCTTTACAATTTGGGGTGCCTACAGTATGTTTGGCGAAGAAATCAAAGGCTCCCTGGAAGAAGGCAAGCTTGCAGACTTTGTTGTCATTGATCGCGATTACATGACCTGTGAGGCGTGGGAATTGATGAATATCCAGGCGCTCACTACTGTTTTAGGCGGCAAAGTGGTCTACGAAAAGAATACATCCATTCCGACAGTTTCATGGCAGGGTGTCCCTGTAACTTATTATCATGAACCATATATGGATAACGGGGAAGTCTTTGCGCCTTTAGAAGACATGGTCAATGCCCTTTCCGCGAAATCTGAATCGATGGACAACATGCAGTATAAGGTTACATTAAATAAGAAATCCGCAAAGCTTATGGCAGCCGAAAAAGATGGAATCGCTTATGTGAATGTTAAAGAGTTTTACGAAGGCCTGGGATTTAAAACCCAATGGCAAGCAGAGAGCGCAACGATTTCAATCGGTGCATAAGTTCTGACTGTGACAAAAAAGAACAGGTCTGAGCGGCCTGTTCTTTTGAGTCCATTTTTATCTGATTCGGTTTGCTTTGTCTCGTTTATCTTTCAATATATTCGTCTCTGCCGGCGCCGACGGAAACGTATTTGATCGGGCAGCCAACGGCTTTTTCAATCATTTCAACATAGTCGCGTGCGGCCTTTGGCAGCTCGTCGAAGCTGCGGCAGCCGGAGATGTCGCAGTGCCAGCCTTCCACATATTCGTAATGCGGCTTGGCCTCGGCAAGCATACTTCCATTCGGGAAGTTGTCGATCAGCGCGCCGCCGACTTCGTACTGCGTACAGACCGGGATCTTATCCAGATAGGACAGCACATCGAGCTTGGTCAGCGCAATCTCAGTCGCGCCCTGCATCAGGGTACCGTAGCGGGAGGCTACCACGTCAAAGCCGCCGACTCTGCGCGGACGTCCGGTTGCGGCGCCGTATTCACCGCCTGCCTCTCTGAGTCTGTCTGCTTCCTCCCCGAAAAGTTCACAGGTAAACGGTCCTTCCCCGACGCAGCTCGAATAGGCTTTCATAATGCCGACCACGCAGTCCTCCTTGCAGAACGGAATGCCCGCGCCGATCGGCGCATAGGCTGCGATCGTGGAGGACGAGGACGTATACGGGTAGATGCCGAAGTCGATATCACGCAGCGCGCCCAGCTGGGCCTCGAACATCAGGTTCTTGCCTGCCCGTACCGCATCGCCGAGGTAAACTGTGGTATCCTTGATATAATCCTTGAACGGAAAACCGTAGGTTTCGAGCCACTGATACATGTCGTCCGGCGAAATCGGTTCGTGCGCATAGCCGCCGGCCACAGTCAGGTTCTCCCATTCGACCAAATCCGCTACGCGCTCCTTGAGATGCTCCGCATGCAGCAGATCGCCCATGCGAAGCGTTTTTTTCATATATTTGTCGGCATAGACCGGCGCGATACCGCGTCGGGTGGAACCGAATTTTTTGTCTGCCAGTCTGTCCTCTTCCAGAATGTCACGCATCTTGTGATACGGCATGCAGATCGTCGCGCGGTCACTGATGACCAGATGCTGCGGCGTGATCTCAATGCCCTTGTCGCGCAGCATTTTAATCTCGTTGAAAAGATGCTCGAGGTCGATGACCATGCCCGGCCCCATCACGTTGACGGTCTCGTCGCGCAGAATGCCCGACGGCAGCAGGTTCAGAATGAACTTGCCCTTTTCGTTGACGACGGTATGCCCGGCGTTGTTGCCGCCCTGATAGCGGATGACGATATCATATTTTTCGCTCAGAAGGTCGACCATGCGGCCCTTGCCTTCATCACCCCAGTTTGTTCCTACCACAGCTGTTAACATTGTGCTACCTCCTTATATCTTTGGTATTGTTCTATGGATTTCGCCGTACGCGCCTTGCGAAAGCAGCGCGCAGAGCGTTGTAATCATTTGAAATTTTTGCGGTTTTGCCTGCCTGCCGCGCCTATACGTTAATCTCAACTTCCGCGCCCACAAGCTCCGCGTTCGCGTCGAGAACAGGCTGCACATAGTCCGCCAGGAACCGCGTCACCTGCTGCGGCGCGCAGCCCACGAACTTGCGCACATCGAGTACCGCCGCGAGACTCTCCTCGGTCAGACCGAAGCGTTCGTCCGCGAGAAGCAGTGAAAGCAGATTGTTTTCCTTGCCCTCCGCCTTGACAGCCTTTGCCGCCTGCTGGGAATACTGCCGGATGATCTCGTGCAGCTCCTGCCGATCACCGCCGCGGCTGACCGCGTCCATGAGGATGTTCTCGGTCGCGATAAACGGCAGTTCCTCCCGCAGATGCTTTGCCATAACCTTGTCGTAGACCGTTCCCCCGGTGATAACGTTGATCGCCAGAGAAAGGATGCCGTCGGCAGCCAGGAAAGTTTCCGGTATCGTAATTCTGCGGTTCGCGGAGTCGTCCAGCGTCCGCTCGAGCCACTGATTGGCGGCGGTATCCGCGGTATTGCCGGTACAATTGATGATGTAGCGTGAAAGTGATACAATCCGCTCGCTGCGCATCGGGTTACGCTTGTATGCCATAGCGGAGGAACCGACCTGTCCGCTCTCGAACGGTTCGTCGAATTCCTTCATATGCGCCATCAGACGCAGATCGACCCCCATCTTGCTCGCGCTTTGCGCGATGCCGCTGAGTACCTGCAGAACAAAGTTGTCAACCTTGCGTGAATAGGTCTGTCCGGAAACCGGCATGCAGGCTTCAAAACCCATCTTCGCCGCGATCTTTCGTTCCAGCTCTCTGACCTTGTCCTGATCTCCCTCAAACAGCTCCAAAAAGCTTGCGCCTGTACCTGTCGTACCCTTGCAGCCAAGCAGTTTTAAATGCGCCAGTTCAAATTCCAGACGTTCGTAGTCCATCAGGAAATCCTGCAGCCACAGGCAGGCGCGTTTGCCCACCGTCGTCGGCTGCGCCGCCTGAAAATGCGTATAGGCGAGTGTCGGTGTGTCTTTTTCACGCTCTGCGAAATCCGCCAGCGCGCGCATCAGGCTGACCAGCAGCTTCTTGATCTGTAACAGTCCTTCTTTCATCTGCAGGATATCGGTATTGTCGCCGACAAAGCAGCTCGTCGCGCCAAGATGAATGATCGGCGCGGCAGTCGGACAGAGATCCGCGTAGGTGTGGATATGCGCCATGACGTCGTGACGCAGCTTCTTTTCGTAATCGGCTGCTTTGTCATAGTCGATGTCATCAATATGCTGCTTCATTTCCTCGATCTGCGCGTCCGTGATTGCGAGTCCGAGCTCCTTTTCGCTCTCAGCCAGCGCGATCCAGAGTCTGCGCCAGGTGGAAAACTTGTTGTCCGGGCTGAAGATGCGCTGCATCTCCTTGGACGCGTATCTGCCGCAAAGCGGATTTTCGTAAATTTCTTTATGCATGGTTCGTCTCCTTTTTGGTGAGGGCAGCTTCTATCAGCCCCAAGAACAACGGATGTGGTTTATTCGGCCGGCTCTTGAATTCCGGGTGGAACTGCACGCCGATATAAAAATCATTTTGCGGAATCTCAACGGTCTCCACGATGTTGCCGTCCGGGGACGTACCGCTGATGACCAGTCCACTTTCCGCCAGAGTTTCCCGATATAGATTATTGAACTCGTAGCGATGGCGATGACGCTCCGAGATCTCCTCCGTGCCGTAGCAGCGGTACATCTGCGTACCCTTCGCGATCCTGCAGGGATAAGCGCCCAAACGCAGCGTGCCGCCCTTGTCGATCTGATGGCTCTGATCCGGCAGGAAATCGATGACCTTGTACTTGCTTAGCTCGTCAAATTCTCCGGAATTTGCGTCCTCCATGCCGCAGACATGTCTGGCAAAGTCGATGACCGCAACCTGCATGCCCAGGCAAATGCCCAGATACGGTAAATTGTGCGTCCGGCAGTAAGCGGCGGTCAGGATCTTGCCCTCGATCCCGCGATTGCCGAAGCCGCCCGGAACGATCACGCCGTCACAGCCGGAAAGCAGGCTCTCCACCGTCTGTTCGTTGATGGTTTCGGAGTCGATCCACTCAATCTCGATATTGGTACCGTAGGCATAGCCCGCATGCCGCAGCGCCTCGGCTACCGAAAGATACGCGTCGTGCAGCTGGACGTACTTGCCGACCAGCCCGATGGTCACACTGCGCTCCGCGCTGTGAATCTTGTCAATCAGCGCTTTCCATTTGGTAAGATCCGGTTCCGGCGCCGTGATTCCCAGTTCTCTGCACACGATATCCGAGAAATGATGCGCTTCCAGCATCAACGGCGCTTCATACAGAACGGGGATCGTGATGTTTTCGATGACACAATCCGGCTTGACATTGCAGAACAACGCGATTTTTTTAAAAATGCTTTCTTCTAACTTTTCATCCGCGCGCAGAACGATGATGTTTGGCTTGATGCCAAGGCCCTGCAGATTTTTGACGGAATGCTGCGTCGGCTTGCTTTTGTGTTCGTCAGAGCCTCGCAGATACGGTACCAATGTCACGTGAATAAAGAGCGCGTTATCCGCGCCAACCTCCAGTCCGACCTGTCGGATTGCCTCCAGGAACGGCTGGCTTTCAATATCTCCGGTCGTGCCGCCGACTTCCGTGATGACCACGTCCGCGTCGGTCGCGCGTCCGACATTGTAGATAAACGATTTGATTTCATTGGTAATATGGGGAATTACTTGTACGGTTTCGCCGAGATATTCGCCCCGGCGCTCCTTGTTCAGCACATTCCAGTACACCTTGCCGGAGGTCAGGTTGGAAAACCGATTCAGGTCTTCATCGATGAAGCGTTCATAATGCCCGAGGTCCAAGTCGGTTTCCGCGCCGTCCTCGGTGACGAATACCTCGCCATGCTGATACGGACTCATCGTCCCGGGGTCTACATTGATATAGGGGTCTAATTTTTGCGCCGCTACCTTGAGACCTCGTTCCTTGAGAAGTCTTCCAAGCGACGCCGCGGTAATGCCTTTGCCAAGCCCTGACACAACGCCTCCGGTCACAAAAATGTATTTTGTCTGCTTCGCACTCTGTTTGATGGTGGTTTGCTTCATGATGCTGCCTCTTTCTTTTTTGGATTCTCTCTGACTCCCGCAAAAACAAAAATAAGGGCACTAACTGACAGGAACCCTCACGACCAGCCAATTAACATCCTTATCTTCTTGCGTCTTTATTCTTTTTCTTCTTTTTAACAGAGTTATTTTACTGATTTTTTTCTCACTTGTCAACTTTTTTCACAAGAAAAATTGTGTTTTTTTGTGTTTTCCTCAATATGGAAGTTTTTACGATAACTTTACAGCAAAGGTCACACCCTCTGCGCGTAAAAAAGAAAAAATGCGGAACATCTGTTTACTTTTTGTTCGTCTTATGGTAAACTGTTCGTAGCTGAAAAATCACAGAGAAGTTGAGAAAGGAAGCAGTGCAATGTTAAAACAAAGAGAACAAAAAATTCTGGATTATATGAAGTCGGAGATCAAAACCAAGGGTTATCCTCCGACAGTCAGGGAGATTTGCGCTGCTTTACATATCAAATCCACCTCAACGGCGCATAAGGATATCGAAAGTCTTGTCAGACAAGGCTACCTGGTTAAGGACCCTTCTAAACCGCGCGCGCTGATGGTCGTGGATCCGCAGGAGGCTTTCGGTCACATCCCGGCAGGTAAGGCTGCCGCCGCACCGGCACAGGATGCGGGCGCGGCTTCGGTACAGACCGTTCCGGATGTCGTCGAAATCCCGGTCGTCGGCCGCGTCGCCGCAGGGAAACCGATCCTCGCCGACGAGAACATCGAGGACAGCTTCCCGGTACCGTCCCGCTACGCCGCAAAGGGCACGAACTTCATGCTCCGCGTACGCGGCGAGAGCATGATCGAAGCCGGTATCATGGATGGTGACTTGATTCTTGTACAGCAGACCGAAACCGCAAACAACGGCGAGATCGTCGTCGCCATGATCGACGGGTTTGAGAGTGAAGCGACCGTCAAGACCTTTTACCGCGAGAACGGCCATGTCAGACTGCAGCCGGAGAACCATACGATGAGTCCGATCATCGTCAAAGACGTCCGCATCATGGGCAAGGTCAAGGGCGTGTTCCGCTACTTCAGCTAAACTTCTCGCTGCTGCCCCTGTCCATCGTAAAAACAAAAGAACTGTCCTGCAGCCGATGCATCTTTTTCATCACCGCTGTGAGACAGTCCTTTTTTTGTTATGCGGGAAATATCACAATGTGACATTTTAAAATGACTGTAAAAGCGCCTTGTGAAGCGGCGCAGCAATCATCCGATGACCAATGGGACCAAGAGAGGTACGACGATGCACATCAGTGCGCCGGTGCAGAATGAATACACCAAGGTTTCCTGATTGCAGGAGCGTTCAACGATCGGCATGCAGACATCCATCGCGGAGACGCCGGGAATCGCTGTCGCTTCAATATAACCGATCTTTTGCGCTGCCAGTGGAATGATGATGATACCAAGTGTTTCGCGGATGACATTGTGCATAAATGAAATCGCGCCGGCAACCGCATGTCCCGCCTCAGTTATCATGCTCGGCGCAAGCGTATACCAGCCGAAGCCTGCGCTGACGGCTACCGCTTCGCCGACCGTCAGCGGCGAGAGCAACCCATACAGCACGCCCGCGAGCAAACTGCCCGCCACAGCTGCGAACGGGAAGAACAATACCCGAAAGCCAATCGTCTTCAGATTTTCTACCACGGTTCCCGAAAGCCCCATGCTGAAGCCGACCAGACCAAGCAGGATACAAATGCCCGCAGTCAACCAACTGCCGGACATATCCTGAAACACCTGCAGGTCGGAGAAGAAGCGCGGCACGACATAATATCCGCCCAGCATGCCGATGATCACAAAAGTCAGAATCAGCAGGGTCATCTTGGCACCGGAGCCATGTTCCGCCTCGGCCGTTTCAACCTCGGCTGTCTTTGCTTCCTCAAAAGCCTCGACGGCGGATACCGCATTCTCCGCGGCGATTTCCAGTTCCTCCGCGATCTCTGACACTGCAGCAACATCTTTCTCAGCCGTTGTCACACAGCTTTTTTCGCGTACGACCGGCAATGCGTGGCGATCAATTCCGACAATCTTGCGTGTCACAAACACAGCCAACATGCTGCCGCCCACTGTCAACAGTGTAATCAAAACGGACTGCAGCCCGATGGTCCCAAGATTCGATGTAACCTCTTCATTTGCTCCCATGCGCAGCCCCATCACGCAAACGAGCAGATAGATTACAAGATTCAATGCCTGGTCAATAAAAGAAAATTTTTCCGCGTATCCGCGCAGCTTTGAGGCCGCCGCGTAGCAGATAAGCATAATCGTCCAATATAATATTAACAATAGCATGTTGTTCCCTCGAATTTCATGATGCTTTAGAGTTACAGGTTAATCATGATCGGCACCATGATCGGCACCAAAAAGCTCATTGTCACGCCGGTCACAAACCCGTAGGTAACCGCTTTGCCGTGGGTCGCGCGGTTGACGATCGGCAAGCAGACGTCCATCGCCGGCGCTCCCGGGATGCAGGCAGCTTCAATATAACCGATCTTTTCGGCGATCAGCGGCAGCAGCAGGATGCTGAAGATTTCCCGCATGACATTATGTAAAAAGGAGATCGCGCTCGCGGTTAAATAGCCGGCTTCCATGATGATGCCCGGCGCCAGCGAATACCAGCCAAAGCCCGCGCCGATCGCCAAAGATTCCTGCAGGCTCAGTTTGAACAAAAGACCACAAACTGCCGATCCGATCAACGTACCGATGATGCAGACAAATGGAAAAACCAAAATACGCAGTCCCGCTTCCCTCATCATCGTCAACACCGTTCCTTCCAGGCCAAGATCCAGTCCGACGAATACCATCAGAATGCACAGACCGATTTTGATGCCAAGGCTCGCCGCATGATCAAAGACCGCGATATTTTCTCCGAACAGCGGTCTGGCAACCAGATAGCCGAGTGCCATGCCGATGATGACAGAGCAAAGAATAATCAGCGTCATTTTATTGATGCCATGCTTTTCGGCTTCGACTTCCGCTTCCTCCTCCATAGCGGCTTCCGTAAGCGCGTCGCAGTGCAGAGCGGCGATTTTTGCGTCCTTCGTAAAGCCAAGCGCTTTTCGCGCAAAGAAAAGGCAAAGCAGTGAGCCAATCATCATCGCGATGGTCATAGCAAAGGCAGCTAGTCCAATCGTTCCTAAATTATCGATGATTTCCTCGTTCGCGCCCATGCGCGCGCCCATCAGTACCACCAACAGCACAATGGCCATGGTCTGTACGGTTCCCGTCCAGCCGAGCCGGTCTCGATACGCCCGCACCTTGCTGCCGACAATCCCGCTGACAACAATGATGCTGATGTACAAAATAATGTCCGTCATAGTATCTTTTCTTCTCCTTTAATTCTTCCAATTCACTCCTCTAAACTTCCTCAGACCCTGATCACAAGCTGATGGTCTGATTCTGCCCGTTCTTTTTATTTTACTCTATTCTTCCGCGAATGTCACCCTTATTTTCAAAGAATCTATACTTCTTTTTTACATGCGCATCGCTTGTGTCATCAGCGGAATCGTGATAGAATAAAAAAGAAAATCAATTCCGTTTTTTCGCAAACGGAGGACAAAAGTACGCATAACGAAATCGAGATTTCTATGTGCGCATGGCGCTCATGGATGGACGCCGCTCCGCAAGGTGCTTTTGTCGTTATTTCCTACATACTAATAAAGGAGGTACTCTGCAATGCTGCATGAAGTTAGTTTCAAATCTTTTAATGAACGGGATACTGTTTACGGCTGGATTTACGTACCTGCGTGCGAACCAAAGGGCATCGTACAGCTGATTCACGGATTCGGCGAACATTCCCGCCGCTATTTCCATCTAATTGTCCGGTTGATGGAGGCCGGTTATATCGTTGCCGCCGATGACCACGTCGGTCATGGCAAGACTGCGCTCGAAAACAACACCTGGGGCGACTGGGGCAATCAGGGCTTCCATACGATGATGGAGGACGAGCACCAGCTCAAAGCGCTTGTCAGCGAGCTTTATCCAAACCTTCCGTACTTCCTTTACGGTCACAGCATGGGCTCCATGATCGCGCGCGACTTTATGACCAAGTACGGCGAGGAACTGACGGGCGCGACCATCTGCGGCACCTGCGGTGTTTTCCCGATCGCGGAGGAGACCATTGCCAAAATCGACAGACTGATCGATGAGGGCAAAGGTGATGCTGCGGATCCGGATTTGGGCGGTGAGCTGCTCGGCTGGATGTGCGGACGCTGCGGCGAGATCAAGATCGGCAATGAGTGGATTTGCCATGACCCTTACGTACAGCAGGATCACGCGGCGGACCCGTTTGACGCGTTCACCAAACCGACTACCAACCGTTCTATGAAATATTTTGTGGAGATGATTAAGTCCATCGAAGGAAAAGAATGGGCCGCAAAAGTTCCGACAGATCTTCCGATCTACAACATCGCCGGCGACCAGGATCCGGTCGGCATGTACGGCGAGGGCGTTTATCAGGTATCCAATTGGCTGGCCGAAACCGGTCACGAGGATGTGACGACCGAACTCTATACCGGATTCCGTCATGAGATCCACAACTATGCGGAGATCAAAGATGACGTCGCGGACGGCATCATCGAATTCATGGATGAAGTACTGGCTGAGGGGCAGATTGACTAAGCTCTGCCTCCTATCGATTTTTTCCCCGGCCCCTGCATAGAGGCCCGGGGATTTTTTTATTATGTAAGAAATATCGTTTGCGATATTTCCGGAATATCGACAAAAGCACCTTGCGAAGCGCCTGCCACGCATGGCAGGCAGGTGTGCAAAGGAATCGCAGGTTCCGTTTTGCACGTTTGTCCCAGATTTTTTCCAAAAAAAAACTTGACAAACCGCCTGTTAATCCTGTATGCTATGTAGTTGAAAAGAACATCTTTAAATCGGTACAGAGAGACCGGCAAGATTGATATTATGGCTCCGCGGATTTTTTGCGGGGGTTTTCGGTATGGTCTTGCGAATGCAGGGCTGTTTTTTATTATGCAGGAAATATCGCTGTGTGATATTTTCGAAATAACGACAAAAGCACCTTTCGGAGCGCCTGCCATGCATGGCAGGCAGGTGTGCAAAGGAGTCTATGATTCCGTCTTGCACACGTTTGGCCTTGAAAGCACCACCGCGCAAAACATAAGCTGACAAACGGAGATGTTCCTTCCAAAAACATACAGATTCAGGAGGACAATCATGAAAACACAACACGAAGCAATTTACGACGCGCGTGAGCTGGGAACTGGCAAAACGCTGATTCTTGGCCTGCAGCACATGTTCGCCATGTTCGGCGCGACCGTTCTGGTGCCGATCATCACAGGGCTGAGCATTTCAGCGACGCTGCTGTTCGCAGGTCTCGCGACCCTGTTCATGCACGTTATGACAAAGAATAAGGTTCCGGTATTCCTCGGTTCCTCTTTCGCTTTTCTCGGTGGCTACGCGGCAGTCAAGGAAGCCGGCGTGGCAGCCGGAATGACCGAAGCCAAAGCACTGACCTACGCCTGCATCGGTGTCGCGTGCGCAGGGCTGCTCTATCTGGTTTTATCGGCAATCTGCAAAGCATGGGGTTCTTCCAATGTCATGAAATATTTCCCGCCGGTCGTAACCGGTCCGATCATCATCGCGATTGGTCTGAACCTGGCGCCATCCGCGATCAATAACTGCAGCGCGAACTGGTGGATCGCCTTGGTTGCGATTGTCGTGGTCATCGTCTGCAATATCTGGGGAAAAGGCATGATTAAAATCATCCCGATTCTGCTCGGCGTCATTGCCTCCTATTTTGTCGCGGCGGTTTCCGGCAATGTGGATTTCACGCTGGTCAAAGAGGCTGCTTGGCTTGGTGTGCCGGTCGTATGGCAGAATACCGGTTTATCCGTATTCACAAACGGAGATACCGATTGGGGTATGGTCATGACGTCCATTATCACGATTGTGCCGATCGCGTTCGCGACCATGATGGAACACGTCGGTGATATCTCCGCCATCGGCGGCACGGTAGGAAAGAACTTTATCAAAGATCCGGGTCTGCACAGAACCCTCATCGGCGATGGTATCGGTACCACAGTCGCGGCGCTCTTCGGCGCGCCGGCCAATACGACCTATGGTGAAAACACCGGTGTGCTCGCACTGACCAAGGTTTACGACCCATTCGTCATCAAACTGGCGGCTATCTACGCGATCATCCTTTCCTTCTCCCCGAAATTCGCGGCAATCATCGAGGTTATGCCGACTGCGACCATCGGCGGTGTATCCTTAATTCTGTACGGTATGATTTCAGCTATCGGTGTCAGAAACGTCGTGGAAAACAAAACTAACTTCCAGGATTCCAGAAATGTTATCGTCGCGGCTCTGATTCTCGGCCTTGCCGTCGGTATCAACTTCTCTGAAGCAGGCGCGATTCCGATCGTCATCGGCAGCATCACCATCAATATGACAGGTCTTGCGGTTGCCTCCATCGTTGGCATCATTCTCAACGCGGTACTGCCGGGCAAGGATTATCACTTCGCGGAAGAGCCGGATGAAACGCTTGCATCATCCCTCGGCAAATACTAAACCAAAGCGCGCGATTTCAGGTCACGCAAAAACTGAAACAGAACTTTCCAAAAAATACAATCACGAAAAAAGCCGCTGGAGATCCCGGCGGCTTTTTTCAAACAAAAGCGCTGCGCATGCGCAGCGCAAACCTATCGATCCTATGAACAAAAATCATGGAGGAAATACGATGATCGTAAAAGCAGAACTCATGACAGCGGAGGATATGAGCCGCGCACTCAAAAGAATTTCACATCAAATCATTGAACGTAACCACGGCGCAGATAATCTTGTCCTGCTCGGTGTGAAACGCCGCGGACTGCCGCTCGCGCAGCGCCTTGCCAAAAATATTCTCGCCATTGAGGGCGTCACGGTTCCGGTCGGCGAACTGGATATTACGCTCTATCGCGACGATCTGACCGAAATTCAACCGGATCCGGTCATTCATCCGAGCAACATCGACTTTGATATCAACGGGAAAGATGTCATCCTCGTCGATGATGTTTTCTATACCGGACGGACTGCCCGCGCGGCTCTGGATGCGGCAGCCCGATACGGCCGCGCGGCTACCATCCAGCTCGCGGTGCTGATCGATCGCGGACACCGAGAGCTTCCAATCCGTGCCGACTACGTCGGCAAAAACGTGCCGACGGCAAAATCCGAACTGATCGCCGTCAATGTCATGGAGATTGACGGAGTCGAAGGTGTCGTGCTGATGGAATAGCTGCGGCACCTCGCAGCAAGCGTTCTTTCCCTGATCATGCAGCTGCTTGCTGCATTCCGATTCTTGCTTTCCTGCTTCGGGGTCGATGAGCACAACGGACACATCATTGACATTCGTGCCGGTCGGCCCGGTGATCAACAGACCATCGCATGCTGCAAGCCCATGATAGGCGTCGTTTCTGCGCAATACGTCCGCAATGCTGATCCCTTGCTGCTGCAAAGCGCAAGCGCTGTCTCCGTCTACATAGCCTCCCGCAGCGTCGGTCGGACCGTCTGTACCATCTGAACCGATTGAAAAGACGGCAAGATTGCGTTTCCCGGAGATCTCTGCGGCAGCAGCCAGAGCGATCTCCTGATTGCGGCCTCCAAGACCGTCTCCCGTCAGCTTGACTACGGTCTCCCCACCCGCGATGAAGGCAATTTTTTCATGCTTGTCGCTGTAATAGCTGCCGATGGAGCCTAAGAAGCTTCCGGCCTCTTTGGCCTGACAGCATAATTCCGTCGTCAAAACGAACGGCCGATAGCCCAACGCCGCACATGCCTTTGCTGTCGCACTGCATAACTCCTTGACACTACCCGTCACGATCGTGGTCACATTATCCAGCGTTTTCGGCGTTTCGATCTGCAGCAGTTTCTCCACGTCCGCGGAGATCTGAATGTCATACTTTTTGATGATGTGCAGGGCCTGCCTGCAATCGCTGCTGTCCGGATAGGCCGGGCCGGAGGCGATCATGTCGATCGGATCTCCGATGATGTCCGACAAAATAATGGCATACACCTGTGCCGGCTTGCAGATCTCGGCAAATTTCCCGCCTTTGACAGCGGACAGGCGTTTGCGTATCGTATTGATCTCCACGATGTCCGCACCGCTTGCAAGCAGCTGTCTGGTGACTGACTCCAGTTCTTCCGCACTGCAGAGCGGTTTTTCAAACAGAGCGGAACCGCCGCCGGAAATCAGAAGTAAAACCTGATCTTCTTCGCGTAAATGCGATGTCATCTGCATCACCTGCTCCGTCGCGTCAAAGGAATTCTGATCCGGCACCGGGTGACCCGCTTCAAAGCAGCGCACAGTCGGTATCTCGCCCTGCACATGTCCGTATTTGGTGATCACAATACCCTGCGTGATTTTTTCGCCGAGGATCTGCGATGCCACCGATGCCATCTTCCATGCTGCCTTGCCGATGGAGACAAGGTATATGCTGCTTGCCTTGCCAGACGGTTTCATCGTTCCTGCCGGCAATTCTTCCGCGTTCTCGGTCCACCGCGGATCGATCTGCGCTAACGCCCGCTTGACTGCATGATCCGGCTGCACCGCATCGATCGCTGCCCGTACGATTTTCTGCGTGTCGGCATATAGTTTTTGATTCATCTTTGCCTCCTGTTTCTACTCCTCTAAAAATCAAACGCGCGCGCCCGCGCGTCGAAAAAACGTTTCCGTCTGCTATACGCTATCCGCGCACGACCGGACAAAGCACAAGCTCGCCCTGGATGTTCATCTCGCCGTCTGCTTTGAGCGTGCGGAAGATATATTTGCAGTCTGCGGGAACTCCGTACTCTGCCGCGTCTGACTCGCTCAGCAGGATCGCATCGCTGCGCAGGATCGTCAGCACATCACCCAGCGGCGCTTCTTTGCTGTAATGCACACGCGCGAAACTGACGCGATGCGTCCCCGTCGCGAGCTCCGGCACATAGTCGCAGAGGACATCTAGATAGTAGGTATTGTTCATATGCCCGTTATAGTCCAAATCGCTGTAACGGACTTCTTTTTGCCCGACCGTCTGCATGGCGGCCAGTGTTTCCTTGTCGATGCGGAACTTATCCTTCAGCAGCTCACGATATGTACCGTACCAGTAATTAGAAAAATCCACATCCTCTACCTTGAGAATCTTGCGGCTCGCAAGGTCCACCAAAGACCACTGCGTCGCCGCAAAGGCGACTGTCTCCGTTCCACGCTGCAGTGTATAATTGCGAAAGAACGTCGCCCTTGTGCTCGGACATGGCCAGGAACTGGATACCAACGCCTCTTTCAGCCCAATCTGCTCCGGAATCGCAAGATCCACGCGTGCCAGCATCAATGCCTTTCCCGCATCCACCAAATCCGTATAGGACGGTTTCTGCGTCGCCATCTGATTCGACGCCGCCTCCTGCATCAGCTGCCAAAGTCCGGATGGTTTGCCGATCTCATTGCGATCGACCCGGTAGGTATCCAAACTGCAGCTCTCCTCATATTGTGATTTTTCCATTTCCTATCATTCCTCTTTTCCATTTTCTTTTTTCGTTTTCGCTCTTTACGATCCCGCTGCTCACTTTACGAGATCATCTTGCCCTGCCTGTTCACGACCCGTCAACCCTTGATTTTGAGCGACCGCAGATACGCCTTCCGCTCCGGCGAGATCCGGTAACTCTCGATTGCCTTTTGGATTGACTTGTTCTGCACCCAAGGCGCCAGGGTCTTGCTCTCAAACAGCCCGACTGTCCGCTCGTACTGCTTGATCAGCGCGAAGCTGTAATACCACGCGATTGCCATGTTGACATAGTATTCTTCACTGCGAATCTCCGCCAGACGCAAGAGATCTTCCGGCTCAAACGTTTCTTCCTCTAAGAAAAACGTCAGCAGCGTCACGATCGTGAAACGCGTGCGATAGGTCTCGTCACCGGAAAGCCACGGCAGAACGCTCTCCCTCACACGTGCAAGATCACTTGCAAAAATCTTCGGCGGCAGCATATCACAGGTCGCCCAATTGTCGACATACGGCAGGAAACGATCTATCAGCCGCAAAGCCTCATCGGTCGTCTCCGCCAGCGTGTCGATCAGCAGTCCGTGCAGGCAGTTTTCTTCGTAATATTTGTGCGGGAGCACTTCCAAAAACGCGCGTGCCGTTTCCGGTGCCTGCTTCCATAAGGTTCTGGCGTAAGCGCGCATGTACGGCACGCGCACGCCGATAATCGTTTCCTTATCGACATTGGGAATCAATTTCGCGTGAAAATCTCGGTAGTTTTCATCCTGCATGGCGAAAAGTGCCGCACAGATCTCGTTCTCCGTTTGGAGCGGGCGCTGCAGCTTTGCCCGGATGTTACCTAGCTGTTTTGTTTCCTTCCGTATGGTGGTTTTGTTTTCGTTCATCGCTGATGTTGTCTCTACTTCTCGAACGTCGCGTCAATAGCCTTAAGCAGCGCATTACGCAGTCCATTCTCTTCCAACGCAGCAACACCGCGGATCGTCACACCGCCCGGCGAGCACACCTGATCCTTGAGCACACCCGGATGCAGTCCTGTTTCTAACTGCAGCTTCGCGGTACCCTCCATGCCGCAGGCTGCCAGTGTATAAGCCTGTGTTCTCGTTAGTCCATGCTTGACGCCGCCGTCTCCAAGCGCTTCCAGCACCATCGACATGAAAGCCGGACCACAGCCTGACATGGCATTCGCGGCGCCCATCTGCGCAAACGGCAGCTTCATATAGAGACCGAGTCCGCCAAGCAGATCCTCCAGCAACGCTTCTTCCTCTCCTGTCAGATTATTTTGATCCTCCACCAGCAATACGCCGCTGCAGATGGAAACCGGCGTGTTGGGAACGATGTACTGATAACGCGTATCTGCCGGCAAGAGCGCCTTTGCCCGCTCATAATTCCATCCAAAAGCTACGCTGACAACAAGCTTACCGGATAGCGCGCCGCCGAGCCTTCCTAAAACTCCCTCCAGTTGATACGGCTTGCATGCCATGATCACAATTTCAGCGTTTGCCGCCGCTTCCTCCGTGGAAGCGCAAGGGTTGAATCCGATGCGCGCAGCATTGTCCCGCAATTTATCCTGATTCGGCGCGTAAGCGTAAAGCGCTTCGTCGCTGACCTTACCTGCGCGCAGCAAGCCGACAGCCATTGCCTGCGCCATATTTCCCATCCCGATAAATCCGATTTTTTTCATCTTCGTTTCCTCCGTTCTTCGTTCTTCGTTCTGATTCTTATGTGAACTACCCATTGTCTAAAGCCAGTGGGATTGCGGTAGCCTTATTTCAAATCCAGCTCCACCGGACAGTGGTCGGAGCCTGTCACCTCTGTATGGATTTTTGCGTCCTCGAGTCTGTCCTTGAGTTCCTCCGAAACCAGGAAGTAGTCAATTCTCCATCCGGAGTTTCTTTCTCTGGCCTTGAAGCGATAGGACCACCACGAATACACCTCCGTCAAATCCGGATAGAAATAGCGGAAGGTGTCGATAAAGCCGCTTTTCAAAAGTGCCGTCATCTTGCCGCGCTCCTCATCCGTAAATCCGGCGTTTCGGCGGTTGCTCTTTGGATTTTTGAGGTCGATTTCCTCATGTGCGACATTCATATCGCCCGTCACGATGACCGGTTTGGTCTTGCGCAGTTCACAGAGATAATCCCGGAACGCGTCCTCCCAGGTCATGCGGTAATCCAGCCGCGCCAGTTCATTCTGCGAGTTCGGCGTATAGACATCGACCATATAAAAGTCCGTAAACTCCAGCGTGATCACGCGGCCTTCCTTATCGTGTTCCTCGATATCGATACCGTAACGCACGTCAATCGGCTCCTGCTTTGTAAAGATTGCAGTTCCGGAATAACCTTTTTTCTCGGCGTAGTTCCAGTACTGATGATAGCCCGGCAGATCCATCTCGATCTGCCCCGCCTGCAGCTTGGTCTCCTGCAGGCAAAAAATATCCGCGTCTGCTGCCTCGAAGAACTCCATGAAGTTCTTCCCCATGATTGCTCTCAGACCGTTGACATTCCATGAAATCAGTTTCATTTTTTGTTTTCCTTTCCTCTACGAATCCGCTTTCGCGGCGGCTTATGTGCCTGGATCTGTCTTCTTGGCCGCGCTCGATTCGTTACCTTCTCGCAGTCTTTCGCGCCTCCTGGCCGGCTTGCGCCACGTCGCTGATCGTCGGCAGACCGCGCTCTTTCATCAATACCTCGCCCCAATCGCTGAGGCTTTCGAGAATGGGCATCAGTCTGTCGCAAAGTGCGGTCGTGGAATATTCCACGCGAATCGGAACTTCCATATATTCCTTGCGGATGACCAGTCCCTCTTCCTCCAGCTCGCGCAGCGAACTTGCCAATACGGTGTTAGATATCCCGTCCATTTTGCGGCGCAGCTCGTTGTAGCGCAGCGTGCCGCGATTGTTCAGCGCGCAGATGATCTGCATCTTCCACTTCCCGCCGATGATCGACATCGCGTAGCTCAGCGGACATTTGTCCAAACAAGGACATTCGTAATGTGTCTCTAACATGGCGTTTCCTTTCTTATCGCCTATTTGCGATATTTACTTTTCAAGGGCCGCTTCTAAAAATCTTTCTGCATCAAATCGTATTTTTGCGATTCTGCAGCAAGCAAGTCAGTTTTTCCTTGCCTGCTCAGGTTTTTTTGCGTGCTTGCAATTTGTTTCGCTTGCTACTATAATTATACCAAGTAAGAAAAAAAGAGCAAGTTTATTTTGGGAACATTTTTCACGTTCCGGACAAAACTTGCAGAACGGAGCAAAATTTATGGAAATCTATTTACAGGGCCTGACGATGGGACTGGCTTATGTCGCGCCCATCGGTCTGCAGAATCTGTTTGTCATCAATACCGCGCTGACCCAGCGCAAGAGCCGCGTCTACGCGACCGCGCTGATCGTCATTTTTTTTGATGTGACGCTGGGACTTGCATGCTTCTTTGGCATCGGCGCAATTATGAGCGCTTCTCCGATTTTGGAAATGATCATCCTCGGCATCGGTTCGCTGATCGTCATCTGGATTGGACAGGGGCTCGTCCGCGCGCATGATACCATGGATACCAGCACCAAGGTAGATATTCCGATTGTCAAGGTCATTACGACCGCCTGCGTCGTGACCTGGTTTAACCCACAGGCGCTGATCGATGGCTCCATGATGCTCGGCGCGTTCAAGGCGACCCTGCCCGCAGGCACAGACTTCTTCTTCGTCGGCGGCTTCGCAAGCGCATCGGTCCTGTGGTTTTTAGGTATTTCTACAATTATTTCCTTGTTCAGTGCCAAATTCACAGATAAGACTCTGCGCGTCATCAATGTTATCTGCGGCTGTGTCATCATCTTCTATGGCCTGAAGCTCGCGTGGAGCTTCATTCAGCTTGTGATGCCGTATTTCGGCGCTTAGCACCGCGCCGCGCGGCAAATCGGTGTGCGGAGTGCTGCGGTGTGCGAAGTGCTGCGGTGTGCGGTACTGCCTTTGCGCTTGCCGCAGTATCGTGCGGCTTTGCCAAAGGGGTACTGCGGCAAGTGTCCGCGGTAAGGGAACTTTGCTGCCACACCACGCGGCGAGGGGGGATTGCGGCAATCCAGTGCGCTACGGCAGCTAAAACAAAAATATTTTCATTTTCCCGAATAAAGTTCTTGAAAAAGTCTGCAATTAGTGCTACAATATACAAGTCGGCAATCGAAACACAAATTTGATTGCAGACGCCGGGATGTGGCTCAGCTTGGTAGAGCGTTGCGTTCGGGACGCAAAGGCCGCTGGTTCGAATCCAGTCATCCCGACCAGAATGAAACCCTTGGAATTGCAACAGTTCCAAGGGTTTTTGTTTGTCTTTATTTTGTAAATAATTTCAAATTTTAAGGCAAAAAAGGTGCCTTTTTGTGCCTTCAGGTGTTGCACCTACTGTTGCACTATTACGGGCTAAAGTGCCATCTTCTCTTTACGAATACAGCGTATAAATATTTAGGTTGCTTTTTGCCTGCTATGGCAATAAAATATAGTTAGAAATTTAACGCTGTTGTTTCAAATGAAGAAAGGGAAGAAAAATGAAAAATCTTTTGGCTTTGTTCCTTGTGATTGCTCTGTGCTTTGTATTTGTTGGATGCAGTGCAGACACAACATCTGCTGATGAACCAGAAAATGTGCAGGAACAGGAAACAGACAACGCAACTTTAGGTGAAAAGAATGCATTGAAAACAGCTGATAATTATCTAGCAACCATGTCATTCTCCAAAAGCGGATTGGTTAAACAGCTTGAATATGAAGGCTACACAAACAGTGAAGCAACTTATGCAGTAGAAAATTGTGGGGCAGATTGGAATGAACAGGCGGCAAATATGGCGCACACCTATCTGGACACCATGGCATTTTCTCGTGATGGTTTAATCGAACAGTTGAAGTATGAAGGCTTCACAGATGACCAAGCTGCATATGGTGCTAAAGCTGTCGGATATTGATGCTATGGAGATAATAAAACACAAATCACTGAATAATGAAAAAGCATATAAAAAATGAGGGCAGGTTTTAACTCCTGCCCTTTTCTAAGTCATCAATTCTATGGTTTGCAACTCTGACCTTTTCTTCATATGTTCCCTTCCAGATTTCAAGCTGATGCAGTCGTTCAACTGCATTGTTGTGAAGTTCGACTTTCTTTGTCAGCTGTTCCAGCTTGTATGATATCATGTCAATGGTTTCATCATGCTTTCTGTTTGTTTCTTCAACGGCTTCATGCTGCTGATTCTCAAATCTTTTCTGTTGGTAGTGGTTGTTGATTAGGCACACCAGAAGTGTTGCCCCTGCTGCAATTAGTGCTTCATTCATTTCTGAATTCCTTTCCTTTATAATGGTGCCACAGAAAACAGTGACAGAAAACCATCAGACACAATACTTGATTTTGCAAATTTGAAAGACAGCTTGCGATTCTCAAACTTTACACCGCCGAAAAATTCAGTGTAGTCCAAAACACCGTCATTGCCTTCAATATCAGATTCCATTGTCTTTGGTTTTGGGCTTTTGATTTCCTTTTCGGACAAAATCAGCCCACATTCATAGAATGAATGATAGTCACCAAACTTTATTCCCTTCATTTTCACCACCCTTTGAAAAATCATGCGCCATTGTTAATTGATTGGCTCATCTAACGTTATTTAGTTCAATATTTCAGATACAGCCATATGGCGCAACGCCAAGATAATTGCTTGCAAGACCAGCCGTTAAAGATGTACCATAATAGTTACTTTGCACATAGCACATATACCTTGAATTCCCATATGTATCACCGCTTTCGTAATACGTTGTGGCAAGCCAATAGGAACCTTCTTTTTTCCGATTAGCTTCTGTTTTATAGTAGGTAATATATGTGTTTGCATTGCCTTCTGCTGGTGACCTGTATGATGTGCCAAAAATCTCTTTTTCAGTTCTTAAACAAAGATTATGAATTTTATTATTCACGGTGCTTGATCCGCTTCCTGCTGAAGTTTTCGCATAAAAAGATTTTGAAACATTTTTCAACCAAGCTGGCAAAGCAGTGAACACCTTGCTGTCAAGCCACGATGCAATCAGGGATGATTCATAACCGCCAGAATTTGTATCCGTTGTCCTCATTGGAACGGCGATTGGAATGCTTGCAAAATCCCATTGCAAAAGACAAGCTGTTCCATTTTGAAGTGTTTTAGCACCGAATTCAGTGATTACAATGTCAACCTGTGCATTTTGTACTGTCGCAGCACCGCCAACACCTTCTATCGTTCCAAGCGTAATTGTTCGCTTGTCACCGACTTTCCAATAGTCTGATAGTTTATATTGTCCATTTCTGGCTGCCGTTATCATTGAAACGACTTCTGCATCTGTTCCCTTTTCCCAGAATTCCGACATAGAAACCACGTCCAGAAGCTGTGCTGCCGTGTAGATCTTTCGTCCAAATTTCCAGCTTATAGCCACTGTTTTGTTCGCAGAAGTTAAAGCTGTCCCATTTGCAGGGCTGAAAGTGCATGCATTTGTGACATTGACACGATTGCCATTTTTATATATGGCAGTTACTTCAATTCCTGTCAAGTTAAGTTGTTCACCAACTACATATCTTGTTTTAGTCGGTTCAGTGGTGATTTCCAAGCTTGCGATAGGGTCTTTGATTCCACCACGCATCATAATGATTGCATCACCCATCTACTTCACCACCTTCAGCTGCACAGTATATGCTGTTGTTGTGGCTTCGGACGAATAAACCGTGATTTTCCCATCGGATGTCGTGACTTTGAAAACTTTCCCATACGCTTCTTGTTCTGCTTCAAATGTGGAAACATTTGCAACCAAATCCATGATTGGCTTGTCCTCTGCCTTAATTCCTGCAATGAAAATGTCCTGTGTATAATAGCCTGTTTTGTTCATCCAAGCCGTTCCAACCTGTGCAGTGTATGTTTTCACCCTAACAGAATCCAACACAGCTGCATCAACAGAAAATGACGTGATTGCCGAACCTGACCATTGAAAATGGCAGAATGGGAATTGAAATACATTACCGCCATTATCCAAATCTTCCTGCGTTAATGTTTCGGAATTCAAAACTTTGATGTAGCCCTGCCTGAAATCTGTTATGCTGTTTTCTTTCGACAGATCAATTTCATACACGATTCTGTTGTAACCTGAAGCAAATCCTTGCGATGCAATGACGCTTTCTGCTTCTTCGATGCACATCAGTCTGCCGTGCGCTATGAAATAGCCTTTTCCAATGGTCACTGTTGTGACATCGTGTGTGACGGCACAGCCTTTTGTGATCCCAGAATCACTATTCAAAAAGAAATGTTGGAAATGTGCAAAATCCTTTGAATAGAACATCTGATCGTCAAATGTAATTCCTCTAATCATTTTAGTGCTTCAACTCCCTTCAACTTCTCAATCAGCGTGACCTTCATTTGCCCAAGTGTCACGCTGATTGCTGCTTGTCCGCTGCTGTATCTAATTCCTGTGATGATAGAATCCCTGATTCCGCTGTCTGTCTTGACCGTCAACTGATGCCCAACATATAAATCAGACTTACTGACCAATTTTGCAGGAATGGCATCAAATGTTATTTTGTGCTGGTATGAATTCTCCCTGAACAGATTCATGGTTGATTCACGCATTTCCGCTTCCGTTGCAGCAGTGGAAACAAAAATATCAACAGAGCCTTTCGCCCTGTCTGGATCACTCTTGTTTTCCGTGATGGTTCTGTCTGTTTTCAAAAAGAACTGCTTTTTTGTGTTGTTCCAGACCACCGTAAGCTTTGCCAACACCTTTGTGCTGTACGATTCATATAGATTAATGATGTTTGCCAATCCTGTGTCTATTTTCAGTTCTGGCTGTTCCTTTTTTTCTATCACAACATTTATGGTGCTTTCTTTGAATTCAAAGTCCACGAAAATTCCATAGTTTGTCAATGCATTGCCGATATATGTGCATAGATTGTACACGCCATCTTCATTGTCAGTCATTGCTGCAACTGGTGTGTGCGTTTTGGTCGTGACAGACAGGTATGAAATATTCAGCAGGCTGTCATCGGATGAAATGAAATTTTCAGTCATCTGGTTTGCGATAAAATCTTCAATGCCTGTTGCCAGAAGGTTTGTATTTGTCAGCAGAATTTTTTGATCAAACAGCCGTTGCATTTCCACTGCTGTGATCGTACAGGCATTCTGTCCTTCTGTGCTTTCGATGTTGTTAATGATGCCTTGAAACACCAACCCAGCATCTTGCAGCAGAATGAAATCATCTTCGGATGCTATCGGTTTTCTGTGAAATATCATTTGACTTTTGCCGCCATAATCTCCATCAAGTTCAATGTCGTACCTTGAAACCGTTATGGTGTCAAGAAGTGTGAGATTTTGCTTTGAAACAATGCTTGCAATCATGCTATCACACCCCTTTGTAATACTTTTCGAGATTCACTGTGATGTTGTTCATTTTGCCAGCTGATGAACTGAAAAACATTTCAGAATTTCCTTGCGGCAACTTGAAAAAGTTTTCCTGTGTGAAATCTAAACAGCTTCTTTTGTTTACACCGTCAACCTCGACAAAAAGATCATCATCAAAAGTGCTGAATGTCAGCTTCTCATTCGCCTGAAGCGATAGATTGAACTGAACTTTGTGTAACAGTTCACCATTTTGTACGATTGATAGGACAGGATCCATACAGTACCCTGTGAATGACATCAGGAATGGGCATTCAACATGACCATCGTTGTCGAATGAAAAATAAACCTTGTTCTGATCATTGAATTGAGTATTCCACCTGAAATTCCACCTGATTTCCTTTTCTGCCTTTTCGATGTGGTATTCAAACTGTTCTTCCGTGTAAAAAAGGGATTTGCAAACGAATTTTACAGGCACGGAAAAGATGTCTCCGATGCTGTAGCCGCCCTTTTGAATGTTTACCATATCAATATCAGCAAAGTATTCTTTTTCGATCCCTGCTGGCTGGTACACCAAAACAAGCTTTCTCGCAGCATTCATGAAATTGACAAACTGTTGATATACTGGATACTTGTCTTTTGCAAATAGAATGTTGCCTGAAGGTGATGGCTGCTTTAATTCGCTGCTGTTAGGCATCCAAATGTCACCAACATTCAAATAGCTATTATCATATTCAATACCAAATCCTGAAGGCTCTGTAAAAATACCTTGTTCTTGGCTGTTAAGTGACCATCTGACAGACTTTTCGTTCATTATGTAGAATTTGCTTGCAGCCATCAGAAAACCACCCCCAATTCCTTATTTACAGCCTTGCTGATTTCTTTACCGCTCAAATAGACAGCTGTGTCCTTGTCAAGAATCGCCTGAAGCACTGTCAGGATTGCTTTCAGCAGACTTTCTTGTCCTTCGTTCTGCGATGATACCGCAGCCGACACATATCCCTGCAATTTTTCAATCGGTACAACCGCTTCTGCCCCAGCTTCCCCGCCTAAATGATAGGTCTTTGTTGCAGGTGTATAACCGAAAATTGTCGGTTTTGTTAAAATGCCGCCTGAAGCATGTGCCTTTATTCTAGCTGTCTGTGAATTTGAACTGCTAACCGTTTCAACTGTTGTGCCAATATTCAATTTGTCTTTTATTTTGTCTATAATTCCAGACACCTTTTCTTTTGCTTTTTCAATTGGTTCAACAATCGCATCATAGACTTTTTCAAACACTTCTTTTACCGTTTCATATGCTTCTGTTATTGGATCGATTATGTGTTCTTTTACTGCATCAAATCCAGCTTTTACAACCTTTTTGATGCTATCCACTGCATCGCTGACAAATGAACTGATTTTCTTCCACAAATCTTTCCAGAAATTCCTGAATTCTTCAGACTTATTCCATAAAATCATAAACATTGCAATAAGTGCTGCAATCGCGGCGACAACAAGCCCAATTGGATTGGCTGTCATTGCAAGGTTCAGTGCAGCTTGTGCCTTTGCCATTCCCAGCTGTGCAATCTGTGCCAGTGTCATTTTTCCTGTCAGCAATGCAACAAGACCTTCGCTTATCTTCAGTGTTCCGTTCAAAACTCCCTGTGCTATGGTTGCACCTTTCGTGGTTGTAGTATACAAGGCGAGCGCAACCTGTGCTTGCTGAAAGCCTTGAACCACTTTAGTTATTACAGCACTTACCTTGAACGCAACCATGGCTGCGGTAGCAACCTTGAGCGATGATGTCACAGTTTCAACTGCTACTTTGTGTTTTCCGAACCATTCCTGTGCTTTGCGAACCGTTTCGCCCAATGCCATTATTTTTTCAGTCATTTTTTTAACAACTGGCACTGTTGCTGAAAGAATAGGTGTGCCGATTGTTGCCATAAGCAGCTTCAGTGATTCAGTCAAGTTGCCTGTGACGTTCTCCCAGCCATCTGATTCTCTTGCAGCCTGTCCCACAGCACCTGACAATTCGTTGGCATCCTTGACCATCTGAAGCAGTGTCATCTGCTTTTGTGCTTCTGACAGTTCCATGAATGATTTACCGTATAACTTATTGGCTGCTGTGTTTCTGGTTGTTTCCGTACATGACAGACCAAGCGCAGCATCGTTTGCATAGTTACCCTTCAAAAAAGACTTCAGGCTTTCTGTGGTATCTTCCAGTGACCTGTCGTAATAGGCAGCACTGTCTGCTGCTACTTGCAATGCTTCTTCCATCATGCCAAGTGCTTCAGCACTTTCCATGCCTGTTGTTTTCGCAAAGGCATATATACTTGTTCCGATGCCCTTCAGCCGTGTTTCAATGATGCCGCTGTCTTTTGCCACCCTGCCGATGGCATCCGATGCTGCTTGCTGCATATCGCCAAAAGTCTGTTCAAATTGGCTGTTCATTGCATTTACGTTTGCGGCAATTTCAATGCATTTCAAGCTAAAATCTTTTATTTTATCAACAGCAAACGCTGCTGTGACCGCAACACCGATTTTCTTGAATGCTGCTGACATCTTGCTTTCGGCTTTTTCTGCTTTGTCTGTTGTTTCGTCAATTCCTTGATTTGCTTTTGCGTTATCAAGTGCAATCGTTCCAAACAAGCGGAATAATTCCAAAGGAATCACCCCTTTCTATATCTCGTACTTCGTAACTTGCTGGTAACTTGCAATTTCGTTGCTTCATAACTTGATATTTTTGAAATTTCAACGATTTTTAACTTGCTACCTTGTATTGCATCTTAAATTGATTTGTCTTTCTACTTTGGATGAAAGTTTTCCATCATTTCAAAACTGTGTTTTACCGTTGCTTCAAGATCGTTTTTCGATGCTTCCACAGGTTGCATAAGCCGTGCCTTGAACGTGTCAAAACTGATGTTTTCCTGCACTTTGTACAGATAAAATTCCCACATCGTTTCTTCATTCACAGCTTCCTGCATGCCGTCAATCAGATCAGACAGTTGCCCTGTGTCAATCATCTGTTGCAGCAGCTGCATGGGATCGCTGTATCTTTTGTACAGCGAATCCCACCATTTCATGCTGCCTATTTGAACAATTTTGAAACAACCTTGAAAAAATCCTTGAATTCTTCTTTCTGCACGATCTCAATGATCAATTCAAAGAAGGTATCAAGTGGTAATTTTGCAATATCTTCTTTACTCTTTCCTGACAGACCTGCAATGAACCTGAAAATGTCATCTTGGCATTTTTCATAATTGCCAAGAATGACACTTGCAATGTCAAATACAACAGTGAATCCCACGGCAGCAGCCGCTTCTTCCGTATTTTTTTCGCTTGCCAGTTCCTGAAGGTCATCAGGATTGAAGCAGCTTTTGATTTCTTTCATGCCGATCTTGGAAAGAATGGAAGCCATCGGTGCAATGTCCTTGGCTTCCAGTTTTCTTAATGCAATTCCTTCTGTGGTCATTTCTGCCACGTTGTTTGTTGTTTCAGTCATTGTTCAAATCGTCCTTTCTATTTCGTTGCCTTTGTGGGCTTCTGTACGGCTTTTTCAGCCGTTTTTTCTTCAATCACAGCCAAGTAGTTGCCTTGTCTGTTTATCTCGTAAAATCGTGCTTTCTCGCACTCATACAGGCTACCGCTTTCATGCGGCTTGCCTGTGTTCTTGTCAATAAAACCTGTCAGCACTCTGCACTTCATTCAGATCACCGCCTACACGTTTGCCTTCGGATAGTAGATTTTCCAAGGCAGCACATCGAATGTGTCTGCATCATTGTCAGCATGGCAAGCGAATGTGTATGTGCCAGTAGCACCTTCCTTGTTCTTTCCCTCTGTTTTCAAGCCAGATGTGATCAGGGCATTTTCAAGGATCGCAATGATGTTTTTGCCATCTAAGGTTCTGCCGACAAAGGCAACATTTTCCCAATAATCACCCACAGCAATGTCTGCTTTGGATTCAATCAGGTTGTATGTGGTATCTGCCGATGTGCCGTCTTTACCGATTGTGGCAGCTTTCATGATGTCCGCTGTCAATTCCGCAAAATTGACTTCCATTGTGGCTGTTTCGCCGTTCTTCACCTTCAGACCTTTGACAACCACATTTGCACCGTCCAGCGGCAAATCGTACATTTCAGGCACGATGGACAGCTTTGAACCGCCGTTCGTTGCCCCCACGATAGTTTCAGCAAAGTTCCATGCGTTCGTTGTGTACTTCAGACACTTGTGAATTGTTCCTGCTCCAAACAGGATATTTTTTGGTGTGTTTTCGCTTATTCCGTTTCTTCCCGCCAATGCCATATTACTTCACCTTCCATTCTTTCACCGTTAAGTGAATCTCAATTCGCTTCAGTTCTGCATCACCTGTCGGCACTACAAAACTGTTGTTATAGCAAACAGCCACCGCATTCCCTGAAGGTGCAATGGCTGTTCGTCCGTCTCTATAGAAATAGTTTTCAATCTTCGTCTTTACCGCTTCCAGATCAGACCATTCGCCCCTTGTGAATCCATTCAGAATGAAGTCAGCTTCTTGCAGCCCATCTTCTGAAACCGCTGGCTGTTCCTGATATTCGCCAACAAAATACGGATAGACAGGCTTGCCCTTCCATTCCATGAATGCATAATTCAGTTTGCAGGCTTCCATGCCGTCTGAAATCAGCTTCATTGCGTCTGTTGTCATTTCAGTTTTCCTTTCAGCACCTGTTCAGCCCTTTTGATCAGCTTCGGCTTCAGGGCATCATAGGATTTTTTGAATGTCCGCTGTGGTGCTTTCCCTCTGGTAAAATGCCAATCACCGTGATCATCTTTGTACTTCCAGCCGCCTTTTCTGCCGTTGCCTTCAAGGGCAAATTCACCTGTTCCGTATTCGTTCCAGATCGCATTTTCAAGTGGGCTGCCAATCGTTGCTTCTTTCTTGCCTTCGTCCACCTTGTAATTCCACGAATTCTTCAGCTGTCCTGTGTCAACAGGGCTGTTTCTTGCCGTCTGGCTGACCAGTTCGCCTGCTCCTTCATGTAGGTACTGAATGGCAGCTTCTTCAATGGCAGCCTTGACCTGCAAACTGAAATCATCAAAATGCACATTCGACATATCACTGACCCCCTGTGTATTTCAGGTAAAATTCAAGCTGTGAATCGTTGCCCATTTCCATTGGATTGTCAATCAGCATGATGTCATACCGCTTGCCGTCAATGACCGCCCTTGCGGTTTCCGCTGTGATGCCATCTGCCAGCTGCACATAGTCAGACACAAAGACATGTGTGCTTTCCTGAATCTTGGCATTATATGTGGTGTATTTTGAATCACCGCCAGACAGGTCAAGCCAGCCTGTGATCTGCTGAATGGTGTCCCATTTCTCCACATGTTCACCGATGTCATTCTTGGTGATCGACTTCACTTGAAGCTGCATCTGCTTATTGCCGCCAATTCGCTTCATGTCAGAACCTCGCCTTCTTATAGCCTTTCAGGAATGCCACATGCTTTCTTGGCACACCGAATTCCGTTGACAGGTCAGTTTCCGTTGCGTCCGTCACATAGGTCACAGAATGCCTTGAAATGGTTTCAGATGCCACAGGTGCAGCCGATGTGTCACCGCTGTTCATTGCCTGATTTCTAAGCTGCCAGTCAATGATGTTGGCTGCCCCCAGCTTCACATCTGCTGGATAGACAACTTTTGTGACCAGCACATTGTCATCATCAGCCCATTCGTTATCTGTTGTGAATGTCAGGTCATTGACTTCCGTGACCGCTGCAAGGCAGTCACTTTGCAAGTCAGATTCAGACACCATGATTGTGTCACCGACTTCAAACGGAATCAGTGATTCTGACATGAAAACATTGCCCCTGATGTCCGCTTCAACCCTGAAGCCCCTGTTCTGAAAGTTGTTATTGGTATACCGTCTGATAGTCAGTTCCAGTGCCTGAAGCATAGCTTCAAGCACTGTGTCTGACTTATCTGTGTTGATATACTGTCTTAATTCTTCAACCGTCATCAACATAGGATCACATCCTATTCGATAGTTGCAGACTTGATTGCAGATAAGATGTCAGCTTTTTTCGTTGCTTCGCCAATGTCAATTCCTCTTTCAGCAGCGTATGCCTTCAGTTCGTTGACGTTTAAGGAAGCAAGGGGGTCTGCTTCCGTCACAGAATATCCTTCATGTTCTCTGAACCATTCGACCAATGGGCATTCCTCAATGATCGCCTGACCGTTTGCAAACTGCACACCGCCTGCATCAATTCCGCAAAATGTCGAATTCGTTTCAACCTTGATAATATATTTCTTTGTCATTTTCGTTCGTCCCTTCTTAATCAGATGTGGCAGCCTGAACCGCCACACCTCTGAAAATACTAAGCAATCTTGATGTTTCTTAAAACACCAGCGTGCTGCGTGTTCTTCAGAACGGTTGCAGCAACCATTTCAACTTCACCATCTTTCACAGCACCTGGCTGGTTGAAGTCAGGCAGATACTGCGTGATTGCGCTGTTTCCAGTCAGTGACGCAGCGTGGAAGCCGTCATTCACATCAAACTTGACTGCATAAATGTCAGTCAGACCTGTGGTGTTTGCAGAATCATCAGGCTTGACTTTTCTGCTGATGCCAGCCTTAACAACACTGTTTGCAGTGACAGCGGAAGATGCAACTGTGTAGTGGTTCCCTAAATCCATGAAGCGAACACCGTCCATAGAAGTGACCTTTCTACCGAACGCCTCTTCAGATTCAGTCTTATAACCAAGGATTCTTGCCATAGTCTGAACCTTTGCAATCATGCTGGAATTCATCAGCAGCGCATCTGCCTGTGTGTTCTTAATCAGTAGCTGAAGCTGTTCATACAGCTGATCAGCATTAGATTTCAGATTGGTCATCGTGCTGACATCAATGGATGCACTAAGACCATATTCTGTGGAAGTGCCTGCCAGCATCTTGTCAAGACCATCAAATTCAGTTGTGGTTGTCGTTGCATTACCGTTGATCAGCGTGTAATGGAACAGGGAAATGGCAGCCAGAATCTTTTCACGCATCTGGAATGCCATGTTGTTGTAACGACCTTCAGCCTGCTTCAGCACTCTATCCATCGAGAACTTACCGCCGAAAATTTTCAGATCAGCAGATTTCTTTTCAAGAGTTGCTTCGCTTGCAGTGTATTCACTGTTGATTGCACGGAATGCAGCTACAGAAGGCAGCTTCTTCTGCATATAAGAATATGTCAGTGTGCTGCCGCCCTGCGGAGATACGCAGTTATCAAACTGTAACATCTGAAGGATTTCAGATTCTCTAAGGAAGATATCAACAACCTGCTGTGCAACTTTGTCGGACATTCCTGCTTTCATATCTGTTAATGTCATAGCCATAAAATTTCACCATTTTAACCTTTCTTTTATTCTCCATTGCCTTCATATTGAAACTTCAATGCTTCTTCAAGGCTTTTTGGCTCTGTTTTGTTGTCAGGATCGCCATTTGGAAGCCTGTTTGGTTCGATCTTCTTTGTGCCTGATTCAAACATTGTCGGAAACTGTGTTTTTAGCCCTTCCAGCTGCGAATCCCAACTTTTAATGTTGTCATTTTCGTCAAGTTCTAAGGTTTCGCCCTTTTCTTTCAGCTTTTCTTCCAGCTTGAACGTCAAATAGTCGATGTCAACCGCCTTTTCTGACAGCAGTGCCACTTTGATTGCTGATTTCAGCTTTGTTTCTGCAAGCTGCTGCTGAAGGTCTGCAACCTGCCCTTCATAAGTTGTGATCTTGCCCTGAAGTTCTTCATTTCCCTTTGTTCCCTTCTTCAGTTCAGCGATCAGACCATTTGCTGTTTCCAGTTCCGTTGTCTTGCCTGTCAGCTGCTCCTGAAGGGCATCAAACTTGCCCTTGCCGACATATTCACCGCTTGACAGGTTCGCCAGCTTCACCAGCTTTTCTTTGTTGGCTTCATTGCCATTCCATGCATTGATTTTTTCAGCGAACTGATTGAAAAATTCGTCCCCTAAGATTTCTTTCAAAAATTCCATTGTTTTTCCTTTCTTTTGCCGATGTTTTTATATCTGGTGTCATCCAGTGGCAGCTGCCGTTTATATGACATGCAGCAGGTCAAATACAGCCAGCTTTTATATGACTTCAGGCTTTTGGTCAATAAAAAAAGCACCCATATGGACGCTTCATTTCAACCCCAGCAACTTCTTCCATGTAGTGCCTTTGGCTGTGATCTCGCCGTCCTGCACACAGTTCTTGTCGAATTGATACTTTTTCACCGCACTGGTGAATTTTGCACCTGCAATTCCGTCAGGTGTTCCGCAGTCATAGCCCAGATGGTTCAGGTATTCCTGAATGGGCTTGACCACTTTGTGCTTGCTGTTCTTCGCAGCTGATACCGTTACAGTCTTGGACAGCGTTTCTTCGCCAACAACACCGTCAACCTTTGCACCAATCGCAGCCTGCACATCTTTGATGAACTGCACCCTCGCAGAAGGCTTTGTGTCTGCTGCTGGCTCTTTCTTTTGTTCATCTGTCACCGCTGGATTGTAAATGAACCCTTGAAAAACGTATCTGCCGCCGATGGAATAAGGTGGCTTCAGCTTTCTGGTTCGGAATCTGAATGCCTTATATCCGCTTTCGCTGATCAAGATTGATCCGTCAGTGTACACCTTTTCCACGATGGCAACATGTCCTGCACCGTCAGCATAGTTGCCAACCTTGCCTTTTCGCCAGCAGATGACCGCCCCCAGCTTCGGTGTCTTTCCTCGCTTATAGCCGTCAACCGTGCCGAACCACATTTCTGCATTCCCACGGCTCAATCTTGGTACCTTCCCAAGAATTTCATAGAACCGCCCCCACGCATAGCCGACACAGTTCGGAATGCATGAATTTCCGCTGATCAGTATGCAGCTGTTCAAACCGCCCTTTGAAACGTGAACCCAGTGCCTGTCAGATGCAGCAGGTGCTGTCAGTCTTGGCTTAAATGCCATCATCTTCACCTTCAATCTGATTTGTGATTGCTTCGGCAATACTTGCATTATTCTTTATCATTTCATTCATAATTTTTAAGGCGGCATCAACCATGTTGCTGAATAATTTGAATGGTATAAGTTTCGCCACGATGGGAAACCGTGCAACCGCCATGTCATACACCAGCCGCAGCTTCAACTGACCCGTGCCGCTTCCAAGCACCTTCTCTGCTTCGCTGACAGCCCATACAAGCCAGTTTTTGAAGCCCATAAGGTAAATGGTCAAAACAACTAAAAAAACAGCCACAAGGGCTGCTATGATGATATAGGTTGTATTCATTTCTTTTCTTCCTTTCTACCTTATAACAGGTTCACAGCATTTCAGCTCGCCTTCTTCTGGCTTTACAGCGTCCTGAAGGACATAAATCATTTTTTCAAGTCGGTCAATTCTTTCGTGACAGTATCTAAATCTGTTTTCTTCCTCGTTTCTTCTTATGGCTTCATTGAAAGCCTGTTCCCTTGCTTTTTCAACTTCTTCCTGAAGTTTCTTTTTTGAAATAATCACTTTTCTCCTTGTCCTTTCTATCAATCTTTCATACCAATCACAGCTTCAATGATCTGGTTCGGATCAGCCCTTTCTTTCATATCTTCAGGCAAATCTTCCAGCAGCTGTATTGGCATTTTCAACAGATTTTCTGCTTTCGCTTTCCAGTAATAAAAGCCGCTTGATACTGCAATCTGTGCAATCCATGCACAGACAACCACAGCACAGTTTGATGTGTCATGTCCTCTGATTGTGAATGTCATAAATGCTATGACCATAAACAGCAGAATCAGATAATCAACCGCCAGCAGCTTCTTTGAAAAGCACCACTTGCCGCCCCTCAATGTGCATCACTCCCTTCAATTACCTAGAATTCGATGCAATAAAAAAGCACCCTGCATGTGCATAGGTGCTTAAAATTAGAATAAACATCTGTCAATAACTTCTTTACCTCTCAATGTGTCAATCCATTCAGCAGGAATTCCTTCCATGCCGTACATGATACCAGCCAAGCCGCCAGCTACTGCCGCAACCGTGTCTGTATCATCGCCAAGGTTCACAGCCTTCAGCACAGCGTCTTTGTAGTTGTCCGTTGTTGCAACAGCCCAGACTGCCGCTTCAAACGTATCAACCACAAAGCCTGTGGATTTTATTTCTGATTCTTCCAGCTTGTGAATCTCTGGTATTCTGCCGCTGCAATACTGTGTTGCTTCTGTCAAAGCCTTTCCATTCAGCAACTGCTTCGCAATAGACACATATTCACAGCAAACATCCATTGAAATATTGTTTGCATGCGTGATTGCAGACACTGCTGAAACTGTCGCTGCATTCATGCCTATGAATGCCAATGGAATCATACGCATCAATGAACCATTTCCATTAGAATAAAAGTCATCCATGCCTTTTCCCATTCGCAATGCACTGACGGTTGTGCCGCCTGCATCAAATACCTTATTGTCTACAGTATATGCTGCATTAAAAAGCCATTCCCTGAATTTCTTCAGCATATCTTCACAGTCTACAGTTCCGCATTCTCTGATAGAATCGCAGGTTGCCAGTGTCATGCTTGTATCATCTGACCATGTGCCTGCTGGCTGATTGTGTGTTCCATATCCTATCATGCCATCAACACGGAATGTTCCACGCTGTTTGAATTCCACAGGAACACCCAAAGCATCACCAATAGCCAAGCCATATATAGCTGCTTTCAATTTATCCTTCATCTTCTTCACCACCCTTTTCCAATACTATTTTTTTGCCATCAAACTGCAATGTGACATCACGATCATCCACTGTGATTTCCATTGCATCAATCCACTTTTTAGGAAGGGAAACTTTGCAATTGTAGGCATTCTTGCTGGCATTTCCACCAGCCTTTGCAAATATGATCTTGCCGTTTCTCTTTTCCATTTTGAAAACCTCATTTAATTTGATAGCATATTATAACATATTGGTAACCAATAGTCAAGGGTATCTATTCTGGATCATAAAAATCGCATTCTTCGCCTTCAAACAGCACACCTTTTGGCTTTGCTTCAGGTTTCTGATACATTTTACAGTAGGCATTATTCGGCAGCTTTTCTTTATCGTCATTGCTTTTCTTGACATACCGACATGTTCTGCACCATTTTGGATTCAGTGTTGCACAGCCCCAAACTTCATGCTCCATGTCCTGTATTTTCTTTTTCATCATTTCATCTTTATTCATTACATCACCTATCAATCATGGTAATTCTTTGTTGATCCTTTCCACTCACTTGGATCTTGCTGGAACAGGTCATATCCTTCTTCTGGATGTATTTCCATGTCAACAAATATCTTCCGTCTGTTTCCGTCTGTGTGGTCAATTCCCCAATACATTCTTGAAACTTCATATGTTCCGCCACGCTGAAGGATCATTTCATTTTCACCTTTTCCGAATGCTCCGACATCGGATGCATATAGCATTTGTGTTCCTTCAGGTGCATAGAAATTGATTTTCAATGGCTTGCCATTAAATATAGAACCGCCACCTTCATTCACGGCAGATGAAATGAAATTATATATTACATTCCTTGTGCCAACAAAGTTTTCAAGTTCTGTATCGCTCATTTTGCTAAGTGTTCCATATTTGACACCAAGGAAGGCTTCTATTGTCTGGAAATCCTGCCCTGACTGCAACCACACATCATGGTCATAGGTTGATTTCTGAATCAGCGTTGTCAACCCTCTAATGGCTTCACCTTTTCCTTCAAAATCAATCCATACTTTCTTTGCACCAACAAAAAATTCTTTTTCCCAGCCGCTTCCTGACTTGCTCCAAGGTTTTTGGAACCCTGCAAGTGGTCTGTTGTGACCACCTGAACCTTGCGTATATGTATAGAATCCGTTATGTTCCCTCGTGCTTGCAGCAGCATGAATTTGTTGTGCTTTAGGATCGAAATACTTGTCAGCTGCGCTGAACCCACCATGTGCCTTGTCAAACCAAAGTGCAGCATTCTTTCTTTCATCTGTGAATGCTTCGCCTTTGATTGGTTTTCCTTTTTTAAGTCTGACAACCTCGATGTCAATCTTCTTTATTCTGGATTCTATTTTATAATATTTTGAACCGTTTGTATCAAAATCTTCTAAATCTTTTAGCAGTTTTTTGAACTTTTCTGCTTCATCGCCTGTAGCATAAAGCAGCTTGTTGTTGAAATAGTCTTTCTTTGATTGTATTGAACCGCTTTTTGCAAGCCAGTCTGAAGTTGAAACATCATCTTTCCAGATACCGCTGTATGTATTGATTGTGAAGTTATCCAATTCATCTTGCAGCTGTATCTTTTCTTTTTTCAGGCTCTTAATTTCTTTAGAAGTCAGCTTTTTGTCAAGTTTAGTCTGCCAGTCCAGCTTTTGAAGTTCAATTTCATCTATTTTCTTCTTAAATGAATCAACTGCAATCTGGTCAGCAGCATTTGCTTTTATCTTATCTTGTAGGTCTGTTATATCAGCATCCGCTTGTTCAATATTTTCCTTCAGTTTCTTTTCTGTCAGGTATTCTTTCTTGGCTTTCGGTTGCGGCACTTCAGCAGCATTCAAATACTTCTTCTTGAAATCCTCAAAGTTTTCTGCCTTGTCAAGCTTGAAATACTTTGCCCTTTCCTTCAGCGTTTCCAGTTCTTCATCATCCAATGCCCACTTTGCCCTTTGCAGCAATGCACAGCGGCAATTGACAACTTCAGCTGCACCGCCTGCTGGATCGGAAGGATACATCATGTTGTTGCTGAATTTTTCGTCCAGTTCCCTGATTTCACCGTCAACCTGCCTGTGTGATTCTCGTGTTCTTCCGTCAAGCGCAGCGTCCCATTGTTTCACGATGTCAGCACCTTTTGATTTCGCTTCGTGCTGCACATCAGCCGCAGCCTGCACCTGCACACCATGCCCTTCTGTCCTTGCAATCCGCATCGCCCTGTTGAATCCCACATTGGAATCAGCAGAAATGTTTCTTGCAATCACTTTGTATTCTGATGCCGTGGCAATTCCTCTTGAAACATTGTTCGCAATCCGCTTTTTCAGGAAGTTGACATCTTCGCCCAGCTTCGTGTATAGGTTCTTGCTGATTTTCGGATCAAGTTTGATGGCAGCAGCCACTTTCTTCTGGTCAATCGGCATGACCAATGGAATCCCTTGACCGTGCAAGTCATACATCGTGCCGACAAAGCCTGTTTCATAGCATTCTTTCAGATAGCTGTCAATCGAATCATATTGCTTGCTCTCCAAGTCCTTCATAAAGCCGTCAATTTGCTTTTTCAGCGAGTTTTGGAAGTTCCGCTGATAAATCTGCGATTGAAGGATTGACTTCTGCACATCGTCCAATTCGTCAAAGTGTGCCAGCAGCAGATTAATCTTGCCATTTGACAACACCAGCTTTTCACTGATGTCCTTTGCAGCTTGGTTATAGATAACCTTCAGCCGCTTCAGTTCTCTTTCTTCATCTGACAGCTTTGCCAGTTCAACTTCTTTCTGCTTTTTATTCACCTACACCACCGCCAAGAATGTTCGCAGCACTTCCAATGCTGTTCATGCCTTCGTCTGGATCAGGCAGCTTGCCTTTGATTTCTTCATAGTCAATGTCAAGTTGTTCACAGACCAGCTGCATCAGCGTTTCATTATCAAGATAGGTTGCCAGCCCCAGCAGCGTGTTGATCTCCGTCTGCCGTTTCTGCGCTTCCGTCAAATCATTCTGTGCATTTTCGGTTTCGTTTGACATGACTTTATGCTCAAATTTGTAATAAACCTGTGACAGCTGATAATCAGTGCCTTGCTTTCCGTTGATCTCTTTCAGCACAGCTGCAACCAGCTTTGACATGAACTGCTTCAGCTTGATTTCAAACTTCGCTGCTTGCAGATCAAGCAGCGAATATGCCGCTTTGATCGCAATGTTCGTTGTGGCTGCCGTGTCTTTCAGTCCGCTGATGTTCAGACCAAAGCCGAACCTATAAATGTTCTTTTCGTCCAGTTCCAGCTTCACTTTTCTTGCTTCATACGGCACATCAATCGTCTTGACTTCCACACCGCCATCATCGTCAACGCCGATCAGCTTCTTGGTTTTCAGGTTCGTCTGAAGTTCGTCCATATTGTCACCTTGAAAGCCCTTGATCACATGAATCGGTGTGTCAAAGTCCGCAAGGTTGTTTGACAGGCTGCTTGCCATCAGGTCATAATCATCAATCAGGTCTTTGATGGTTGCCAAACCGCTGATCTGCTTTTTGTTATTGTCAAGCCTGAAGAATGGAATATAGCCGAATGCTTCCGCATACCGCTGACCGTCCACTGTGATGATCGTGTGCGGTTTCGGATTCATCGGTTCGTTTTCATCAGGGATCAGCTTGCCGTCATCGTACTGAACATAGAAATAGGTTTCCTGTGCCGTCCAGTCCATGATCTTCTTGACCTTTTTCTTGTCTTTGTCGATCCTGTCAACATACCAGTATAGAATGTGATCCTGCTTGTCTGATGCAAAGCGTGCTTCGACTTCAACGACACCCAAGCTGTCAGCATTCTGGAATGCCAGCATATCATTTTCGTTCTTGTAGCCGTACATGTAGGCAAAGCCCTTTGCCTTCGCATCTGTCATGGTATCTGCTAGTTCAGCATAGAATTCATCATTGAAATAGCTGTCAAGGTCATTCTGAAGCTGCGGATCATCTGATTTCACAAAAGAACCGCCTGACAGTCCGTACTGTACAGCCTGATCAACCAGTTCTGTGAAGAATGGATGCGATATTCTGATATTTGATCTGTATTTGTCCTCAACCAGAACACCGTCCGCATTGTAATAAAACAGCCTGTATTTCAGGATGTCATGCTTGCCTTCATAGTATTCTTGACCTTTTCTTGCAAATTGCTTTTTTTCGCTTGCTGCATCATCACTGATCAGCGTTGTGATTTCCTCTATTGTCAGCAATCTTTTCACCTTCTTTCTGTTTCTATACCAGCCATTTCTTCATCTTTCGCCAGCCTTCCACACCATAACGCAGGGCAGCCATTGCATCATCTTGAAATGGCACTGGTTCATCAAGGTATTCACCTGTTCTTTCGTCTTTTTTCCACTTCCACTGCTGCATTTCCTTGATGGTGTTGGTGCAGTGCGGATGCACATAGATTGTTCGCTGCTTCAGCCAGTCAATCTGCGCTTTCACGCTGCCAGCCGAACCGCCTTTGTCAACACCCCTTGCCCTGTTGTAGCCGCCTTTCTGCCACATCTTGATTCTGTCAGGCTCTGCACTGTCGCACCACATCTTTTTATTTGTCGGCAGTGCATGCTTGATGGATTCCTGAATGATTTCTGATGTGTCTTTCTCAAACAGGTATATTTCATCAAGAATGTATACGTTGTCATCACGCAGCCCCAGCAGCAAGATTGCATTGGCATGGTTGAAGCCAAAGTCCTGACCAATGGCAACATCGTCATAGTCATTCAGGTTCTGACTGACTTCTTCAATCTTCCAGTTATGCAGAATAAGACCGCCGATTTCTCCCCATTCTCCAAGCCCATAAATCTGATAGCCTTCAGGATCAACCAGCTTTCTTCTTTCCATACGCTGCTTGTATGCTTCGTCAATGAAGCGGTTCATCAGGTATGTGCTGTGATGTGTCAGAACATTGGCATCTGGTAAATCAAAAAAGACTTTCTTGATCCAGTGATTCTTATTGACTGGATTGAAAGTCATTCTGATCTGATAGTATTGTCCTGCTGGCAGTTCGCCACGCAAACGGTCATCAATGATTTCAAGGTCTGCCTGTGTGAATTCTGTTGCTTCTTCCAGCCACACATCTGTCAGCTTTCCTTTTGGAAATGTGATTGACTTCAGCTTCTCACGCTGCCTGTCATCGTTCATGCCCCTGAATATGATCTGATTGCCGTTGTGCCTGCATGTCAACATCAACGGAGATCTGTTTATCTTCCAGTACGCTTCAGCCCTGTCGCCAAACATCTTGTAAAGTGCCCCTGTGAGTTCAGCAAAGGTGCTGTCACGGTTCGTGATGTCTGATTTTCGCATTGCCACAAGGTTTCTGCCCTTATCATTCATCAGCCGCAGGATGTAATTCTGCGCTGTGTCAACGCTCTTTCCGCTGCCTGCTGATCCTCTCATCACAATGTACCGCTTCTGTGATTGGTTCACTTCCTTAAAGCAAGGATTCGCTTGCACATTTATGTTCACAAAGCATCAGCCACCTTAAATGTTTCAAGAATCTTCGGGAACTGGATTGCAAACCAGTCAACCATTTCTTCATTTCTCGCCCAGCCCATGTCACAACAGTGTGTGTTTGAATCCATGCCTGATTCAAATAAAAAAGCATGAATAAGTTCATGCCGAATCACTGCCTTTGCATAATATTCAAGATCAAGCTTGCTGCCCTGTTCTGGCTGCATTTCTTCAATCACAATAAGCTTGACAGATGTGTCTGTGTAGCCGTCTGCTTCCTGAAGCTTTGCATCATTTTCCCTTTTCCTTTTTTCAATCGTGTATTCTGTCCCCAGAACGTTCACTGTCATTTTATCCTTCAACTTCTCTGCCCTCGTTCTCCCAATCTACATCAAGCCGCAGCCGCTGGCACTCCCTTTCCCTGCACCTGTGAACCTTCATCAATGCTTCTGTCAGCACACCATGATGATATGTGCAGTATGCAGCTGGTCTTTTCGTCCAGTTTCCGTCTATGCACCGCCATTCCCATCCGTCAGGTTTTCCTTTGTTCATCGCCGTCACCATAGTCAATATTGATGTTTAGTTCCATATCTGCATCAATTTCAAGTTTATCTTTGAACATGCCAAGGTGCTTTCCTAGCAGTTCCAATGCCTTCATTTTGTCATTCAGCCGAACTTCTCTTTCAATGGATGAACCCTTTTCGCCTTCCATCGTTTTAACCTTCACCGACTGGATGCAGGCAAGGTCATCTTCTGTGGCATCATACCTGACTGAAGCATCTTCTGGATCAATTACATTTTGCGGATTCACAAATGCTATCCTAGCCAGTTCTTGAACCACTCTATCTTGATTGATTCCTGTTCTTTTCGACCTTTCAGCCATAGCCCTGTCAATTTCTTCTTTGATTCTAGTATTATCTAGTAGCTTGTTTGCATTTGTGTCTGTGTATTCTGACTGCTTATAGCCTGCCCTGATAGCTGCCTGCGTTGCATTTAGATCAATCAGATATTCTTCCACAAAGCGTTGCTGCTTTTTATTCAACTTTGCCATTGCATAACCCCCTTTCTTCAGAATTTCAAAGCAAAAAGCCCATCAGTTCCCTGACAGGCTTTTCGTGGTATTATATCTAAAGAGATGAAAATGAACTTTTAATTTTTACTGACTACATCATACCACAGCAGCCAGTTCCAATGTTATACAACATTATATTTTTATATACAAAGTTATACATTTTTTATATTTTTTATTCGTCACCCACCTTGCATTTTCTGTAGACCGATGCAATGTTGCATAACCATTCAATGCTATCAACGTCGGGATCGTTTCTGATCATGTCGAAAATATTCATTTCGATAAAATCCACCAATGATTCTGCTTCGTCTTTTGTAATTTCAATCATTCCTGCTCGCTCTCCATATATTTTTCTAAATCCTCTTGTGCATGATCTACAAAATCCCTGCATCGTTTGCAATCCTCTATCGGCTCATCCGTTGTCGCATCTATGTAACCATAGCAATAATACTGTGGCTTTTCGTCTTTGTAAAATTCTATTGTCGGTTTGCCCCTGCGTTGAACTATGCCTCTTTGTTTTGCTTCACATATTATCGTTGCCATTACTCACCTTCTTCCTCAATCGTTGTGCCGCCGTCATCAATCATCATGCCGTTTTCAAACCTTCTGCCGCACTGCCCACACTTATAGCATGTATACCATACTTCGCTATTCTCACATTCCTTTGCTAGCGTATAATCAATAATCATTCCTGCTCACTCCATTCATTTCTTATTCTTCTTACAATATGGATATTTGCAACCTCCATCAGTGGTTAACGTTCCTAATCCCACCATCTTTGCAAACAAATCCTTTTTCGCTTTAACATAATATTTACAATGTGTATTGTTGCATTTCATTCTTGCGCCCCTTTTTACTCCACTAAGATATGCTCGTATTTCTTTTCGATTATTTCATTCAAATCGGCATCTATTGGCAATACATGAAAACCCCAACAAGGACAACTGCGTTTATGTTCGGCGTATTCGAGCCACCACCCAACACATGGTTCGTTATCCTCATTCATGCCCGCCCTGTGTCTCACAAAACAATCGCCAATCGCCAAGTAATACGGCTTCTTGACTCCTTCTGTTTCACGCATGGCGATTTTAATAGCTTCGTCTTTGGAGAACTTTTCTTTTGACACCGCAATTTCATCATAACCACCAATAAAGCGATTTACTTCAAATTTACTCATTCCTGCTCACCTGCCAATCATTCTTCCTTCGCTAGTCTTGCATAAGTCCAATCACTAACGCTCTTTGTGACCCAACTTGTTCTTCCGTCTTTCCAAGCTCGAACATGTCCGTTTATATATTCGGCAAAATGTCTCTTTTCCCATTCGACACCGTCAAGAGACACCAGTATCGGTGTATCAACAGCCACCTTATACCAGTCCACCTTTGGATTGATATATTCGTCATCAGCCCAAGCCAGAGCAGCTGCATCACAGTTTCCAGCGCTGCACGAATCAAACCTGCATTGCAAGCATGTAATTTGATTGCAGGAAGTGACTTTTCCTGTCTTTTCTTCTACTGCAACCATGCGTCCCATGCGGACAATCTTATCAATCTGCTCTTTATAATGTTCGTAATTAGTCATCTTCTTTCTCCTTTCGCCATTCTGTTATACTTCATTCTTGCTCACCTGCCTGTATTTGTTCAATATCAACAACCTTATAACATGTAGGTTGCAATCCATTTTTGTTGATAAAATCAATCACGAATTTTTCGTATGATTCAGCAAATTTTTTCATTATGTCTTTAGGTATTTCCCAATTTTCGGATACTTCGCCAACCTCATAGAACAATTTTTCAGACAATTCGTGTTCAATATCAGGAATCAAAATATCTTGTTCGTCAAATTCAATTTTTACATTACGACCGACATATCCGTCCCCACCATAATCGACTTTGACAGCCTCAATTGCTTCTTCTTTAGACTCACAATCCCCACAGAAAATTTCTCCATCTGAACTGATACTCCATTCATTTGTTTCAATGTATTTCATTCCTGTTCACCTACCTATTTAAAAATTGGCTTTTCCTCACAATAATGTTTGCACTCTACCTTTGCGGTAAATTCGGCATATTCTATCAGCTTTGTTTTTTCCGCAATTTCAGCTTCAAACTTCTTCATTTCCTTTTCGTGCTTGCAGATTTTTTTATGTACACATCGTTCACATTTACTCATTCCGTCCACCTTCCTTTCATCCGCATTGCCTGATACTGACCGTATGTCAGCCCCAGCTGCCTTGCTTCCTCGTTCAGCTGCCAGATCGGCATTTTCTTTGCTTTTTCGGCTTTCTCCCTTGCCGCTTCTTCAACTCTTTCGGCTTGACGTTCTTTGTCTCGCTTCTTTTTGCCTTCCACACCGCATGCCTTGCTGCAATATCTGATATTTCTCTTTTCTGCGACAAATTTGTTGCCGCAGATTTCACAGGTTTTTAGCGTCTGCATATCTTGCAAGTCCTTTCTCACACATTGCTGCAACCTGAATGGCTTCCGCTGCTAGATTCATCGCTTGTCTTTGTGTAAATGTCAGCCATTCGTCAATGTCTTTATCTGCTCTGATTCCTCTCCACATCACTTGCATGTAGTGCTGTAAATGTTCCAGTGCTTCCGTGCATTCTTCCGTTTCTTCCTTGATCACCGCCCATGCTTCGTGATCAGAATGAAACTGCGGATGGATTTCATTTGCTTCCTTCAGTTCCTGCTGAACCAGTTCGTTGATTTTTTCAATGCTTGTCATTTTTTCCTTACCTCTAAAATTCTTTGCAAATTCGCCAGGCCTCTGCCGTGCTTTGATGTCACCCAGCTGTATGACTTGCCCTTTTCAGTTGCCACTTCTTGAAATGTCTTAAACTGCACATAGATTTTATGTAATATGTCGTATTCATCTGTTTGCAGCTGTTCAATGGTGCTGATCACTTCCTGTTTGATGTCTATCAGCCTATCAACTTCGCTGCTGATCTCGTTTTCCATGTCAAGATACCGTGCAACCGCATCAGCCATCTTTTCTTTGCTGCCGCTGGATTGAACACGATCACCTTCAGAATAGGCTGTTGTTCCTGTTGCGATGGCTTTCCACTGATCCATTTCAGCAATCTTGTTTTCTATCAGTCTGTCAATTTTGCTGATCTGATTCAGGTATTCTTTTGCTTTCATGTTCAATCCCCCTTCAAAAGCATCTTGGTCTGCTTGTATTCTGCTCTGCCTTTGCTGATCCGTCTTGAACCGCCTGACATTTCTATCGGATGGCAGCGTTCCAGAATTCTGTCATAGATTCGTGAAAAACCGATTTCTGTCGGCTCTGTCAGCTGCTTCATGGTCAGATTCGATGTGATGATCATTGGCAGCCCTGATCTGCATCTGGCATCAATGATGTTGAATACCTGTTCCTGCATGAATTCTGATTTTCTTTCAGCCCCCAGATCGTCAATGATCAATAGTGCATACCTGTTCAGGCTGTCTATGTATTCCTGCTTGCCGTCAAAGCTTGATTGCAGTATGTTCACCATTGTTGCAAAGTTTGACATCAGCACCTTGTACCCCTGATCAATCAGGGCATTGGCAATGCATGCTGCCATGTGGCTTTTTCCAGTGCCGACTGTGCCATATAGCAGCAGTCCTTTGCTCATTTTCTTGAAGTCACGAAAATGTTCGACATAGTTCTTTGCCATCTTCAGAAAGTCTGATTCTTCGGAATTCTCAAAGGTGCAGGACATCAGGGACGAACCTGCAAAGCATATCTTGCGGTTTCTGTCAAATTCTTCTCGTTTCTCACGCTCTGTGAGTGCATCCCTTTCCTTTCTCCTGCATTCGCAGATGCACCTGACTTTCCGATCACCCAGCCCCATAGGATTGATGACCGTTTCCACAGGCTCACCGCACTTTTTACAGTGCAGTAAGCCGTCAGTTCCAAGGTATTCATTTTCGCTTTTCGGCACAGAAGCCGATATTTTGTCAATGTCAATCATCTAATCACCCCATATGTCATCAAAGGTTTTGTGTGATTCGTCAGGCTTTTCGTGGTTGTCATAGTTGCCGTCAAGTATCTTCGCCATGTTTGCATCTTTTATGATCCAGTCAAAATTCGCCTGCCAGTTTCGATTGTTCTTGCCTTTCAGAAAATCGCTGTTTTCAGCTTTCCTGAATGCTTCGTGTATATCTTCTATGGAATAGCTGTTCAACCTCGCTCTGATCGCCTTTTTTCGTGCTTCTGAAAGGGATTTGACGGGAGGAAGGGAAGGGCAAAGGCTGTTGAAGGCATCCATGATGCCGCTATACTCTATCCTATCCTTACCTATACTATCCTTACCTATCCTATCCTGTGTTGCCATGTGGTTGTCGTTTGGTTGCCATGTGGTTGCCACTTGGTTGTCAGGCTCTTCGATTGCTGGAATTTCAATGTTTTCAGTGTATGAACCATTTCCCTTCAGAAGCAGCTGTTCCATTTGTTCCTGATACTGTGTCGGATTGTACCTGTCCTTCCGCAGCAGGTTATGCATTCGCCAGTGCTTGATGACCACAACACCGTTTTCAAATGCCAGTAAGAACCTTTTGGCAATCAGCAGCTTCAGGTCATCTTCAGCAGCACCTATCATTCTTTGAATCTTTTTCGGATTATTTACAAAGCCGTCATCATCAGCCCGCATATTCAGGTGAAAATACAAAGCCTGTGCAGTCAATGGCATGTCAAGGAATGCATCTGAATCAACTATCTTTTGTGTGAACATCCTGCGTTCAGCCATCATTTATCACCCTTTCACAGCAAATTCAATGAATTCTGTTTCCCTGTCGTACCTGAAGCCTTCCACTTCAGGCTTTGCTTTCAAGTGTGGCTTCTCCTGCTGTGCCTTCCGTCTGCATCTGCCCACTGTTTCAATTGATGGCAGCTGCCATTCAGTCAAATTTTGATAGAATAACCATACTGGCATGTTCAGCACATTCTGGCTTGTTATTCTTTTCAGCACTTCGATATACAGCAGATTGTCACTTGATCTCGTTTCTGGCTGCTGTTCCATAATTGTTTTGACCAGTTCAGTCAGGTTTCTTAATTTCATTAGTTGCACCGCCTTCCTTGATTTTTTCAATGTAAACCTGCACCCTTGGCTGTTTTTCTGTATAAACCTTTACAATTGACAGTTTAATGATTTGTGTGTCATCACCGTATGCCACACCATTCAGGGCATCGCAAATTACCTTTGCAATGTTATCCGCATCTGGTTTTTTAGTCGGAAACAGCTTGCCAGTGCATATCAGCTGCTTGTCCTTCTTCGTTGTGCTGGCAGGTATCGGATAAAAAGCTGTGATATACACCGCCAGCGGCTCTTTGTTGAACCATCTGGCATCCTCACTTGCCTGCTGCACAAATGACTGTTTCACAAGGTTTTCGTACAGCACTGTGTTTTCAGGTGTTATGCTCTGAACCCTTCCCAGCTTCGGATTGTAAAATGTCCTTGCCCTTGCCTTTCCTTGCGGCTTGCCGTCAATCACGAAATATGCCATTTTGCGGCTTGATTGTCTGACTGTGTTGTATTCTTCCGATGTTCCGATGCAGTTCATTTTTTCACCTTCTTGTCAAGTTCCTTGCCGATGCCTTCAGCCAGCACATGCAGTTCGTTTTCAATAGCCGCCAGATCATTCAGAATTTCTTGCACATTGACTGCTTCTGAATCTCTGACTTTGTGCTGCACAAAGTTCTGAAGCAGCATTTGAAATGTTGGCAAATATCCTGTGACCCTTTTTACAGATTCCTTTTCTTTTCCGTCCTTGCTTTTTCCTATGTATTTCTTTTCAATCCACATGGAAAGTCCATCAGATTTCAGAACATAGCTTCCAACTTCAATGTTCATGTCATCACCCCTTAAAATGGTATATCTTCATCAATCGCATCAAATCCTTCAGGCACATCTTCCTGACCTGCCGCTGCTGCACCAGACTGTTTTCTGTCACCCCATTCAAGGAATTCAACCCTGTCAGCCACGACATCCGTGGTGTAGACAGTTACACCGTCTTTGTTGGTGTAGCTTCCTGTCTGAATCCTTCCATGCACAGCGACTAATCGACCTTTCGCAAGGAATCTTTCGCAGTTTTCGGCCTGCTTTCCAAAACAAGTAACCCTCGGAAAATCTGTCTGTTTTTCAGCACCTGCTTTCACAGCTCTGTCAATTGCCACCGTAAAGGTGCAGACTGCCATCTGTGTGCCCGCCGTGTACCTGACTTCAGGGTCTCTTGTCAGGCGTCCTATAAGTACAACGTTATTCATACCCTATTCCTTTCTGATTTCCTTTTACAGCGATTTTGTGGCTAATCTTGATAAATTGACCGACCAGCCACAAAAACCGCCTGAAATCTTATGCTATAACCGTAAATCGTGGCATATCCTGCAGTGCTTCCTGAAGATAGGCTTTAATTCTCTGCATTGCTTCAATCTGCCACGCACCGCCATCAGCTTCATAGATGGCACATTCCACACCACGACCTTCACGCATTCTGAAGATAAAATCAGATTCTGGCTGGTCAATTTCAAGGAATGTTCTGAATGGCTTCAGTCTGACAGGATTCGGCAGGATTGCTTCACCTTTCGATGCGAGCCCTGTTTTGATGGTTGCTTTCTGCGTGACACCATCATCACCATACTGTGCAACAGTTCCAGATTCCACAGTACCTGCAAACTTCAGTAGCAGGTCACGATCATCGTTCTGAATGAACTTTGATTGAAGGGCAATGCAGAAGCTTTCCTGATCAATGAACTGGTTAAAATAAAATTTCGGAAGAAATGCTTCTGCTACCATCAAATATTCTCGGTCACGGTTGCAATCCAGTTCTGAATACAGTCTCACTGTTGTAGGGCTTTCCACAGCTACAATCATCTTGTCACCCAATATGTCTGAAGTGTCATTTATGTAGTCCAGCAAACTTGACAGCGTGTGAACCGTCACACTGTCAGCCTTCGGGCAATATGTATCAATTCTGTGTAGCGGCTTGTCCGAATACACATCACCATGTATGCTGTATTCTCTCGCTTCACTCAACCCAACAATGTACTGTAATGCTTCTTTTAACATCCTACTCACCTTTTACCTTTCTAAAGTCAACAACAGTTTCTTCTTCCAGCACTTCACCTGTTTCCATGTCAACATCTGCCGACCTGGTATCAAGTGCCATTTGTCCTTTCAGCTGGTTGTTCCCATATTCTTCAGCAATCACTTCACCAGTCCTCAGGTCTTTTCCCATTGCAAACTGTGTTGTCAATTCGCCTTGACTGGCCAGCTTTTCAGCCACCTTGAGCGACGCAACAACATTGTCACGTTGTTCATTCTGCACAAATGTCATCTTGATGATGATTTCCCTTTTGTCCTTGAATGGTGTGTTTCTGTCTTGCAGGTTTTCCATGACCCTTTCAAACGAATGCTGGAACTTGTCCTGCAAAGCACCGCCAACCATTTCTCGTAAATCAATCTTGCTCATAATTTACCGCCTTTCTATTTTCCAAACAGTGCCTGCTGCACTTCATCGGCTTCAGATACCGCTTCCTGCACTGGTTCAGCATCAATCACTGTTGCTTCAGCTTCGACCATCTGCACATCTTCAGGCTGGTTGTCAACATAGTCTTTTGTACCGTCATCATTGATGACTGCCATGTCTGCATCAATTGCTGACTGCATTTCGATTGACATGATGCCCCACTTGCTGATCAGCTGCCGCAGCATCGTTTTGTATGCCATGCCGTCAAAATCCTTTGACCAGAATGTCCAGTTCGTTCCTTTTCTCTTGTCGGCTGCATATCCTTGCGAATACTTCAAGGCATGTGCTTCCATCTTCTTCTTTGACCAGTACATGGCTTTCTTGAATCCGTTGGTGTACTCAAACATTGCATAATAGCCGATTGTTGCAGCTGCTTCCCTTGCATCTTCATCTTCAATCAAATTGACTTCAATATCTTCATTCAGCGGATCGAATCTGACCAGTTCGCCTTCTTTGATTGCCAGTACATTCAGCTTCTTGTACTGACCGCTTCTGATTGCCAGCTGAATATATCCTTTGTAGCCCAGCTGGAACTGTGCAACCTTGCCTTTGTTCTTGTCATTGAATGGTACGAGATAATACTGACCAAGTTGCGGTGATGGTGACAGCTTCAGGGATTCGCCCAACATTGCTGCCGATAGAATTGAACCGTTGCTGCATTCCTGAAGCATCGGATTGTTAGTTGTAGCTGACACGATGGCACTGATGAAACGCTGCCCATCTTTGCCGCCTATCACCTCATTGATTTTGGTTTTCACAGCATCCTGTGACAGGTATGCTGCAATGCCAAGTCTGCCCTGCTGTCTGTTTGCTAATGAATTGTTTACTGCCATTTTATTTCCCTCTCTTTCCGAAAACTAAATTGAATAAACTGTAATCATGCTTTGCAAGGTCTTTGCTCTTGAAGGCAGGATTTTTCGTGTATGTCTTATGACTTCTTTTCATGTGTTTGATTTTTCCTGCCATTATTTTTCACCTTCCATTTCTTTGAGAATGTCACGTAATTCATGCAAAAGGTCTTCGATTGCAAAATTCACCAATTCCGAATTATTCATTTTCGATATTTCTATAGCTTTCTGGAAATCCTTGTCAGATACATAATCATATTTTTTTCTGATTCCCTTAATCAGTTCGGTAAGCTCGCCCATCACTTCCCAATACTCGCCTTGAATCTCTACATTCCAATCACTTACTTTAATCATCTTTTTTCACCTATTCCTTTCTTAAATCGCTTTGATTTCAATATTTCTGCTGTCGCAGAATGCCTTCAGTGCCGCTGCATCATCTGTGGAAAGAAATGCTGCAAAATTCACCCATTGCTTTGATGGTGCAGCTTCTGCTTTGACTGGTTCTGGTGCTGGCGGTGTTTTGGTTTCAACCACCGTTTTTTCAGCTTCTGCCTTCAGTCTTGCAACTTTGGCTTCCTGCTTTCTTCTCTGGATGTCTGCCAGCCGCTGACCCTCTGCAATGGCTCTGTTCAGGTCTAGTGCCATCTTGTAGGTTTCCAGTGCTTCAAAGCTGAATTCTGGCAGGCTGCCAATGGTCTTGACATCCGCATCAATCTGTGCCAGCCGTTCTTCAATGGCTTCCTGCACCTTCTTCATGCTTGTTGCAGTGTTCAGCCATTTTGAATCGAAAATCTGCTTGCAATGCAGCCAATCAGGATGTTCTGTGCCTTCCCAGAATTCCTTGATTTTTTCCAGTTTTTCATCCTTCTGCTTTTCCTCAAACAGCTTGACCTGTTCATCAATCACATTGATTGGCTTGTCAATGATGCCGATGATTTCATTCACCTGTGCCTTGAATTCATTGAATGGCTTCATGTACTCTTTTTCTTGCCTGATTCGTTCGTCATTCAGTGCCTTCTTCAGCTTGTTCAGGTTTGCCTTGTCGGATTTTGCCTGCTTGATTTCGTCATCACCGTATACTAGCGATGCATACATGTTGGCTTTTTCTTGAAGTTCCTGCTTCAATTCCTCATAGTTGAATGTTGGCTTTTCAGGAATCTGCACTTCGTTGATTTTGAATTCCATTTGTTTGTCCTCGCTTTCTTATATTTCAGGAAGCAACAGTGCTGGCTTTTTGCCTGCCTGAAGCTGCTTCCAGAATGTCATTTCTGAATTTTGCAAATATTTGATGTCCGCTTCGACCTCTGACCGCTCAACCTTGTAGTGCCTTGTGTGCAGCACGATGTCACCGCCATAGTCAAACTTCAGCTGTGCCTTCAAGATTGCAAAATCAAATTCTGTGACCATGAAATAATGCAGCAGCTGGATATAGTAATTGTCAGGAATCCTGCCCTTCCACTTTTCCTTCTGCATTGACTGCAAAATGTTTGTGGTTTTGATTTCCAGAATCCCTTTTCTGCCGTCCTGATCCACCAGCCAGCCGTCAAGTGATGCATGAGCAAAAGGGAACTTGTCATTGAACCACATATTGCCTTCCTCGTAGAAAACCTGATATTCAGGGAAGTCAAGCCTGAACAGACCACGCAGGTGCATTTCAGCTTGCGTTCCGTATTTGACATATGGCTTTTCTGAAATATCTTCTTGCTGCCGCAGCCCTTCTTTTTCTTCCCACAGTTCCACATTTGTTTTGTATGGATTCAGCCCTACTATTGCAGCCGCATCGCTGCCGCCAATCCGTCCTGATCGTGCAGCCAGCCATTCTTCACGGCTGCCAAACAACTTTTTTTCAATCATCAGATGCACCTGCCTTCACCATGACTTCTGCATACTTGACACCGTGTGCCAGTGCAGCTGAATGATCATCATAGTAGACATCAATCTTGTTGCCCTTGATTGCCGATCCGCTGTCCTGTGCTATGTATGTATGATCGCCAATCTTCACTTCTGTGCCGTATGGGATCACATCAGGATCAACAGCAATCGTTTTGCCAGCTTCAGCCTTCGCACCGCTTGCTGTGTACACAATGCCGTTCGGTCTGTTCTTTGCCCAGATGCCGCAGCACTTTTCACATGGGCAATAGGCAGTCAGTTTGAATTCACCGATGCTTTCCCATTTGCTTGCTGTCTCTGGCTGCTGTGTGGCTCTCACAGCGATTTTTTCTGCTTCATCGGTAAATTTATCAAAGGCATCGAATTCGACCCCTTTGGCAGCGTTCAATTCTCTGTTTCTTGCTTCGACAAGGTCATCCGCAGCTGCTGCCGACATCCCTGCAAAGACCGCCAAAATCGCAACCACCATGCCCAAAACCTGAAGCAGTCTTTTCGCTTTCAGCACATACCATGCAATGCTGCCATCTTTCACTTTGTAATGCTTCATGCTCTGCACCTCGCTTTCAAACTTGCTGCGACTTCGGGAATGAAATAATATTTTCCGTCAATCGCTTCTAAGCCCTGCAAATACTTGGCAGCATAATGTGGGTCTTTGATACCGAACAACTCTGCCACCCCCTTTTTGGTGATAAACAGCGTACCAGCCGTCTTTTCCATCGCTTTTATCATTTCTGTCTTTTGCATTTCTGCCCCCTTATAGTTCGTCCTCGACTACTTCGACAACCGCCAGTGCTTGCTTCAGCAGATAATCTGTGATCCTCTGCTTTGCAATGCCTGTTTCATCTGCAAGGTTGTCCAGCGTATCATTGACTTCTTTTGAAACCCATATGCAACCGCCGCCCTTGCCTATTGGCTTTGAATTCGTTTTGTGAATTTTGATTTTTTCCATTGTTGCGTCCTTTCGTTGGTTCTGGTATAATAATTTTGGATTTTCTATGTGCGGTACTTTCGCACTGCCCGTGGCTTCGGCTTCGGGCTTTTTATTTGTCATGCTCATCACCTCGCTTTCTATTTTTATTAGCTATTAGCTAATTTTGTTTCCAAAAAAATACTATCACAAGGGACTTCATAAACCTTGCACAGCTTCATGAAGTAAGGGATCTTTGGGCAAGTCAATCCATTTTCCCAATTTTTCAGTGTCGATGTGGCAACACCAATCCTATTTGCAGCTTCTGCCTGCGTCAAGCCAGCATTGACCCTTGCTGCTTTCATCGTAATCTTGGGCATCTTTCACCATCCTTTCTTTTTCCTCGCTCTGCATTTTCAGGGCTTGCGACCTTTGGCACCGACACAAATGTCGGCACCAGCTGCATTAAGGTGGGCTGTTTCCAGCCCATTGTATGATGTTATGTATAGGAAGGCATTTGCCTTGCAATTCTAATGTCGAGCAATCCCTTGCGTGCTGCATTGACCGATTCAATCCGCACACTTAAAAGTTCCTTTGGAATGTCCGACGCTCTGCCCTTGAAAACATCTTCAAAATCAAAATCAGCTGTTTCCCTATAAATGCACACTTTGTCAACTGTGAATTTCTGAATGTCTGCTACTGTCATTTTTTCTCCTTTCTCATGCCCTGCCATGAATGGTTTCTTTACAAATGATGCATTCAACCCTGTTAATCTCTTCTTGTGAAACCAGATTGCCTAAGCCCTTAATCACACCGCATTCATATTCAAATAAATCCCACACCCATACAGGGTTCACATCCCACTTTTTTGCAAGCGTTGCAACTGCTCTGCTGGCTTTAATGTATAAACTTCTTATTTTCATCTCTCATTCTCCATTCTGGGCAGTTTTGCCGCTGCCCCTCGGCTATATTTCTTGCCTCATCCTTCAACATCATCGGCGACTATAATTTTCAAATAGTCATAGTCATCCTTGTTGTTATGCATAATGCACATCTCATAGGCATGTACCATGTAGTCTGCGGGCCAATCATTATGAAGAATGCCCTCTACACCAGCCCATCGGATGACCGTCCCCTCGAAGCAATCGACAATCCTAATTTCCATATCAGCCTTCCCAGCTTTTACAAGTGCTTGGCATGCTGTAAGTATGATTGAACCCATGCTCATCTCTCTTACTTCAATCTCTTTTTTCGTATATCCATATTGCTCGAACTTCATCCCTCTTACCTTCGCCTTTCGTTTTGTAATTAGCTATTAGCTAATTTCTGTAATGTTATATTACACCGACCATTTCTAATTGTCAATAGCTTTTAGCTAACTTTTTGTATTTTTTTATTTACTTTTTGGCTAATATGGTGTAAGATTAAGCTATCATCTAGTTGAGAAAGGAATCTAGCCACTATGAAGAACGAATGGGATATAAAAATTTTTACTGACAATTTCGCAAAGCAAATGAAGCGCGTCGATAAGAATCAAAAAGAAGTTGCAGATGCTCTTGGTGTTTCTGCACCGACAGTGCATGATTGGCTCAAAGGTAAAAAGATGCCTAAAATGACAAATGTGCAAAAACTGGCAGACTATTTTGGTGTGAACCTTTCCGACTTAGTTGAACTTAAAGGTGATAAGCCGACCGCCAACTGGAAGCCGAACCGCATCAAAGTCTATGGTTCTGTTCCAGCTGGAATACCAATCGAGGCTGTGGAAGATGTTTGTGACTGGGAAGATGTTCCGATGGACTGGGTTGCGAATGGGGATAAATTCATTGGTTTGAAGGTCAAGGGAAACAGTATGTATCCGAAGTACATAGACGGCGATACCGTCATCGTCAAATTGCAACCTGACTGCGAATCTGGGCAGGATGCTGTGGTTTATGTCAACGGATATGACGCAACCCTGAAAAAGGTCATTAAGCAGCAAGATGGCATCATGCTGCAGCCTATCAACTCAGACTATGAACCGAAGAAGTATGACTACAATGATGAGATTTTCCCAGTTTCAATTCTCGGTGTTGTGGTTGAACTGCGGCGGAAGATGATATGATTGAAATTATAGAAAGGAATAAAAAATATATGCAGGAGTTGCAGACAAAAATCGTATACTTTGACGAAACAGGCGATGATGGAAACAAAAGTACTTCCAGTGATACGTTCATTCTAACAAGTTTATATATGCCAACTTCTAGCTGGCAAAAGAATTTTGATCTGATGCGAAATTGCAGAAAGTTTCTTAAGGCGAAATTTGGATTTCATACTGCACAAGAAATGCACACGAAACACTTTTTAACGGACAAAAGTCCTTATCGTGAGTATTCTTGGACAAATGAAGAAAAAATTGAGATATTGAAATCATTCATATTTTGTATCGGTCAAATGGATGTCCAAATCGTGAATGTAATTATTGATAAAAATAACATCACCAGAAGTGATTATGACATATTGAAGAATGCCCTTACCTACAACATCCAGCGAATAGAAAACTCAAGCGCTGGAAAATGGAATTACATAATTGTTACCGATGAAGGGCGGCTTGCTCCAATGAGAAAAACCGCACGAGAAATTCGTGCCTATAATCCGATTCAATCCATGTATGATTTTTCATATAGGAATGAGCCAATTAAATTTATGATTGAAGATATTTTTGAAAAGAAATCTTCCGAATCATATTTTGTTCAAATTTGTGATTTTGTTTCTTACTTTGTGCATCTGTATTACAAAGGCATTATTTGTGAAAAAGAATTTCCAAATCGTGTAGGCAGACTTATAGACAAAGATTTTGTTTCAAATACAATAAACTATCTGAAAAAGTCAGGAAAACTTAACCTGCAAGCAAATAAGAAAAATGAATTCGGATTCGTAATATATCCAAAAAAATAAAAACACCAGCTACGACACATTCGTGCTTTCACCGGTTCATATATATATTACACCAAATTGGAGCAAAATGCAACAGAAAAATCACTTAATAGCACTAAATAACACCAAACAGCACTATAGTGCAAAAGAATCAATAAAACGAAAACCGCCCCTGTTGGCGCAGAGACGGATTTCATAAATTGGCTGCTGTGGTACAGTCAACATGCAAAATTATTGTACCACAGCCAGCCTGAAATTTCAATATTTCGGGTATTTTTATACCCTTTTTCAGGAGAAAAAAGATGAAAAAAGAAAAATTGATCACAAAGGCATTCACTTTTGAAGGCAAACGGTACTATGTCCGCGCAAAAACAGAGAAAGAAGCTATCATGAAAGTGGCAAACAAGATGCGCGATCTGGAAGAAGGTAAAGTAGTTGTGTCAGGCAATACTACTGTAAAGGAATGGGCTCTAAAATGCATTGACACATACAAGACAAATCAGGGTGAGGAAACAAGGAAAACCTATCTTTCGCGAATGAATTCTTGCATTTTCTCACAAATTGGGGATAGAACCTTAAAATCAATTAAGCCCTTCGATGCGCAGAATGTTCTTAATAGTTTACAAGGGCAGTCAAAGTATCAAATATCTGCTGTGTATCAGATGCTTCGGTTCATATTCTCAAAAGCGAAAGTGAACAAGTTGATCGTTGAAGATCCAACGCTGGATTTGCAAAAGCCGAAAGGCACAAAAGAAAACAGAAGATCATTGACCCCATACGAAGATTATCATTTTCAGCAAGTAGCATGGACTTCAGATCAATTCAAAGTTTTTTTATTGATGTATTACTGTGGGCTTCGCACATCCGAAGCCAAAGAGGCGATGGGAAAAGATATTATTTTCATCAAAGACGAAAATACTGTTTATCCTGTGTTGCATATTAGAGGAACAAAGACGGACAACGCAGAGCGGGATGTGCCAATACCATTAGAATTATATGAAAAAATCAAAGACACTCCAAAATCATCATATATTGCACCAAACCATGCTGGAAATAAACATACAGAAAATAGCTTCAAACGCGCGGTTAAAGCCCTACGCAGGGCGCTAAATATTTCAATGGGCTGCAAGGTATATCGAAATCAGTTGATACCGCCTTATCCTTTGGCTGATGATTTTGTGCCATATGATCTACGGCATACATACTGTACACGATTATGTAAGCAAAAGGTTGATATTCGTGTCGCGCAGAAACTCATGGGTCATTCGGATATCAGATTGACGGCAAACATCTATACACATGCTGATAACTCAAATATCATAGAAGCCGCGCAGCTGATGCAGGCATCTAAAAAGACAAATCAAACAAGTGATGTTGCACCAGCTGTTGCACCAACCCTTAGAGTCATTGAAAAATAGCTGTTTTACCATGCGTTCGGGACGCAAAGGCCGCTGGTTCGAATCCAGTCATCCCGACCAGAATAAAACCCTTGGAATTACAGCAGTTCCAAGGGTTTTTGTTATGTAGAGTATATTGCCAAGCGATATCCCCAAAATCACGACATAAGCGCCTTGCGGAGCGCCTGCCATGAATGGCAGGCATGTGTGCAAAGGAATCGCAGGTTCCGTTTTGCAAACTTTTGCTCTTTTTTCTTATGCCATGAACAAGTCAAAGTTCCCATTTCCTTAACTTAGGAGCAAAAAGATATAATACTTCGCCTTCTTCAATGCCTCTCCCTCTGCTTTTCGGGTCAAAGTGGAGAATTCTTCCACCCCTCATCCTTCTAATTTGTTTTATACAACAATATTTTTTTATTCCCTTTGTCGTTTATAACACTTTTTAGGCATCCTGTCTTCTCTTCCCCCGGCGTCTTCTGTGACAAAGTCTGCCACGTTACATCTTTGGGCGTTTTTTTATCCAAAAAGCGGCGCAAACGCAGTGGAAGATGTCGGCATGGTGATTCATGAGCGTAAAAAGGTGATTCATGAGCGCAAAAGGGTGATTCGTGAGCACAAAAAAGTGATTCATGAACGCAAAAGGTGATTCGTGAGCGCAAAAAGGTGATTCATGAGCGCAAAATAGGATTCAGAGTTAATGTGGAAAACAGCTGCGTGAAGCTATGATCTCAGATTTCTTTTTCGTTATGTGCGCTTCTGCACTTCTCTGCCGCTGTCTGCTTTTCCAATGACGTCCGCTCGAATGCGTGCTTCTCCGCTGTCTGCTTTTCCAATGACGTCCGCTCGAACGCTTGATTTTCCGCCGCTGCCTGCTTCTCAACCTTCTGTTTCTCCGCTGCTTCCTTTCGCACCGCGCGTAGGGAGCAGCTTCGATGCCTTTGGCATTTTTATCGGCACGTTCATCCCTGTCAGCGCTTTGATGATCCACAGAAAGAGAAAGAGCACGCCAAGCGGAATGCCGCATGTGGTGACGATCATGACCGCCACGCCCTCCAGCATGTGACTCAGTGAAGCTTGAAACCCCGCGACGGTCGTGGAGGCTTTCGTCTTGACAGAATCGGCAGCTTCGCTTGTTTTTTCCGCGATGGAATTCCACATTTTATGGAAGGAAAAGCTTTCTTCCTCGCTCCCCGCGATCTCTTCCTTTTGGGTTTGATTCTTTGCCTGTTGTTCGGCTAAGCCGCTGTCTTCGGTTTCGCTGTCAGCTTCCGCCGCGCTTGCCTCTACCGCGGTTTCCTCACCGTATTGGAACTCGTAGGTATTGTTTATGAGGTTCGTCACCGTAGCGCTTGTCGGCACCAACACCCACAACAGCACGCCGATCATCACAAATTTCGACGCGATTCTCTTTAGGTTGATTCTCTCTCCAAGCGCCGGCACAGCGATACGCAGAAGCAGCAGCAGAAGCGCAAACGGAATCAGCAGCTTAAAGGTGAGGGAACCCGTCAGGGCGAGCAGGTATTTTTCTATGACGATCGCCGCATATACAATCACCATGTATCCTGCCACATCTGCCAATTTGTTCGCAATCGGTGTTGTCGCGTCTCCCGGCACGAGTGCCGCCGCGGTTGCCAGCGCTATAGAGGTTCCTGTCATGACGATGGCCTTATTCTCTATCGAATCCAGTGTTTCCATCGTTTTGGGATAGTTCGCAGGATTTTCTGCCCATGGCGCGACCGCGAAGAAAGAAATGCAGCCAACAGCCAGGATGACTGTAATGCATATAATTTTTTTTGTAAACCCTGTAAATTCTCTTTTCATCCGTACATTTTCCTTTCCTTGCCTCGGATAAGGGAAAAGCCTGCAGGCTGCGCAGGCTTTTCCCTTCGCGCGCATAAGTCCTGCTCCCTCCGCTTCACAGCGTGGGGAGCACCCTCTATGGCGCCTTTTGTTTTTTATTTTGTCTTGCTCCAGATTCTGGCAGCGTAGCGGCACTGCGGCAGTTTGCTGTAAGCTGCCAAACTGCCGTCTTCGTCATAGACCATCACACGTGCCTTATAGTAATAGCGCGTCCCCTTTGTACCGGCAGTATTGACATAAGTCAGACCGCTGCCGTTGATCTTGCCTTGGTATCCCTTGTTGTAATAGGTCGAACGGAAGAATTTATACTTCACCGTATACCCCAGCTCCTTGATCGCGTCGATATCGCCCTCTGTGATCTGCAGGGTGACTTTGACACTGCCGGACGAGGTTTTGACAGAGCTTGCCTTCAGGCGCAGAGCCTCCACAAGCGCGTCGAGTTCTTCTTCACGTCGTTCATCCGAGATATCGTTGACCGTCAGCGTTACGATCTTCTGTCCTTCGCCGTACAATGCGGTCGCGGCTGCCGTGACGGTGAACTGCACCATGCCGGCACCGCCGGTCAAATTGACCTGTCCGGTCTCGTCGATCGTCGCGATCGACGGATCACTCGAAGCATAGCTGAGCTTGCCGTCTCCGTCAGTCTTCGCCTTGAGATTAAAGCCGGAGCCGTCAACATCGCGCGTATAACGCGTGTAAGCGGTTGTGACCGTCTGTATGCCGCCTCTGACCTTCAGCGTGAAGGATTCGGAGTCAGCACTGTAATCCGCTGTAGCTGCCGCTTTGACTGTGATCGTGGTTTCTCCGACAGTCTTCGGGGTAACCGTTCCATCCGCGGAAATCGACGCAACCTCCGGATTGCTTGATTTATAGCTGAGCGCGCTGCCCGCGGGGCTGACCGCGTTCAGGTTGAACGGCGCATCCCCCAGCAGCACTTCTGTCTTGCGGTTGCCGATGGTGATGCTCTGCGCACCCTTGGTGATCAGATACGAAGTGTGCAGCGTACCGGTATAGTTGCCGCGCAGTTTTACATCTACCTCAGCCGTACCGACTTCCACCGCGTTTCTGACTGACCAGGTGTAGTCCAAACCATTTTTGAGTGTCTTGCCGGAAGCGTCCTTGACTGTAATCGAGCTTGGCTTGTTTTCCTTGCCTGTATAGACGCGATTTGCCGGCTGTGTAACAGAAAATCCGCTCAGATTGCTTGAGGCTTGAATGGTAAACGGTACTAGCGTATAGTCCGTATACATGCCCATGCCGATGACCATCGCGTAGGAGGTACCGCCCTGCGTATTGCCGACATAGCGCACCTTATAGTCTACCCCCTCCGTCAGCGCACGGCCACTGTGTGAAACACTCACCTGCGGCGTGAAAGCCTGTCCATTACTATATGTATAGCTGGAACTTCCAACGATAGACGCCTGTGCGTCAACCATAGAATAAGCAGAAGTTGACACCGGATAAGGATTCAGATACCATACATTGCTGTCCACTCTGCCGCTCATGCCCGCTACGTTGCCGCCGGACGAATACTGCCAGAATTCGTAAGCGTTGCCGTAGTCGCAGCGCTTATTATACTGCGCGACCCAGATCGGATAGCGCTGGCTGAGCTGGCTGCCGTCCACCGTCTTGTTCAAAAAATTCAGATTTGCGTACACGCCTGCCTCGAAGCGGCTGTTTTCCCTGATGTAATCGCAGAAGGCTCTGGCATTCTCGGTTGCCTCGATCTTGGAGATCGTGCCATTGGTAAATCTGCCTTTGGAGGAAGTCGAAAATTCATAGTCCATGAAGATCGGCAGGTCGAGGTCGTAACTTCCCAAAAGTTCAAGCGCGTAGCGCGCCTCGGCTCTTGCCTCCAACGTATTCAAAGCCTGCGAAAAGAAATAGACGCCGACCATCACGCCTGCTGCTTTGGCACCTTCGATGTGCTTCACAAAGCAGTTGTCCGGATTCATGTTTCCTGCCGCGCCGTAGCCGCGATAGGCCACGCGGATGATGGCAAAATCCACGCCATTTCGCTTCGCCGCCTGCCAGTCGATAGTCTCCTGGTAAGCCGATACATCGACCCCGTCAACGATGACGCAGTTGTCAAACTGCGCGTTGTGCGTATAGGTACTCCCCGTGTACCTGGATACCGTTGTCGCGGCCGATGCGAAGGTGCTGCCAAAGACCATCACCGCTGCCAAAACACAGGCCAAAAGTTTGCATTTTCTCTGTTTCCTCATCATATTCCCCTTTTCTTTATGTATTTTTTTACGCGTAATTCTTTGCTTCTTCCTCTTCCAAAACCCGATAGGCCACCTTGCCGACCAGCGTCTTGGGCAGACTGTCGCGGAAGTGGAGCTCCTTCGGCATCGCGTATTTCGCGACATGCTTCTCACAATAAGCGAGCAGGATTTCGCGCGCCGCATCCTCCGGAATCTTGACGTCCGGTTTCAGCACGATGAAAGCCACGACCCTCTGCATCTTGTATGGATCCGGCACACCGATCACACAGCTCATGTGCACCAGCTCGTGCGCGTCGAGTACGTTTTCGATCTGAGACGGATAGACATTATAGCCGCTGGTGACGATCATGCGCTTGATCCTTTGGCGGAAGTAGATGAAACCGTCCGCGTCCATCATGCCAAGGTCTCCGGTATGCAGCCATTTCAGCCCATCCGGATGCCTGCGCAGAGTGTTCGCCGTTTCCTCCGGATTGTTGATGTATTCCATCATCATCGTCGGGCCGGTCAGGCAGATCTCACCTTCCTCGCCGTAAGGCACTTCCTCTTCAGTACCAGGTTTGACGATCTTATAGAAGGTATCCGGGAAAGGCAGTCCGATGCTGCCTTCTTTCGCCCAGTGCGACGGTGTCAGACAGCTCGCGGTCACGCACTCCGTCGTGCCATAACCCTCTCTGACCGGAATCGTCGCATTGTGCTCCGCGAGAAATTTGTCGAAACGTTTTTTTAGCTCAATCGACAAAGAATCTCCGCCGCTGAAAACGCCTTTTAAGCAGGAAAGATCCACATGTTTGAGCGTTTTGAGACGCAGCAGCGCCTCGTAGAGCGTCGGTACACCCGCGATGAAATTCGGCTTGTGCTTTTTGAGCAGCTTCGCGTAGCTCTGTGGATTGAAGCGCGGGATGAGCAGGCAGCGACCCCCTTGCGAAAGCATGGAGTGGATGCATACGCCCAGCCCGAAGCCATGGAAGATCGGCATGACAGCCAGCATCTTGTCCCCCGGCTTGAACATCGGGTTCGTCGCGATGATCTGCTGTCCGAGCGCGTTGAAATTCAGATTTGAAAGCAGGATCCCTTTCATCGTTCCGGTCGTGCCGCCGCTGTAAAGGATCGCCGCAGGATCGCCCGCCTCGCGCACCACATGATATGGACCGTGATAGTCCGTGCCGTCACGCAGAAATTTTTCCCACCAGACAATTTCGGCATTGACGGGAACCTTCTTCACCTTGCGGCCCTCCGCCAGATAATAACCCTTGCGTTTGATCGGGCTGAGCGCGTCCTTGATGCTGGTCAGAATCAGACTTCGCAGCTGCACCTTGCCGCGGATATTAGCAAACTTGCCGTAGAACTGATCGAGCGTGAGGCAGACCACACTGGCCGACTCGCGCAAGCAGAATTCAATTTCGGATTCACTGGACAGCGGATGTACCATATTGGCAATCGCGCCGACCTTGTTGACGGCATAGAACATGATGACCGCCTGCGGCGCGTTCGGCATACAGATCGTTACGCTCTCGCCCGCCTTGACACCGATGGCAGCCAGGGCTCTGGCACATTCATCGACCTTGCGGATAAAGTCCTTGTAGCGGATCTTGCCGCCCATAAAATCATAAGCGATATAATTCGGATAGTTGACCGCGATCTCCGCGACCTTGTCATACATGCTGCCTCGGTAATATTCCAAATGCGCGGGGACGCCGCCGAGATTCTTGACCCACGGCGTCTTCACATGCAGGTTTTCAAATTGTTCCATAGTCCACCTCCTCGTTTGCCGGTACTTCCAAAAGCCGCGGATTTTGCAGCAGATATTTTAGCAGCTTGACGGTTTTGGAATAATAATAGCCGTCCGCGATTCTTTCATCGAGGGTCAGCCCCAGCTGCAGGGTCTCATGCATTGTCACCGTACCGTCCGCCTCCCAATGCGGCTGCAGCTTTTTTTCTCCGATTACCACAAAGATGGAGTTCGTACCCCAGTTGGACAGATGGTGATAGCCTGCTTTGAGACCGATCGAACCGAGATTGGTAATAAAGCAGGTCGCGTAATTCGGATCCGTCTTGATAAGGCTGTATGGCACGCGGCCATAGTAGTCCAGCCGGTGCAGCACCCACATCACCAGACGCAGGACCGGCCGCGGCAGCCTGCCGAGCATATCCATTCCCGCCGTCGAGTTGTCAATCTTATCGCTGCGGCATTCGTGAATCTCTGCCGCCAGCTTCCTGCGTACATCATCGATGGTCGTTTTTTCATCAAACTCGATGAAGGCCAGCGCCTCGTGCGCGTCATCGCGAAACTGCTTTTTGACCACAAAAGCCAAAGACAGCTTATCTCTTTGATATACTCTGCCCCCTTTGATGAAACGGTTCATCTTCGGTCTGAGGGTGATCGTCTTGACCAGCGCCGACAGTAACAGATAAAACAGTTTATACGGTTCTTCGCCATCCGGCAGCGCGGCATTCTTCTCTGCAAGATAGCGGTCGATATTCTCAAGATCGATGGTTTCGCTGATAAACGCCTCGTTATCGGCACGGTTCGGATAGAGATACGGCATGAACACGTGCAGCGCGTCCAAATCGCGCAGCCATACAGCATCTCTGCGGTCTCCCCATCGTTTTTTGTTTGTTGTCATATACGTTTTCTCCTCTCTGCGCTTGTGGCAAAGAAAAATGGTACCTACCCACAGGTAAGTACCATTATAGCATTTTTTTCGTCTGATTTCTACCTGTTTCGGGTAATTTTCACAGAGCGCTCCCTAGAAAATCTTACCGATTCAGATAATCTACCGCCATTTGCGCGTACAGTCCCGCACCCTTGACCATCTGCTCCTCGTCTACCTTGAACTTGCCGTGATGGTTCGCGTAAACGCCGTCAATCTCCGGATTGCGCACGCCTATCATGCAAATCGCGCCCGGAATTTCACGCATCATTTCCGAAAAATCCTCGCCTCCGGTCGTCGGCTTCATGTATTGGATCCTGTTCTCGCCAAAGATCTTCGCGACAGAGCCCTGCGCGATCTTCGCCATCTTTTCGTCATTGATGGTCGGATCTACGATCGGGGTATAGATCAGTTTCCCTTCACAGCGGTGCGCCTCACAAACATTTTTGACGACGCGCTCCATCGCCTCCGGCAGCATGGCGTTGACTTCTCTGGAGAAGCAGCGTGTCGTGCCGACCAGTTTGGCGGAATCCGCGATAATGTTCCAACCCGTACCGCTTTGGAAAGAGCCGACGGAGATCACCGCCGCGTCCTGCGGGTCAATCTCGCGGCTGATAATTTTTTGCAGTTCTTCGACCACCGCACAGCCGGTCGTCAGGGCATCGATGCCCTGATGCGGCGCGGAACCATGGCTGCCTTTTCCCTTGATTTCGATTTCAAACAGGCTGGCGCCTGCCATCACAGGTCCCGGCGCGACGGCAACATAGCCGCTGTCCACGTTTGCCCATACATGGGCCGCAAAGCAGGCATCGACACCGTCCAGCAGTCCTTCTTTGATCATCAGTTTCGCGCCTTGTCCGTTTTCCTCGGAAAGCTGGAAACACAGACGAACCGTTCCGTTGATTTCATCCTCCATATCCTTGAGAATCTTCGCGCAGCCGAGCAGCATCGCGCTGTGGCTGTCGTGTCCGCAGGCATGCATGACGCCCGGCTTTGTGGAAGCGTAGTCAAAATCGTTTTCCTCCTGTACCGCCAGCGCGTCCATATCCGCGCGAAGCAGCACGCATTTACCCGGCTTTTTACCGCCGATGGTGGCAACGGTGCCGTAGTTCGCCATTGTGACAAATGGAATGCCCATTTTGGTCAGTTCTTCGCGGATCTTCTTCGCGGTATTCTCCTCCTGCAAACTCAGCTCCGGATACTTGTGGAAATATCTTCTCATTTCAATCGTGTAATCAGCGTATTTTCGCGCTGCTTCTGCAATGTTCATCTTCTTGTCCCTCTCTTTTATCTCTATTCTTCTTGTTTTGCCATGCGCCTCCGCATGCCGCACATAGAAAGCTTCGATTTCGTGATGCGCGCTTTTGACCTTACGCGTTCTTGTTCAGGAAATCGACAGTCACCTGTACGAACAGTGCTACGCTGCGCTTTAAGATGCTCTCATCAATATCGAATTTTTCATTGTGGTTGCCATAACAGTGTACCTCGTCGCGGCTGCCCATGAAGCCGTATGTGCCCGGAATGCGTTCCAAATATAGGGAGAAAGATTCTCCGCCCATCGTCGGCGGCTGTTCTTCCAGCGCATCCTCGCCGAACAACTTGACGGCCGCGTTGCGGCTGATGGAGAGCATCTCATCGTCGGCATTGATTGTCGGCGGCCACATTTCTTCATATTCCAGCGTCGCTTCTACGCCGAGCGCCTTGCCGGTATTCTCGACGATCTGGCTGAGATCTCTTTTGAGATTTTTTCGAACCTCCGCGTCAAAGGTGCGCAGCGTGCCTTCCATCACGACCTCATTCGCGATGACATTCCAGCGCGCACCGCCATGGATGGTGCCGATGGTTAAAACCAATGGATTCAGCGGGTCGTTTCTGCGGGATACATAGGTCTGCAGATTCATCGCGATGCTGCAGGCCGCGATAATGGCGTCATGTCCGTCCTGCGGACGTGCGCCGTGTGACGCATAGCCCTTGACCCTTACGGTGAACTTTCCGCCCGCGGCCATGATATTCCCCTTCATGAAGCTTGCCTTGCCGCTGGTGCCCGCGGACCAGGTGTGCATGCCGAAGCAGGCATCCATGCCGTCCAGACAGCCGTCCTTGATCATCAGAGATGCGCCCTGCAGGGTTTCTTCGGCCGGTTCGAAGCAGAGGTTGATGGTGCCGCAGAGTTCATCCTTGATTTCATTTAAGATTTTCGCCGCGCCGAGCAGGACACTGATATGCGTGTCGTGTCCGCAGGCGTGCATGCAATCAGGATTCTGGCTGGCAAACGGCAGCCCCGTTGCTTCGTGTACCCCCGAAAGCCCGTCGATATCCGCGCGCAGCATGATACCCTTGCCCGGCTTGCCGCCGCGGATAACGCCGAGCACGCCCGTATGATCCGGAAACGTCTTATACTCGATTCCCAGCGCTTCCAAATCCTTCGCGATGGCCTTGGTGGTTTCTACCTCCTGCATGGATGGCTCCGGATGCGCGTGGTAATATCTTCTTCTGTCTATGATATACGCTTCATTGGCTTTCGCCAGTTCCCAAACGTCTTTCATTGTCGAATCTCCTTTTCTATATGTATTTTGTTCGGATTTCCCGCTTTTATCTCAACTATATCAAATTTATCAAATTTATGTCCTGCGGGCAAGTGTGTATCCTGTGAAAGCAGGCAGCCTGCATCGGGAAGTATCCGCCCGCGGATGCGAAAAAGCACCCGCCTGCAGATGCAGACGGGCACAGGTTGTTTTCTTAGAGTAATTTCGCAAATGCGCCTGCGATAAATACAGAAGTAATCGTTACTGTGATGAAGCCGCCGACAACCATGGACGGGAACATCTTGCTCAGCAGGTATTTTCTCTCGTCTTCCGTCTGTCCGACGCCGTTGCAGGTGGACTCTGTGATGATTGCGTCACATGGGAAGCCGTATAAAGCGGTCAGACCGTTCGCAAACGCCAGCGGGAAGGACATCTTTAATATCTTCGCGATGATGAATGAGAACAAGGCCATGCCGGCAACGCCGATGACGATGAGGATCAGCATTGGTCCGATGATCTGCTTCAGCATCTCCGGTGTGCAGTCCTTGAGTCCGTCGAATACGTACATCATCAGTGCGAACATCGTGATCTGGAAGGAGTTCGCTCTGTTCAGCAAATTGGAATCCAGGAAACCGATGGTGGTGAAGATAACACCGAATATCAATGCCCAAATCGCGCCGCTGATGGTGCCGATGATCGGGAAGGACACAGTGCCCATCAGGCTCGCGAGCCATGCTACGATACCGAGCTTCAAGAGCATCATCACAGGGGTATTGTATTTTGCCGGAATCGGCGGAAGCAGTTTTTTCTTGCCGTCATCGGTAGGCACCGCGGTCATGCCCGCGTTTGCCATTTCAATTCTGTCCTGCTCGGTAATGACGATGGAGCCGTCACGCAGGCCCTTGACAAGCTTCTTGCCATAGGACTGCAGGCAGATCGCGGTCAGCGGATAGCCGATAAAGCCCTGAATACAGTACATCGCGATTGCGAATACCGCTGCCAGCTCCAGTCCCGCGTTTTGCGCTGCGGTCTGCATCATCGTCGCGGCGATAATACCACCGGTCAGCGGCGGAAGACCTGCGATGATGAGGTTTCTGTCCATAACCAGACTGCCGACGAAATAGCCGAGTACCATCATGCCGGCAAGTCCTGCCAGACAAACGACAATGGTTCTCCACTGTTCCTTGAGCTGTTTCAAACTGATGACAGTACCCATGTGGGTAATCAACAGATAAATACCGATACTGCTTCCGAACGGAATCAGTACAGAATCACTGACTACTGTTTTTGGGATAACAGTCCAGTATCCGATCAGCAGTACCACCGCGGTGACGAATACGGACGGAACCCATGCCTTGGTCACAGTCGCGACCACCTCGCCGATGATGTAAACAACGGCACAGATTACAAATGCAAGTACAAAGTTATACATAGCGGTTTTTCCTCTCTTTCGTTTTAGTTGTAAGTACTTTTCTATAGCCCGGCGCAAAAGCGCTATCCTTTCGCGCCTTCGGTGACAGACAGACCTTTTGGTTTTTTGGTGGATGATTTTTTAGATATCATTGCGAAAAAGGTTCTGTCCGATCAGCAAAGTTATGTGAGCGTGACGCATGCGCGCCTGCTCTGGCGGTCAAGGGGAGAATCCCCCTACACATGGCCGGCTTTGCACGTATGCGCGCGCTTACCTCAGCCTGCCGCTGATGAGTATGATGTGCAGCCGAAGCTGTCCTTGCACGCTTGCGCGCTTACCTCAGCCTGCCAAAAAGCCCAGTGCGAATATTAGGCATCATTAGCTTGCGCACTGACGCGTGCTTGCCTCAGCCTGCGCCAGCATCGCCGCGCGGTTATCCGACAGACAATCTCTTGCCTCAGCCTGCTGCGCTGCCCAGATACTTCAGTGCGGCCGCTGTCATGGCGGTCATGCCGTAAGGCATAGCTTCCTCTCTGACTGCGCATTTCGGATTATGCAGCGCCACCAGCGGTCCTTCGTGTCCCGCGTGCAGCATCATGTAGCAACCCGGCGTATCGGTCATCTTCGTATAATAACTGAAGTCTTCGCTGAAGGAGAGTGGTTTTTCAAGCTGAAGGATTCGTTCTTCGCCGAGCGCTTCTCTGACAACATCCTCTGCCAGTGCAGTCAGTGCCTCATCGTTATAGCAGGCCGGATAGCCTTCGTAATGGTTGATGTCAAATTCGCATCCGGAAATCTTTTCGAGGCCCGCCGCGATGTCAAAGACCTGCTTCGTCACATCCTCACGAATCGTGTCAAGGTACGATCTCGCGATGCCGCTGAATTTCGCTTCGTTCGGAATGACATTCGGCGCGTCGCCGCTGTGGATGCTGCATACCGGGAAAATCACCGTTTCCAGCGGGTCTACATAGCGTGCCGGAATTTGCTGCAGCAACACGACCGCCTGACAAGCCGCCAGAACCGGGTCCTTGGTCAAATGCGGGGTAGAGCCGTGTCCGCCCTTTCCTTTGACCGTCACGTCGTAAAGATCCACCGAGGTGGTCAAAGGCCCTGCGTGAAAGCCGATTTTACCGACTTCCTCATCCGGAAACACATGCATGCCGAAGATCGCGTCAACGTGAGGGTTTTGCAAAGCGCCGACCTCCACGAGTTCTCTCGCACCGCCCGGCAACGTGTCCTCGCTGTGTTGGAAGATCAGCTTGACGGTTCCCGCGAATTCATTTTTGTGCGCGCAGAGCAGCTTGGCGGTTCCCAGCAGCATGGCAACATGCATATCATGTCCGCAGGCGTGCATCATACCGGCCTCTTCACTGCTGTACGGCAGTCCGGTCTCTTCTGTGACCGGCAAGGCGTCGATATCCGCGCGAAGCGCGACACATCTGCCTGTGCCCTTGCCTCCATGAATCAAACCGATGACCGCGGTCGGCACCGGTGACTGGATCTCATCGACACCAAACTCCGCGAGCTTTTCTCGAATCAGCTTTGAGGTGCGGAATTCCTTGCGTCCGATCTCCGGATGTCTGTGGATTTCTCTGCGAAGCGCGACAATCTCGTCCTGCATTTGCAGCGCTTCTTCATATAATTTCATCTTTCTATCCATTCCTTTCGCTTCCATCAGGCATAATCCGTCGTGGAAATGATTGTTTGAGTTTTTCTCTCTTGAATTTTTATTACGATACGCTCTTTGCGGCATACGTTCCTTGATTTTCGCACCGAGGTACTCAGCCTTTGGCGTGTAATGTGTGGTCTGCGACACCCGATTTTCGCGAGCTTTTTAACACTTTCTTCGCAACCCAACATAGCGCATTCTACACCGATTTTTATAGCTTGTCAACTGCTTTTAGGCATTTTTTTGGTTTTCTTAACATTTTTCTTTCTTTTACGTTGTTTTTTGTGTACAATTTTCTTGAAACTTCCGAGGCTGGCGCGCGCCTTTTGGCGAAGACGCCGTTTCAACCGACATATTCCGCGATCACTTCGCATAAAATGCTACAAACATCTCAAAGTGCGGAGGAAAGCATCTATGGCAGAAAAAACATCTCACGCGGAAACGCGAACCAGAGGCGAAGGCAGTTTTTTTCACAAGCCTTCAAAAAAAACAATTTTCGGCAGCGCGGCAGTGCTTCTGCTCGCTATTCTGATTTTCGGAGCTGTCAGTACGGGTCTGCCGGAACGCTTTTTCGGCGCGCGGACAGTCACTTTCACACAGCTAAAAAAAGACGAGATCCCACAAACAATCGAAACGGACGTCATTCCGGAATACCGTGAATTGGAACGCGCGCTTGGCTGCCTGGTGAACGGCAAGGTCTATGTAGTCGTGACGCGCGGAGAGAAACCAACCGCGGGGTATGATCTTGCCATCGAGGATATTCGTCTTCAAAAGATGGAGGACGGCGGCTCTAACATGCTCGTCACCGCGCGTTTTGAGGAACCTGCCGCAGGAGAAAGCGTTTCCCGCATCATTACCTATCCGTATGTTGTCGCTGAAACCGACCTGACCGTTCTGCCTGACACCATCGAGCTGCAGGCGCGCTACGCAAAGTAGCGCGGACTCCCCTTGCAAGCATGCCGCTCCGTATGCTGGCGCTGAAACCAAGCTGACCGTTCTGCCTGACACCAGCCTTGCCGCATGCGCTGGCGGTACCTCAGCGCAAAGTTCCCTGCGGGCGCGGGCGGTATCTCAGCCCAAAGTTCCCTGCAGGCACGGGCGGTATCTCAGCCCAAAGTTCCCTGCAGGCGTGGGCGGTATCTCAGCCCAAAGTTCCCACTTTTGCAGGAAAAGTCCAAAAAGATGTACTATTGTCAGCAAAAAAACCTATTCTGGCGATAAAATTTTACTGGAATTTTCTTCGCATGGCAAAATTTGTTTTTATCCACATTTTTTCCGTACTATTATTGGATTCTAATACAGTTTATACATGCTAAATGGAAAAAAGTGCAAAAGGTAACCGTCCTAAGAAAAGTTGCGTTACATCTTTTCGTAAAAAAGAAGCAAAAGTGGGATAAAAACCTTGTGGAGCACCATGTGAGGGGATGGTGGCTGCGTGCGAGAGATGGTGGCTGCGTGCGAGGGATGGCGCATGAGGTTGAAGGGATGGCGCATGAGATGGAAGCGGGCGGAACGATACAAACTCTCGCGCAGAAGGTCCGCGCCCGGTTTTGTGAGCAAGTTCACCGCACACTTCCATAAGACTATGCAAAAAGCCTGTGTCTGATTCCTCGGTGATCTCTGCAGGCACGCAAAGCGCGGTGAAGAATATCTCCGGGAATTAGATTACAGGCTTCTTTTTTCGTATAAGGTCGGGCAGATGCGGGGCGATTGTCGCTGTTGCCACGAACTGCTTCGACACGCGATGACAAATGCGAGGCGATTGTCGGTGTCGCCACGAGCTGCTTCGGCACGCAATGACAGATGCGAGGCGATTGTCGGTGTCGCCATGAGCTGCTTCGGCACGCAATGACAGATGCGGGGCGATTGTCGGTGTCGCCATGAACTCTGCTTCGACGCGTGGTAGTGGACACGCGGTAATGGGCGCGTGATAGTAGCGCGCGGTAGTAATCGCGCCGTGTGCTTACGCTTCTATGAGCAGTTTCACCGCGCGCACGATGTCAGCGGCGGTCATGCCGTATTTGGCCTTGAGCTCGTCCGGTTTGCCGGATTCGCCGAAGGTGTCCTGCTGGCCGACCATCGCCATCTTGACCGGATAGTGGGTCGCTGTTACTTCCGCGACCGCGGAGCCAAGGCCGCCGATCACAGAATGTTCCTCCGCGGTTACGATTGCGCCGGTTTCACGAGCCGCGTGGTAGATGATGTCCGCGTCCAGCGGCTTGATGGTATGCATATCGATCACCCGGACTTCGATACCGTTTGCGGCCAGTTCCTCTGCGGCTAACATCGCCTCGTTGACCATGATGCCGGTGGCGATGACTGTCGCGTCAGCCGGCTTGCCGTCTTTTTTGTCGCCGGTGCGCAGACAGACGCCCTTACCGATCTCCAGCTTCGCCGCCATTTCCTCCGTATAGAAGGTCGGCACCGCCGCGCGACCGAGACGAATATAAGCCGGACCGTCAAACGCGACTGCCTGTTTGATCAAAGCGCGCGCGGATACGCCGTCGGACGGGTTCAGCACCGTCATGCCAGGAATCGTGCGCATCAAGGCAATATCCTCAAAGGTCTGGTGGCTCGCACCGTCCTCGCCGACCGTAATGCCCGCGTGGGTCGCGCAGATTTTGACGTTTGCGTGGGTATAGCCGATGGAGTTGCGGATGATCTCAAACGCTCTGCCTGCTGCGAACATCGCGAACGTACTCGCGCAGACAACTTTTCCTGAGAGAGCCAGACCGCAAGCCGTGCCGTACAGATTCTGCTCCGCGATACCCATATTAAAGAAGCGCTCCGGATATGCCTTGCCGAACTCCGCGGTCATCGTAGATTTGGAGAGATCCGCGTCCATCACGACCAGATTCGGTGTGGTCTTGCCCAGCTCCACCAGCGTCTTGCCATAAGCCTGACGCGTTGCCATTTTTTCTGCTTTGTTCTCTGCCATTACCATTCACCTCCGAGTTCTGCTACTGCCTGCTTTGCTTCTTCTTCATTCGGCGCCTTGCCATGCCAGCCTGCCTGGTCTTCCATGAAAGAAACGCCGCGTCCCTTGTGGGTTTTTGCGATGATAACGGTCGGCTTGCCCTTGCAGGCGCGCGCTTCGTCAAAGGCCGCGAAAATCTGCCCGAAGTCATGGCCGTCAATCGAAATGGTATGGAATCCGAACGCCCGGAATTTTTCATCGATCGGCGCGACTGTCATGACATCCTCGTTTTTACCGTCGATCTGCAGACCGTTCCAGTCCACGATCGCGCAGAGGTTGTCCAGCTTGTAGTGCGCGGCAGCCATCGCCGCCTCCCAGATCAGCCCCTCCTGCAGTTCGCCATCACCGAGCAGCGCATACACTCTGCCGGATGCTTTGCCGGCGGCTTCGTCCAGCTTGCCTGCCATCGCCATGCCGACAGCGACCGAAAATCCCTGGCCTAAAGAGCCTGTGGACATCTCGATGCCCACCACCTTGTCGCGGTTCGGATGTCCTTGAAAGTGGCTGCCCAGCTTGCGCAGACTCATCATAGCCTCAACCGGGAAATAGCCTCTCTCCGCCAGCGCCGCATACTGCACCGGACCGGCATGCCCCTTGGACAGGATAAATTTGTCTCTGCCCTCCATCCGCGGATGCTGCGGGTCAATGCGCATCTCCTTAAAATACAGCGCGGTCACGATGTCAGCGGCCGAAAGGGATCCGCCCGGGTGACCGGAGCCTGCCTTATGTACTGCTTTCACGATGTCCGCGCGGACACGAGAAGCAATCTCCTCGTAGTGTTTGAAATCCATGTTTTTCCTCCGTAAAATATATTGTGACAGGAAAACCGCCGTCGAGCCTCGCGGCGAGTACCTGGTCGGCACCCGCCGCCGGTCGTTTGCCGCGCCGATATGTTTTGCGGCGCGAATCTTCGCCTATGCCTCGCGGCGGCTTTCCCAAAATCATGAACGATTGTTTATCAGCGATTTTGCACAAGGTCGGCAATGCCCAGACTGACGCTGAGCGCTTCGTCTACAATCGGCAGCTTCTCGCTGCCCAGGCTTCCGATCCTTTCTTTCAGCCTTTGCTTGTCGATCGTTCGGAGCTGTTCCAAAAGTACGACCGAGTTTTTGCTGAGTCCTCCCTGTGTGGCCTGTAATTCCACATGTGTCGGCAGTTTTGCCTTGCCTGTCTGAGAAGTAACGGCTGCCACGATAATGGTCGGGCTGTATTTGTTTCCCACATCGTTCTGTACCACCAGTACAGGTCTTACTCCCCCTTGTTCAGAGCCTACCACAGGACTCAGATCCGCAAAATAAAGATCCCCCTTCTTTACGATCAAGTCCAACACTCCTCTCTCAAATCCTCTTTGGTGTTTTGTCCGTGTTTGAAACTTTTGTGGAAACTATATCATTTTTCGTATTGTGTTTCGCGCAGATAGCTCAGGAAATCTCCTGCCATCGGGTTTCTCTGCATTGTCTCGCGAAAATCTCTCATAGCCAGGTTTTAGCGCATTGCCTCGTGAAAATCTCACATAGTCTGGCTTTAGCGCATTGCCTCGCAAAAATCTCTCATAGTCAGGCTTTAGCGCATTGCCTCGTGAAAATCTCGCATAGTCAGGCTTTGCCGCTGTCTTTGCATGCCGCGTCTTAAAAAAGTTTTTACTGCCGGCGCTTGCTCTCCTGCACCGTGCTTTGCCGCGGCGCGCTACACGCCGCAGATACGCTTGATCGCGTATGCCGTATATTGTGCCAGATCTCCGGCTGTCACGCCGTATTCTCCCAGCTCCTGCGCTGCCAGGTCTCCCGCGAGGCCATGAATATATACGCCGCAGATTGCCGCGTCCCAGGCGCTCATGCGCGCGTCTGGATTTGGCGGCGCGGCTTCAGCATCGTCGGCATGGCTGCCGGCGCTTCCGCCTGTGCGCGTGGAATTTGCTTCCGCGCGGGCAGGCTGCGCCGCGTTCACATCGTGCTTTGCCGATGCTTTTGAGACGTCCCCTTTCGTGAGGTCGCTTGCGTGCGCATCATCCGGCGCGTAAGCTGCTACTTGCAGCCGCTGTCCCGCGAGCCCTGTGATAATACCGGAGAGCGTATCGCCGGAGCCTCCGGTTGCCATGCCCGGGTTCCCTGTGGTATTAGTATATGCCTTTCTGCCCCGCGCGGCTACTATCGTGCCTGCGCCTTTCAGGACGACAATGGCTCCGGTCTTCTCGACCAAAGCCTCCGCGACGCGCATCCGCGCTTGACTGTCATAAAATTGCGGCTGCGCTTGTGTATGAACAAGCCGCGTGTCGAGCTTCGAAGTCTCGCGGCAATCCGTTTCCGCCGCTTTCCCAGGTGCTACCGCGCCACTGCTCGCGCGGGCAGGCTGCTGCATCCGCGCACAGGCAGCCTCTGTCCACGCGTCACTCAAAAGTCGTTTCGCTTCTCCCATATGCGGCGTCAAAATCGTTCGCGACGGGAATCGTTCCTGTCGCTGCAAAAGCAGTGGGAATAAATTCTGATGCGCGATGAGATTCAGACCGTCTGCGTCTATGAGCAATGTTTTTTCGTATTCTTCCAAAAGTTTCGTAATCAGTGCGATGCTTTCTTCCCCTTCTCCCAATCCGGGACCTGCGCAGATCGCATCGTAGGCTGCGAGGTCCAAATTCGAAAGGTTACGTTCGATACAGGTCGCTTCCGGAACACCGACCTGCACGATTGGAAATAGCGCTTCGGGGATGGCCAGCCGGACCAGTCCGGCGCCGGCGCGCAGCGCCGCCCGAGCCGCGAGGATCGCGGCTCCGGCCATCCCCCATGACCCTGCCGCAATCAGAACCCGACCGCAATCACCCTTATGTATTTCCCTGTTTCGCCTTCCGATTCTATTCTTGACCGTTTTTTCGGTAATCATACCATCCATTTTAAAAATTTCCTCTTTTTTTGCTTCCTGCGCCTGAGGCGCAGAGTTCGCCGCAGCGCTTTTTGTTTCGGAAACGCCGCGGCGGTATGCTGTCCTTGTTCTATTATAAAAAAAAACATTGCAAACTGCAATGCTTTTTCTTAGTTATGTAGGAAATATCGCATAGCGATATTTCCGGAATATCGACAAAAGCACCTTGCGAAGTGGCGCTCATAGGTGAGCGCCATGTGCGCATAGAAATCTCTGATTTCGTTATGCGCACTTTTGTCCTGGATTGCGCACTCTTTTCTCCGGGATCAGTCGGAATATTTCCGGTTCAGACAGCGATAGATTACATCGACCAAGATCAGCTGCAGGATCACCCAGGCCGCCAGCGCGTACATCAGCTTATCGCCAAAGGCCAGAATATCAATCAATTTCAACGCGCCGCATATCAGCGCCGCCGCCATCGTCACCCTGAGGTTCGTGATATGGGCATGTCGATACGCCTGATCCCGCAGCATCTGCATAAGTTCGTCCTGCTGCTCGATCTGCTCGCTCTCCTGCATCTCCCGATATTCCGCTTGGTTCTCCGGCCTGCGCCAGTAAACATAATTGCCGATCTTCACAACGCCCTCGAGCAGACCGACCGCCGCCCCCGCGATCAGCAGGCTGTCCAGCTTGCTGTCCGTCAGCACCAGCGCCGCAAAGCAGATCACTCCGATCACTAGATAGATCCATGCTGTCGTCAAATCTTTCTTTTTCATCTTGCTCTTCCCCCTGTGCTATCCTCTCGCACTCCACAGCCCCGTTTTTCGCGTCTTTACCTTCGCGTCTTTACCTTCGGTCAACCAAGGCATCATCATGATAGAGAAAAATCTTCTCAATCGGCTCTCCGAAGCAATTCGAGATTGCAAACGCCAGCTCCAGCGACGGATTATACTTGCCCGTTTCAATCGCGCTGATTGTCTGGCGTGACACCTTCATCATCCGCGCAAATTTTTCCTGGCTTAATCCCATGCTTTTTCGCAATTCTTCCACGCAGTTCTTCAAAATCCTCACTCCGATATATTGACAAGTTACCTTTACAGCTTGATCTTACCAGGATCATCTTCACTTGTCAAGTTTCCTTTACAGCCCGTCCCAAAAACAAAAACTTTCCGGTTCCCGAACCAACTTTCGAAAAAAATGCAAGCCGAGCGTTTACGCCTGACTTGCACAAGGATTTTCGTTTTTTTGATTCAGATGTATCGAACATGCCCTCTGCGGGTCCAGGTCTGCGCCTGCATCGGTGCCAGAAGCGATGCGCGTCCTGCTTCCCGCTTACAGTCCCAAAAACAGGCTGGCCATGGCGAAATAGATGGTCAGCGCTACCGTATCGGAAATAGACGATATGGCCGGATTGGCGATCAGCGCCGGGTCCAGCTTGAGTTTCTTGACGAGCAGCGGTACCATACTGCCGAGTACCTTGGCAAAGATGACGATGAACAGCATCGCGGTGCAGACCGTCAGCGCGATCATCACATCATAGCGGTCAAACAGACAAATGCGCGCGAAATTAAACAGACTCAAAATCACACCGATAACAAAACCGATGCGGATTTCCTTCCATAAAATGCGCAGCGCGTCTGAGGTCTCCACCTCGCCCGTCGCCAGACCGCGGATGATCAGCGTCGCCGCCTGCGAGCCCGTATTGCCTCCGGTGCCCATCAGCATCGGCATATAAGCCACCAGACAGATAATCTCCGAAAGCCGCGCCTCAAAATTCGTGATGATCATCCCCGTAAAAATATAGGCGATCATCAAAATCAACAGCCAAGGCAGGCGGTTGATCGCGTGCTGCCAGACGGAAACGTCCAAATAGTCTTTGTCGGGGTCATCGAAGCTGATGACGCCGTTCATTCTCTCGATATCTTCGGTTGCCGCTTCTTCCATGACGTCCAGCACGTCGTCAACCGTAATGATACCGACCAGCCGATGTTCCTTATCCACCACCGGCATCGCCAGAAAGTCGTATTTTTTGAAGGCTTCCGCGACTTCTTCTTTATCGTCATACACATTCAGCCAGATATAGTCTGTGTGCATGATATCCTTAATCTTGACCTCATCGCCCGTAATGACGAGCGTACTCAAAGACACGATGCCGATCAGCTTCCGGCCGGCGTCCTTGACATAACAGGTATAGATCGTCTCCGCGTCCATCCCCTCGCGCTTGATATAAGCGAGAGCCTCGCCGACGGTCATTTCCTTCTGCAGGCTGATATACTCCGGCGTCATCAGACTGCCGGCGCAATTATCCGGATAGTTCAGATAGCTGTTGATCAGCGCGCGCTCATTTTTGGGTGTTTTTTCGAGGATCTTATCTACCAGATTGGCAGGAAGTTCCTCCAAAATATCGATTTTATCGTCGAAGTCGAGCTCCTTCACGATGTAACTCAGCTCCGTATCCGTAATGCCGTCCACAATCTTGAGCTGGTCATCCGACGGCAGGTACGAAAAAACCTCAACCGAAACGTCCTTTGGCAGCAGGCGGTAAACAACCACCGTCTGCTCGATCAGTTCCGGCTTATCCAAGAGTTCCTCGAACATTTCCGCGATATCGGCATCGTTGTACTTGAGCAGTTCATCCTTGGCAAGGAAGTACTTCTTCTCATCCAAAAGCTGAAAAATCTTCTCCAGCGACTCCTTCATCGCCTCGTCGAGATTCATTAAATTCTGATCCATTGGAATCTCCTCCTTTCGCTGTCCCTGCCTCTGCGCAAAGCAAGTCTCGCGCTTCGGGTCCTTGGAGATTCCGTTTTACGCGCGGTAAGCAAAGGCAAGGTTATTCACTTTTACTTTTGTTGTGTTTTTCCCATCGGGCACACTATCCATGTCTTTGCTCCTTTCGTTTTAGTGCTGCCGCGTACGGCCATGCTGAGGAAAATCCTCGCGATTGACAGTTTTCGACACGTCCGGCATTTTTTGCGCCGCGACGGAGGAAAATCCGTGCTTTCGACTTTTTTGACACGTCGATAGAACCGCTTTTTCCCAGTTTCATATAGTATACAACTTTTTGCCCGCTTTTTGCAAGTAAAAAGCAAGCTCGCAGTCAAAAAAAATTCAGAAAACGTTAAGAGAGCGCGCCGCTTTGACACGCCGGCCTGCGAAATCGCGGGGCGAAAATGTTTTCCTGGAAAAATCGAAAAAAGAAGTGCCGGATAAAAGGGCGCGCCGCTTCGGCGCAGGCGGCTTATCGGAGCTTCGGGAGCTGATAATCCTTGTAATTTAAGGCTTTTGGCGTCTCTGACGGCGTTGATTTTGTTCCGCAAAAAAAACAAGGAAATCTTGTATACACGGTGTTGACAAGGTCATGCCTTAGTGTTACATTTGAGATAGAAAACAATTTATTTTAATTGCGGTGAAACATTCTAAAATCTTAAATGAGAAGAGGAGAAAAGCAATGGCAACTTATGTTGAAAGAGTAATCGAAGAATGTAAAAAGAACAATCCCGGCGAACCGGAATTCCATCAGACTGTAGAGGAAGTTTTAACTTCTCTGGCTCCTGTTATGGACGCGCACCCGGAATACGAAAAGGCCGGTCTTTTGGAAAGACTGGTAGAGCCTGAAAGAGGTATCACTTTCAGAGTCGTTTGGGTGGACGATGCCGGCAAAGTTCATGTAAACAAAGGTTACAGATATCAGTTCAACTCCGCGATCGGACCTTACAAGGGCGGTCTGAGATTCGCGCCGAACGTATATCCGGGCATCATCAAGTTCTTAGGTTTTGAACAAATCTTCAAGAATTCCCTGACAGGTCTGCCGATCGGCGGCGGCAAGGGCGGCGCGGACTTCGATCCGAACGGCAAAAGCGATGCTGAGATTATGAGATTCTGCCAGGCTTTCATGACAGAATTATATAGACATATCGGTCCGGATACCGACGTTCCGGCAGGTGACCTCGGTGTCGGTGCAAGAGAAATCGGCTACTTATTCGGCCAGTACAAGAGAATCAGAGACAGATTCGACGGCGGCGTTCTGACCGGTAAGGGTCTCTCCTACGGCGGCTGCCTCGGCAGAACCGAAGCGACCGGATTCGGTATCGTTTGGTACGCGGAAGAAATGCTTAAGGCGAACGGCGAGGACATCAAGGGCAAGACTGTCGCGATCTCCGGCTTCGGCAATGTATCCTGGGGTACTGCCTGGAAGCTGCAGCAGTTAGGCGCAAAACTGATCACGATCTCCGGTCCGGATGGATACATCTACGATCCGGACGGCATCAATACGGATGAAAAGTTGCAGATGATGTTAGAGCTCAGAGCTTCCGGCAAGAACATCTGCGCACCGTATGCAGAAAAATTCCCGAACGCAAAATTCATCGCAGGCAAGAAGCCTTGGGAAGTTAAAGCTGACCTCTACATTCCTTGTGCAACCCAGAACGAGGTACATATGGAAGACGCGAAGAACATCGTCGCAAGCGGCGCGAAGTTCTACTGCGAAGGCTCCAACATGCCTACCACCAACGAAGCGCTGGCATACTTACAGGAAAGCGGCATCATCGTTGGACCTGCTAAAGCAGCAAATGCTGGCGGCGTAGCAACCTCCTGCATCGAAATGGGCCAGAACGCAGGTCACACCGTATTCCAGCACCAGGATGTATATGATCAGTTACACCAGATCATGATCAATATCCACAAGGCTTGTAAAGAAGCATCCGAAAAGTACTATGGCACGTATGACTTAGTCAAGGGCGCAAACATCGCAGGCTTCGAAAAGGTTGCAGAAGCGATGATGGCACAGGGATTGGTATAAACCAAACAAAACATAAGACGCAATCGTGAAAGAACAAGGGGCTGCCGCCCTAACGGAAACCAACCGTTAGGGCAGCAGCCCCTTACCTGTTATGCGGGAATATCGTTTGCGATGCTTCCAAAATATCGGCAAAAACACCTTGCGAAGCGCCTGCCACGCATAGCAGGCATGCGCGTAAAGGAATCTGCGATTCTGTTTCTCGCACTTTTTCCTACCGCCGACCAAATCGAAAAAGACGAGGTTCGGCCATGTCTGAACCTTACATGCGAATGGTTTCTCCAAGGTTTGTCAAATAGAGATAGGTTTCGCGCACCGGCATGCCGGTCGCGGCTTCCAGCGCGCGGCGGTAGATGACCATCTGCGCCGCGTAGGTTTTGCGAAGCTGCGGCGCGCGGCGCGCGAGCTCCGCCGCGCTCTCGACGCGCGTGGTCTTATAGTCAAGCAGCACCCACGCGCCGTCCTCTTCAAAGCAGCAGTCGATGATGCCCTGCACCGCCGCCATGCTGCCGTTCACCTCGAGCAGGATATTGAACGGCTGCTCGCGGCGCAGCTGCGGACTTGCCGCGATGCGGCGGCCGAGCGGTGAGTTCGCGAAGGCAGCGATTTTTTCTGCGTCCACGACCGCCGCCTCCTCCGCGGTCAAAAACTCCTCTGTCACCATGCGCGTGAGCAGGTTACGCACATAGGCTGTGCCCGCTTGCTTTCCCGACAGCGCAGCCTCCATGCCGCGCGCGGCGTTCGAGCCATCAGCATCCGGAAAGGCCGTGGCTCGCTGCGCGGCGCAAAAGTCCAGTTTCTCCAATACTTTATGTGTGATTGTTCCGATCTGCGCCGCCGTAAAGCTGTCGCGCGCGTGGAAGGACGCAGGCTCCGTGAGCGTGATTTCACTTGTCTTGCCGCGCGTATCTTTAAGGCAAAACCGTTTATCAGCCGCCTTTACCGCTGCATCGGCGGCGCTGTGTTTCCTGCCCGCGAAGGAAGCGCAGGCTTCTGAGGCAGCGGCCGGCCCATCAGCCGCCGCCTCGCCCTCCTCATCCTGCAATGCCAATTCACTGACCGCGTATTTGGATTTGATGTACAGATCGTTTTCGTACGGATAGCGGAACTCCATTTGCGATGCGATGCGCGCAGCGAGCGGCAGCGCGGCATGCCTTGCCGCTCCGGTATCCTGCGCCTGAGTATCTGCTGCCCGGCTGCATGGCTTTACAGGTTCTGCAGCAGCCGCTGCTGCCGCGCTCGTGCCTCTGCTGGCGCCCGCGTCTTTTTGCGCCCCTACCGCCGCGGGCACTTCTTCCAGCAAGGCGCGCGCGTTTGCGACGGCGCGCCTTCTGCCCTTAGAAAGCCCGGTTAAATCGGCATTCGTGATGAACACATATCCATCACCGCGCTTGCAGATGGTCCTGCCGGTCATCGAAAAATAGCTGCTGTCCTTCGGCAGCTCCGCCAGGACTCTGCTGACCGCTTCCTGCGGATCATCCTCGATTCCGAGCAGGCACAAAAAATCCTTGGCGCGCGTCATCGCGACGTAGAGCACGCGCTTTTCCTCAGCGGCCTCCTCACGCCGGATTTTGGCGCGAATGACATTCTGCGTGATACTCGTCCGATACCAGCTTTCTCGGTAATGCACCACCGGAAACCCCAGTCCGAGCGTCTTGTGTACCGCCGGTCCCTTGCCGATCGTCGTATAATTCAGCTTGCGGCAGTATCCTGCCAGCAGTACCATCGGGAATTCCAGTCCTTTGGATTTGTGAATGGTCATAATGCGTATCGTATCGTCATCCTCGCCAACCATCTTAACCTGCCCCATGCTGACCTTGCGTTCCTTGACCGCGTCGATGTATTCCATGAAGCCGTACAGCGAGCCGTCCTGACTGTCCTGATACGCAAGCGCTTTATCGACCAGCGCGCGCAGATTCGCCTGTCGGCGGCTGCCGGAAGGCATCGCGCCCATGGCGAGATAAAACCCGGTTTCCAAAAGCAGCTCCCAGATCAGCTCATCCAGCGGCAGCAGCGAAGCAAGTCGTGACCACTTTCGCAGGCTCCGCAGCGCGGCCGCGCATTTTTCGCGCAGCGCCTCGTCCGCCCTGCTACGCACACTTTCATCTGCACGCAAAACGCCCTCCAGCTGCGCATCCATGCCCGCGCCTGCCATGTCGATCGGCATCGGTACATTTTCTTCGGTATACGCCGCATCGCTCGACATTTTCGACTGTTCTACGGCACACGCGCACCGCTCGGTTCCACCGTTCTTTTCCGCAGCACACGCGGCATCGCCCGCCACTGGCAGATTTTCGCCCGCGCACGAGACCAACGCCTGATAGTAGCTGCCCTCTTTCTGCGCGATCCGCACCGCTGTCAGCTCCTCTACGCTGAAATCAAAAATCTCCGAGCGCAGCACCGTCAGAAGCGGAATATCCTGCTTCGGATTGTCCAGCAGTGCCAGCAACGCCATGAACGTGTTGATTTCAATGGTGTCAAAGAAGCCATCGTTGTCGTCCACATAGGCCGGAAGATTGTTTTCTGTCAAAATCTTGTAGAACAGATCGCCGTAGTTCTTCATGCCGCGCATCAAAATCACAATATCTTTCTTTTCCAGACTTCGCTCTTTGCGCGCCTTGCTGTCGTAAATCGTCCGCCCCAGATGGTCACGAATAATCTTGACCGCCGCAAGTGCCTCTTTTTCGGCCTTACGCAGCAGCTTGAGCTCGTCGTCCGCTTCCCCGTCCTCGTCCCAAGGCGTCTGTGCCAGATACAGCAGCGGCTTCACTGAGCGGCGCTCCGCGCACGAATCGCCCGGATAAAGCGCTGCCCGCGCGTCGTAGTCCTCCATCGCGTCATAAAAAACCTGATTGATAAAATCGAGCACACCTGTCTTACTTCTAAAATTGCGGTTAAGATCAATGCAGAGGCTCGGACTCTCCTCTCCCCGCTCTGCCGTCAGGGCGTCATAGCGATGATAGCGCGCGCGAAAAATCTCCGGCTCCGCCAGTCGGAACATATAGATGCTCTGCTTGATATCGCCGACCGTAAAAAGATTGCGGCCGCTCTGCAGGCGCTCGATCAGCGCCTCCTGGATCACGTTGCTGTCCTGATATTCATCGACGAAAATATGCAGGAATTTTTCACGGTAAAACGTCGCTGCCTCCGCATCCTTGAGAATTTCGTAAGCATTGTGCTCGATGTCGTTAAAATCCAAGAGCCCCTTTTCCCGCTTTTTTTCCGCGTAGATCTCGCCGTAGCGCAGCAGCGCGCGCGCGAAGAAGCAGGCTGACGGATAGCCCGCATGCACATCCTCCGCGATACTTTGGAAAACATCGTAGAAGTACGCTGTCTTAAGGTCTTTGGCGCAGCTTTTGAGCGGGGCGCGGTTCTGCTCAACCATCTCCCGCACGTCCGCCATCGCGCTTTCATCGAAGTCCGCCGTTTCCGCAAAAATCTTTTTGCTCAGGGTTTTGAGGCGAAAACCGTCCAGGCGGCTGACCATGCCGTCAAAATCCCGCGCCGCCGCGAGCGCTTCCAGCTCCTCTGCCATGCCAAGATCCGCCAGTGTCAGCTCCCGCACACCCTCAAGGCTGTGCAGCGCCGCGAATTCCGCCGTCTTTAGAAGCTGCGCCTTGGCGCGCGCGAGACGGGCTTCGGTATCCTCCCAAAGCTCGCGCATAACAGCGCTCTCTGCGAACGCCTCGATGCCGTGCGCCGGGTTCAGTTCCTCCACTTTTTCGCGCAGCCACTCCGCAGGCTCCGGCAAGCTCTGAATGGTATCAAATGTGCTTTCGATCATCTGGCGAAAACGATTCTCGTTGCGGTCGCCGCTGTAGGACTTCAAAAACTCGTAAAACTCCGCGTCATCCGCTTCAAAAAATTCCTCAAGCAGCTCGTCCATCGCCTGTCCGCGCAAGATCATCTGTCTGCTGTTATCGCAAATCTTAAAATTCGGCTCCACGTCGATGAGGTAAAAAAAGCGACGGATCACTTCGAGTGCAAATGCGTGAAAGGTGCTGATATTCGCGTTTGGCAAAAGATCCAGCTGTCTTTTTAAGAACACAAGATCTCGCTGCAGCGCGGCGCGCGACGCATCGGAGGACTCTCTCCGCGCGCTGCTCTGCTTGCCCGCATGATTTCCGTCCTGTCCGCACGCAGCACCATCCACCCCGGCTTCTGCTTCTGCCTTGGCTTCGGCATGGCTTCTTACCGCCGCGCTGCCTTCTGCATCCACGTCCGCAATCGCTTCGGCGACGCGGTCTATCTCCCTGCGAATCGCCTTCTCAATCTTCTCTTTCATTTCTGAGGCCGCCGCGTTCGTAAACGTCACGATCAACATGTGGTCAATCGCGCAGCGTTCCTCCAAAATCAGACGCTTGATACGTTCCACCAAAACTGCCGTCTTACCGGAGCCTGCTGCTGCCGCCACCAGCAGATTCTGTCCGCGCCGCGTGATTGCCTCCGCCTGCTCCGGCGTCCAGCGCACAGCGGCCGCCTGCGCGGATGCAGAGGATTGCTTTGCTGCTCGTGCTTCTTCCTGCGCACCTGCCTGCGCCTCGCTCTTTTTTGCGGTATCTTCCGCTATATCACAGCCGGCTGTGATTTCCATGCTGTTCTTATCATTCCTGCCATCTGCTCTTTTGCTCATGCTCACGTTTCTTCCCATACCCAGCCTGCGCATCCTGTGGTTATGCACTGCGCATGCCTTTATTCCCTTTCCTCTCACATCTGCGTCACCGATGCTCTCTCCGCACCCATGCCGCGGCATGCCGCACTTCGCAGCATGCGCGCCACCTTAAACTGCTTCTATTATAGCCGATTTTGCTCGGCATTCCAAGACAGGAATCGCGTCTTTTCTGATTATGTAGGAGATATCGCATAGGGATATTTCCGGAATCACGACAAAAGCACCTTGCGAAGTGGCGCTCATGGGTGAGCGCCATGTGCGCATAGAAATCTCTGATTTCGTTATGCGCACTTTTGTCCTACGCAGCCGCTTGGATTTCAAAAAGAACCGGGCGGCTGTTCCTATTGAAGGAGAATCCTGCAGGACGGCAAAAATAGGATAAGATGAGAAAAATATCGCCAGGCGTCAGGTCGCCCTGCGTAAAGGAAAAAGCGCGGGCGCGCATCCAAATCGGAAACGCGCCCGCGCTTTTAAAATACCTATGAAATATTTAGAACGTTGCAATTAAGCTGCTTTGTTCTTTTCGATATTCTTCTTGAGCTGTACTTCCGGCTCTGTCGGCATCTTGAAGAACGGAATGAATCTGTCCAGACCTGTGAAGGTTAAGATCAACAGGGAGAATACAGCGATCATTGCCATGAAGTTGAACTTGATGAAGTCCAGGTTTGTCAATTGAACCAGCGGATATACACCGGAAGTGATACCGATGTAGAAACCGAGGTAAACGTGCCAAGGAATCAGCTGGGAACCGAATACGCCCATCGCGTCGCCGAAGGTCGCGTTTCTGAGTCTCAACTTGTACTCAGCTTCTTCGTCCGCGCATACAACGTTATCCTCGGTAACCTGCTTGATAACCGGTCCGATGGTAACGATCTGTGCCATTTCGTCAGCCAGAGCAGCGTTGCCGAGTAAGGAAAGCACTGCGTTCCAGCCGAGGAGGTGTCTGACCTTCTTGGACATCTTTGCAATTAAGTTTGCCAAAGGCGCGAACGCGTCCATCAGCTGCATAACGCCGCCGAAAGCCGCAACCCACATCATCATCGGGATAACCCAGGCACCTGCATCCTCAATACCGGTGAAGAGGTAGTTATCCAGGAATTCCTGTACGCCGCAAGCTGTACCTGCGAAGATACCTAAGATGTAGGAGGAAAGGATACCGGAACCGATACAAGCGAAGGTGTTTACACCCAGAACAGCCAGTACGATAACCAGAACCAAAGGAATAACCATGTAAAGCGCAACGCCGTTCGCAACCTGATCTAAGAGGTCAAGTGCCTGCGGACGTTCTACCGCGAGGAAGTCGAATACTTCCGGAGAAATGTTATCCATAACGGTGGAAGCATCGCCGGAGCCGTGCAGACCCATGACGGAAGCTGCAACGTAGAACGCGATTGCTGCCAAGATTAAGCAGGAAAGAGACCAAACACCCTGGTGTCTGATTCTGTCTGTAACCTGTACGCCCTGGATACCGGAGGATACGATGGTCGTATCGGAGATCAGACCGATGTTGTCGCCGAAGCAAGCACCGCCGGCGATCGCGCAGACAGTCAGATAGATATCTCCGCCTACGATGTGGGATAACCACAGGAAAATCGGTGCGCAGGCTGCGAACGTACCCCAGGAGGTACCGGTCGCAACGGACAGTACGCCTGTGCAGACCAGACCGACGCAAGCGACGGTTCTCGCAGTGACGCCCAGCTTCAGTGCGATGTTTACAACGGAAGCGCCGACACCGAAGCTCATGAAGCAGCTAGCCATAACATAAGCGAGCATCAGGATGAACAGAGCAACGAGGATGTTGCTGACGGAGCCCATCGCGGCATCCAGACATTCCTGCCATTTTTTCTTTTCCACCAGCATCGCGATGATGACCGCTGCGAGGAAAGCGAGAGGAGCCGCGATCATAGCGTCCTGACCATCAAAGAGATGGCCTTTGCCGAAGATCATCAGCCCTGCCAGTACGAATACCGGCACGAATTTGAGAAATGCTTTTAAACCTTTCATTTCTTTTTCTCCTTTGAGTTTGATAAGAATAATTATTTCACAAACAAATTATATAGCAAGGAACGTGCCAAAACTCGACAAAAAAACCAAGCGTTGAAATCTCAACCTTGTATACAAGACTATGTAAATCCTAGCGGTTTTTTAGCACGATAAATTGAACCAAAAATGGTTCTGAACCGATTTTGTAAAACCAAAAATGGGTCAAACTTCTTGACAAGGGGGATAAATATAGTATACTACTAGAGAGTGAGAAGGCATTTTGCTGTTTTTTCGCTGGATTTACGCAAAAAAAAGAAAAAAGAGAGAAAATGAGGGAGTTTATACCATGAAATATACAGGAACGAAGCGTGCGCTGGAGCCAAAGGGGAGCTTGACGGTTACCGCATGGAAAGTCGATAATCGAAAGGAACTCCAAAGTCGGGAGCTGCGCGTCGCCATTGATTGCATTTCGATGGAGCGGGACAGTCTCCTGCAGATCTGCAGTATCTGCGAATACGACGAGGAAAAAATCAAAGAAAAAATATATAAGATTATCGGAGAACGCGGTAAGCTGCACAATCCGTATACAGAGAGCGGCGGACTGTTTTCGGGCATTGTCGAGGAAATCGCCGAGGACTTTCACGGAGAACGCGCGCTGAAGCCAGGAGACCGTGTGGTCAGCATGACCACCCTGACGGCACTGCCATGTTATCTGGAATCCATCGAGAGCATTGACTTTGAGTACGGTTTTCTGCGCTGCAAGGGCTACGCGATCTGCTTCGAAACGACGCTTCTGCGCGAGATCAATCAATTTGAACCGCGCCAGATCAAGCACCTGCTGCGCGCGCTGAACGAAGAAGGAAACTTTTGGGGAATCAGCGAGATGCTGACCTCCATGCGGGCGGATAACTGCGTGATCATCGGCAACAGTCTGGTAGAAATCATCCTGTACGCGCGTATGCTCAAAAATCGCAATCCCGATGTGATCATCACCTGCCTGTTTGAAAGCAGCCGTGGCGGCAGCCTGCAGGGGGAAGAAACAGCGCTGCTTGCAGCGATTGGAAGCCTTGTCTCCCATATCATGTTCCTGCCGATGAATCTGCCGCTGGAGACCGCGCACGCGGTATTCGAGGCACAGCGTTACAAACCTGTGGATGTTGTGATCAATCTGGAAGAAATCAAGGGATGCGAGAGCGTTGCCGCGCTGCTCGTTCGCTCCGGCGGACTGGTCTGCCACACGAATATCGGCAACGCCTATTCGAAAGGCATGCTGATTGCGGACAGCCTGGGTAAAGAGGTTGTCAATTACGCACTGGACGGAGTCTGCGCGCATACCTTCGACTACGCGATGCAGCTGGTCGTGAGTACGCAGGATGTATTTGCGAATTTGGACGATTTTTACGCCAAGTCGCAGATCAATCACCTCAAAAAACGGAAACCTGCCGTCATGAAGGAAGAACGAACCCAAATGGCCGCGAAGCAGATCGATGGTTTCCTTTATATGAGCCCGGCGACCGAGTTCATGGTCGAGGAGGTGTTGAACGTGGCACAGTACGACTGCAACGTCATCATCCAGGGCGAAACCGGCGTCGGCAAGGAAAAAGTCTTTGATCTGCTGCAGCAGAACAGCCCGCGGCGTTCTCAGCCCTGCGTCAAGATCAATTGCGCGACGATCCAGGAAAATCTCGCCGAGTCGGAATTCTTCGGCTACGAGAAGGGTTCCTTCACCGGCGCGGCAACGAGCGGCAAAGAGGGTTATTTTGAGATCGCCAACAACGGCACGCTCTTTCTCGACGAAATCGGCTCTCTGCCGCTTGCCATGCAGTCCAAGCTGCTGCGCGTTCTGCAGGAGAACAGTTTTTATCGGGTCGGCGGAACGACACCGAAGAATGTCAACGTGCGCGTCATCTGCGCGAACAATATTCCGCTGCAAAAGCTGGTCAACGAAGGCAAGTTCCGAGAGGACCTGTATTATCGTCTGAATATCTGCTGTATCAACGTGCCGCCGCTGCGGGAACGTCCGGAGGATATCGAGTGTCTGGCCGCGGCGTTCATTGACCATTACAGCTTGAAGTACGGCATTCAAAAAACCTTCACGCCGGAGGCTTATCAAAAGCTGGAGGAATATCACTGGCCCGGCAATGTCAGAGAGCTGGAAAATACAGTGCATCGTCTTTACATCAGCGAGCGCGAGCGGCAGATCGGTGAGGACGCGGTGGATGAGCTTCTGAATGTCAACGTATATAATGAAAGCATGATCGACCTCAAACGCGAGGTGCGCCGCGAAGAAAGCCTTGATTTCAACAAGATCATGGACGAGCAGGAAAAAAAGCTGATTGCCTACGCACTCAAAAAAGAGGGCACAACGCGTAAGGCAGCGGAGTTTTTGAATATTCCGCAGACCACGCTCGCACGCAAAAAAATCAAGCATCAGCTCTAAAGCGCGGCCAGATGCCTTCGCCGCCTTACACGCTCGAAACATGTTTCCCCTTCGCCGCATGGTTCGCGCGAAACACAGTTTGTCTGCTGACACATTGCGAGGGCCTTTGCGGCACGTTTATGACGATTTGGACGGACAGCGTTTTCATACAGCACAGTGCCTTTCAATTTGGATAGGGCGCCGGCGCGCAAAAATGAAAATCCGAGGTGTATGGGGCACCTCGGATTTCCAGTTCATTCTTTATTTATTTTCTGTTAATTTAACTTGTTCGCAAGTAGGATTGTGTTTTGGTCGCCGGCCTATTTCATAGTCCAGGTCTGGATTTTAAAGTCCTGACCGACTTCCTTGAGAGAGTCAAATCCCGCGATGATGGTTGCTTTGATCTCATCGTCTGTAAAATCGTGAAAGTCACGCTTTGCGATGTTTTCCATCGCGACTTTGATCGTTTCCGCTGCAGTCTGCGGGTCCATGCCGTTGTAAGGAACGGTGCTGATTGCTTCGTTGAATGCGTTGTCTAATAATTCTTTCTTGTTAGCCATAATAATTACCTCCATTTTTTTTACATCTTTTGATTCGTTCTTTTGGGATGCTCTGTTTCATCCCTTGTTGCACCTATATATAGCAAAAGGCGTGCCAACTTTCAAAAATACGAAAAAAAGCGTAAAAAAACAAATAAATAGGAAAAAATGAGAAAAAAACAGCCGTTTTTTTGTTATAATCTTCAAAACGAGAAAAAATGTAAAAAAGAAAGAGCCAAAAATGGGTCAAGATCTAGGTGGTTTGACTCATTTTTGGCTCGGTATTGACCAAGATTCGGTTCAAAGGCAGTGGGGCAGGGCGAAGCCGCGCGCCCCTCTGCTACTCGATGGATTTTAAGGATTCCGCCATATTGATCTTGTTCAGGCGGAAGTACATCGCGCAGTTGACGATCAGCGCGAAGGCGAAAGTCATCACGAGCGCCAGCAGATAGCTGCGCGGCTCTACATGCACGTCGAAGCTCAAAAGATCGACTTGAATCTCATTCATCACAAAGGTATGGAACCATTTGCCGACCGGCATGCCGACCAGCGCCGCGATGGCTGTGAGCACGATGTTTTCTCGGAAGACGTAAGCATTCGTCTCGCTCGGATAGAAGCCGAGCACCTTGATGGTCGCAATCTCGCGGACACGCTCTGTGATGTTGATGTTGGTCAGGTTGTACAGCACAATGAATGCCAAAGCGCCGGCGCAGACCATGATCAGGATGATGACGTAATCCAGACTGGCCATCATATTGCTGACGCGGTCGCGCATATCCTGTGTGATGCTGACAGAGGCTACATGCCGCGCGTTCATCAGCTCCGCGCCATCCGCGCGCGGGTCCTCCAAAACGCCGTCTGCATCGCGATGTCCGATGACATAGGCCGTGTTGATTTCCGGATGTCCCCATGCGCCGCGGTAGGTATCGAGGTCAATATAGACGTAATTGTAAACATGGTTTTCACACAAAGCGGCAATGGTAAGATCCATTTCGCGCATGTCGCTGTCGTAAACCGTCAGCGTGTCACCGACCGTCAGCTTGAGATTTTCTCCGAGATTTTTGTTGATGATACAGCTACCGTCTGTCGGATAATCGAGCAAGCGGTCTTCGTCCTTAAGCGTGATAAAATCCGCGATTGGGTCAGCGGGATCCGCGACGATCATGTTGACCGACTTGATTTGTGTGCCGGTGTGTACGTCTACCGAGAGCGCATTGAGGAACAGCGCCTCGTCAATGTAGTCCGCGTTCTTTGTCAGGAAGGCTTCCTGCTGCGCTTCACTCATGTCGCGGTCGAAGGTGACAGTGTAATCATTGTGAAAAATTTCGTCGTATTGCACACTGATGATATTTTTGATGGAATCCGACAGCCCCATCGCGGTGATCAGCAGCGCCGTACAGCCGCAGATGCCCAGCACCATCATAAAGAAACGCTTTTTGTAGCGGAAAATATTGCGCAGGCAGACCTTGTGCAGGAATTTGAGGCGATTCCAGATAAACGGTACATGCTCCAGCAGAATACGCTTGCCGAGCGCCGGCGACTTCGGCCGGATCAGTTCCGCGGGCACATTCACAAGCTCCGCGTAGCAGCAGTAAATCGTCGTGCCCACACAGCAGAGGATCGCCGCGAGGATGGAGAGAGCGCCCAGCGTACCGTTGACAACGAAGATGAGGTCGGCGAAGTCGTACATCATGCCGTAAGCGGTCCAAATAACGGACGGGAACAGATAGATGCCGCCAAAAAATCCGATCAGACCGCCGATCAGCGAGGCACTGCCCGCGTAGAACATATATTTTCCGAGAATCCGTCCCTTGCCGTAGCCGAGCGCCTTGAGCACACCGATCTGCGTGCGCTGCTCATCGATCATGCGTGTCATCGTAGTCATGCAGACCAGGGCTGCCACGAGGAAGAAGAATACCGGGAACACCCTGGCGATGGAATCTACGATACTGGTATCATTGTCAAAGCAGACGTAACCGATATTGGTGTCGCGGCCGAGGACGTAGGTTTTTGGATTTTCAATGTCGTCCACTTTTTTGCGCGCGTCTTCGATCTCCTCTTCGGCGTCCGCGACTTTTTTCTTTCCATCCTTCAGTTCCTTGCGGCCGTCAGTTAGTTCTTTTTTGGAATTTGCAAGCTCCCTGCGGCCCTTCGCCAGCTTTTCGTAGCCGTCGTTCAGCTTGTCTTCTCCGGCCTCGATCTTTGCCTTCGCGTCCGCGAGCTCCCTGGCGGCAGCTTCAAACTGTGCGTCCGCCTGCGCCTTTGCTTCCTGATATTGCGCAAGAGCTTGATCGTAGTACGGGGTGCCCGCGGCGGCATCGATCTGCGCTTTCTGCGCGTCGAGCTGCGCATAAGCATCAGCCTTTTGCTTTTCGTAATCTGCAAGTCCTGTCTCATAGTCCTTTTTGGACTGTGCCAGTTCCTTTTTGGAAGTGTCGAGTTTCTTTTGGTTATCGTCCAGTTCTTTCTGGCCGTCACGGATCTTTTTCTCGCCGTCCGCGAGCTCTTTTTCCGCGTCCGCGAGCTCCTGCTTGGCGTCATCGAGCTTATCCTGCGCCTCGGACAGCTTATCGTTGGCTTCGGTGACGATCTCGTCATATCGGCTGCTTGCGCAGGTTTCCAGGGCGTCCTCCAGCGGCGTTTTCATCGCGTCCGCGTTCTTTTTGTACGCATCGGAATAGATCTTGCCGCCTTCGGCAAGGCAGACATAAATCTCGGTATAAACCTCGCTGTCCCATCCGTCCTCCGGTATATAAAGGTAGGTTGCGACGCTGCCGTTGCCCAAAGAGGTTGAGCCGCGCTCAAAATTCAAGTAGAGCGGAGACTCGCAGATGCCGACCAGTTCGTATGTATCATAGGCGAGCAGGTCTTTCATATCCTGCTTGTTGTTGTCGGTGATGAGGATTTTTTTGCCGATATCGTCCGCGCTGAAATAGCGCGCGTCACCGACGCATTGATTCGGTTTGTCCGGCAGATTTCCAGCTTCGAGCGCGGGGGTATTGATATCGGAAAGCAGCGTGTGCAGCTTGGCAACCTTTTCGCCGGTCTCTGCATCTGTGTCTCCTTTTTTGTCTGTGAGCAGAAAAAGCGCGTCGGCGGAATAGCTGCCGCGGGCCTTGGCGATACCGTCCAGGGCTTGCATTTTTGTAACGTCCTTTTCCTCCAAACCGAGCGTGGACATCAGTTCATAGTCATAGAAATTGTGCTGCGCGTAGAAGGTGTCACCCGTCAGAATAAAATCCTCTTTGCAGATTTTGAGCCCGCAAAAGAAGCCGACGCCCAACGCGCAGATCGCCAGGATCGCGATCCAACGGCTGAAGCTGCCCTTGATCTCCCGCAGCGTGGATTTGGTCATCGCGTTTTTCATAAACTCTGCCGCCTTTCTACCATTCGATGGTTTCGACCGGAACGCGGTGCGCGTTTCGCTCCACTGAGGAAACGGTTCCGTTTTTGACATGGATGATGCGGTCGGCCATCGGCGCAATCGCGGTATTATGCGTGATGATCACGACGGTCATACCGGTTTCGTGCGCGGTATCCTGCAGCAGTTTGAGAATCGCCTTGCCGGTATTGTAGTCCAGAGCGCCGGTCGGCTCGTCACAGAGCAGCAGTTTCGGATTCTTGGCGAGCGCGCGCGCGATCGCGACACGCTGCTGCTCACCGCCGGAGAGCTGCGCCGGGAAATTATTGATGCGGGAAGCAAGTCCGACCTTGGCCAGTGCTTCCCCGGCGTCCATCGGATCCTTGCAGATCTGCGCGGCCAGCGAAACGTTCTCGAGCGCGGTCAGGTTCTGAATCAGATTGTAGAACTGAAAAACAAAACCGATCTCGTAGCGTCGGTAGGTGGTCAGCTCGCGGGCGTTGTATTTGGAAATCTCTTTACCATCGAGAAATACTCTTCCTTCGGAGAGCGTGTCCATGCCGCCAAGGATATTCAGCAGCGTGGTCTTGCCCGCGCCGGACGGGCCGACGATGACACAGATCTCACCTTTTTCAATCTCAAACGAGGCGTCGCGCAGTGCCTCAATGGTGATTTCTCCCATATGGTAGACTTTTTTTACGTGCTCAAATTTTACAAAAGGTTCCATGGATAGTCTAGATTCCTTCCTATGTTGTAATGTTAAGACCATTATACACGATTTTTTAGTATTTTAACAGAATAAATCTGTGTTTCCACGCGGAAAATATGATGAAAAAACTGATCATGAGCAGAAACATCGCGGCAAAGGTCAGATAATTGACGGTAAGGGGGTCCAAAAGCTGTGTTTTGGACAGCAGCGGGAAGGTCGCGAGTCCGATGGGGAATGCAAGCGATACCTGCGCGAGCCGTTCACAAAATTCTGTCGGTCCATATAGATAGTAGACGAGAATCGGCAGCAGAATGAGCAGCAGCGTAAGTGCCGCGCCGAGCGCCAGACAACCCAGATGGAAGGACCAGAGAGAAGGCGTTTCAAAGCCGAAGCACATGATGGTGATCTCCGTCAAAAAAATCAGCAGTACGCAGCCGCTGTAAACCCCCTTGCGTTCGATGAACCATGCGCAGCAGAGGGACCCCGCGGTAAGCGCGGGGTACATGGCTTGCAGAGTTGTGAAGCCGGAAAGTGTCAGAGCCGAGCGTTGTGAGAAAGTTACGAGAAAAAGCGCGAGGCTCAGGGACAGGCTCAGAATCAGGGTGTAGCAAAATACCTTGCAGGTGCTGCGAAAACGCAGACAGGAAAGTCTGCGCCCGGAGCGCGGAGAGGTTTGCGCCTCGCTTTGCAGCAGGAACCGCGGCGGGCGCTCCAAAAAACAGAGAACTCCTATGAGCATCAGCGCGCCCGCCGCAAGCAGCGCGGGATAAGGAAAGCTTTCCAAAAGGATTTTCCACAACAGACCGCAGGTAAAGGCAGCTGCCCAGACGACGCCCAAGAGCCGCGTTTTGCTGAATCGAAACCAGCTGACGATCAGATTGGCGGGCAGAAGCAGCGCGAGTCCGCTGAAGCTGACTCCCGCGAGTACCGCGCCGCCGACCGCGAGGATATCGTTTTCTCGGATAAAAAAGAGAAACCAGCCGCCGCAGCTCAGCAGAACATAAAAAAAGGTCCAAAGCTGAAACGGCAGCAGGGTATAGCAGCCAAGCGCCAGCGGCACGCCTATGATCAGACCGCAGAGGAATCCCGCGGAAAGCAATAAGGAATGATCTATGCATAAAAATCCGACAAGCGGACTGATGACGATAATCAGGCCGATAATATTGCGGCTCAGATAAAAGCAGCGCATCACGAGAGCAATTTCCTCCAATTCGATACTCAAATTCTGTATAGACTTAGTATGAAAAGGCACGCGGAGATTATACTTTGCATTTTCTGCTAAATCACGCGAAAGCAAGCACGCAAAATTTCGCGAGGCAATGCGGCCTTGCGCGGAAAAGTCTTGTAAAATACGCGGTTTTGCGACGCGAAAATCCCACGAGGCATACGAACTTGTTGAGCACGCGAAATTCTGTAAGGCAGGCGGCCTTGCTATGCACGAGACAGTGCTGAGCGCGCGAGAAACTTCACTGCAAAAGACGGCAAAGAGACGCCGAAACAGACAAAGTTCCCATTTTCGTAACTTTTGGGCAAAAAGATGTAATGCGACCCCGCGTTTACGCCAGAGAAACCGCTGTTATCAAAAATAATGGAAGGATTTCCCGTATAGTTTTTTGAAATTTGTAGCATGAGATAATGAGGTTTTTGTTTTATTGGAGAACAAAACAAAAAATAAGAGAGACGCGTCTGAAAAGATGTGCTGCGCAAGAAGCCCAATGCGCCGCGTTACATCTTTTAACGCTTTTTTGCCCAAAAAGCGGCGCTTGCCGGAACATCGGGGGCAATGTCACGCGGATTGCTTGTGGTAATGCTGAAAATAAAAAGCGGCGCTTGCCGGAACATCGGGGGCAATGTCACGCAGATCGCTTTCGGGAAGTACGAAAGAAAAAGTGGCGTTTGCCGGAATGTTTGGGAAGATGCAAAGGTGTAGATTTGCAGAAAAATGCGGAATGAGGGTTGCAAAATGACAAAAACATGGTATGATAGGAACATGAAAAACGCGTCTTTTGGCGCAATATGAGGCCATATTGATGATGATGAGATAGAACGAAAATCGGAGCGACTGATATGAAAGCATTTTTGGAAACAAAACTCGGCCTTGTCTTTGACGGAGTTTGGCAGATGAGAGAAATTCTGTTCTTGCTCGCGGCAGCAGCGTTTTGCCTTTTGCTGCTCGCGCTTGCGGCACAGCTGATCCAAAGAATCGTTAACAGCCGGAAACTGAAAAAAGACACGATTTTTAGCCATCGTAAGAATAAATATAAAGATGGAATCGGGAAACGCAGAAATCGAAAATATTAGCGATGAGAAGAAGATCGCAAAGATGTAATCCGGTCAAAAAGATGAAACAATCTTAGAAACCCATGGTAAACCGGAACGGTTCACAACCGATCGGCACGAAAAAATCACTGCCATGGAAAGCGCCGAAAAGCCATGAAAAACCGGAATGGTTGGAATAGGAAAGACGGAACGGAAGGATTGACAAAGAAAAAAGAAAAAGGTATGTATCCCCGCAGAGGCGGGGGGATTTTTTTGCCATTTTTTCGGACAGCCGCAGAGATTCGCGAGCCGTATCGCTTCGACGCGGGAGTCCATGACCGCGAGCCGCATCGCTTCACCGCGGGAGTCCATGGCCGCGAGCCGCATCGCTTCGCCGCAGCTGTTCATGGGTCTGCGCACTGCTGCAGGAGTCCTGACCGCTTAGGCGATGCCAAAGAATGGCTTTTAGAACAGATAACCGTTTGTATCGCAGCACTGACAGGCGATAGAGCGGATTCCTGCCGAACTTGGCAGACAGCCACCGGCGTTCGCGGGCTGCTGCGCGCTGCCGCAGGCAATTATGCTCGGCTGCGGGCTGCCGCAGCTATTTTGCGCGTGCTTTTGACAATCGCAGCTTTGCTTACAGCTGTTTTGCGGCCGCGTGTTTTGAGCGTCGCAGCTTTGACTGCAGGACGCGCAGGTTTCGATTCCGGCGCATTGGCCGAGATCATCGCAGCAGGTGGGAATTTCATCGGCCTGCAGCGCGAACAAGGTCGGTCGGATAACCTGCAGATGGATGCTCGGCGTCAACACAAGATTAGAGTTGAGAATCAGGGAAACCGATTCCGGACAAGCGGCGGTACCGGCTGTATCGACAGTCAGGGTCGGATTCATAAGCACGCCGCAGGCATGGAAGTCGAAAAGCAGAGACGGTGAGATACCGTTGGTCTGACATGGAATTTCGACACAGTACATCGCGAAATTACTGCTGCCGGAGACGGTAAGCGGGAAGAAACCGCTCTTGTCATTCTTCGTTTTGAGCGTGAGTTTGAAATCGCGATTTTGTTTGCCGTTGGAAACAGTGCCTTCCAGTACGATGGTCAGGGATACTGCCCAAGGACCGGATGCTTCCGCGAGGAAAAAGTGTTCGTCTCTGCCGCAGGTTGGGCCGCAAGGACTGCAAGTGCCGCATCCATCGCAAAGGTGGCGATCGATCGGCGCACAAGGGCATTTGGTGATATCCGGCATGATGCCGCTCAGATCAGCGATATAGCGGCCGTTTCGCAGCCCAAGCGCAGAAACCGCAAAACCATCGACGGTTACCGCGTCAGCAGTCAGCAGACCGCTTTGGGTCGGCGCGATTTCATTGATTGTGACACAGGAATTGGTGATGGTGAATTTGGTGCCGCAGTTTAGGTCAAAATCACCGCAGCCGCAGCAGCTCGCACCGACGCAGCTTCCGCAGCCGCAGCAATTGTTCGCGCAGCCGGCGTTTCCAAAGCAGCTACAGCCTGTGCCTGCGCCGCCGTTGCAGCCTCCGCAGCCACCGCCGCCTCCGCAGCCGTTGCTGCCTGCGCCGCCGCAGTTTGTGTATCCTCCGCAGCCACCGCCGCAGTTTCCAATGCCGCAGTTCACACGCGACGGGCCTCCGATGCGTAACTCCTGCGTGAAGTTTGGGTTTTGGGCAATGAGAGGGACGATGATTGGGCAGGAAGATTCTTCCTTGTCATAAAAAATCTTATCCAGATAAACCTGGTTTCGCGCGATACCGACCTTGCCGCCGCTGCCGGTACAGTCGCAGGTGCCGCGCGTGTCGGCGTTGCGCGTGTTTCTCGTTTGATTACATGTTGTATTCATCATAAATTACCTCTTTTCATAATTCGATAGGTACTACAATATATGCGCGGCAGGGCGGAACGGCCACAAAGGTTAGAGAACGCAGGGTCTTCTGCGCGTAACGATCCCGCAAGGGCGAGGAGCTGCAGAGCGCTGCTGCTGTTAATGCGGCAGCGCCGCTTCGCAAGTGCGCGTAACGAAATTTGAGATTTCTATGCGTGCCTGGCACTTATGAATACGCATTGCACCGCAAGGTACTTTTTGCATAATCAAAAAACGCCCACTTTTCTGTGCGCGTTATCGTTGTGATACCTTCAGCTGACATGAGCATACACGCTTAGACGACTTGCAATTTCAACGTATGCTGCGTTTTCGTCTCAAATCTGCGTCCAGTAGGCCTTCGTCCTGCGGCCTTGCCTGCACCGAAATTTCAAGCAGCCGGGTTCCAGGGAAGTTTGCAGAGAAAATATTTGCCTCTGCGCGAGGCGAATGAGCGAGGCGTAGTGGTGCTGCGGTAAGCGAAGACAACAAGGCATGGAAGCAAACAGGCCTTTGTAAACCATGTGGGCCTTTGTCAGCTGAAGGGATTGATTTTAAATACAAAATGCGGCGTAGAGCGGAACGATTTTTTTGTTGTCCTCCAAGCCGAAATTTTTGGCAGAGAGCTTGATCGCATAAGGGGGCTTGTAGGTATCCATATAGACCTTTAGGCTCTTGGCTCTCGTGTTGTCTGCAGACTTGACCTCAATGGGAATGAGCTGACCGTTACGCTGAATAATAAAATCAATTTCAGCTCCTCGCGCGGACTCCCAATAGTAGGTGTGGTAGCCGTTCATGGTAAGCTGCACATTGACATAATTCTCTGCCATACCGCCCTTGAAGTCGTTAATTTCTTCGACCATATAGAGGACGTCATTGGCGGCTAAATCTTTTTTGGCGCAAAGCAATCCTAAGTCGGACACATAAATCTTGAACGCATCAATATCGCGGTAGTTTTCAAGCGGCTTTTTGATTTGCTCGACCTTGTAGACCTGTGATACGATGCCGGACAGACAAAGCCATGTAATCGCATTTTCAAATTCGGAAGCCCGTCCGCCTTTTTTTATCAGTTTATATTGGAAACGGGTATTCTTTTTGGAGAGTTGAACGGTAATGTTGTCGTAGGCAAGTCTGGTTTTCTTGATTTCATTTAAGTTATTATACTTGCTCATATCGTTGAGATAGCTTGCAAGTATCGTATCCTGCGTATGGCGTACAAGGATATAGTCCTTTGTTTCAACGAATTGCATCACGCACTCCGGCATACCGCCGACTACAAGATATTGACGGTAAAGCTGCATGGCTGCGTCATGCAAGGCAGACGGCAAAGGCGTATCAGTTTGGAAGCACTTTTTAATCTGCTCTACCAAATCGTCCTCGCCGAGCGCCAGCATAAATTCCTCCATATCCATAGGATAAAGCGTTTTCATATCGACCTTTCCTACAGGAAAAGAGAATTTCTCTCTGCTCGCCGCAACGCCGAGCAAGCTGCCTGCCGCGATGATGTGATAATCCGGAGCATTCTCGCAAAAATATTTGAGCGAAGTCAAAGCTCTTTCGCAGAGCTGCACCTCGTCGAATACAATCAGCGTTTTTTCCTTCACGATGGTCTGCCCTGCGATATGGGACAAAATCGGTATCAGATAATCGGGGCTGATGTTTTCCTCAAAGGTTTCGTTCAGCTTTGGATTCGTTTCAAAGTTAAAGTATGCCACATTTTCGTAATGGGTGCGTCCAAACTCCAAAATGGAATAGGTCTTTCCAACCTGTCTTGCACCCTGCAAAATAAGGGGCTTACGGTGTTCACTTTCTTTCCACGCTTCCAAGAAGCCCATAATCTTTCTATACATAAGCAATCCTCCTTAAAGGTACTGATCATAGTATAACGGATGTTCGTGTAAAAATCAATGAATTTATATTTGATTTTTGCACTAATCAACACGATTTTTTCTATAAATCTCTCACAATACGACACGAACACCGCAATTTCTGCAGTTTATACATCTTCGAGCTTTGTCGTCATCAGCTTGTAACGCTCGGAAACGCAAGTGATAGGGTGTCATTTTGCGCGCAGCGCGAGGGTCGCGCGTGATTTTGGCGCTCAGCGCAGAAAGCGGTGTTGATCGTGTTAGTTTGCGCGCAGCGCGAGGGGCGCGCAAACCGACCTGCAAGCATGGAAGCAGTTAGTTCGTGTTTTTTTGAGTAACGCGAGGGATAGGGAAAAATTACCACGACTTTTGTGGTGGATAAAATGCAAAAAAGCGATATTTTGTATTGAAAAGTGTACGAAAGTGGTGTATAGTGGTGATAAGAACCATAAAAGGGGAGAAGTGCAGCTATTTTTTGACAGGAAGGAGGCGGCGGTCCGATGTTCATGGGAACAACTTACAATTCCATCGATGAGAAAAACAGGATGATCGTACCCTCCAAACTGCGTGCGGGGCTTGGTTCCCGCTGCGTCCTGACGAAGGGCCTGGATCGCTGTCTTTACATCTACACGATGGAGGACTGGGAAAAGCAAATGCAAAAAATCGCCCAGCTGCCGGAGTCAGACCCGAAGGTACGCGCGTTCATCCGCCATTTTTGCGCGAACGCGGCGGAATGTGAATTCGATAAGCAGGGACGCGTCGGTATTCCGCAGGAGCTCAAGGCTTACGCAGGCATTGAAAAAGAGCTGGTTACCATGGGCGCCATGAGCAAGATCGAAATCTGGGCACGAGATGTCTGGGAAGCGCCGGACAATGAAAACCGCATGGAAAGCGAAGATTTCGCGAAGGCGCTGGCAGCGTACAATTTCTAAGGAGGCGTGGGGACGATGGAATTCAAACATACCTCCGTACTCTTTGAAGCATGTATGGAGGGATTGGCAATCAAGCCGGACGGCATCTATGTGGATGGCACGCTTGGCGGCGGCGGTCACAGCAGCGGAATTTGTGCGCGTTTAAGTGCGGAGGGTACGCTGATCGGCATTGATCGGGACACAGACGCTTTGCGGGCAGCCGAGGCAAGGCTGCGAGACTATCCTTGCCATAAAATCTTTGTACAAAGCAATTACGCGCAGATTAAAGAGGTCCTTGAGGACCTGAATATAGAGAAGATCGACGGCGCGCTGCTGGATTTGGGAGTATCCTCTTTTCAGCTGGATAATCCGGAACGCGGATTTTCCTACATGCAGGAGGCGCCGCTGGATATGCGCATGAATCAAAGCGACGGCTTTACCGCCTACGACGTTGTCAATTCGTATGACGCGGAGGGACTGCGCGATATCATCACACGCTACGGCGAGGAACGCTGGGCGTCGCGCATCGCTGACTTTATCGTCAAGGCGAGAAAGGACAAGCCGATTGAAACCACGACCGAGTTGGTCGATATCATCAAGGCCGCGATTCCGGCATCCGCCAGACGTGACGGACCGCACCCGGCGAAACGGACGTTTCAGGCAATTCGGATTGAAGTCAACGATGAACTCGGACAGCTCGAAAAAGCAATAGATGCCTTTTGTGATGTCCTGGCGCCGGGCGGCAGGCTTTGCGTCATCACCTTCCACTCGCTGGAGGACCGCATCGTCAAGGAAATTATCGCCCGACGTGTCCATCCATGTACCTGTCCAAAGGAGTTTCCGGTCTGTGTCTGCGGTAAGAAACCGGACATCAGTAAAAAATCAGGGAAACCGATTCTGCCGACTCCGGAGGAAATCGAACGAAACCCACGCGCCCGCAGCGCGAAACTGCGGATTTGCGAAAAGCTAGGGCAGGCCGCAAGATAAAACGGGGTTCTTTTACGGAGTACGAGCAAAAATACGAGCAAAAAAAGGAAGGAAACCCCGGCAGACCGCAAGGTAAACCGTTCGTTCTCTTTCGCAGAAGGCGAGCGGAAACCATGCGCGAAAGCGCGGCGGCGCACGCAGGGCATTTACGCGTGATCGTCACGACACCAAAGTTTCACTTCGTGGTACGCACACACGGCAAAAAGACAAAAAGCAATAGCAGGCAGCAGCCCGCGTAATTCGACCGGAGTTGCCAGCGGAAAGGAACAGGCATGGCTTTACCCAAAAGAGCTTATACCGCGGATTACGCGGACTTAAACCACGCGGTACAGTCCGGCATGCAGCAGGGATCCGGCGGCGCGGCGAGAGCATACCGCGGACAGGCAAGACAAAGCGGCGCTGCCGGAGCATACGGCGGACAAGCTTATCCAAGCTATGCCCCGTATCCGCAAAGAGAACGCCGCGTGAAAGCATGGGAAGAACGAAATCTCCCAAAACCGCAGCCACAGAACGCGCAGACCGCGGATACGGGTATTCTGACGCGCGCGGTACTTGCAAAGACAGTGGCTGTGCTGATTTTCGCGGGGATTCTTCTGATCGCGACGGTTTTTTTGACCGCCAAGGCCACAGAGATCAAATATTCCATCAACAGCACGATGCGGCAGAATGCCGCCCTGCAAAAAGAAATCGACGTGTTGGAGGTTAAAATCGGAAGCGCGAACAGTATCGAGAGTATCGAACAGTACGCGACGGAGAAGCTGGGCATGCGCTATCCGAAGGCAGGACAGTCGATTTATCTGACGATAGATCGCGCCGCGAACAAAGATCTGGTACAGAGAATCAAAGAAAAAGCATATCGCGAATAAAAACCTTTTTTTCGCATATATATCGGGAATAGACAAAAGAAAAATTTTTCAGAAGAAAAAAATTTCATAAGAAACGAAAATAGCCGGACAACTAAATACCATTCTTAGGGTCTGGCTCTTTCTTTCAAGACGGAGGGAGAACGCATGCGGGCAGCACCGGTAGGCACAAAAAATAAAAAAAGAATCGCGCTCGGATTTGTAATCATCGCGCTTTTGCTGCTGGTCTTGACCTTTCGCGTGGCGTATTGGCAGATTATCAAGGCCGACTGGCTGACCGAAAAAGCGATCGCGCAGCAGACACAGGACACACCGATCGAGGCCAAGCGCGGTGCGATTTACGACCGTAACGGCAAGGAACTCGCGACGAGCATCACCTGTTACACGCTTTGGGCAAGGCCCGCGCAGGTAAAGACGCAAAAAGGCGAGACGATCAGCGCGGAAAAGATCAGCGAAATCGCCGCGCAGCTCGCGGAGCTTACGGGAAAAGACGCCGAAACGATTCAGACTAATCTTACGAAGTCAACAGCGCTGGTGCGTATCGCGAGCAATCTGGACAAAGAAACCGCGGACACGATTCGCGCGCTCAAGCTCAACGGCCTGGAGCTCGCGGAGGGGACAAAGCGTTACTACCCGCTTGGCAATTTCGCTTCGCAGCTTTTGGGAAGCGTTAGCGCGGACAATACAGGGCGCGCGGGCATTGAACTGGAATATGACCAGTACCTCGCGGGCGTTTCCGGTCGGTGGAAGAAGAACACAGATCTGCTCGGCAATGAGCTGGTCGAGGGCGCGGAGGAATATCACGAGGCGCAGGACGGCTACAATGTCGTGCTGAGTCTGGATGAAGCAATTCAGTATTATGTGGAAAAAGCCCTGGAAAAGGGCATGGAAAAAACCAAGGCCAAACGCATCATGTGTTTGGTCATGAATCCAAAGACCGGAGAGATTTTGGCAAGCGCCACGACGCCGGGCTATGACCCGAATGAGCCGATGGACAGTAAAAATGTTCCGAAGGCACAGAGCAAGGCTTACAAAAAAATGTCCGCGGACGAGAAGCAGAGCTATCTAATCAGCTTGTGGAGAAACCCCATCGTCAGTGATACCTACGAGCCGGGCTCGACTTTCAAGCTCCTGACTTCCTCATCGGCGCTCGAGGAAAAGGTCATCAACACCAACACGACCTTCCAATGCAGCGGCAGCTTTACCGTTGCGGGTGTCAGACTGCACTGCTGGACCAGAGGCAGTCACGGCACGCAGACGATACGGCAGGCAATCGGAAATTCCTGCAATCCGGCCTTGGCTAAGGTTGCGCAGCTGATGGGAAAGCATACTTTTTACAAATATTTAGGACTGTATGGAATAACGGAAAAAACAGGCGTAGACTATCCGGGAGAAGCCGGCTCCATCATGTACGCCTTGAAGGACGTCGGTCCGGTAGAACTGGCGACCATGGGCTATGGACAGAGTATTTCGGTGACTCCGATTCAGCTTTTGACGGCCGTTAACGCCATCGGCAATGACGGCGTACTGCTGCAGCCGCGCTATGTCAAGGCTTTGACGGACAGCGAGGGTAAAGTCGTCAAGGAATACGAGCCGGTCACGGTGCGCAAGGTGCTTTCTGCCAAAACTGCCAAAGAAATGCGCAGCATTATGCAGTATGTGGTCGATGAGGGCGGCGGCGGCAACGCGAGAATCGCGGGCTACCGCGTCGGCGGTAAAACAGGTACGGCGAACAAGATTGACGCCGGAACCGGTAAATACGGTAAGGATTATTACAGTTCCTTCATCGGCATGGCGCCGATGGATGATCCGCAGGTTTCCATTTTGGTCATCGCGGACAGCCCGAAAGGCTCCTACTACGGCTCTATGGTCGCGGCACCGATCGCGAAGGAGATTTTGACCGATACCCTGCGCTATCTCAACGTGACACCGACCTACAGCGAATCCGAAAAAAAGGCCATAGAAGGCAATTACACCGTCGTGCCGAAGGTGGTCGGCAAGCCGTTCAGCGAAGCGGTCGGCATCATCGGCGGCAAGGAGCTGAAATACAGCAGACCGAAGTCCGCGCAGGGGGATGACGAGTTTACGGTTGTGGACCAGTATCCGAAGGCAGGAACCAAGGTCAAAAAAAATTCCGTTGTCTATGTTTATAAAGAATAAAAATAAGCGAAAATAGCAGGAGATGGTATGAGGCTGACCGAGTTGATGGGAGCGCTGCAGCCGCGGCGAATCCTTGGTACGGCCGATAAAAATGTGCGAGCATTAAAATACAGATCAGATAAATGCGAAGCCGGAGACGCGTTCTTTGCCCTGCGCGGCAGAGACGCGGACGGTCACGATTATCTTGCGGACGCCGCCGCGCGCGGCGCGGAGATTTTTTTCGTCGAGGATGCTGAAGCATGCGCTTCTTTACGCGCGCGGCATGAGATGACAACCGTCGTAGAGGTAGAAAATACCAGAGAAGCACTGGCATTGGCCTCCGCCGCATTTTACAGGCATCCGGCACAGGGACTTCTGACAATCGGGATCACAGGAACGAAGGGAAAAACGACGACTGCCTTCCTGCTGCAGACCATTCTTGAGGAAGCCGGAATCAAAACCGGCATGATCGGGACCGTACGCTGCGGCTGGGAAGGACATTATCGAGAAGCGGTGAACACGACACCGGAATCTTGTGAGATGCAGCGTATGCTGCGTGAAATGGCGGACGGCGGCTGCAAGGCCGTCGTCATAGAGGTTTCCTCACAAGGACTGAAGCTCAGCCGTACGGCGGGCATCCACTTCGATTACGCGATCTTTACCAATTTAAGCCCCGACCATATCGGAATCGGAGAGCACGCCGACTTCGCGGAATACGCTTACTGGAAAAGCCGGCTGTTTACACAGTGCGAAACCGCGATTCTGCACGAAGGAGCGGCCGGTTGGGAAATCATGCGGCAAAGCAGCGCGGCGAAAAAAGAGATTCTTTTTGGGATAGAGTCTAAAAGGGAAAACGTGAGTGGCGCGCGGAAGACCCTGCATGCTTGTGAGATTGCCTGCCTGCGTGAGGAGGGACTGCTTGGGAGCAGCTTCTGCCTGCGGGACGGCACCCCATTTACCATCGGGCTGCCCGGGCCGCACAATGTGGAGAACGCGCTGGGCGCGATCGCGGTCGCTGAGGATCTCGGCATCGAGGACATGGTGATACAAAGGGCGCTGCGACGCGCGCGCGTACCGGGCAGGACAGAAACGGTGGATATCGGTCCGGGCCGTATCGCGTTGGTCGATTACGCGCACAACGGCATCGCGCTGCGGCATCTGCTGGAAACCCTGCGCGCGTATGAGCCGACCCGCCTTTTGCTTGTCTTCGGCTGCGGCGGCGAGCGTGACCACAAACGGCGAGCCGAGATGGGACGCGTAGCCGCGCAGATGGCGGATTACAGTGTCGTGACTTCTGACAATCCTCGCAGGGAAGACCCGCGCGGGATTATCGCGGATATTGCCGAAGCCATGGACGCGGCGGGAGGCGCTTACGAAATCATCGAGGATCGCGGAGAGGCCATTCGCGCGGCGGTGCGGCTGACAGAAGCCGGCGATATGCTCGTTGTCGCGGGCAAGGGGCATGAAACCATTCAGATCATCGGAAACGAGAGCAGACATTTTGATGATAGAGAAGAACTGAAGAAAGGGCGAAAGCTATGAGAACATTTACCATTGGTGAAATTTTAAAAGCGACAGGAGGAACGCTCTACTGTGGCAGTGAGCAAAGCCATGTGCTCGAAATCGCGACGGATTCCAGGAAGGCCAAGGCAGGAGATATTTTTTTCGCGCTCAAGGGAGAGGTGACCGACGGGCATCTGTATCTGGACGGCGCGCTGCGCGGCGGCTGTCGTTCGCTGGTCGTATCCGAGCCGGAAAAAATTCCGCAGGAGGCGTTTCTGCAATCCTCCGAGGAACCGGATGTTATCGTGGTTAAAGATACCACGCGCGCCCTGCAGGATCTGGCGGCATACTACCTGGCCATGCTGCCGCTGCGCCACAAGATCGCGGTGACCGGAAGTGTTGGCAAGACGAGTACGCGTGACATGCTCTATTACGCGCTGCGGACAAAATACAAAACTGCCAGAAGCATGAAAAACTTCAACAACGGTTTCGGACTGCCGCTGAGCATTCTCGAATTCCCGCAGGACACCGAAGTCGCTGTCCTCGAAATGGGTATGGATGATTTCGGCGAGATTGAGCGGCTTGCCGATCTGGTGCGGCCGGACATCGCGCTGATTACAAACATCGGCATTTCTCATATCGAAAAGCTGGGAAGCCGCGAGGGTATTCTCCAGGCGAAGATGGAGGTCACGACCTATTTCAGACCGCAGGACACGCTGATTGTCAACGCGGACTGTGATCTATTGACGCCGCGGTATACGGCAGGCGATTATCATCTGCTCTGCGTCGGCAGCGAGCCGCAGGATGACTTTGTTATCTCGGAGGTACAGGATTACGGAGATAAAGGTATAAAATACCGTTTAAGACGTAAAGATAAAATATATGAGATTTCTTCTCCGCTGCCGGGCGCGCATAACGCGGGAAATCAGGCGTTGGCCATCGCCGCGGCGGAGCTTTTGGGTATCTCGCCGGAGGAGGCGGCTGCAGGGATGCAGGAGACTGAACTGACCGGAAACCGTCTCAGAATCAGACAGATAAACGGGATCAAAATCATTGATGACAGCTACAACGCGTGTCCGGCTTCTGTAAAATCTGCGTTGGAAACCTTGACATCGAGCGAGGGAAAGCGTAAAATCGCTATCTTGGGGGATATGTTCGAGTTGGGTGGCGAAAGCCGCAGCGGACATCTGGAGGTCGGCGCCTTCGCGGGACAAAAAAACATCGACCTCTTGATTGCCATCGGTAAAGACGCGGCCTATTACGCGGAGGGCGCGGCCGATTATCTGGACGCGGCGAGAATACAATATTTCCCGAACAAAGAAGATTTCCTGCCGCTGCTTCCGAAGCTGCTTGAAGAAGGCGATGTCGTGCTGATCAAGGCATCGCGCGGCATGAAGCTGGAAGAAATCGCAGCGCGCATGATGGAACTCAAGCCGCAGGCGCGCGCATGAGACGCGGCAAAGCGGACAGCATTCACGCGCGGGATACCGAATGCGTTGTGATGCGGGCGATGGAGACGTTCGCGGATGACGGCATTCACGCGCGGAAAGCGCGCAGACGCGCAAGGTGTAAGGCGCGCGGCAGGAAACCGGAGATAACACGAAAACAGCAAGGAGATACAAAAGATGGAGATGTTACGATACCCTATCATCGCGCTGGCGGCAGCATGGCTTTTGGGCGCGGTGTTTACAAGACTGCTGCTGCCGTATCTGGAAAAAAAGCAATTTAAACAGTTTGTCAGAGAAGTGGGGCCGCAGTCCCACCTGTCCAAAACCGGAACACCGAGCATGGGCGGACTGGCAATCATCGGCGCGACCGTACTTTGCGCCGCAATCGTCGGCGCAATCAGCGGCGTGGCAGACGTTTGGCATCTGACCGCCATCCTGCTCGTCATGGTGCTGTTCGGTCTGATCGGTTTTATCGATGATTATGAAAAAGCGATCAAAAAGAACAACGCGGGCATCAGCCCGAAACAAAAGCTGGTGCTGCAGTTCGTTTTTTCCGGCGCTTTCGCCGTATACGCATACGCCAATTCCGGCTTTGGAACGGTCGCGGGCAGTGCGGTCTGGATTCCGATTGCGGATCGCTATATAGATTTCGGCATCCTGTACATCCCGTTCGTGATTTTCGTCATGATCGCGTTCAGCAACGCCGTCAATCTGACGGACGGACTGGACGGGCTGGCATCCGGCGTGACGGCGCTGGTGGCTTTTTGCATGGTGATTCTGGGCGTGGGCGCCTACCCGATGCTGACCGCGGCGCCGGTTGTTTACGGCGCGGTCGCGGGCGCGTGTCTGGGCTTCCTCATGTATAACCGAAATCCGGCGAGGATCTTCATGGGAGACATCGGTTCGATGGCGCTCGGCGGCGTGCTGGCCGCGGCGGCAATCCTGCTTAAAATGGAATTTTTAGTGGCGATCGCGGGATTCCTCTATGTCCTGGAAGCGCTCTCGGTCATCATTCAGGTTGCGTATTTCAAAAAAACCAAAAAACGCTTCTTTAAAATGGCACCGATTCATCATCATTTTGAGCTTTGCGGCATGAAGGAAAAGAACGTCGTCTATTTGTTCTGGGGGATGACGCTGATTTTCTGTATGCTAGCTATCCTGATCGCAAACCTGTAAGAAAGCTGTAAGACACGAAGGGAGGAAATCCTATGGAAAACAAGAATCTGGAAAACATCAAAGGCAAAAAAGTACTCATCGTCGGCATGGGAAAATCCGGTATTGCGGCCGTACAGGCCATGCTCGCGCTCGGCGCGGAGGTATCGATACAGGATGCCAAAGAGCGTAATGCGGTGGATGGACAGTTGCTGAACTTTTTGGAAGGCAAACAGGTTCACTGTTACTTCCATGAGGTTCCGGTGGCAGAAGAAAAGTTCGATATGCTGATTCTCAGCCCCGGCGTTGATCCGACACTGCCGTTCATCCGAGAAGCGGAGGCGCACGGCGCGGAAATCATCGGTGAGCTCGAGATCGCTTACCGCATCGCGCGCGGTACCTTTGTCGCAATTACCGGTACCAACGGTAAGACTACGACGACCACGCTGGCCGGAGAAATCTTCAAAAAATCCGGCAGAAAGACCTATGTGGTCGGCAATATCGGCGTGGCGGTCATCTCCAAAGCGATGGAAGCGGACGAAGATGACTGGCTGGTGACGGAAACCAGCAGCTTCCAACTGGAAACCATTAAATATTTCAAACCGGCGGTTTCGGCGATCCTCAATTTGACACCGGACCACTTGAATCGTCATCATACGATGGAGGCCTACGGCGCGGCCAAGGCGCGGATCTTTGAGAATCAGGATGAGAGTGGTTACTGCATCGTCAACTATGATGATAAGCTCTGCTACGGTCTGACGAAGCATTGCAAAGCGAAGGTAATCCCGTTCTCCATCAAGGAAGAGCTGCCGCTGGGCGCTTATCTGCGCGCGGACGGCATGCTGATTCTTCGCAATGAAGAGGGCAGAGAGATTGAGCTTTGCCATCGAAATGAGCTGAAGATCATCGGCGACCACAACGTGCAGAACGCGCTCGCCGCTGCGGCAATCAGCTATTTTTCCGGCATTGAAGCGGAGACCATACACGAAAGCCTGCTTGCCTTTGGCGGCGTACCGCACCGCATCGAATACTGCGGCGAGATCGGAGGCGTCAAATTTTACAACGATTCCAAGGGAACCAACGTAGACGCGGCGGTCATCGCGCTGAAGGCGATTCAGAAGAACATTCTGCTGATTGCCGGCGGCGATGGCAAGGGACAGGAATTCGACGAACTGATCGAAAATTTCCCGGGTCGCGTTAAACATATGATTTTGCTGGGCAGAGACGGTAAATTACTGGCCGAAGCTGCCGAAAGACATGGCTTCAAGGACTATTCCTTCGCGCCGCATATGGAGGAATGCGTCAAAAACGCTTTCGCGATGGCAAAGCCGGGCGATACGGTACTGCTTTCGCCGGCCTGCGCGAGCTGGGATATGTACGACAATTTCGAACAGCGCGGTGACCACTTCAAGACCTGCGTCAAGCGGCTCGCGGAGTAGTGCGCGGACAAAGAGGCTTCAAAAAAGAAAGATTGAAAAAACCTATGGAAAGACTTGCAGCGCATACAAAACAGAAAACCGGAGATTTGAGCATCGTGCTTTTGGTGACGATTTTGGTGCTATTTGGAATCGTGATGATTTTTAGTGCCAGTTATTACTATGCCATCGGCGAATGGGGAGATGCTTATCACTATCTGAAACGGCAGATCGTCTGGGTCATCGGTGGCGCGATCGGTATGTGGATCACCGCTAGGATTGACTATCATTTTTGGCTGCGCCTGTGGATTATCGTGCCGGTGATCTGTCTGATCCTGCTGCTGCTGATTTTCACACCGCTTGGCATTACGGTCAACGGCGCGACTCGGTGGCTCGGCAAGGAGGGATTTCCGATTACCGTGATGCCGGGAGAATTCGCTAAGGTTGGTGTGATTCTGTATATTACCGGACATTTTTCCAAAAAACCGAAGAGCGCGACGGACTGGTGGAAGGGCATTGTGCCGGTGCTGCTGGTGGCCGGCGTTTATTTCGCGCTGATCATGAAACAGCCAAATATGTCAACCGCGTTTACGGTCGTGCTGATCGCCGGCGGCATGCTGCTGGTGGCGGGCATCCAATGGAAGCATGTAGGCGTGCTGGCAGCTTTGGGAGCGGCGGCGGCGGTGATCTTTGTGTTTTCGGACCGCGAAGGTTATCGTTACGGACGGCTGCTCAGCTTTTTGGATCCGTTCGCGGACGCGCTCGGTGACGGCTGGCAGGTCGTACAGTCCCTGCTCGCGCTGGGCACCGGCGGACTGACCGGACTGGGTCTGGGCAACAGCGTGCAGAAGAATCTGTATCTGCCGGAGGCGCAGAACGATTTCATTCTGGCAATCATCGGAGAGGAGTTGGGCTTTATCGGTATCCTTGCCCTGGTGCTGGTCTACGTGCTGCTCGTATGGCGCGGCTGTCATGTGGCGATGAACGCCAGGGATTATACCGGTATGATGCTGGCGAGCGGGATTACCATGATGGTCGGGCTGCAGGTCGTGATCAATATCGCGGTCGTGACTTCTTCTATGCCGCCGACGGGGATTATCCTGCCATTTGTCAGCTATGGAGGCAACGCGCTTCTGATTTTTATGGGCGCGATGGGAATTCTGCTTAACATTTCCAAATCCGCGGAGCTTTAGCGCGGTATTTATAATAAAAATCAAGAATCAAGAATCAAAATCAAAATCAAAATCACAGGAGTACGTTATGAGAGTGATCGTAACAGGCGGCGGCACCGGCGGACATATCTATCCGGCGCTTGCCATCGCGGACAAGTGCAGAGAAATGGACCCGGACGGGGAAATCCTATATGTCGGCAATGATGAGGGTATCGAAAAGGACATCGTCCCCAAAGCCGGCTATCGGCTGGAGCTCGTAGACGCGCGCTGGCTGAACAAGTCCAGCCTTTGGCAGCTCGCGCGTACAGGCGCGCGCGTGACCAAGGGCATCTTTGAGGCGAGCCATGTCATGCGAAAGTTCAAGCCGGACGTCATCGTGGGTACCGGAGGCTATGTCTGCTTTCCGGTCATCCTTGCGGGCAAACTGTACGGCGCGAAAACCTTTTTGCATGAACAGAACGCCTATCCGGGGCTTGCCAACCGCACCCTCGAAAAATACGTGGATAAGGTTTTTTTGGGCTTCGCGGACGCGGCGCGTTACTTCAAGCAGCCGCAAAAAATGGTCGAAGCAGGTAACCCTGTGCGAAAGTCCTTCTTCACGCTCTCCAAAGCGGAGGCGCGCAAAAAGCTCGGCTTCGCGGAGGACGATTTTATCGTGTTTTCATTCGGGGGTAGTCTTGGCGCGGAGAAGATTAACGAAGTAGCGTTCGAACTGATGCAGGTGCTCAACGGTCACGAAAAAACAGTGATGATTTTTGGCACCGGCAAGTGGTATTACCGGCAGATTCTCGACCGAGCGGCCGAGAAGGGCATCCGGATACAAAAAAATATCCTGATCAAGGACTATATCGAGGATATGGAAAACTATCTGGCAGCCTGCGATCTGGTCATCAGCCGCGCGGGCGCTTTGTCTGTCGCGGAAACGACGGTCTGCGGCAAGGCGGCGATTTTGATCCCGTCTCCGAACGTGACCGGCAATCACCAGTATTACAACGCGAAGGCAGTAGCGGATCGCGGCGGCGCGATTCTGCTCGAGGAAAAGGATTTGAGCGCGGAGGCACTGATCCGTGAGGTTATGCGGCTTAAGAACGACCCGCAGCTGCTCGAAGCCATGGACAGGGCAAGCAAGGCCTGCGCGCCGGTCAAGGCGCTTGACATCATTTACGACACCATTCGCGCTGCCTGCGCGGGGAAACGAAAATAGAAACAAAACCTTGCTTTCTGCGCGGGAGAGTCGGATTGAGATTTGCCCGCGGAGACAAGGAACGCAAACAGCACCTACCACATAGGATAATAGAGTTGGGAGGTGCTGTTTTGGACTTTTATCAGATAGAGGGCGGCATACCGCTGCGGGGAGAATACAGAGTCAAGGGCGCGAAAAACGCGGCGCTGCCAATCATGGCGGCCTGTGTATGCTGCCCCGGCATCCATCGTTTGCAGGACTGTCCGCGCATCGGAGATGTGTACGCCATGCAAGAGATCCTGCACGCGCTGGGCGTGACAACAACATGGGAAAAAGACGCGCTGATCACGGACAGCCGGAGTATCAACCGGACAGAGGTACCGAAGAAGCTGATGGAGGAGATGCGTTCCTCGGTCTTTTTGCTCGGCAGCCTAATGGCGCGCTGCGGCGAAGCGAAAATTTATCATCCCGGCGGCTGCCGGATCGGCAAGCGGCCGATTGATCTGCATCTTAAGGGCCTTGAACGCCTCGGCTTCGAGATTTCAGAAATTGACGGCGAAGTGACCTGCCGCGGCAGCTGCGAGGGCGGGGAAATCACGCTGCCGTATCCGAGCGTGGGCGCGACAGAGAATCTGATGATGGCCGCGCTGGCGGGCAAGACGGATACCATTCTCCGAAACTGCGCGACAGAGCCGGAGGTCGCGGACCTTGCCGGATTTTTGCGCGGCTGCGGCTTTACGATATACGGCGGCGGGACGGAGACGATTTTTATCAAGGGCGCCGCGAACGCTCCGCGCGCGCGGCAAAAGGAACTTCGCGGAGAAACGACCTACTTTATCGTGGAGGATCGCATCGAAGCGGCGACTTATTTGATGGCCGCGCTGGGAAGCGGCGGCCGCATCTTGCTGCGCAACACACGCGCGCGGCTGCTGACGGAGGTGCTTTGCGTTCTGCGGCGCATGGGCGCTGAGCTGCGCTGCTTCGAGGACTTGATCGAGCTGCGCGCGCCTGCCTGTCTGCGAAGCCCGGGCATTGTCATCACCGCGCCGTACCCGGGATTTCCGACCGACTGCCAGCCGCAGCTTATGAGTCTGGCGGCCGCGGCGCGGGGGTTGACGACGGTGCGGGAGGAAATCTTTGAGAATCGGTTTACGCATAAAAAAGAACTGTCAAAAATGGGAGCGGATATTGAAATTTGTGGGAAAAATGCTATAATAAAGGGAACAGCGGGATTGCAGGGCTGTGATGTCACAGCGCGGGATCTGCGCGGCGGCGCGGCACTCGTGCTCGCGGGATTGATGGCGGAAGGACGCACGCGCATCAGCGGCATTGAACATATCGACCGCGGCTACGAAGCGTTACATAAGGGAATCAGAGAATTGGGTGGCGTGATTGAAAGACGAACAACATAAAAAGAGAAGGAAAAAAAGAATAAATCCGTTTTTGGTAATCCTGGCGTTCATCCTCTTGCTGATCGGCGCGTTCGTGTTTTCGCGAAGCTCCTTTTTTCATGTGGAGCAGTTCGACGTTGAAGGAAACGCCTACTATACCGACGATGAAATTCTGTTGATGGGCGGCTGTGAAACTGGTAAGAATATTTTTTGGGATGTTGACAGCAAAAAAATCCGCAGCCGTCTGCTGCAGGATGCCTATATGGAGGATGTGAAGGTACGACGCCTGCTGCCGCATACGGTAAAAATTACGGTGACGGAGCGCGCGCAGACTGCGGCGATCGCCTACGGCGACAAATACGTCGTCATCGACGCGGCGGGCATCGTGCTGCGTAAGGCCGGCGTCGATCCCAAGGTGACGGTGCTCAAGGGCCTGACCATCAGCAAGCTTTCGATGGGGGAACCGATTGAGATTGAAGAAACAGTCCTGTTCCGGCAGTGTCTTGAAATGATTTCTGTCATGCGGCAGAACGATATGTACTTCAAGACCATTGTCATTTCCAAGACGGAGGCCAGGGCCTATATCCTGGATTCCCTCTACTGCGAGGGCACGCCGGAAATGATGATCAAAGCGATGCAGGATGGTAAACTGCAGGCTGTGACCGAGGAGCTTTTTGACCGCGAAATCGAGCGCGGCAAAATTCAGATCAGCGGCGAAAATTATATATCCTTCACCCCGAAAATCGAATGAAAATAGCGTGAAAACACGCAAAAAAACAGGTGCAAAGCGAACGCTTTTGTGATACAATGTCCTTGTCACTACGATTGCCAAGACGCAGTCGCAGGAAGAAAGATGAAATACATGCAAACACATTAAAAATAAATTATTGGGGAACACAGGGAGGTAGTAGCATGCTACAGTTTGAAACGAGTATGGAAAAATCGGCAGTCATTAAAGTCATCGGCGTCGGCGGCGGCGGCTGCAACGCGGTCAACCGCATGGTGCAGTCCGAGCTGAAGGGGATCGAGTTTATTGCTGCCAATACTGATAGACAAGCCTTGAACAACTGTCTGGCGGAAACGAAGATCCAGATCGGCGAAAAGCTGACCAGGGGACTCGGCGCCGGCGCGAATCCGGAGGTCGGCCAGAAGGCCGCGGAGGAAAGCCTGGATGAGATCACAGCGCTTTTGGATGGCGCCGACATGGTATTCATCACCGCAGGCATGGGCGGAGGCACCGGAACCGGAGCCGCGCCGATCATCGCGAAGGCTGCGAAGGATATGGGTATCCTGACGGTTGGCGTTGTGACCAAGCCGTTCTCGTTTGAGGGACCGCGCAGAAAAAAACAGGCAGAGCTTGGACTCAGCTACCTGCGCAGATATGTGGACTCTTTGGTGACCGTTCCCAACGATAAGCTGATGGAAACCTGTGAGAGGAATACGACCGTCAAGGACGCGTTCCGCATGGCAGACGACGTGCTTCGACAGGGTGTACAGGGCATCTCGGATATCATTTCAGACGAAGCATTCATCAATACCGACTTCGCGGACGTTCGCTCGGTTATGACCGACAGCGGCATTGCCCACATGGGAATCGGCTACGGACAGGGCGAAAAGAAGGTTACCGACGCGGTCACCGCGGCCATCGAAAGTCCTCTGCTGGAGACGACCATCGGCGGAGCGAAAAAAATGCTGCTCTATATTCTCGGCGGCATGAACTTCAGCATGTTCGAGGTCAAGGAAATTACCGACGCGATTCGCGAAAGCGCGGGCGAAGCCTGCGACATCATCTTTGGCGCCAACATTAACGAAAACATGGAAGACGAGTTGTATGTGACCATCATCGCGACCGGCTTCGATGAGGGACTGGAAGCGCCGACAGCGCCGGAAACAAAAAAAGAACAGGGACAAGCTCCTGCCGACAAAAAAGACGAAGGCCGCGGATTGAACAATTACGATGTCTTTGGCAGGGTAGAAGGACTGGAAGGCAAGGAAGTGGATCTGCAGGATATCCTGAAGACAGAGGAAGAAGAAAAAGGCTCCTCCCGCTTCGTAATCCCCGGTTTTTTGAAGGACTGACACAAGGCCGGTGAAAAACCGGCTTTTGTATTATTGTAGTAGGAAAGCATCATGCGTGAAATCAGATCAAAGGACAATCGAATAGTGAAACGCTGCGAGCAGCTATCGATGCGGAAGTATCGCGATCAATTCGGTCTGTATCTGATCGAGGGCGAAAATCTGCTCGCCGAGGCTGTCAAAAACCATGCGCGTATCGAAACTGTCCTGCTGCGGGAGGGCTGTCAAAAAAGCCTTCCGCCGCAGGTCGCGGATCGAACCTTCCTGTTGGATGCCGGAATATTCGACAAGCTGGCGCAGACGGTTACCAGCCAGGGCATCCTGGCCATCGTCGCGAAGGAAGCCGCGCGCAAAGAAGATTTTATCAACCTGCCGGGAAGCAATTTTATCGTGCTCGACAGGCTGCAGGATCCGGGTAATATCGGTACCATCCTGCGGACGGCGGACGCGGCGGGCTATAAGCTGGCGATTCTGATGAAGGGAACAGCGGATGTCTATGCTCCGAAAGTGGTAAGGGCGGCGACCGGTTCACTCTTTAGAATGCCGGTTGTATCCATGGCCTCCGCGAAAGAGCTGGCGGAGTTTACCGGGGCAGCCGGCAAGAAGCTGACAGCGACCTGCTTAGATGCGCGGCGCTGGTATTACGATGAGGACCTGACGCACGACATCGCGCTGATTATCGGCAACGAAGGCAATGGCATTTCGCGGGACCTGATCGAAAGCTCGGATATTCAAATTAAGATTCCCATGCAGGGCAATATCGAATCGCTGAACGCCGCGGTCGCGGCGGGCGTGCTGATGTACGAGGCCATGCGCGGGAAGCGATGAATAAGATGATGATACCTCCAGTTGACAAAGGCGCACACGGTTTGCAAAGACCTATTTGCTTCTGCACTTTGTTGTCTTCGCTCACCGTAGCACCACTACGCCTCGCTCATTCGCCTCGCGCAGAGGCAAATATTTTCTCTGCAAACTTCCTTGGAACCTGGCGGCTTGAAATTTCGGCGCAGGCAAGGTCGCAGGACGAAAGTTTACTGGACGTAAGTCCGAGACGAGAATGAAGCATGCGTTGAAATGGCAAGCCGTCCAGGCGTGTGCGCTCTTGTCAACTGAAGGTACAAAAACAAGATACAAAAAGATACAAGATGAAAGGTTTAGAATCATGCAGGAAAAATTATCACAAATATTAGAAGAAGCAAAAAAACAGCTGAGCGAAGTATCCTCCGTACAGGACGCGGAAGAGATCAGAATCAAGGTGCTCGGCAAAAAGGGACAGCTGACGGAAATTTTAAGATCCATGGGTGGTCTCGCGCCGGAGGAAAGAAAAGAACTCGGCATGGCAGCCAACAAGGTGCGCGCGGATATCGAGGGACTTCTCGACGAAACCTTTTCTCAGTTAAAGGAGAAAGCAAAGGAAGCGAAGTTTAAGGCGGAGAAGATCGACGTGACAGAACCGGGCAAGCCGTTTCATATCGGCACGAAGCATCCGCTGACCATCACCATCGAAGAAATTTCCCGCGTCTTCAAATCCATGGGCTTTTCGCTCGCGGAGGGACCGGAGGTAGAAACGGTATTCAACAACTTCGATGCACTGAACGCAGGACCGAACCACCCGGCCAGAGACTGGACCGACACCTTCTATATCAACGATGATATTCTGCTGCGGACGCAGACCTCTCCGGTACAGGTCCGGACGCTGCTCAAGCAGAAGCCGCCGATCCGTGTATTCGCACCGGGCAGATGCTTCCGCTGTGATACGCCGGATGCGACGCACTCTCCGATGTTCCATCAGGTAGAGGGTCTGGTCGTGGACGAGGGTATCACGATGGCGGACCTCAAGGGCGTACTGGACAGCTTCGCGAAGCAGATGTTCGGCTCCGAGGTCAGGACCAAGTTCCGTCCGCACCACTTCCCGTTTACAGAGCCGTCCGCAGAGATGGACGTTTCCTGCTTTAAGTGTGGCGGCAAGGGCTGCAGAGTCTGCAAGGGCTCCGGCTGGATCGAGATCCTCGGCTGCGGCATGGTGCACCCGAACGTGCTCAAGGTCGGCGGCGTTGACACCGAAAAATATACCGGCTTCGCTTTTGGTATGGGTGTGGAACGTATCGCGATGCTGAAGTACGGCATCGACGATATCCGTTTGATGTACGAAAATGATATGAGATTCATTGAGCAGTTCAAATAATTAGGAGGATAAACAGATTATGATAGTATCATTGGAATGGTTAAAAGATTATACAGATGTGCATGTGAGTCCGGAGGAATTCTGCGACCGCATGATCATGTCCGGCTCCAATCTGGAAACGATGGAACTGGTCGGAGAAGATATCCAAAACGTCGTAGTAGGCAGGATCGCGCGCATCACGCCGCATCCGGACGCGGATAAATTAGTTGTTTGTCAAATCGATATCGGACAGGACGCGCCGATCCAGATCGTCACCGGCGCGCCGAATGTATTCGAGGGCGCTTATGTGCCGGTCGCGTTGGATGGCAGTCACATTCCGGGTCCGCTCCATGGACAGCCGAAACAGGAAGGCGGCACTCTCATCACCAAGGGCAGCCTCAGAGGCGTGGAATCCGACGGTATGCTCTGCTCCTTCGGCGAGCTGGGCTTTGAGGACAAGGTCGTACCAATCAATCAGAGAGAGGGCATCTGGATCCTCGAAAAGGAATATCCGCTCGGCAGCGATTTCGCGGAAACGATGGAGCTCAAGGACGCGATCATCGACTTTGAGATCACGCCAAACCGTCCGGACTGCCTCTCTATGATCGGTATGGCAAGAGAAGCAGCCGCTACATTTAAGAAAGACTTCTATCCACCAGTCGTTACAAAGACTGGAAATGATGAAGATGTCAACGATTACATTAAAGTAAGAGTTGAAGACGTAGACCTTTGCCCAAGATACACAGCAAGAGTTGTGAAAAATATCAAATTAGCTCCATCACCAGAATGGATGCAGAGAAGATTATCTGCAATGGGAATCCGTCCGATCAATAACCTGGTTGACATCACAAACTACGTGATGGAAGAATTCGGACAGCCAATGCATGCATACGATCTTGATACGATCGCAAACAAAGAGATCGTCGTACGCCGTGCAAAAGCGGGAGATAAATTCACTACATTAGATGGTGAAGAAAGAACAATGGATGAAAATGTCTTAATGATCTGTGATGGAGAAAAAGAAATCGGTATCGCAGGTATCATGGGTGGAGAAAACTCTATGGTAACAGATGATATCAAGACATTATTATTTGAAGCAGCATGCTTTGATGGAACAAATATCCGACTTTCTTCTAAGAGAATCGGTTTAAGAACCGATGCATCTGGTAAATTCGAAAAAGGATTAGACCCAGAAAATGCAATGGCAGCGATGGATCGTGCATGCCAGCTGATCGAAGAGATGGGAGCCGGTGAAGTTGTCGGAGGAATGGTTGATGTATACAGCAAGAAGAAAGAGCCTGTACGTGTTCCATTTGATGCAGAGAAGATCAACCGCATGCTCGGAACAAATATTTCTGAGGAAGATATGCTTGGATATTTCAAGAAAATCGATCTTGATTACGATGCAGAGACAAAAGAAGTGATCGCACCGACATTCCGTCACGATCTGTTCAGATTAGCTGACCTTGCAGAGGAAGTTGCAAGATTTTTCGGATATGACAATATCCCGACAACACTTCCGTCTGGAGAGGCTACAACAGGTAAGCTTCCGTTCAAGCTTCGTATTGAGCAGGTTGCAAGTGATATTGCTGAGTTCTGTGGATTCAGCCAGGGAATGTCTTACTCCTTCGAAAGTCCGAAGGTATTTGACAAGCTTCTTCTTCCAGAAGATTCCAAGCTTCGCAATGCGATTTCCATTATGAATCCACTTGGAGAAGACTATAGTATCATGCGTACAACATCCTTAAATGGTATGCTGACTTCTCTTGCAACAAACTATAACAGAAGAAATAAGAATGTTCGTCTGTATGAGATGGGTAATATTTACATTCCGCAGGAGCTTCCACTGACAGAGCTTCCGGATGAGAGAATGCAGTTTACACTTGGAATGTATGGAGATGGAGATTTCTTCAACATGAAAGGTGTAGTGGAAGAGTTCTTTGAGAAAATCGGTATGAAGGGCAGAGAGAAATACGATCCGAATG
>ERZ857998.116-NODE-116-length-121807-cov-21.814763_pt1 | contig 121807 bp, 118 predicted proteins | sample MGYA00519954_ERZ857998 | MGnify/ENA primary metagenome ERZ857998 (study PRJEB31778, sample SAMEA3449424) | human gut metagenome | biome: human gut; feature: human-associated habitat; material: faeces | place: United Kingdom | collected 2010/2012 ...
GCTTTTCAAGGCAAAGAAAAAGAGCGTCGGGCGGAATACCTCTTGGCTCATACCCCAACGCTCTTTGCTTCACATATTCGGTTGTACTCAGTCCGCATTTTCGGGCCTTTGCTTGAATCTTCTCTTTTTCCATTGCCGTAACTCTTACGGCAATTCGTACATCCTTCCCCATAGCATCACGCTCCTTTCCTTGGGGGATTGGGGGCTGCACCCCCAAAGAGTCAGCCGATTTCGGCTGTGATTGGGACTTCTGTGGCACACAAAGTCCCTGCTTGCTATACCGTGAGACGCACCTCGCTATACCGTGAGACGCACCCCGCAGGGCATAAAGAAAAGCGGCTGTCAGATAACGGGATTTCAGCGCACCTCTGCGCTGCGCGATACCGAAAGCCGCTTTTCAGCCAATTGGTGTATTGCGCCAAAGTGGCTCTGCTTCTGCTGCAAATACCGCGATTTGAGCCACATCTCGGCGTTTTGGCTCAGCCGAACATTTCAAGGTCATCCAGCACACTCTTTTCATTTTCGGCTTGCTGCTCCTCGGTCAGCTCCGGTTGCACCTGCTCAAAAACAGGAGGTGCCGCAGCAAACGACACCTCCTGCAATTCCTCCCGTATGACCTGCCGAATATCATCCAGCAAAAAGCCGTTTACGGGTGACTGGCGCTGCATTTCGTTTAAGACCGCCGTTACCATAAAAGCGTTGCGGGATTTATCCAGCGACTGTAAATACCGTGCGGCTTTTGCCTCTGTCGGCTTGTCCAAATCGAACCGCACATTGATCCGATATTTGCTCATCCCTTCGCCTCAGCCTTCATCTGTGCCTCTGCCAGATATTCATATCCCTTTGCGGCGGCGCAGATGTCCTCGACGAATTTCACACGGTCGGCGCTGAACTTATAAAAGTTCTTCACAAGGCAGCCGCCTCCGCCCGTCACATACAAGGTCATCGTATTCTCATCATAGCCGTGCTCACGAAGTCTGCGGAAGATGTCCCGCACATACTCGGCAGCGACGCCCTTGATGATTTTCAGGTCGGCAGGTGCAATATTTGCCGTGCCGGTGATCAGCACCTCGTCGATGATGGCGTCGTTGATCTCCCGGTTGGTTTTCCGCATAAACTGCTCCCGAACGCTGAGAGTACACTGGTAAGTACCGAATTTCTCGGTGAACATTTTGCCATGCTGCGGTTTGCCGTTGATCATATACAGGGTGTTCATCGTGCCGTTGCCGATGTCGGCGATCAGATTGACGCCTTTTAGTGTGGTGGCAAAGCTTGCAATGGCGGCGTAGCCCTGCGGATAGATGCGCACATCGTCGATATAGATGTGGTAAGCGGTCTTTTTGTAGACAAATTCCACCTCGGCATTTTTCATCAGATATGCCTTAAAGTCCGCCTTTTGTCCGCTTGTCCAAGTCAGGGGCAGACCGGCGGCAATCACAATGTGCGCCTCGGTAAGATTTTCGGCTTTCAGCTCCTTGGCGATTGCCGCAAGGGTCAGCACATAATAGTCCTCGTCCTTGATTTTGTCCGGTGCAAACTCCTTGTGTCCCTCGCCGATGAGATAATACCTGCCGCCGTAGACCAGCATATCTGCTGTAAACAGCGGCTCGTGGTCATAGGCGGTGATACCGGTAGGAAAACAGCAGTTGGCCGTTTTCATATTCCCGTACCCGTGGTCGATACCGATGATTTTCGTGTTGTGGATCGTTTTCATCATAAGTCCTTTCCTGCGCATAGCGCATTTCAAAATATTTCGGATAACTCTTTTTCGGGCGGCTATCCATTGATCCCGTTTTACCGTAAGATTTCTGTGTACAGTTCTTTTTCAACCGGTAATACCGCTTTCAGAAAATAGTTGCAGTAGATACCGTACCGGGAAAGGAGCTGCACGCATTTTGTTTCTTCGCCGTCGTCCAGCAGCAGACAGTTTCCCTTATAGCAATTACAGCAAATTTTGCGTACAAGGGCGTTGATCTTTGTCCGCTGCTTCGGTGTGATTTTGAGTACCATAACATATACCTCCTTTCCGTTTTCGGGCAGCAAAAAAGCCGCCGGGGATGACCCCAACGGCTCAATGACTGCCTTCTGTATATATAATAACGGAAATCGGCGTTTTTCTATGAAGCGTCGCAACAGGTGAAAAAAAGAAAACGCAACAGACTAAAGCCATTGAAAACAACCGTGTTTTACGGTATAATATGATTAGGACGATAAGAACGAAAACAAATTTTTTCGTTCCTCACTGACAGAGTACGATATTGGGGACAGTTCTTGTGATAGAATAGAGCAAAGGAGCAAAAGCAGATGATTTCCTCATTTTTCACAGCCGATTACCGAGACGGGCGTGTGCTGTTCGGTGGCAAAAGCTATCCCGCCGGTGTGTTTGCCACGCACCTGCTGGGTCAATTTTATGTAAGCGACACCGCCGCACGGATCGCCGTGTTTCGGGACGAACTGAACTTTCATATTTTGCGGCAGCTGCGGGACGGTTACTTAAACATCACGGAATTTGTGAAAACGGGAGTTAATACGTTGGAAGCCTTGAAAGCGCTACCGAAGCTGCGACCTTTTGATGGGGTAAATGCGGAAGAAATCCGCAATGCGGTTGAGGCGCTTTTCACCGAATACATCGGGCAGGAAATATGCAATTACTTTGCCGCAAAAGCAAAGCTCAGCCTGCTGCCGCAGGAGGAGATCGCTGCAGGCACAGCGGAGCGAATGAAAGACGCAACGGATTTTTCTGACACCGAGCAGAAAATTGAGGGCATCCGATCCGTTCTACGCTTCTTTGATACCCTTGCCGATGATTTAATTCTCGCACACGACATGTTAACACGATTCTGCAATCATACCGATGAGGCGGAACGCTTGGATGAGGCGCATTTATTACCGTTGGCATTGAAGATATTCGGAGAGCATCACTTTGTACAAAGCGGAAGATACATTGCCGTCAAGAAGAATGTCAAAAGCAAAAGCGCAACACTTGCTAAGCGGCTGGAGTTTGACAGTTATTACAGCTTCATTCTAACCGATTTTTTCGAGGGACTGCACTACGGGCATTATCCCCGCAGGTGTGAAATCTGCGGCAAGTATTTCTTAATGCAAAGCGCCCGACGGCAGAAATACTGCCCCTACGGTATTGCACCGGAGCTGTATCGAGGCAGGAAGATCACTTGCCGGAAATATGCTGCTGCGATGAACCGCAGGGAAAAGGCGGAGAATGATCCGATTACAGCAATATATAACCGCCGTTGTGCTGCTATCCGTACCGAGTGCGGCAGAGGTACAATTAAAACAGAGTTTGCCGATACCGCAAAGCGGCTTGCCAAGGAGCATAAACTGCGGGCGCAGACGGATGACAGATACGCAAAAGAGGAATACAGAAAAGATATGAGCCGTGAGGTGCTGTATGCCGAAACGGACAGAAAGATGAAGAGAGGAAGGATGTGTGCCGGTGAAAAATGAAAAGTGGACAGAAGATTTATATTTATACCTATGAAGCCGGCACCGCCGAAGATGGAGGATTTTCAGGAGTATATCGGACTATACTTTGCTGAAAAGGACGAAAAATACCTCGGTTGGTTCTTCCACTATTATGAGCCAAGGCTGAACACAATTATTATGCAGACGGTACAGGAAACCGCCATGCAGGGGCATTTTGCCGATTTGAAGCAGGCGTATGCTTTCGGCATTTACAAGGCGCTGCAAAAGTACGACATTGCCACCGGCGTCCCGTTCCTTATCTTCAAAGAGTTTTATGTCAAAAACGAAATTGACGCATACATCAGCACCATGCGACAGGGGTACTCGGTGCACAGTGTAGACGAATACCGCACTCTGAAAAAGGCCATGGCGCTGTATACAAAGTATGAGTACATATTTGACGAGGAAACCATCACCAAAATCGCCGCAGCGATTGGAAAAAGCATCAAGGACACCAAGGAAATCATCCGATCCGGCATCGACAGCACCCACTATACCGATTTTTACCGCCGTTATGCCGATGAGGACGACGAGAGTACGGCGGAGGATGTGACCGTGGATGATACCTCCAACCCCGAAAGGCTGTTCTTCAAGCGGTGGCAGGCAGAAGCTCTTTTTGACGCTTACGAAAATCTTGATTACCGTGAGCGCACGATGGTTGCCGATCACCTTGGGTTTTGTACGGAGTGTTACGGTATTTATGAGCTTGGCAAAGATGAAACCGGCAAGACCGTGAAGCTGCTGCGCAAAAGCATAGCCTACATTGACCTTGCCGCAGAGCACACGCTGTCTTCACCCGATACCGCCTTCCGCACCGTGAACGGAGCATACGAGAAAATACGCCGGGAACTGACCGAAAAAGGAATCTTTTAAAACGCAAAAAGCCCCGATGAATTTAGGTGAAGACATAAACTCATCGGGGCTTTTTGTCCATATTTTTTACCGTTACCGCATAATTTCGAAACCGCCACTTATGTTTTTATATTACTTTTGGTAAAGGCACAATTTGTTCCTTTACCAACTTCATTCATATTTCGGTAATGGGACAAAATGTCCCGTTACCACTTTTCTATCAGTCTTTTGGGTGTCCGATAAAGTTATTTGACGCTCGTTCTTATCCGCACATTCGATTATTGTCACTGTTTTTTCTACAATAAACAGTGACAATTTTTGTTTTCATACTTTTCGGGTAGAATAATTAAAAATGCTCGGAGGTAAATTGAGATGAAAGGACAAATTATCACAGCAAGAATGATTGCCGAATTTAGAGAACATCTTATCTTAGAGGAAAGGAGTGAAATAACGATTGAAAAATATATCCGTGATGTTAAAGCATTTGCGAAGTATACACAAAACAATGCCATTACAAAAGAAACCGTAATTGCATATAAGAAATATTTGCAAGAAAATTACGCTGTGCGGAGCGTTAATTCAATGCTTGCAAGTATCAACAGTTTATTTATGTTTTTAGGTTGGCACGATTTAAGGGTGAAATCCTTAAAACTGCAACAGCAAGTATTCTGCCCCGAAGAAAAGGAACTGACAAAAGCGGAATACGCACGGCTTTGCAGGACTGCGGAACGAAAGCACAATGAAAGACTTAATCTTATTTTGCAGACAATTTGTGGGACGGGTATTCGCGTCAGCGAGTTGCAATTTATTACCGTTGATGCGGTAAAACAGGGCGAGGCGGTTGTAAACTGCAAAGCAAAAACACGGGCGGTATTTATCGTAAAAGAGCTGAAACAAAAATTGCTCCGCTACGCAGCAGAGCAAAATATTAAAAGTGGTATGATTTTTGTGACAAGGACAGGCAAGCCGATAAGCCGCACGAACATCTGGCGGGAAATGAAAGCATTGTGTGATGAAGCAAATGTAAACCCGCAAAAGGTGTTTCCGCATAACCTACGCCACCTGTTTGCTCGTGTGTTTTACGGCATTGAAAAGGACATTGCAAAACTTGCCGATATTCTCGGACATTCAAGTATAAACACAACACGAATTTATATCATCTCCACTGGAACGGAACACCGTCAGCGTATGGAAAATATGCGGTTGATTATATAAAAAAACCACCGAAATCGGTGGCAGAAACATAATCCATATTATGTTGCATTAAATTTCGCTTTTGGATATAGCAAACGCAATTTTACATATCGTATTATATCATAATACGAATGGTTTGTAAAGCACTTTAACCAAAGAAAGTACGGAAAACTCAAAATTGTCGAAAACCGAACATGACAATAAAGCCTTTTCTTCTTATCTTTTTCGACAATTCTGAGAAGGCTTGCTTTGCTATACTCTTTTTTAATCTGCCCTGTTTGCGGCAGATTTTTTATTACTCTAAATACAACATAATATGGATTATGTTTCAGAAAGATGATTGTAATGTATGGTTGTGGGATTGTTTCAATGATAACTGATATAATTGCTACATTTGCTACGGTAGCAGCAGTATTTGTAGCATTATGGCAGACAAAAATAAGTAACAAAAAATCAATTTCAATTTCGGCCACCAATATTTTTACGATGAAACAGTATAACAACGGAGAGATTAGCGATACTGCAGAAAAAGGGATTCTAATAAGAGTTATAAATACTGGCAATCGTCGTATCATTATCAAGGACATCGGTGTTTACATTGATAGAAACTTCAGTTTGCAAATTTCGAACATAATCAGCAATGAATTTCCCAAAGCAATTGATGTTGAAGAATACTTCGATTTTACCATTGCTTTCAGTTCATTATACAGAGCCCTGAATAGCAATTTGACATCAATAAAAAAACCATCCTCAAAAATATATTTTTATGTTACAGATAGCACTGGCAAAAAATATCTTTGTCAATATTGCTATTCGTTCGACACAGTACTCAAAACATCTTCCAAAGAGTTCAATGTTTCAATTGATTGAAAGGAAAAACACAAGGAGAAAACATCATGAAAAAACTTGAATGTTCCGGTTGCGGCGGAACACTGCGTGAAGACGGCAAGTTTTACATATGTGAAAACTGCGGCACAAAATATATGCTCGGTCGAGATGATGCCGGAAATCCGTTTACTTATTATCCCATTGAAAAGAAGGAAATTCAAAGCGGACAAATGGCAGCAAAAGCGGCGACTATTAAAACAGATACAATTACCGTTAAAGAAATTAAGCTTTCGGAAAATATTGACTCAGACATTCACCGTGAAAGCTCCAATATTGATATTGAACAGAAACTCCAACTGATTTCTCGTTTTTTAGGCGCTAAGGAATGGGAAGCGGCACAAGCCCAAATCAATCAGGTTTTATTATCTGATCGTAACAATGCGCAGGTGCGGTGGTTTGAAATAATGTGCAGCCACCACCTTTCTAATGAGGAAGAACTATTAAGTGCATTATCGGCGTTTACCGTAGCTGATGGGAAAATAATCGATACCATTCTTTCAAATTCTTCACCTGAATTTGCACGGCATATTATAGAATTGATTTTTTCAAATGATTATCAATCCGACAGTGCTTTGTTCACGGCCTTAAACGCCATTTTGCCATATGCAAAAAATGAAGCTGTTTATTCAAACAGTAAATTCAAAAGCATTACAAACGGTGCCATTCTCTATACAATCAATAAATCTTACGAAAAATCGTTTGATTATTTGATAAGCACAACACTGGAATCGAATGAAGTAGATACATATCTTTCATACATTGAAAAATTCGCAGGCAATTGTTCTCCGATAATTGCACAAAAGTATTATAGAAAGTTCCTTGTTACTGATCCGGGCAATATGCGAATTCATTCGTTATTGTTAAAATGCGATATAAAATCGGATGTTACTACGCAACAGTGCGTTATTGATTTTGAGGACTTGCTTAAATACTCCGATAATGCGGACAAAGAAGTTATTGATGTATTGAACGCAGTAAATTCCGAAAATGTCACAACAGACAGAATCAGTCAATTTGTTTGGAAGCTGATCGGCTATCATTCAGGAGCGCCGGAAGCATTAAAAAACCAAATCCTTTTATATTCCCGTGTTCTTTTACAATCTGCCCTATGGAATCAAGCTCGGACTTTTTTGCAATTGATTCTATCCTTTGACGCACAAAATGCCGACGCATATTGGGGGCTTTGTCTTGTACGGTTGCAAGCAAGGAATGAAAGAGAAATTGAAAACAAAAAAGAAAACCTGATTGATTGCCCCGAATTCAAAAAAGCCTTGGCGTTATATCAAACCTGCGGAGACGAAACCCGCACCGCTGAGTTAATGAGCTATACTCAAAAGCAGAAAACCAAACAGAAATCCAAGAAAGTTATAGCGTGTGTAAGTGCCGTTGCAGTTCTTGTTGTAATTGCATTTTTCGCATTTAATTTGATGAAATATAACACCAATGTATATGTCGGATTCAGCAAAGACACACTTTCCGACAATTGGGTAAGCGAAACCATACCAATGGAATTCAAAAACAAAGGCTTTGTTGATATTTCTTACTTTTCGGGTGTTATGTGTTTTTATGACGAGAGTGGAAAAAAACTCAGCGCAACTAAGTTGGAGCTTTCCAATCTTCCGCACGGAAAAAAGCAGGAATTGGATTTAACACTTGATTCCGATTCGGTTCAAAAGCTGTCAGACAATAGCTTTGCCTCATTGAAAATCACCTTTGCCATCACGCAAATCAACTATTCTGACTATACATTTAAGGATTTTGGGGATGGAAAAGAAAAAACAATAAAATCAAGCACGGAAAGTAATAAGAAAGCACAAAAAGAAAAGAATGAAAAGCTGCAAAAGAGCTTTGATGCAGCAATGAAAGCCTATGACTCCGTAGATGTAAACAGTCCGACTTTTGAAACGGATATTGTCAATGCAGTTTCAAAGCTTGATGATATATGGGACGATGTGCTGAAATCAAAAGCATTACTGAAAGATATGTACAATGAAGCTTGTACTTATCAAAAAAACGAAGAATACGAAAAAGCATATTTTTTATTTGCCCTGTTAGCCAAATATGACTATGAAGACAGCTACTCAAAAGCAAATGACTGTTATTCATATGCCAGCTCTGATTATTACAGATAGAAAGGATGATACTATGGCTAATTTTGTAATAGAATGTCCGGCGTGTAAAAAACCAATACAAGCCGGAACAGGCTTATTTGCCAAAAAGAAAATCAAGTGTTCCTGCGGCTATGTAGTTGATGTTAACACCGAACGAATGGCTGAGGACACCTGCCCCCATTGCGGAAACAAAGTTATCTATGACAGAAGTAAAAGCGCAACTGCCAGCTGCCCGGTCTGTCACACAAGAATCAACTCCGGCAAAGAAACGGTTAAAATCACCTGCCCCGCATGTAAAGTCGCATTAATTGCCGACAAGAGCGCAAAAACCTATACATGCCCCCAGTGTAAAACCTTAATTGATGTTCAGGCAAGGTTGGTGCAGGAGAAAAGCAGCGGTAAAACGGGTGTAATTAAATGGGATATGGGAATGAATGATATTTTCGTTTACCGTCATCCCGTAGAAAATTTCAATATCGGCTCACAGCTTATCGTGTCGGAAGGACAAAAGGCTCTGTTTTTCCGCAACGGAAAAGGATTGGATGTTTTCGGTCCGGGCCGACATATTCTCGAAACACAAAAGCTTCCGCTTTTAGAAGAAGTTTTGAAATTCCCGACCGACGCAGAGCTTACATTTGATTCTAAAATCTATTTTGTTCGCACAAACCGATTAAATGTCAAGTGGGGTGTGCCGGAAATCCGGCTCAGAAATCCTGAAATGGATTTTTATGTTAATATCGGTATCAGCGGTTCGGTTGATTTACAGGTAATCGATGACAACGAGAGCGTTCGCAAACTGGTTTATATGATTATCGGTACATCATCGGGAACAGAGTACAACGAACCTATGGGTGTCGGAGAGTCCTATACGGCGGCGTATGTTTCCGAAAAATTCCGTGATGTGATCACAAGCCGTTTATCGGACCTATTAGCCAATATTATCATTGAAAATCAAATCAATGTTTTAGATATTGAGAGCAAGAAAATCCTGATTTCCGATATTCTGCGCAAAGACTTAAACGCCGTTTTAGATGAGTACGGATTGATCATTCCGACAAATCATTTTAATTTGACTACAATTAAAATCCATAACAGCGAGGATGTTGAGCGCTGGAGAAAGCAAGAAGCGGAGAGAAAGCTGAAAGCCAGAGAAGAAGGCGTGTTGAAAGCCGAAGCCGAAGCTCGTCAAGGAAGAGTTTTAGTCGAGGAACAAACCGAGGCTCAGCGGAAAATTTTGCGTACACAAGGAGAAGGCGAAGCAACCAAAATCTCCGCACAGGCTCATTCTGAGGCTGTCAAATTTGAGGCTCAAGGGTCTGCCGAAGCAACCCGACTTAAAGGGCAATCCACCGCAGAAGCATATTCTGCACAGGCAATGGCCGAAGCGGAAGAAATGCGCGCCAAAGGCTATACATACGGACAGGAAACCTCTCGTCAGATTGGATTGGAAGCCATGCAAAACGGTTTACCGGGAACAGGCAACGGCGGAGAAAATTCTGCTGCCGGTGGTCTTGGCGGTGCCGTTGGCAATATGGTCGGTCTTGGTGTGGGACTCGGTGCGATGAGCGGCGTTGTAAATATGACAAAGGATATGATGTCCCCTATTATGAACAATGCTGCCGATATGGGAAAGCAGGCTTCGGACAACGCCATTCCTGCTTCAAATAAAACAACAGCGTGGAACTGTTCCTGCGGCAAAACTTGTATAACATCTAAGTTTTGCCCTGAATGCGGTGCTCTGAAACCACAAACTGCGGAAAATTCAAAATGGGACTGCTCTTGCGGATGTAAAGGAATAAGCAGCAACTTCTGTCCCGATTGCGGTGCAAAACGCCCCGAAAAAGCTGAAATCTGGAATTGCCCCGATTGCGGACGCACAAATATCACTTCTAAATTCTGTCCCGACTGCGGACACAGGAAAGGAGAATAATGATGAAAATGAATAAACCGAAAAAGTCCGCCGTTGCGATTTACGGGATTATTGCCATTTTATTTATTCTCCTTACGGTGCTTATTCCATTTCCGAAACCGGCAAGCTCTTGGATACTGTTTGCTTTTTCTATTATTTCCTTGGCTGTCGGGGCGAGGATTAGTTTATATGCCTTTGGCAAATCAAAGGATTTAATGAGCAAGTTTTACGGTTATCCGATTTTCCGAATCGGGTATCTGTATACCGCTGCTCAACTGATAACAACCGTTATTCTCTATGCTGTCGGTGCATTTTTCAATGTTCCTTATTGGATAGGACTTTTGCTATCTCTTATATACACCGGAGCAGCAAGCATCGGCTTTATCGTGGCAGACAATTCAAGAGACTTTATAGAAAATATCGATGCAAACACCGTTAACGCAACAAAAACCATTACAAGTTTTCAGATAGACATTTCAGACATTTTAGATGCTTGCAAAGATGAAAAAGCAAGAGAGCCTTTGCAGAATCTCGCCACTAAGTTCAAGTACAGTGATCCTGTTTCTATTGAGGAAACCAAGGAAATAGAATCAGAAATCACAAAGGAATTAAAGGCTCTTAAAACAAGCGTTTCCGATAAAAATACTGAGGCAACGCTTGTGCAAATAGAAAAAGTTGTAAATCTTTTAAATTCACGCAATAGGATCTGCGGATCTTATAAATAAAGAAAAAAGTGAGGAGAAAACAAATGGGTTTCTTACAGTCACCAATGGCATTGATTCGCATCTTAAAGGATAAAGATGCAGTCGATTCAAGCAGTCTGCAACAGACCGCACAATGGTTTATGTCGGGTGAAGGGAGAGCGGCATACACAGCTGCCAACACGCTGCTGAAAAAGACGGAGTATTTTTTTGATTATTTGCAGACGGTTGCAAAATCAAAAGGGAATCGCAGTTTCCTTTATAAATTGGCGTTTGTTATGGCAGATGCTATGGATAAATCATCGTTAGAGTTTGCAGGTTATCCAAATATTTTGGATGCAAGCAAAAATCCGTTAGTTGCCTATGTAGCTTCAGAGATTATAACCGACGAGAGCGAATATAGGAACATATATATAGCAAGGCTTCTATGCGCATTACATAAGGAAAAGCATCCAAAGGATTATCTTTTCCCGGACAGAAAGCCTATTGAAAAATTAGCCCAACGCAACGCTGACGGTTCCTTCTCCGATATGTACAAGATTGAGCGTGACATTATTTGGGTGTTCAATGCGGATAATACAAACAGATTTTCGGTAGGACCGTTTGCCTATGATATTATAGGCTTTGAAGATGATGGGGACGATACCGAAGAAGGTTTTTTTGCAAAGGAGGGAAACTAAATGTCTGAATTCAATCGTGAGGCAACCATTAAAGAACTGGATAGAATTGCCGAATTATATAATCGCAGAAACGATTTAGAAGAAGAAGTTTCCGAAATATATAACAGTGCAGAAAAAGAGCAGGAAAACCTAAGCACGACCGTTCTCAATGAATTGGAAAGCTATCAGGAATCGGTGAACAAGAATTTCGGCGCAGATATGCCGAAACTTTCAAGTATCGGCCGAGCCACACCACCTCCGCAAAAGCCGGATTTAGGCGAGCCTGCAAAAGTAGAAAAAACAATGAAACTTGGGGCACTTTGCGGATTGCTTTTTATTCTTTCTGTTATTGTATATATCATATTTATGCGAATAGGAATTGCAAATCAGTTCTCTGCTTTCGGAAGGTTTATGCTTAGTATAGGTAAGATATCAGTGTATCTTGGATTTGCCAGCGGTGTTGGATACTGTATTTTTGGCAGAAGTATAGGCAAATATAACGCTTGGAAAAAGCAGCATACGAACTGGGAAAAGACCCTTGAATTAGGTGTTGGAGCAGCGAGTGAACACTTTTTAATGGAGTGCGATACTTTTGAAAATGCTCTTGCAAAGAATATTGACAACTGTGTTGCACATTACAATGAGAAAAACGCACAATTCGAGTCGGATAGCAAAGCAATCACAGAAAAATGGACAGAAAAACTTTCGTCAGTAAGTGCCGAACTTGATAATGTCAAAGGGCAATTGGATGCGGTTACCCTAATTCATTCGGATCTGTTCTATAGTGCCTCCCACATTGCAAAACTGCTCAGCACTCAACGTGCCGATACATTGAAAGAAGCTATAAACTTAGCAATTGAGGAAGATCGCAAAGATGCGCAAGAAGCAGAGCGCCGTCGGGAGGCACAGCGTCAGGAAGCCATTTTGGAAGAGCAGGCATTCCAAACTCGTATGCACGAACAAGCGATGGAACGTTCTGCCCGTGAACACGCTGCACAAATGGAGGCTCAAGCAAAAGCACAGGTTGAAGAAACCGAGCGGTTGAGAAGAGCAGTAGAACAACAAAACCGCAATGCAGCAAAACGCTGATAATTGCAATAATGCAATTAAATAAATTATTATGGAGGAAACCACAATGGGATTTTTCGACAAAGTCAAAGAGAAAGCACAGCAAATCAAGGAAGAAAACAAAAACTTTATGGCAACAACAGCCAGAATCAACAATTTAAGCACACTTTACGGTCGTGTAAATGCTCCGGATTCTATCATTGTTAAAATGGATCCGAACGATGATTTCGCAAAAGGCAGTTACATAAGCATAGAAAACGGCAAAGGCGTTATTTATAGCACTTCACGTGATGATTACTTCTTCACCGGAAGTGATATTAAAAGCATGACCTTTACAGGAGAAACTCCCGATATTTCAATCGGAAGTGATCGCCATACGGGATTGCGTTTTATGATCGAATTCAATGACGGAAAATCCGCAAAGGTTGATATTATTTCTAAAAAGGTTGACTTATTTAAAGCGACTTTCGGACTCTAATAGTTGGATTAAAAGACTGGCACGAGTTATATTTCTCGTGCCAGCTTTTTAAGTTGAACCATCAATTGACCAATAAAATATAGTTTGATATAATTATACTTAACCAAAAATCATTAAAAGGAAGTGCAGTTATGGAGATTTCCAAACCTCCATATAAAGCCTTTATACCAGAGGGCGCAGACAAGCTGATAATTGGAAGTATCCCACCATATCGCTTTTGTCATCAAGATAAAGAAAGATTATTCGCAACAGATGTAAATTTCTATTATGGATCGAAGGACAATTGTTTTTGGGATTTACTATCTGACATACAGGATATTAAACTTGAACGCATAAATTCTGAAGAAGCAATCAAAGAACGCAAACAACTATTGGTGAAATTGAATGCAGGAATAACAGACATTATTGAGTCCTGCACACACACGGACGGGAAATCCGATGACAAATCATTAAAAAACATAGTACAAAAAAATATTTCCGGACTGCTTTTACAATATCCAAGTATAAAGGAATTGATTTATACAAGCAAGTTTATCATCAGCCAAGTAAATAAAAGTTGCGGTGATCACACATATCATCAGTGGAACTCAGGTAAAATGGACGGTTCAATAAAAATCAATAACAAGTATTACAGCGTGCATATTTTGTATTCTCCGTCCCCCAACGCATTAAGAAGGATTACTAAAGAAAAACGCATGGATCGGTATAAAGAAATTTTTATTAAAAACAAATAAGGCGACTGCATAAACAATACAATCGCCCTAAGATAAATTTCATTTAAATATTATTTCTGTGTTTACGATTTCGGTTGCCTGATTTCGTATATTGTTCATCCTGCCGACCCATACCATTTGGTCGGTGGCTTTCAGTTGCTCTGTTATGCCCTCCGCCGCAGCCATCTGCTTTACCAGCCGTTCAAACTTTTCCTCAGCCTGACGGTCAATGTTAGCAAGGTAGTTGTTTAATTTGCCGCTTGTCAACAAGTTGATGTAAAGCACTTTGCGGTGATTTTTCAGATAGCGAAGATGCCGCTGTCCCCATATCCCGATTGGCTTTTGCTCTTCATCCGGCTCATCGTCTCCGGCGATTATGTAATAATCACCGACCAACTCATATTTCAGTCCTGTGCGCTCATCTGTAATGTGCTTTTTCATAAAATTGACCTCCTTAAAGTTTTGTGATATAATTTTATCGTAAGGTTATAAACATTGCAAATCTGCGAGATTAAAATGCTTTTTATATTTGATTTTGAATGAGATAAGCAGGAGGAATTGATGTTACCATCTGATAATTTGTTTTCAATTATTTTAACACACCGTCTTCCGCTGATGCGGTCAACTGAAACGGTTCAAAATTTCTTAAAAAATTATTATGAACAATTTATTTCCGATTTAGAGAGAATGATAGTTCGTAATGAAAACTGCTTCTTAGAACAAGATGTGTATGATTTGGTTGCAGAAAATATCTCTACAATCAAATTGCTGTGTTCAAACATCCTTAAGGTTTTTGACCTATATGATGGTGCCAAAATGGAAGAATTATATCGTCATTTTGATGATATGATGTCTAAAACTAAAATGTATATTTCTAATATAGAAGTCAGGACCAACGGAAATGAATCATTTAAGCAATATTATCGAATTCGCATTGGTGCTGAAGATTTTAAAGAACGAAAAGATTTATTTCATATTCCTATGGGAAAACGCTCTTTGATAAATTCGTATAGATATAGTATTCCGGGATACCCTTGTTTGTATTTGTCTACGGGCGTAGAAATGTGTTGGTTCGAATGTGGAATGCCAAAGCATTTTAGTTATTCAGCGTTTAAACTTAACGCTTCGGATGAACAACCGATAAATTTGATTAATTTTTCAATAGCTCCTGTCGATTTTATTAGTACTATAGTTTGCTGTTATAACAATTGTAAAACCTGTAATGAAAGAACATACTTAAATAATTTAATTTTGAAGTATTTGGTATCGTTTCCCCTAAGAGCAGCGTGTTCTATTTCGGTAATAAATAGAAATGTTCCTTTTATTGAAGAATATATATTTCCGCAGCAATTATTGTTATGGCTGAGGGATAAATCGGACTTTGATGGAATATTGTACAGAACATGTTCTGCAATCGAAAGCGCATATAATTGGAATTATATTAATTTAGTAATGCCAGCAAAATGCATTAGAGGCTCATATTGCGAAAATTTAACGCATATGTTTGAACTGACGCCACCAGTTAAAGTTAATGTGAATAAATCGTTGTTAAAATATTCAAATAAAATAGATGATGTTAAAAAGTGTTTGAAAATGATTGAATCCAAATATTATAATGGATATTCTTTATACTCATACAGAGAGCTGATAGCTATTAGCAAAAATTTTATAATGCTATATGATATGCTTTTATCTGATAATTATCAAAATGCTCCAACAGTATACCAAACACTGCAGACACTCATACTTAGTGCTAATATGATATGTAAGAGTAAGGATAGCATTAAAGCTACTGCAATGGCCGAAGCCAAAGATCTATTTTACAATGTCAATGAAGATTTAATTTCAAATGAGTTTGATGTAATTTTTCAAGAATTTCAGACAAAAGTTCAGCCTGCTCTAAATGATTTCTTTCATTTGGCCTTTATCATTTATGAAGATCATATGATTAATTATGATGAGTTTGAATCTATCTAATCCACATTGTGTTGTTCATTTTTATTTTCATAATATTGAAAAGAGGCACTATAGTCAAAGGTACAGAAGGAATATGTGAGTCTTCAGCCGGATTTTCAGTATGAATTTTAGGTTGGTTATGAACATCCGTACCATATCGAGTATTCATAAGGGATTTCACTTTATGAATACTCGATTTTTTTATCTTAATACGGATTATTTACGGAGCAGGTTTTTGCCTGCTCTTTTTTTGAGGCTGATGATGTTTTTGTGTTCGGCGCGAGTCTGTTTGCGGAAAGAATGTTAATTCTCGTTAAAGGCTATTGACAAGAGTTGTTGTAACAATTATAATTACAGTAGAAAATGTAATAGTTTTAATTACAATTAAAAAGGGAGGATATCGAATGAAAAGGTTGTTTTTATTTTTTACTGTTCTGTCTGTTTTTCTTCTGTCTTCGTGCGTGATACCGTCCCGTCAGGAGAAAACGGAGAGTGCGAAAAACACCGAGGCGTCCGTCGGGACGACCAAAAAGGAAAAGGGTATGTATAAAAAGATATCTGCAAAGGAAGCTTATGATATGATGTCCGTCGGCGGCGTTACCGTTGTGGACGTGCGCACGAGGGCGGAATACGACGAGGGGCATATCAAAGGCGCTGTTCTTGTCCCGAATGAAACAATAGTCAATAATGCTCCGTCGGAACTGCAGGACAAACAAGCCGTCTTGCTTGTTTACTGTCGAAGCGGGAGGAGAAGCCACGACGCAGCAAATAAACTTTTAGCGTTGGGTTATGAAAATGTTTATGATTTCGGAGGAATAATCGACTGGCCGTATGAAAAGGTTAAGGATTGAGGAGAAGAAATACTTATGAACAGTTCATTCAGTATTGCGGTTCACGCGCTGGTTTATCTCAATCACATGGAAAGAGTTCTCAGCAGCGAAGAGCTTGCGCAGAACGTATGCACCAATCCCGTGCTTGTGAGAAAGGTTATGTCCAAGCTGAAAAAGGCGGGCATTGTGACCACAAAGGGCGGGAAATCCGGGGGCTATGCCTTTGCCTCGGACGCCGAAACACTTACTTTGGAAACGATAGCCGAGGCGATCGACGCGCAGTTTGTCGGTTCTCCGTGGCGCAGCGGGGATATGGATAAAGAGTGTCTTATCTCGTCGGGAATGGGCTCGGTGATGGAAAACATCTGCGCCCGGCTTGACGAGCATTGCAGAAAAAGTCTGCGCGGTATCACCGTGGCAGATATTGACAGAAAAATACTGAAACACGGAAATGAGCCGTCGATAGATGGAAAAGCGTAACGGGAAAATTATATTTCTTCTCCTTTATATTGCGTTCGCCGTTCTCGGCGCCGTCGGAGGATTTTTGCTTTACCGCTTTGTCTGATGCGGCTGGCCGGTATTTTCCAAACCCATTGAAGCGCCTGCCGTTGTGGAGAGGCATGATAACAGCTACGGAATGAACCGCACGGAGGTTCGCAGTCGGGCAGGAGATTCACATCTGGGGCACGTGTTCACGGGAGATCTCGATTCTCCGAACGGCGTGCGCTACTGTATAAACAGCGCCGCTCTGCGTTTTATTCCGTATGAAAAAATGGAGAGCGAAGGTTACGGATATCTGCTGTCCGTTTTTGATTAAAAAACTCAGGAGCCGTTTATGGAATTTGTTATTACTTTTTTGGAGGGCTTTATCTCGTTTATATCGCCCTGTATGCTGCCTATGCTTCCTCTGTATATCTCATATTTCGCCGGAGGGGCGGACAAAAAACACAAGGTGTTTTTGAGAGCATTCAGCTTTATACTCGGTTTTACCGTTGTGTTCAGTCTTCTCGGACTTTTTGCTGGCACGCTCGGCGCTTTTCTGAAAGAATACAAAACGGTTGTCAACATCGTGGGCGGACTGCTGATTGTTGTTTTCGGGCTGTCTTATCTTGAAGTTATCAAGCTGCCGTTTTTCAAAGGAATGCAAAGCGGACGGACGGCGAATACCGTTGTGTCGGCGTTTCTGTTCGGCATTATTTACTCAGTCAGCCTGACGCCCTGCATAGGCGCGTTTCTCGGTTCGGCGCTGGCGCTTGCCGGAACATCCGGGACGGCAGTTAAAGGTGTTCTTTTGCTTGTGACTTATTCTCTCGGTCTCGGAGCGCCGTTTTTACTGTCCGCGCTGTTGATTGAGAAATTGAACACGGCGTTTACCTTTATTAAAAAGCACTACCGCGTTATTAACATCGTTTGCGGCTGTTTTCTGATTCTTGTCGGCATTCTTATGGCGTGCGGACTTATGGACGCAATAACGGCTGTTTTTTCATAACGGGAAAGGATTGTTTTTATGAGAATTTCATTAAGAATAAAAAAAGAATACTCAAAGTTTAAGAAGCATTTTGCAAAACCGATCGTCGGGAGCGGTCTCGGAAGAGTATTACGCCATAACTTTTACGAAGGAGGCGACGAGGTATGAAGTCCGGATTAAAGTATATACTTTTCGCGGTCTCGGCCGTGGCGCTGGTTGCGGTCGCCGTTGCGGCATACAGACATTTGTCGTCCGTGACGCCCGCGCCTTCCGACCCTCCGACAAGCGCGACCTCGCCGTCATCCGCAGATGAAACCGTAAAACCCGGTGCGTCGGGTAAAGAGAAGACCGCGCCAGATTTCACCGTGAACGACGGAAAAGGCAGGAATATTACGCTGTCGGAAAGTTTCGGCAGACCCGTTATTCTAAACTTTTGGGCGACTTGGTGTCCTCCTTGCCGAAGCGAGCTGCCCGCCTTTGAAAAACTGTACAGGAAGTATCAGGCGGAGGTCACGTTTATGATGATAGATCTCAGCGACGGTTACAGAGAAACGCCTGACTCGGTAAAAAAATTCCTTTCCGAAAACGGTTACACTTTTCCCGTATATTACGACTCTGAAGGCAGCGCGGCAAAAGCATACAACGCTTTGTCGATACCTTTTACGGTCGCAATCGATAAAAAAGGAAGCGTCAAAAAAACGCACCTCGGCGCAATGAGCGAGGCGGCGCTTGAAAGTATTATAAAGTCGCTGATTGAGGCAAAATAAAAGTCAACCTCTGTTAAACGGCTAATTGAAAAAATTTTCTCCGGTTGCCGCCGTTTTCAGAGAAAACTCATCGGATTTATCTGAAAAGCTTTGGCGGTTTTCGGACTCTTACGGTTTTGTGACAACTTTCAATCGTTTTTTCGGTGAATACAGCGTTCTTTTGTGCTATGATTATATTGCGGAAAGGAAATCCGCAAATAAATTCAAAGGAGCACTTGCCATGAAAAACAAAAAAACTATTCTCTCAATCATTCTCGCGCTTGTCCTTGCGATGAGTTTCATTATCGCTTCGGCGGCGGTGATTTCCGCAAATGACAACAAATCGTCCGAGCCGCAGAAAAAAATCTGTGTTGCCGCAGGAGAAACTTCCGACAGCTGCGGAACGCAGTCTTTTGAAAACTTTGTAAAAGGTCTGTCCTCTTTAACCGAGCAGGAAAAAGCGACGCTTATCGCCGACCTTGAACAAATCGAGACGCTTGAGAAGAAGATCGACGAGATCTATGCCCGCATGACTGACGAAAACGCGGACAGTCTTTATGATGAGATCAATGCCGTTGACAGCAAACTCGCTGCGGTACTCGAAAGAAACGCAAAACTTTGGGAGCGCGTCAACGATGAGTACGACGAAAAAATTGCCGTGAAAGAACCGGATATGACCCTTGAGCCCGACGAAGAGGACTTTAACGGTCATTGCACGGAGAAAGAGGAAACCTATGAGGAATCCATTAAAGGGATGACTTCTCTGACCGAGCAGGAAAAAGCGGCTCTCCTTGCCGACCTCGCGGAAATTGAAGCTCTTGAAAAAAGAGTTGACACTCTTTATGCAAGCATAAACGACGAAAACGCAGACCGTCTTTATGATGAAATCGACGCTCTTGAGGACAAAATTGCGGAAATTCTCGAAAGAAACGCAGAGCTTTGGGATCGTGTCGATGCCGAATACGACGAAAAAATTGCGGCGAATGAAAAGGATATACCCTTTGATCTGAACGAAGAGGAATATTCTGTCTGCGAAAAAAGAAGATAAGAGATACGCGCAGAGTCGTGTCGCTCGGCACGACTCTGGCTTATTGACGGAGGCTTTATGAAACAGCTCATCTATATCGCGGAAGACGAAAAGAACATAAGAGAAACACTTCGGAGTTTTCTCGAAAACGACGGATACGAGGTTTGCGCGTTTGAAACAGGCGACGCGCTTTTAAGCGCGTTTTCCAAAAGACGCGCCGACCTCGTAATTTTGGATATAATGATGCCCGGTACAGACGGGCTGACCTGCTGCCGTATTATTAGGGAAAAGGACAAGGTTCCCATAGTTCTGCTGACGGCAAAGGATACCGAATATGACTATGTCAACGGCATCCTTCAGGGTGGGGACGACTATCTGACAAAGCCTTTTCGTCCGACCGTGCTTCTGATGAGGGTAAAAGCGCTCCTGCGCCGCGTTGAAATGGAGCGCGGAGGCAATCCGATGGACAGAGATGTTACCGTTGGAGATCTTCGCTTTTCTGGAGCGGAGAAACAGCTTTTCTGTAAAGGAAAGATCGTTTCTCTTTCTCCGAATGAAATGAAAATGCTCCTGTTTTTGATGCACAACGAGGGAAAAGCTTTGTCGCGCGACGAATTGCTCAATCAAATCTGGGGCTATAATGATGAAGTGGAAACGAGAGTAACCGATGAAACCCTGCGCCGCATACGAAGCAAGCTTTCCGCGGCAGACAGTGACATATTGATAGAAACTGTTTGGGGCTACGGTTATCGCTTGCGATCGAAAGGGGACGGAGTATGAGGCATATCAGAAGAAAAATAACGCTTGCCGTTCTCGGCACGATGCTTATCGTCTTTTTAACGCTGCTGACCACGGTCAACGTTTTAATTCCCGAATACCTGACGGCGGAAGCGCGAAAAGCCATACTTTTGGAAGATGAACGTAAGTCTCCGGTTCCTTTTGACAAAGCGAAAGACGAAGAAGAAGATGATGAGGAGGACGAGGAGCATTTTCTTACTCCGAGTGTCCGATACCTTGAAATCGAAGGGGAACTTTTTGAGCCCGAGCATCTCTCAAAAGCCGAATATCAACTTAGGGATTACTGTCGCAAAGAGAAGCCTGCCGCCGATGAATTTCATACGCTGAAAGCCGGCGGCAGCCGCTTTGTGTTCCGCATAACAAGAGGTGAGGATGACGGACACAACGACGCGTTTTCATACATACTTTACGTCGATATCGGCGCGGTAATGCAATATGCGGATTACCTGAATGCCGCGTTTTTTGCGATACTTGTCGTTTTGACAGTTCTTGTATGTCTCTTTGGGTGGAACCTCGGAGGGTATGTGGAAAAAGCGCACGAATCGCAGAAATGGTTTTTTCAGAACGTATCGCACGAACTTAAAACGCCGATGATGGCGGTTCAGGGCTGCGCGGAGGGAATCCATACCGGCGTTTTGGAGCCAAAGGAAGCGTCAAGAATCATTCTTGAAGAAAACGAACAGATGTCCCACCTGATTGAGGAGCTTCTTGCGCTCTCCCGTTTGGAGTCGGGGCAGTTTAGGTCGGACTTTCATTCGGCGGATGCGCGAGAGCTTCTCTATGACTGTCTGCGCGGCGCGGAGCATATTGCGGAACAAAAAAAACTGCGTATTACGCCGTGCTTTGCGGACAAACCCGTTTTGGTAAACTGCGATGAAATACAGCTTCGCCGCGCTTTCACAAACATTATCTCAAACGCTCTGCGCTACGCAAAAAGCGATATCCGGTTAGAATGCGCGGAAGAAAAAGGCAAAGCCGTTATCCGCATACGCGACGACGGCGAAGGCATTGAGCCCGAACTTCTTCCCCATATTTTCGACCGTTTTTTCAGCGCCCGCAAGGACGGAACGGGGATAGGTCTTGCCCTTGTAAAAGAAATTGTGACAATGCACAAGGGCACGGTACGCGCGACGAACGACAACGGAGCCGTGTTTGAGATCATTCTGCCCGTTAAATAAACGGGAAAACTTTACGGTCGGAGTTTACCGACGACTTTTCACGGAAATAATATTACTATGGTTAATAAAAATTCACAGCGAAAGGAACACCTTTTATGAAAAAAATTCTTACTCTTACCATTGCTGCCGTTTTGGTATTTTCTCTCGTCTCCTGTGCGAAAAAAGACAAAGAAGACGTCACAACGGGAACTTCCGCGGCGGATGTTCAGAAAAACGGTCCCAAAAGCGCATTGGAAATACTTGAAACCGTATGGAAAAAGTATTCGGCGGACGACAAATTTGCGGCAATGGGAGGCTCCGAGAAGAATATGAAGGAATACGCTCCCGGTAAATTCGATCTCGGAGACGCGGAAGCCCTCGATTTCGAGCTCGGTTTCCCGAAAGCGGAAGTCGGCAAACTGGACGATGCCGCCTCGCTTCTGCATATGCTGAATCAAAACACTTTTACCTGCGGCGTATATCACGTCAAAAATTCCGCTGACATCGAAGCTCTTGCCGTCAAAATCAAAGACAATATTCTTGCGCGCAATTGGATGTGCGGTTTTCCCGAAAAACTTGTTATAATGACCGTCGGCGATTATATCGTTTCTGTTTTCGGTGCCGCTGAGCTTATAAGCACCTTTACCGCAAAGCTCACTGATTCATACGGTTCCGTAAGACAGCTTTTCGATGTTCCCATCGCGTAAAAAAGAACTATGTTGTTTTCAAGTATAACGTTTTTGTACTGCTTTTTACCGTGCGTTCTGCTTGTATATTTCGTTGTTCCCGACCGTCTGAAAAACTTTACTCTTCTTGCGGCGAGTCTGATTTTCTACGGTTGGGGAGAGCCGAAATATCTTGTTTTTATGCTCTTATCGGTGACGCAGTCATATATCGCCGCTCTTTTGGTAGAGCATTTTCGCGGAAAAAAACTCGCGAAACTTGCGCTTGCTCTTTCGGCTGTCGCAAGTCTCGGTCTGCTGGCGTACTGCAAGTATGCAGACTTTTTTATCGAAAATTTCAATGCGGTAACGGGTCTTTCCGTGCCGCTCCTGAATATTGCGCTGCCCGTCGGCATCAGTTTTTATACATTTCAGATTTTAAGTTATGTTGTGGACGTTTATCGCGGCGATGTTCCCGCGCAGCGTAATTTTATCGATCTCGCAATGTATATTGCGATGTTTCCGCAGCTGATTGCAGGTCCGATCGTTCGCTATTCTGACATCGCGGGAAGCCTGAAAAACCGAAAGACTACGCTTGCCGACGCTTCAGAGGGAATCAGGCGTTTTTCAATCGGACTCGCAAAAAAAATTCTTCTTGCAAATTCTGCGGCGCTGCTCGTATCCGAATTTAAGGCGTACAATGAAAAAACCGTGCTGTTCTATTGGCTGTACGCTTTGGCGTATATGCTGCACATTTATTTTGATTTTTCGGGATATTCTGATATGGCGATAGGCTTGGGGCGAATCTTCGGCTTCCGATTTTCCGAAAACTTCAATTATCCGTATATTTCCGCAAGTATCACGGAGTTTTGGCGCCGCTGGCACATTTCTCTCGGCGGTTGGTTCCGCGACTATCTTTATATTCCGCTCGGCGGAAACCGCGTAAAGCCTTTCAGACACGTCATTAACATTCTTATCGTTTGGGCGGCTACGGGCTTCTGGCACGGAGCATCGTGGAATTTTGTGTTGTGGGGGATTCTCTACGCGGCGCTTTTACTGTTTGAAAAGTATGTTTTATATCCGAAGATACGGTTTGCGGTGCCGATGCATATTTATACGCTGCTGTTTGTCATGCTCGGATTTGTCCTGTTTGACTCGGCAAGCGTCACGGACGCGCTCGCAAGTTTCAAGGCGCTGTTCGGCTTCGGCGGAATCCCCGCCGCTGATACTGCCTCGCTGTATTATCTGAAAAGCAACATCGTGCTGCTCGTTGTCGCCGTAATCGGCGCGACGCCTTTACCGAAACTTCTTTACGAAAAAATCGGTTTACGAAAATACGGCGGTAAAATTCTTGCGGTCGTAACGCCGTTGGCGGCGCTCGCCTCCGTTGCGTTATGCACGGCGTATCTTATCGACGGATCGTTTAACCCGTTTGTTTATTTCAGATTTTAACTTACTTTTCCGCACATATTTATAAAGGGTACACTATGAAAAAAATCCAACAAATACTGACTTTGACGTTACCTCTCGGTTTTATCGCCGTTTTTGCCGTTTGGTTTCTGCTTTCACCGGAGGTTGACGAATCGCGAACCGAAAGGCGGCTTCTTGCAAAACGTCCGACGCTGTCTTTTTCATCCGTTGCCGACGGAAGTTTTATGAACGGCTTTGAGAAATACATGCTTGACCAGTTTCCCATGCGAGACGGTTTTCGAACGTTGAAAGCCGTCGCCGCCACAAAAGTGTTTGCGCAGAAAGATAATAACGGGCTATATTCCGTCGGCGACCATCTCGCAAAGCTTGATTTTCCGACAAAACCGTCGTCCGTCGATCATGCAGCGCAACGTTTTCGGTATGTCTATGAAAACTACCTTAACAAACACGAAATAAAAACATATCTGAGCGTAATTCCCGACAAAAACACCTTTCTCGCCTCAAAAAACGGCTATCCTGATAAAGACTTCAACGAGATTGTATCCCGTTTGCGCAAGAACTTTCCCGAAGCCGGTTATATTGATATTTTCGGGCTTCTTTCAGCCGATGATTTCTATTTTACGGACTTGCATTGGCGACAGGAAAAAATACTGGATGTTGCCGCCGAAATCGCGAGAAAAATGGGGGCAAAACCTATCGGAGAATATGAAATGCACGATGCGGGAATCAATTTTTACGGGGTTTCCTACGGGCAGGCAGCGTTGCCGCACGCGGCGGAACGGCTAAAATATATCGACAATGCCGTTATACGCGGATTGAAAGTATATAATGCCGAAACCGCGTCGGAGATTCCTGTTTACGACCTTAATGCGGCTACGGGACGCGACCCGTACGAGATGTTTCTCGGCGGCGCCCGTTCGATAATCACCATCAAAAACCCGTCTGCCGAAAGAGAGCGTAAGATAGTTGTTTTCCGCGATTCGTTCGGAAGCAGTATTGCGCCGCTTCTTGCGCAGGGGTATTCCGAAATAATACTTGTCGATATTCGCTATATCTCCCCATCGGCACTCTCAAAACTCATTGATTTTTCGCAGATCGACGACGCGCTTTTCCTTTACTCCGCATCGGTCATCAACAACAGCGAAACGATTAAATAAGAACCGCATATTCCCAAAAAGAGGAAAGCCCGTCACAAAGATTCAGTTTAATTACCCCGAAAAGGGAAGGAGGCTGTAAAAACCGCAAGGTTTTTACAGCCTCTGATTTACATTAAAACCGAAATTTTTGCCGACCGAAAAACTCAATTACAAAGCTCATCGTTATATCCGTCGGGTAAAATCTCCGAAATATACGCCTTTGTTCCGAAGGATTTATTGAAAAAGCGAAGCCCGATATAATAGGGGATAAGCAGGGCGATCGCAAAAATAACAAGCCAACGGTGAAGAAGAAACAGAGCATATCCTGCCGCAAGTATTAAGAGCGGCGTAAGAAACATATACGCCAGAACGCCGAGCGCCGAACCGTCATTTTCGATATAAACGCGAACGGTATCACCGATTTTTGCGCCAACAGTGTTCGGAACATTCATTCTTATTTCTTTTTTATTGCAGACGGATGCCGTCGGACAATGCTCGCACGACGCGGGGCGTTTGGTTCTGACAACAACCGTGTTACCTTTGATTTTTTCAACAGTTCCGACAACGGTCATATGTTTCTCTCCAATATAGCTTCCGCAACTTTTATTCCGTCTACGGCTGAACTTGTTATACCGCCGGAATAGCCCGCACCCTCACCGCAGGGGTAAAGTCCCGCACAACCGACGGATTCAAGCGTTTGCGGATTGCGGAGAATACGCAGGGGAGCAGAGGTTCTTGTTTCAACACCTGTCAGAACAGCCTGTCCGTCGCTGTAAATCCGTTTTCCGAACTCTATGAGACCTGTTTTGAGCATATCCGAAACAGACTTCGGAAACAGGGTGTTAAAGTCACAAAATTCCGTTCCGGGTAAAAATGTGGGTTTGATATGTCCGAAACTTTTTGATGTATCGTCGTTCAAGAAATCTTTAAGCAGGGAAGAGGGGGCTTTGCCTTTTCCGAGACGAAAAGCGGTTTGTTCCAACTTACATTGAAAATCAAGACCTTTTTGCGGACTGTCAAACGAGACGGAAGCAAGCATTGCCGCGTTTGCGTTTCTGCCGTCTCTTGCGTGATAACTCATTCCGTTTGTTACTGTTCCGTCGGGCTCAGATGAAGCATTGATGACGTAGCCGCCGGGACACATGCAGAATGTGTACGCAGCACAGCCTTTCGCCTTATCAAAAACTTTTGAGAATGAATAATCCGCGGCAGGCAGCATATCCGCAAAATCACCGTACATGGCATGATTGATATCTTCCTGCATATGTTCCATACGAAAACCGACAGAAAACGGTTTAGGCGCGATTTGAAGAGGCTGTTCAAGCAGCATACGGTATGTGTCACGCGCGCCGTTTCCCACGGCGAGAACACAGATACCGCAGTTGTACCGTTCGCCGTTAAGAAATACGCTGTTTATCCTATTTTCCGAAAGATCAAGTCCGGTCAGTTTTGTCTGAAAACGGACTTCGCCGCCGAGACGTATTATTTCTTTTCGCATATTGCGAACAACTTTTCGGAGAATGTCGGTTCCGACGTGAGGTTTTGCATTTTTGAGAATATCGGGGTCTGCGCCGAACCTCACAAACGTTTCCAACACAAAGCGGCATCTCGGATCTGTTATCCTTGTTACAAGTTTGCCGTCGGAAAAAGAGCCTGCTCCGCCTTCGCCGAACTGAACGTTTGAATCAGGGCAGATTGCGCCGCCGTTCCAGAACTTTTGAACATCCTCCGCTCGGCGGTCAACGTCTTTTCCGCGCTCAACAATTATGGGCTTTGCGCCGTTAAGCGCCAGTATATATGCGCAAAAAAGCCCCGCGGGTCCCATGCCGACAACAAGCGGGCGCGCACTCTTATATGCTTTTTCGGGAGAAAGTGAATAATCGCAAGTATTAACGGCATTCGGAATGTCATCCGCCGTTTCTATCACAAAGGAATATACGTATTTTATGTCCGACCGTTTTCTTGCGTCGATTGACTTTCTGTATACGGAAACGGGTACGGAAACATCAAGTCCGAGTTTTTTCCGTACCCGTTCGATAACAGAAGCCTCAGCCTCGCGAACGGAGGCGGATATGCCCTGTATTATTTTCATTGCAGTTCCACGCTTACATAGTATTTATCAAGAATTCCCACGGGAACCCCGGATTTATTCGTTATAACGACTCTGTATTGCCCGCGCTCGTTCTTTTCGTTGAAGTTTATCGAATAGTGCAGGGAATTTATCGTTATATCATTGATTTTGTTTGAACGAACTTTTACGTTCAGTTTTTGAGATGTAACATGTGCCGTCGCGCCGTTCGGCGTTTGCGTATATGTGAACAAATCGTTCATTTCACTTTGTGTCAAAACCAAAGTTTTGGTATGCGCGCCGTTCAGTTGAACGGTGACGGAAACCGAGTTGTCGGGAGCTACAAACGTTACGCCATCAATCGTCGGGTAAATCATTTCAATTGTTCTGGAACCTGTCCCGAGTTCGGAAACGTCAAACTGACCGAGACTTATTCTGTCACCGAGTGCATCAAGCGTTTCTTCATCGCCCTGAACCGTTACCGTTGCCGGATCGCAGATTATATTTGCATACGAACTTTCGTCACCGCCGTATATGTTCACAACGTCAACAGTCAACGGAAGCGTTCGCCTGTATACAACTTTTAACTTTGTCTGAATCTCGTTTACATCAAGCGTCAGATATTTCATTTCAACGGGGTTTCCGTCTTTATCAAAAAGGGAAATCGCCGACTGCGTATTGATGTCGGTATTGCTGAGAGCCAGGTCAACGGTCGTGGACGCGCTTGCAATCGTTCTGACGATTTCGGCAGGGCCTGTAACCGTGACTTTTTTCGGAGTTATGTTTTCCTCAACCGCTTCATAGCCATCCGCAAGGGAGTTTTCATATTTGACTCCGACATCAAGCGTCTTGGTGGCTGTTTTCACAAATTCGATTTTTATGGACGAGGGACTGACGGAAGTACATGTAACGTCGGAGTTCAGAACCGAAACGTTTACAGGCACTTCATATATACCGGCGGAAGCGATAGAATCAAAATTCAGCGTTGCGGAAATATCGTCTGCATTCAAAACAAGAAGTGCGGTTCTTCCGCCCTGAACTTTTACTTCGCAGGTAAAATTGGTGTCCGTCAGAAGCATCATCAATCCGTTGTTCCCGGGAACAGAGCCTTCGTAATGAATTTTTATCGGAACATTTCTGAACTCCGCGGAATTGGTCGGGTTTGCGTAATAAATTATTGCAAACCATGCAAAAACAGCAAGAATAACAGAAATTATCTTCAAAAACCCGTTGCGTCTGATAAGGGAAGAGAACTTGGAGGACAGTGAAGTCAGGAACTTTTTCATTTGCTCTTCCTCCTCAATTTCTTTTCCGCTTTCTCGGCAGTTGCCGCCTCTTCATGAGAGGTAAGCAGATCTTTTTTCAGTTTTGTACGCAGGGTATCCGCAGTAAAATCACGGCGCAAATCCCCCTCGCAGGCGACGGAAATTATTCCCTTTTCCTCCGAAACAACAACGACAATGGCGTCGGAAACTTCACTTATGCCTATCGCGGCTCTGTGCCTTGTTCCGAGATCGTTACCTATGCTACGCGTTGTAAGAGGCAAAAAGCAACCTGCCGCATGAATTCTGAAATCTCTGATAATAACGGCACCGTCGTGAAGCGGGGCTTTGTTGAAGAATATGTTGCAAAGAAGTTCAGCCACAATGGAACAGTCAAGAGAAATACCGGTCTTTATGATCTCGCCGAGTTTTGTCTCTCTTTCGATAACTATAAGCGCACCGGTTTTGGTCTTTGAAAGTCTGTCAACGGCATCACACAACTGATCCACCGCATAGTCGCTTTCATCAAAGTTCATCATGCGGTCTTTTTTAATCTTCGCTATGTTCAAGCCCTTTCTTCCGATGTTTTCAAGTACGCTTCGCAGTTCGGGCTGAAATACGATAAGCATTGCAAGCATGCCGTATTCAATGGTTTTATTCAGAATAAAGTGCGTGCCTGTCAATTTCAAAAGTTGCGATATATACAATAATGCAATCAGAATGATGATACCTTTCAATAACTGTGCGGCGCGCGTGTCCTTGATGAATTTCAGGACGTAATATATCATCAGAGACAGAATCGCTATATCAAGAATATCAAGCAACAGCAACCACGGCGACGAAATCAGATTACTGAAAAACGACCCGATATTGCTCAAAAATTCAGCCATACTCTTCACCCTTAAATACCGTTTATGCGGCTGTTCACCGCTCTTATTATATTTTAACAGTATTTATAGATAAAATCAAGTCCCCAACGGCAATTTTTTATAAATTTTTAAGCACTTTATCATATAATCCACCTCTTCAACCGTGTTGAAAGGCGAAAAACTCACACGGACCACGCCCGATTCGGTCGTTCCGAGTTTTTTGTGCGCAAGCGCCGAGCAATGAAATCCGCCGCGAACACATATTCCTTTTGAACTAAGGTATGAAGTCACTTCTTCCGAATGCGACCCCTGCACATTAAACGCAACAGTCCCCACCGAATCGGCAGAAGAATAAAGTGTGATATTTTTGAGTTTTTTCAGTTCATTTATTGCGTGCCGAACAAGTGATTTTTCATAAAATGAATTATTGGGATTTCGTCGCAAAAATCTGATACCCTCGCAAAGTGATATTATAGCGGGCGTTGCAACCGTGCCGCTTTCAAGAGCCTCGGGAACAATCTCAGGTTGCAAAAGATTGAGAGATTCCGTTCCCGTTCCACCGTAAAGCAACGGCGACGGGGGAGTTTTTTTGAACAGTAAAAGTCCAGACCCCTGTATGCCGAACAAGCCTTTATGTCCGGAAGTGCATAAATAATCAATTTCAGCATTTTTCATATCAATCGGAAGATGTCCCGCAGCCTGCGAAGCGTCTGTTCCGAATAAGATACCGTTTTTATGAGCAATTTGTGCAAGAGGACGCAAGGGAAGTACTTTGCCCGTGACATTTGAAACAGCCGTAGGGAAGATGAGCCTTGTTTCTGGACGGATAAGCGCCTTGACAGACGCTTCAATATCGTTTGAATCGGCAATATCAAACGTTACACCTCGTGATGAAAGAGCTGTCAGCGGTCTCGTTACGGAATTATGCTCCATGTCGGACACTATAACGTGATCGCCTTTGGAAAGAAGTCCGAAAAGCAAGAGATTTATCGATTCCGTCGCATTTTTGGTGAATATAACATTTTCAGGTTCACATCCAAAATATTCGGAGATGACCTCGCGTGCTTCAAAAATTCTTTCTGCCGCTTCAAAAGAAAGACTGTGTCCGCTTCGCCCCGGGTTTGAAGTGTTCGAGCGCAGGTTTCTGTTAACGGCACACAGAACGTTTTCCGGTTTCGGAAAAGTCGAAGCGGCATTGTCAAAATAAACAGGGAAGTCAATCATAGTTTTTTATTCCGTGAACGGGAATCCCTCTTTGCTGAAACAGTTTTGTTGTTCTCGGCAATTCCGAACCGTCGACAACAATGCACCAAGAACAGCCGAAAGCCGACGGTTGACGTGATTTTTCCGCATAACATTTTATATTATTTGCAAAAAGCAATTTTTTCGCACGCTGTAAGTGTGTCGCAGAATTTATCAAAATACACTTTTTCATCTCGATTTTCCTTTCTTTTCTTGCTTCATTATATGATATGTCGACTCCCCGAAAAATGAAAATGAAGCGCAGTCAAAACCGGCGCTTCATTTTACTAAATATGTTTTATTTGTGTTTTTGTTTAATCTTTCTTTTTGTGTATGTCAAGCGTGTCAAGTGGGTTGTTTTCAATCGCTTTATCGACTTGTTCGTCTCCGATATGCGTATATATCTGTGTCGTTCCGAGGTTTGCGTGTCCGAGAACCGCTTGCAGTACACGAACGTCAACGCCGTTCTGATACATAAGCGTCGCCGCGGTATGACGGAGTTTATGTGTTGAATATTTTTCCGGGTCAAGTCCGCTTTTTTCTATGAAAGTTTTTATCATCGTCTGAATCATCCTGTTTGAAAGTCTGTTGCCGTTTCTGCTCAAAAACAGGGATTTTTCCGCGCCTCCTTTGATATGAGTCTCCGAGTATCTGTCTTTCATATATTCCTGAATTGCGTCAATGCACATAGCATTCAGATGAAGCCTGCGTTCTTTGTTTCCTTTACCTCTGACAATAACGGATTCTCGGTCAAAATCAATGTCTCCGATATCCATACCCGCAAGTTCGGAAAGACGCATACCACAATTTAAAAACAGAGTAATTATGCAATAATTCCGCGAAAAATTCTTGCCGTCAATAGATTCCAAAAGTTTTTTTGCTTCAAAAAGATTCAAATGAACGGGGAGTTCTTTCGGCATTTTCGGAACTTCGAGATTTAGCGCGGGATTCTCGTCAATGATATTATTTTTTTGCAGGTATTTGAAAAAACCACGCAATGAAGATATTTTTCTTGCTCTTGCGCGGGCATGATTGTCAAGTTCGCTCGTGGTATAATTCAGGTAATTGAGTAAATCACCGAATGTTAATTTTTTCACAATCTCAACGTGGACAAATCTTCCGTCGGACGGAATCTCAACAGACGGCGACTTAATGCCGTTTTCATCGGCAAGCCATTGGAAAAACAGTTTCAAATCAAGATAGTATTGATCTACCGTTTTTTGCGATAAATTCTGAACATTACGTTTATAAAAAAGAAACTCGCGGCAAAAGCCCGGAACAGATTCATAAACCATTAAATAAACCTCCGTAAATGTAAAACAAAAGCAGAAAATGCAGATTTCGCTCTATACAGTAAAAAAACACATCGAACAGCGCAAACTCAAACGAAGAAGTGATCGACGGAAATCACGCTGTCGGCTGTATCCGAACGGACTGTTTTTGAATGCAGAAAAAAACAGATAAGCCGGTCTAAAAATTCAAAACAAAAAACAGAAAGAAATAAATATAAATGGAGACTTAAAAAATACATCATAAAATGAATCAATCTGTGGCTGTTGATGTAATTGAATTTCTTACGGCGGAAATAACAACAATCAAATAACTTTAAAAACCAAATTACAAATAAACTCGCAATCAATTATGACATTAAAGTAATGCTATAAAAGCGACAATATCGAACTATTTGACCTTATCCTCAATACTTTACTGCCCCGAATTGCGCAAAATATTCATTTTGCGCAATTCAATATATCTGAATTATAGCATAAAAAACGGAGATTGTCAATCCCCTTTAAGGATTTTCAATCTCCGAAATGCGTAATTTGGTTGTAATAGGAATACGCACGGTTGTTATGATAAAAGTGCAAAATACAATAGCTTTATCAACAGAAAGAAATCAATCACGCTTTTCTGCGTCTTTTCTGTTCTTTATGATTTTCATTCGTGAGAACTCTTCGCGTTCCTTTTCTTCAAGCGTGTTTACAATGAACTTAACCGTTGCTTCCTGTCTCGGAATTACGATATTTTTCAGCGAGTTTGCGCGACGCTGAGTTTTCTTTATCGCAATGGCAAGTCTGTAAACGGAGTTTTCGATTTCGGAAAGCGTTACGCAGAGTTCTTTGACACGTTCGAATTTCGAATAGGCATTGTCAAGAGCGGCATCTGTTTCCATAAGGCCGTAAGGCACGGTCTCTTCCCTTTTCTCTTCAAGAGTAACAAGAGGAACCTCCACTCCCATAACGCTTTTTGTCCTTATTCTGACACCGTTTTCAACGGGAACGGCTTCCGCAATGCTCTGTATAACGCCCGATGAAAGATTTGCTTCTATCAAAGAAGCGTATGCCTCAGAAAAGACTTTATCTATTTCAGACTGTATTGAAGTCGCTTTATCGACGAGCAGCATCATTTCACGAATGAGTATATTGCGTTTTTTATCCATAAGTTCATAGCCCGTCTTTGCCAAAGCAAGCGAGCGCTGAGTGCTTATCAGATTTCCTTTCGTAGCAAATACCGTTGCCGCCATAAGTTTGATTCCTCTATCTGTTGTAATACTTTTCTATATATTTCGGGTCTACCCTGTCAAGTTCGCTTGCCGGCAGGATTCGAAGCAGTTCCCAGCCGAGGTTAAGGGTTTCGTCTATTGTTCTCGATTCCGTGAAATCCTGCGTCAAAAAACTTTTTTCGAACTCTTCGCCGAACTTCATATACAATTTGTCAACATCCGAAAGTTCCTCTTCACCGACAACGGAGGCAAGACTTCTTGCCTGCTGAACTTTTGAATATGACGCAAACAACTGGTTTGAAACGACCGAATGGTCTTCCCTTGTATACCCATCGCCTATTCCGTCTTTCATCAAACGTGAAAGCGAAGACAAAATGGAAACGGACGGATATACGCCTTTCTGTTCAAGGCTTCTGTCAAGAACTATCTGTCCCTCGGTAATATAACCCGTCAAGTCGGGAATCGGGTGCGTTATATCGTCGTTAGGCATTGTCAGGATGGGGATCTGCGTTATCGAACCTGTCTTCCCTTCCACCATACCCGCACGTTCATAAATGGAAGCAAGGTCGGAATACAGATAGCCGGGATAGCCTTTTCTTCCGGGAATTTCGTTCTTTGAAGACGAAAGTTCACGAAGAGCCTCGGCATATGAAGTCATATCGGTCAAGATAACAAGAATGTGCATTCCGCATTCGAATGCAAGGTATTCTGCTGCTGTAAGAGCGAGACGCGGAATCATAATTCTTTCGGCAATGGGGTCATTTGAAAGGTTCTGGAACATAACGACCTTGGAAAGTACGCCCGCTTCTCTGAATTGTTGCAGGAAATACTGCGAAACGTCATGTTTGATACCCATTGAACCGAACACGATACCAAACTCACCCTCGGAGCCGAGTCTTGCCTGACGCACAATCTGTGCGGCAAGTTTGTTGTGGGACATACCCGAGCCTGAAAATACGGGGAGTTTTTGTCCTCTTATAAGCGTCATCAGCGCGTCTATGCTTGATATTCCGGTATGAATGTAGTTTCTCGGATAGCGTCTGCAAACGGGATTTATGGGCAAGCCGTTAACATCAACATATTTTTCGGCAAATACGGGACCGAGACCGTCGATAGGTTCTCCCGAACCGTTGAAAACACGTCCGATAATTTCCTTTGAAACACCGAGTTCCATCGGTTTTCCCGCAAATTTTGTGCGGGTGTTGTTCATAGAAAGACCTATCGTTCCCTCAAAAACCTGAACAATAGCCTTGTCTCCCGTTATTTCGATGACTCTGCCGAGTTTTTTTGTTCCGTCGTCAAGTTTGATTTCGCAAACTTCTTCGTACCCGACACCGCGAACGCCGTCAACAACGACAAGCGGACCGTTTATACCCGAAAGTCCTTTATATTCAAACTGCAATTATTTCACCTCATTTGAACCGAAATTTTCTTCCGTAACAGCGGCAAATGCCTTGTCGATTTCCTGTTTTTTATCGTTGAAAATCGAGTCGTCGTTTTCTTTAATCTCGAATTTCAAGCGGATAACGGAATCGAAAACTCCCGTCTTTACAAGCTGCGATATGGGAACCGCACGGGAAATTATTTTCTGCGCTTCATCATAAAGATAGAGAATAAGTTCCATCATTTTGAACTGTCTGTCGATAGACATATATGTGTCTATCGGGTGCATTGCGTTCTGCTGCAAAAAACCTACGCGGATAACTTTTGCGATCTCTATAACAAGCCTTTGAGCGTCGGGCAGAACGTCGGCACCGATAAGTTTAACGATTTCCATCAACTGGTCTTCCTCGTTGAGTAAACGAAGAATACGTCCGCGATATTTTGTGAAGTTCGCGTTCACGTTTTCGTTATACCACGGAGCAAGCGCGTCCATATATTCGGAATAACTCGTCATCCAGTTAATTGCGGGATAGTGCCGGGCATACGCAAGGCTCTTATCAAGAGCCCAGAAGCAGGAAACAAAACGCTTTGTATTCTGCGTTACGGGCTCAGAGAAGTCGCTTCCCTGCGGGCTGACCGCACCGATAAGAGTAATCGACGCTTCCTCACCGCCGAGAGTTCTTACATATCCTCCGCGTTCATAAAATTCGGCAAGACGTGACGGAAGATATGCGGGATATCCCTCTTCTGCGGGCATTTCTTCAAGTCTGCCGCTTATCTCACGCAAAGCCTCTGCCCAACGCGAGGTCGAGTCTGCCATTATAGCGACATCATATCCCATGTCACGGTAATATTCGGCAATTGTAATACCGGTATAAATCGAGGCCTCACGCGCCGCAACGGGCATATTGGACGTGTTTGCGATAAGCACGGTTCTGTCCGTCAGCGGAGTACCCGTTTTCGGGTCGATAAGTCCCGAAAATTCTTCAAGAACCTGTGTCATCTCGTTTCCGCGTTCGCCGCAACCGATATAGATGATAATATCCGCATCGGACCACTTTGCAAGTTGGTGCTGATGCATCGTTTTGCCTGTTCCGAAACCTCCCGGAATAGCCGCTGCCCCGCCCTTTGCAATGGGAAACATCGTGTCAACATTTCTTTGACCCGTGATAAGCGGTTTAGAAAGAGGAAGTCTTTCCGCCACTGGACGCGGCACACGAATGGGCCATTCCTGCGTCAGGCTGAGTTCTTCAACCGTCCCCTGCTCCGTCTGTACTTTTATAAGCGTATCGGAAATTGTATATTCGCCGTTTTTTGCCGCAAAAATAACCGTTCCCGAGCAAGTGCTCGGAGCACGATATTCAATTCTCGACGTTTCGCGGCAAGTCGCATAGATCTGTCCGCGGCTGATTTGTTCACCCTCGGACACGGTCACCGTAACCGCATATTTTTTCTTTGTATCCGCTTTTTCAACATCACAGCCCGTCTCAATATACGGTGTTGAGATTGCTTCAAGCGCTTTAAGAGGACGCTCAATACCGTCAAAAATATTGCCGATGATACCCGGGGCGAGCGTAACGCTCATCGGCTTTCCGGTCCGTTCGATAGGTTCACCGATTTTCAAACCCGTCGTGGATTCATATACCTGGACGGTAACTTCCCCGTCCACATTGGAAATAACCTCACCTATCAGTTTTTTATTTCCGACATATACGGTCTCCTGCATTTTCAGGTCGTCCGCATTTTTGACCTTGACAACAGGACCGTTGATCGAATAGATAGTTATGTTTTCGTTCATATTGTCACTTTCCGTCATTCAAGGCGCAATTTGCCGCCGTTAATGAAATCCGTTCTTTCCTTTTCAACACGGTTGTCAAAAGAAAGGTCAAGCAAAAGATTTCCCTTTCCGAATATAACGCCGCCGAGCCTTACAGATGAATCTTCCTCAAACGAAAGTTCGGGAAGAATGTTTTTGCAGAGTTCTTTTTCACCTTTTGCGCAATAAGCGACATCGGGTATTCCGAACTCTTTTACGGCTGCCTCGTATGCTTTTTTCAGATACTCTCCGTAACCGTCGGACTTGCGGAATGCCGCAAGCCTGTTCTCCAATTCGGAGAAGAGTTCCCGCATATATGCCTCTCTCTTAACGAGAATATTTTTTCTTAATTTTGCGTCTTTGGTGACAAGTTCTTTTTCGTCTCGGCTTCTGAGTTCATCGTAACTCATAGACTTGATTTCCGCAATTTCATCGGAAAGACGCTTTTTTTCCGCTGAAACGGTATCTTCAATTATCTTTTTCGTTTCGGCTTCCGTCTCTTCCGCGGAACGCTGTGCCGCGGCAAGCACGGTTTGTCTCAAAAGTTCGAGTTTTTCTCTGTTATCCATACAGTATCCTTTGAATTACAGTTTGACGCCTATCGCTTCGCTGATATACGAACTTATGGCGTCCTTCGTTCTGCCCGCGCCGTGTCTGTCGGGAATTTCGACGATAAGCGGCAGCGAGCGTCCGAGTTTAAGCCCGTTTATATAATCGGGTGCTAGTTTGACGAGCTTTTCGGTCACAAGCAAAATTCCTATTTCGGAATCACTCAGGCACTTTTCGACCTCCGCCCGAAAAGACGGCTCATCATTTACGACAACGCCCTCAATCCCGCAGAGGCGAAGCCCCATTTTGGTATCGGTGTTGTCACTTATAACGAACAGTTTCATTTTTTTACAGTTTTCCTACGATCTGGAACGAGATAAGCATACCGTAAATTGCGATACCTTCTGCAAGTGCAACGAAGATTATCGACTTTGCAAACATGGACGGATTTTCGGAAGATGCTCCGATTGCGGCACTTGCGGCGGAAGCAACGGCAACGCCTGCGCCGAGACACGCAAGACCTGTCGAAAGAGCGGCAGCGATATATGCCATACCGGTGCCGACTGAAAGGTTACCCGCAGCGGCGGCAACCGCTTCCGTGGTTTCACCTGCGGCGGAAGCCGACAACGGCAGCGCAATAATGATGCCTATTCCGAGTGCGAAAAACATACAAATATTGGTTACGAGAGCCGCTTTGCCGGATTTACCTTTTTTGGAACGCTTGGTAGCGATAACAAGAGGAACCATTGTCATAAGAAGCAGCGCAAATACTATGAGTTTTTCCATTTTAATATACCATCCTTTATCTATTCAAATTACTGCGAAGTTTAAGCGGCGAATACGAAACGCCGTTTCCTCCGTAAAATCTGCTGAACAATTCATAAAATTCGAGACGCAGAACCTGAATCCCGACAATAAGACCTTCAAGAGCCATAACAAACAGGTTGCCGATAATAATAACAACAAGGTTGCCGCTTCCGAACGCCGCCGCGGGAACAGTTCCCGCAAGGGAGAAAACAACGCCCATCATACTTGCGTGTGACAGAGCGAACGCCCCGACACGGACAAACGAAAGTGAGTTTGTGCAATAGCTGAGGAATGTTTCGAACAGTTCGAATATGTTGCTCATAAGGTATTCGCCGAATTTTTTCGGGAACCAGTCTTTTTTACCTTTGCAAAGATCTGCAAGCGGTCCGCGGAAGAAGATTATCACAGCGGGAACGACAAGCAATCCGACAATATAAGGTGTTGAAAGCAGGTTGAAAGAAATATCGGAGAACATTCCCAAAATCGGACCGACAAGCCCGCCTATCAAAGCACAGTAGAAGATAAGTCCCGCAAGTCCGTTAGGTCCGAACAGCGCATTTTCAAGGTCTTTGCGCTTGAATGAGTTAATTATATTCATAATCATCGCAACCGCAATGAACACAACGCCTATTGCGATGGTAATTCCGAGCGCGGGCATCATGTGGTTTGACGGAGTGAATACAAGTTCGCGTTCTTCACCGAATATCAGGCGACTCAACACGCCCTCGTAACCGAACACCGAATCGTAAACAACGCCGAATCCAGCCGAAAAAATGCCTATCGGAATCATGATCTTTCCGAGTTCGAGTTTTTTCAGTTTCCATGCCAAAAGACCGATAAGGCTGACGCATAAGCCCTGCCCGAGGTCTCCGAACATTATTCCGAAGAACAGCGAATAAGTCAACGCTACGATGGTCGTCGGGTCAAACTCCCCGTAACCGGGAACGCCGTACATACGCACGAACATTTCAAACGGTCTGAATATCAGCGGATTTTTCAACTTTGTGGGAGCGGACGAACCTTGATTTGCAGCCTTTTCCTTTGTTATCTTCAATCCGTCTATATCTATATTCCCTAGCGTCTTTTCAAAATCTTTGATATTCTCGCTCGGAACCCAGCCCGCCATATAAAAGTTTTTGCCCGTCTTTCCGCAGAATTTTTTCAACTCTTCGGTTTCGTTCAAAAGGTCAACCGTTCGCAAAACCGCGCCGGAATAACTTTTCGCTTCCGTGAGAAGTTCTTTTTTATGAGTCTCCGCTTCTTTGAGCGCTTTTTCGGATTCTTCTATTTCTTCCGTCAGAAGTCTGCGCGCCTCGCTCGGGTTTCCGTGTATTTTCGAACTCAAAAACTTGCGTTCAAATTGCAATGAAGCAAAGATACTGTCAACGTATTCGATATTCTCGGCGGCGGCAAAGTACATACCCCAAACACAGTCTGTGTTTATCGAAGTCGGAATGAATATAAACAGTTTTTCATCTTCAACAAAAGAAAGCCTGTTGTAAACGGTCTTTGCAAGTTTACCGAAACGGAATTTTATAAATTCGAGTTTGAACAAATCTGAAATATCGCAATCTGTCTCCGAAAGTACATCAAGTTGCGATGCGACCTGTTCTTCTTCAAATATCGCATTTTTTATATTATAAATTTTCTCGTCGATTTTCGCGGTATTCTGATGAAGTTTGTCTATGCGTTCCGACATTTCCGCAACATCGGTTCCCGTATCAACGTCCGTTTCCGCATCATCTTTTCCAGCAAGCGCGGCAAGTTCCTTTGCTTTTTTAAGAAGCGGGCGGTAAGGGTTTTCGTCTTCATAAGGAAGAAGATGAGAAAAACCGCGAAGCACGTTTCTTATGTTTTCCGGGTGAAAACACTCGGTTTTTATAACCGCCTGCGCAGTTTCCGAATATGCGTCCAACGGACCGACAATATTCACCAACTGCATTTTTGATACAGCCAAAAATTCACACCGTCCTTTTATTCATTCGGTCTTTCAGACCGGTTGTTCCGAAGTCCGCACAGACTTGCCGTTATTCGCTCCTGCGAAAGCCCGTACCGCACGCCCTCGGCTATATGGATAAGATTTCGTATCTCAATATCTTTCAAAGTCAGATATGCTATCGGCACGGCAACCGACGGCTGACCCGACATAAGGATAACCCTGTTCAGCGAATACGATATTTCGTATTCGTTCGGAATCTTCGTCTCGTCCGTTCCGACATATCTTGTATAATACGGACATATCTCGGAAAGTGTTTTTCCGAAATCCTGCGAAGAGTAAAGCCGCTTCAATTTGTCCGCATTCAGCCGTTTTCCGTAAGGAAGCATATATTGCTCGATTTTGTCGGTCGGAAACGATTTACGAAGTCTGACCGTACGGCTGATATTTTTAATGTCTATCTGCGTGCCCAACTGATTTTTTATTACCCGAAGATCTGTCGAGGACAGTTCTTTTGCCATAACGGCAAACATCGAGGAATAAAACTTACCCGTCAGAAGCGTTTCGATCGTGGCATAATCGAGTTTTTCGATATCTTCCGCATTTATTGCCCCTGCATAAGACGTTTTTTCAAGCAGCGCAAGAAATTCGTCCGTCGTATTTGCCGAAAGCAAATCGACAATTTCTTTTTTTAGCCTGTCGCCGCCGTCCGCAAGAACGGAGCCGATAAACTCGGTTCGCCCTTCCGCAGTTCCGTTTCGGAGACCTCTCAAAACAGTAAGAATGAAGTTGACTTCTCGCTGCATTTTGTATGTGTCAAGAGACTTCTTCTTATCGCCCGAAATAAAATTGGAAAGTCTTTTATAATCTTCGTCAAGTTGCGTTCGAAGCAATTTTTCAAGTCTTTCGCGGTGCAGTTCCTTTTCGTCCTCGTTTTCGAGAAGCGAACCGTAAACGGTTTTGTATTTGATGTACGAATTGACCTCGGCAAGCGTTTTTGCGGCGGAAAGCGCTCTGTAATCTTCCTCTTTCAGCCTGTTGCCGAACATCGCGCGCGCTTTTGCAGTAACCGCTCCGTATTTAATCAGCGTTCCAATCGACATATCAGTTTCCGTCTTCCGCAAGCCCGACAACCCGGTCAAACATCTCGTTCAGCCATCTGTCCTTATTCTCACGATACGTTTTATCAAGAGTTTCGGTTTTTTTTTCGAACCTTCCGTCAATATCGGCGGAAGCGTCCTTAAACGCTTTTTTTGTTACATCCGTCGAAGCAGATATCTCATCATACGCTTTCGCAAGTTCCGTTTTTCTCATTTCGCTTATCTTGCTTTGCATTTCGTCAAGGTCATGCTCCTGTTGTTGCTTGGCTGAAACAACAATCTCTTTCGCAAGATTTTCGCATTCTACTATTTTATTCAGAATATCAGGCATTTTTTATCCCCTCTAATCCGTATAATTCACAAGTATTTTCAAAGGTTATTTTTTCCGCCTCAGACTCGGATATGCCCTTGATTTCCGCAATCTTCTCAGCGACCTTAGCCACAAACCGAGGTTCGTTTCGTCTTCCTCGGAACGGCACGGGCGCAAGATACGGGCAATCGGTCTCAATCAAAATTCTGTCAAGCGGGACGACCTGCGCCGCTTCAACCGCTTTGCGCGCATTTTTGAAAGTCAACACGCCCGAAAACGAAACGTAAAAACCGAGTTTGACAACCTCTTTTGCCATTTCAGACGAACCGCTGAAACAATGAAAAACGCCTGTTACGCCGTATTTTTTAACAAGTTTTATGCAATCCTCATGTGCGTCGCGGTCATGAATAACTATTTTACTGTTCGTGTCTTTTGCAAGTTGCAGTTGTTTTTCAAAAAGAATCAACTGTTTTTCGCGGGACGGCGTTTCGTAATAATAATCCAGACCTATCTCCCCGAGCCCGACACATTTTTTGTCGTTCAACATCAAACGTATCTTGTCAATATCCGCCTCGCAAAAATCATCCGCAGCATCGGGATGAAGCCCGCAAACGGCATATACATTTTTGTTTTCGTTTGCGATTTTTAACGCAAACTCGGAACTTTCGATATCGTAACCCGCACAGATAACAGCACCGACGCCGTTTTTTTCAAGCGCATTCAGAACATATCTGCGGTCAATATTGAATCTTGCATCATTCAGATGTGCATGAGAATCAAAAAGCATTTTTAACCTCTTACGGCATTTCAGATTGCGGCAAACCGCAATCTGAAACAATTATTTTTACTCAACGGTCACAAAAATACCCTCGCCGCAATCAAGCGCCGTGAAGTATTTTCCGTCAACAGGCTTCAACTCAACGGGAAGTCCCTTGATATATGCGATAACCTTATTCGCCCCGTCAAGTTCAAACTCAACGTCTGCAATTTTGCCGTCGCCGAGTTCCGCCATATTGACAAGCGTGAATGCGTGACCTTCGCCCTCTTTCTTGTCAAAGCAACCGATAAGCACAGTCTGATTGGATTTTATGTCAACAATGGTAGAGAAATCTTCATACTCATTATCAAAATCCGCATAGTCGGGCGAACGGCGGGTCTTGTAGGTAAACGCGCCGATGTTTTTATACTGCATATAAACGTCCGAAACCGCCGCTATTTCCATATTTACGGTTCTGCCCGCAGACCAGTTCGGAAGTTTTTGTCTCTTCTTATCGGGTTCCTGCGTATATGCGCCGCCGGTTATGTCATAACAGAAATGCAGTATCGTATTGCATCCGAACGAAAGAGCGACCCAACTCTGGAAACGGAAATCAGCCGCGTCGGGGCATCTGTTCGGTCCGAATTCCATCGACTGAATGTAAATTCTGAAATCCTTGTTGTACTTGCGGCAAAGCTGCGCCTGAATGTCAAGGCTTCTCAAATATTCGTCGTATGTAAACTTCTTACCGTTATCCTGCAAAAGCGGATAAACGTCCGTGCAGATGTAATCGGCAGAGGTAACCGTCTTTGCAAAATCTTCGAGATATTTCTCAAAATCAAGTTCGCCGAAAACAAATGCCGCCGCATACATCGGAAGCAGGTTTACATAAGTATCTTTGCCCGGATAAACTTTCAAATACGTTTCAAGAACGTGTTGTATTCTCGGATAGTCATTCGGGGACGGCTCATCGTCAAACCCATTGCCTACCCACACGGGGCTGTCTTTATAATAAGAGGTGTATTTTTTCACGTCCTCTTCCGTCAGTTTTTCGCCCTTGTCATTCATCACATTGTCGTGAATAATAACTCTGATATTGTACTTTTCGCACATTGCCAATGCGTCTTTGAATATTTTTTCCCAAGTGGGATTGCCCCAAACAACGGTCAAAAACATCAAATTCTGTCCGTGAGCAATATAGTTTTTATAATCGACCTCGGGAATCTCGTTGATAAGTCCCTTTGCCAAATACTCCTCACGGATTCCGTACATCGAGCCGATATCTATCTGCTTTTTCATTTTTTCTTCCTCCTCGGAAAGCGTTTTGCGCGCTCTTCATTCGGAACTATCTCATTCCGCACGCTGTTTAGCATATTATATCAGAGAAATCGTAAAAAAACAAGTCTTTTGCCCAAAAATAACAGATTTATTTCAAATCTGACATCAGCCGATAAAACAGACCGTTAATACACAAATAATTACTGTTCGCAAATGCTTTAATTTGCTCTTTCCGTCTTTTCTTCCTTGACAAACATCATCAAAAAACTTATAAGAAGTAAAGCACAGCATATCCACACGGAACGTACGCCTATCTTTCTTGTCAAAAACGTTCCTATTCCTGCGCCCACGGCAAAAATCAGGATAACTCCGAAGTATGTGAACGCCTTTTCAAGAATTTTTTTGTCCTTTGAACGAAAATATGCACACAGCGCTTCCGTTCCGCTCCTCAGATTGCCTATGCACATAGTGCTTGCGTAAGCGTGTCCGCGCACCTTATGAAATGTCTGAACCTGCAACGCGCAGACAAACGAAACAAGAGCATTTGCAACCGCGTCAAGCCTGTGGTCGAGAAACCCAACTATGAAAAGCAAGATTATCTCGCAAAGCAGAATTATCTGCCGCCAATGAATTTTTTCGCAGTTTTTAAGCCGTCCGTGAATAAGCTCCGCAACCGCCGTTCCGATAAGGAAAGAAACAACGGGAACAAGGTATTTCCAAACCTCGCTCCACTCTCCGAGAAACAGCGACGAACTCAACAGCACCACATTGCCCGTCTGCGCGTTCGCAAAAACTTCATCTCGGCAACAGTATGTGTATGCGTCCTGAAAACCGCCGGAAAGAACTATAAAAACCGCCGCCCGAAACGAGTCGGACATCTGCCCTGTTACGGCTTTTAATCTCATGCGTTTCGCCTCGGAAAAGAAAATACAAACGCCGTATAGGAAAGCATAAAACCAAGAAATGACAAAATCAGCAGCGCAACATTTATTCCCGCCAAAAATTCGCCGACACAGGCGCAAACAAAACCGAGCGCCATGGTAGCGGATGCAAATCGCGTCCAACCGTTTCTTGCGATTGCGTCCGTTGCAAGTTTCAGAACAAGAACAGCCGTTGCAATGTCCACCATGACCGCCATTATAATATTGAATACCGTTGCCATTAAAAAGACCTTGCTTTCAAATATAAGTTTTCGAAAAAGTCGCTTGACTTTTTTCACCTGATATATTATAATACAAAAGTAGATATATGTAAAATCTTTAATTTGTATACCTGAAATTCATTTTTGATATATCCAAAAGAGGTATTTCGTATGTACATAAACTATGATTATTACCGCGTTTTTTACTTTGTTGCGAAGTACGGAAGCCTTTCGCAGGCTTCAAAACAGCTGATGAACAATCAGCCGAACCTGACGCGAACCATCAAAAACCTCGAAAGCGCACTCGGATGTCCCCTTTTCTCCCGCACAAACAGAGGTATGAAGTTGACGCCCGAGGGCGAAAAACTTTTTGAACATATACGAATAGCGTTTGACCACATCGAAGCGGGCGAAGCCGAAGTTACGGAAAGCAAAAACCTGCAAAACGGAACTGTATTTGTCGCAGCAAGCGAAGTGGCGCTCCGTTGTCTGCTGCTTCCTGTTCTTAAAAAGTTCCGTCTTAAATATCCAGGCGTCAGAATCCGTATCAGCAATCACTCAACGCCGCAGGCAATAACCGCGCTCAAAGACGGCATTGCGGACATCGCAGTTGTTACAACCCCGACAATCGAAGCGCCGTCCCTGACAGAAATAGGAGTTCGCACAATTCGCGAAGTCGCTATTTGTTCCCCGTACTTCAAATCACTTATAAACAAAAAAGTTTCGCTCTCTTCCCTGCCGAATTATCCTATAATCTCACTCGGAAAAGACACTAAATCATTTGAATTTTACTCCGAGTTTTTTGCCGACAACGGCGTTCCGTATCTGCCAGACATTGAAGCCTACACCGCAGACCAAATATTGCCCATGGTCGAAGCCGACCTCGGCATCGGCTTTGTTCCTGAAGAATTTATTCACCCTACGGACAACGTCTGCGTAATCGACCTGAAAGAACAAATTCCGACCCGCTCGATTTGCCTGATCCAGCGAAAAGAACAGCCCCTCAGCGTCGCCGCCAAGGAACTGAAAAAAATGATTTTGGAAAACATATAACGCGAAGTGCGCCCGAGTTACCTCGGGCGCGTATTTTACTTTTTAACTATAAAATCGTTAACTTTTTGCAATGCGGGCATACGACCGCGTGGGTCTCGCTTGTGATAGGAAGTTTAGTATCGCAATGTATGCAACGGATATAGTATTTTTCTTTTTCAAAATTTGAATAATCCTCTGCCAATAACATTTGTTTATTGTAGAATTCGAGATTTTTTGATGGTCTGAAATACTTTCCCGAATCACGACGTGCAGAGTAATTGGGGCGTTCCTCCATAGTCCTAACCATGTTACTATATTCTTTCAAAGCACCTCCATACGCCCAACCGATGCCCAAGATACCAAAAATCAAAAATAAAAAATGGAAGCCAAGCAACATAATCAGTACGACAATCAACCCGACAACGTACAAGGAGTTTACGACTGTTCCCATCAAAACAAAACGTTTTCTTCTGTTGCTTTCCAGAGCATTTTTCCGTTTTTCCAAATTGTTTATCATGATGCGCCGTTGTGTCTCTTTGTCAACCGGCGAATGATTGATAAATTCGTCTTTCGATGTTTCTTTGAGTTTCTTGTCAACTTCTTCGGCGCTGTAATCGCAGTTACACTTTTTGCAGAACACGGGTTTCCCCTGTCCCGCCGCAATTTCCGCTCCGCAAAAGTCGCATTTGAATTTTTTCATTTAATCCTCTGTTTCCAAAACATAAATACTATGTTATATGAGAATAATATAGCAAAAAATTCTGATTTTGTCAAGATATTCGATTATTCATTACAGAAACCACGGGCTGAAAATACAAAGGCTTCGCAAAATGCCCCGACAAAAGCAAAATGCTTCGTCGGGGCATTGTTTACTTGTAAAAATCCGTCAGCCTATGCGGCTTTTCGGATATTCAACTCTTTGTCCGAATCAGACACCGAGCTTGGCTCTTCTGAGCATCTCGTTATCCGTGAAGTTATGGGTCGCGGTATAGCCGGGAAGCGGAAGAATGCGCTCATGGATAGCGTCGATGATCCAATCAGCCTGCGGGAAGAAGTGCGTTTCAAGCTCGTGAGCGGGCGTGATCCAGTTTCTGGAGCCGACAACCGTAACGGGAGCGTCAAGGTAATCGAATGCAAGAGACTGAATGTTGCAAGCCATATCTTTGAGAACGGAGTTTCTTTCAACAGCGTCGGAAGCAAGCAGGATTCTGCCGGTCTTCTTAACGGACTCGATAACGAGGTCATAGTTGAACGGAACGATGGAACGTGCGTCGATAACTTCCGCGGAAACATTGTACTTTTCCTGAAGAATATCAGCCGCTTCAAGCGCTTTGTAGAGCGTTGCGCCGACGGTAAGGATGGTGATATCCGTACCCTTTCTCTTGATATCGGGCTCGCCGAGAGGAATTTCGTAGTATTCGGTCGGAACTCCGCCTTCGTGGAATCTTTCGCCGAAGTCGTAAACTCTCTGGCTCTCGAAGAATACAACGGGGTCGGTTCCCGCAAGAGCGGAAGCCATAAGACCTCTTGCATCGTAAGGAGTTACGGGGAATACAGCCTTCAAGCCGGGAATATGCGCGATAAGCGCCGTCCAGTCCTGAGAGTGCTGTGCGCCGTACTTGGAGCCGACGGAAACACGGAGAACGACAGGCATTCTGAGAAGGCCTGCGGACATGGACTGCCATTTAGCCAACTGGTTGAAGATTTCGTCGCCTGCGCAGCCTACGAAGTCGCAGTACATAAGTTCGATAACCGCACGGCCGCCTGCCATTGCATAACCAACGGCGGTACCGACGATAGCGGACTCGGAAATCGGGGAGTTGAACAGTCTGTTATACGGAAGAGCCTCGGTAAGACCTCTGTATACGGCGTAAGCGCCGCCCCAGTCACGAACGTCTTCACCGTAAGTGATGAGCGTCGGGTCTTTGTAGAATCTGTCTATGATTGCTTCAAACAGAGCGTCACGAACCTGGAATACCTTGTTCTTGGAAACGGGTTTGCCGTCTTTGTCAAATGCAAAACGCTCTTTTCTTGCGATAGCCTGAACACGCGGGTTATCGGCAAGAGCCATACGAACTTCGGGTTCTCTGTCATCGAACTTTTCAACGTGCTCGTTGGAAAGCATGATCTTTTCGATTTCGTCGGGAACCGTGAAGAGATCCATTCTCGGAGAGATCTTTTCATCAACCGCCATCTTTGTGATCTTGGTGATAAGGTCTTTAACTTCGCCGTCGATAGCGGAGAACGCGTCTTTCTTTGCGACTTTCGCTTTAACGAGTTTGTCGCTGTAGCATTTAAGAACATCCTGCTCTTCCCAAGCCTTGACTTCTTCCGGAGTTCTGTAAGAACCGGAGTCGGAGGGAGAGTGACCGGTGTATCTGTAAGTAACGGTGTCGAGAAGTACGGGACCCTTGTTCTCTTTGATAAGAGCGATCTTTCTTCTCATTGCGTCGATAACGGCAAGAGGATTGTAACCGTCGATACGCTCTGCGTGCATCTGGTCGGGGTTGATACCCGCGCCGGCTCTTACGAGCAGACCGCCCCAAGGCATCGTTTCGCCGCTGGTCTGACCGCCCATGCCGTAGAAGTTGTTGAAGAAGTTGAAGATAACGGGAAGTCCTCCCTGATATGCTTCGTCCCAAAGTTTGGTGAACTGGTCCATGGAGGAGAACATCATTGCTTCCCAAACAGGACCGCGTCCCATGGAGCCGTCGCCGATGTTGGAGATGCAGATACCGTTCTTCTTATTGACTTTCTTGAAGAGCGCCGCGCCTGCCGCGATGGTTGCGGAGCCGCCTACGATGGCGTTGTTCGGGTAAATGCCGAACGGGAGGAAGAAAGTGTGCATCGAACCGCCGAGACCCTTGTGGAAGCCGGTCTCTCTTGCAAAGATTTCCGCAAGAGCGCCGTAAACGAGGAAGTCGATGGCAAGTTCTTTTGTGGATTTCTGATCTTTTTCAACGATCTTCAAAATTCTGCCGCCCATGAAGTTCTTCATGTAGTCGTAAAGATCACTGTCGGAAAGTTTGTTGATGGCGGACATACCTTTTGCAAGGATCTCGCCGTGGCTTCTGTGAGAACCGAAGATGTAGTCGTCAACGCCGAGCAGGTAAGCCTGACCTACCGCAGACGCTTCCTGCCCCATGGAAAGGTGTGCCGGGCCGGGGTTGGAATACTCGATACCGTTGTATTCGGACTTTGTCTTTATCGAGTAAAGCATGGTCTCGAACTCGCGGATAACCGCCATATCGTGATAGATACGCATGAAATCTTCGGTCGAGAAATTCTTCTTTTCTTCGGCTATCGTTTTGTTGTACTGGTTAAGGTCGATGTCCTTAAAAGAGAGTTTGCCGGGTTTTCTCGCTTCGTTGGGATCGACGAATTGACACTTAGGCATAATTTATAGTCCCCTTTCTTACATTACACTTTGAATTGGAAAAGACCTTCGCGAAGTATCTCGCAAACGGTGGGATGCGGGAATATCATCTGACGGAGTTCTTCAACTCTCATCTCGCTCTCAATCATAAACACCGCGCCGAAAATAATCTCGGACGCATAGTTGCCTATCATGTGAACGCCGATGATATTGTGATACTTCTTGTCCATGATCATCTTGCAGATGCCGTCGTTGATACCGCCTTCGGTCTCGGCAACATATCTGCCCGAATATTTCATCGTTAGGTTAACGACTTCATAGTCGATACCCTTCTGCTTGCAGCTGTCTTCAGTCTCGCCCACACAGCCGACTTCGGGAGTTGTGTAGATGACGGACGGAACAGCCTCGTATCTCATAACGTCCTTTTTGCCGAGCATGTTGTTTATCGCAACTTCGGACTCTCTGTAAGCAACGTGAGCAAGCATCATTTTACCGTTTACGTCGCCTGCGGCGTATACGTTCGGAACGTTGGTTCTGCAATATCTGTCAACCTTTATCGCGCCTCTTTCAACTTCGACGCCGATGGATTCAAGTCCGATGTCCGCGCTGACCGCTCTTCTGCCGATGGAAAGAAGAACTTTGTCTGCGGGAACGGATTCGGTCTTGCCGTCTTTTTCATATTTAACGGCATCTGCTGTTACTTCCGTAACTCTGCAGCCGAGGCAGAACTCAATGCCTTTCTTCTTATAGTTTTTAAGAAGAACATTGGAAATATCTTTGTCGGTCGGTCCCGCTATCTTGTCAAGCATTTCAACAACGGTAACTTTGCTTCCCACACTGTTATAATAAGAAGCCATTTCAAGACCGATTACACCGCCGCCGATGATAACGAGTTTTTCGGGAACGGCGTCAAGGCTGAGGATCTCTCTGTTCGTCAGAACAAATCCGCTTGCAACACCCTCTTTGACACCCGGAATCGGGGGAACGACGGGTGCGGAACCTGTCGCGATAAGAAGTCTTTTCGTCGTCAGTTTTTCGCCGTTTACTTCAACCGCATATCCCTCGGGAGTTCTTCCCGCGATTTTGCCGACGCCTTCGATAACGGTGACTTTGTTGGCTTTCATAGCCGCACCGATACCCGCAACAAGCTGTTTGACCACCTTGTCTTTTCTTTCGACAACGAACTTATGGTCGTAGGAAACGTCGGCAGCTTTTACGCCGTACGCTTCGCCGTGTTTTGCATATTCAAGAGCCTTTGCGCAGTAAAGCAGAGATTTGGACGGAATGCAGCCTTCGTTAAGGCAAACACCGCCGAGCGCTCTTTTTTCGATAACGGCGGCAACAAGTCCTGCATGACCTGCGCGTTCCGCCGCAAGATAACCTGCGGGGCCGCCGCCGAGTACGATAAGATCATAAACCATTTGTCAATCCTCCTATTTCGCAAGAAGAAGAGAGAAGTTCTCAAGGTTCTTGCAAAGCGCTTGCAGGAATTTCGCGGCGGGCGCGCCGTCAAGTGCTCTGTGGTCGAACGTAAGAGAAAGTCCCATCGCCTTGTAAGGAACGAGTTGACCGTTTACGACTTTGACTTTTGTCGTGATGGTGTCAACACCGAGAATACCGGTCTGCGGCGGGTTGATAACGGGAGTGAAAGATTCGATTCCCATTGCGCCGAGATTGGTAACGGTGAACGAACCGCCGGTCAAAAGATCGGGGTTGATAGAACCGTTCTGTGCGTCGGTGATAACCGCTTTTGCCGCCTTGGAGAGGTCGTTCAGAGACAGAGTTTCCGCCTTGAATACGGTCGGAACCATAAGTCCTCTCGGAGTGTCAACGGCAATACCGAGGTTGACATGATTGAAGAATACCATTTTGTCGTCGTAGAAGTGCGCATTCAGTTCGCGGAAAGCGGGAAGCGTCTTTGCAACGGCAAAGAGGATAATATCGTTAAGCGTAATGTTCGCAAAGCCGAGCGCGTCTTTGTTTTCCTTGACTTTGGCTCTGAATGCGGAAATCTCGGTTGCGTCGAACGACGTGTTGAGAGTAAGCTGAGCCATCTCGGAAAGAGACTTGTGCATAGATTTTGCGATAACTTTTCTGATGTTCGGGAGTTTTTCTTCAACAAACTCGGGAACATCGGATGCCGCGGTCTGTGCAGCCTGTGCGGGAGCAACGGGAGCGGTGAGATCGGAAACGCGAACTCTGCCGCCGATTCCTGTTCCGTCAACTTTTGCGTCAAGACCGAGATAACCGTTCATCGCGGCGGGCGTTGCGCCTATACCGCTTTCGGCAAGCGCTCTGACGTCTCTTTCGATAATTCTTCCGTCCGGACCTGTCGGAACGGCATATCTGTAATCGAGAGACTGTTTCTGTGCAAGAGCCTTTGCTCTCGGAGAAATCTTTACGAAGCCTTCGGCAGCCGTGTCTTTTGCAGCGGGTTCGGCAGCAGCAACGGGAGCAGACTCTTCTTTTTTCTCTTCCGCAGCGGGTGCGGCGGCTTCTTCCGTTGCAGCGCCCTGGGGTCTGAACTGAGAAACATCTTCGCCCTCGTTACCGATAACGCAGACATTCAGAAGGCACTCAACATCGTCTCCCTCTTCGAAGAACGTTTCAAGCAGCGTGCCGGCGACCGTAGCCTCCTCGTCGAAAGCGGCTTTATCCGTCTCATAAGAGAAAAGGATATCTCCGACCGCTACGGCATCGCCCTTATGTTTATGCCATTTCGTAATGATACAGCTTTCAACAGACTGTCCCTGTCTCGGCATAATTACAGGTGTTGCCATAAAATCACTTCCTTAATGAATTATTTTTTATGAAACAGGTACAGAGGACCGTTTCCGCTCCCCTGTACCGTTAAAGTCATATTTCTTTTGCGTTCGCAAGCAGATACTTTTCAGCCTCTGCGCACCACAGACCGTTGTGAGCCTTGGTTATCTTTGCAAGTTCGGCAAAGAACGGGTCGTTCTTGCCTACCTCCTCAAAGTCTGCGATTGCGGTAAGAGGAATATCCTTATGCGTGTAAATAAGTTTCTTGCCGCCCGGGATCTTGTCGAGGTTGATCGTGGTATCAACAACAGCGTTAAGACCGCCGACGTGGGTTATCATAGCCGCGGGGTTGATGGTTCCGGTCTCCATAAGTTTAAGAGACTCTTTCATATCGTCCGTGTTGCCGCCGCTGGTGCCGACAACGTGTGTGGAACTGTAATGCACATTGTAGAAGTTGAACATTGCAGAGAAGTCCGTTTTGGTCGGACCGGCAAAGAAGTTCAGACATCCGTCTTTTGCAAGAATAGCGTCAGCCTGTTCAACAACAGCCTTAACGGGAGCGAAAGCAAATACATCATTGAAGCCTTTTCCGTCGGGAGTAAGGCTCTTCAAGTATGCAACGGGGTCAGCCTGTTCTGCGGTATTGACATACATAAGTTTTACGCCGTGCGCGGCAGCATCTTCAACGGTGAAGATTGAAGCGGCTCTTTCAAGTCTTGCGGTATCAATATCCGTAACAACAAGAAGAGACGGTCTTCTGTCGCTGTGCATAGCATAGTCGATCGCGCCCATACCCATGGGACCAGCACTTGCAAGGAGAGCAAGAGAACCGCCCTCAACGATACCCATGGAGTGAACGTAAGAGCCCTGCGTTGTGTGGTAGTTTGCGTGATAACCGCCGACGATGCAACTCATCGGCTCGGCAAGAGAACCGTAGAAGAATGCTTCACCCGCATAATCAAGCAGGCAGTTGCTTTCCATAACGCAAGCGGGAATTACGATATACTGGGAATCGCCGCCGATATATCTGAAAGAATAACCGGGAGCGGCATAGGGGTCACTCGGAAGGTTCATAGCCGGCTGAATGGAGAATTTCTCGCCCGCCTTGAACTTGTCCTGCCATTTTGCGCCGACTTTCATTATTTCGCCGCAGAATTCGTGACCGATAATAATAGGTTCCTCGGCAATATTGTTGGGAACACGTTTGTGATCCGCGCCCTGCATTGCCGCTTTATGAGAAGACATACAAATACTGTCGGATACGACTTTTGCAAGAATTTCGTCGTCTTTGATCTCGGGAAGTTCGAATTCATCGAGTCTGAGGTCGTTCTTGCCGTAAAGTCTTACAGCTTTGTTCAACATTGGAAAATTACCTCCGATATATTATATATAAATTATACCAAATCAACAATAAAAAGTCAATGGTAAATTAACAAAAAAGTGCTTTTTACAGCGGACTTTTCGCAATTTCTTTCTTTTTCTTCCGAAGTTCGCGAAGTTTCAGAAAATATTCATGAAGCAGTTCGTAACACTTCTCCTCTTCATAGCCGAATTCGACGTTTACCTTATGGTTCAGCCCCATTTTGGACAGGTCGCAAACGCTTCCGAACGCGCCCGACTTTTGGTCGTGCAATCCGACGTAAACGTTTTTTATTCTCGAATTCATAATCGCGCCGCCGCACATGGTGCAAGGTTCGAGCGTAACATACATATCGCAGTCGATAAGACGCCACCCGCCGAGTTTTTTGCAAGCACGGTTTATTGCCGTAATTTCAGCGTGTTTCAGGGCATTTTTGTCGTTTTCGCGCCTATTGTAGCCCGAAGCGATAACTTTACCGTCATGAACAATGACGCACCCTACGGGAACATCGTCTATCGCACACGCCTTTTCGGCGCATTTGAGCGCACGGAGCATAAATTTGCGTTCGTACATCACATATGCTCCGGTGCGGTGACTTTGATTATTCCGAGAACATTTTCAAGCGTCTGCTTTACAGCCTTTATAAGCGCGATTCTCGCGTACATCTTGTCGGGATCGTCGCACTTTACGCGGCAACCGTTATAGAAACTGTGGAAAGAAGATGAAAGGTCAACGGCATATTTCGTCATGAGCGATATATCGTAACTCTGCGCCGCTCTGACAACCTCGCCCGTGAAAAGCGCAAGTTGCTTAATAAGAGCTTTTTCCTGCGGTTCGCCGAGCGCCGCCGTACATTCGCGGTCACACGGAACATTCTCTTCTTTTAAGCCCGCCAAAATGCTGCAAATACGCGCGTGCGCATACTGAACATAGTAAACGGGATTCTGATTTGTCTGCGAAACGGCAAGGTCAAGGTCAAAGTCAAAGTGAGAGTTCGGCTCACGCATATTGAAAAAGAAGCGTGCCGCATCTATGGGAACTTCTTCAAGCAAAGTCACAAGCGTTATCGCCTTGCCCGAACGCTTGCTCTGCTTTGTGACCTCTCCGTCCTTGATAAGGCGCACCATCTGAATAATAACAGCATCGAGTTTTGAGGCGTCAACACCGAGCGCGGTAAGCGCGCCTTTAAGTCTCGGAACATAACCGTGGTGGTCTGCACCGAGAACGTCTATTGCCTTGTCATATCCGCGTGTAACGAGTTTGTTGTAATGGTATGCAATGTCGGGAACAACGTAAGTGTAAAGTCCGTTTGAACGAACGAGAACGAAGTCTTTTTCACAACCGAATTCGGTCGCCTTGAACCAAACCGCTCCCTCTTGTTCATAGGTATAGCCCGATTCAGTGAGCATTTCAACTACTTTTTGAGCCTGTCCGTCTTTGTAAAGTTCGCTTTCTCTGAACCAACGGTCGTATACGATACGGTATTTTTTCAGATCGCGTTCAAGTGCTTCCACGTTTTTCGGAAGCGCAAATGCAACAAGTGCCTTTTTACGTTCGGAATCTTCCGCCTCGACATATTTATCGCCGTAAATTTCAGCAAATGCCTTTGCGTGTTCAACGATATCTTCGCCGTGATAAGAATCCTCGGGCATTTCGATGCCGTCTTTGAAAAGTTGCAGATAGCGGAGCGAAAGGCTCAAACCGAATTTTTCAATCTGATTACCCGCATCGTTGACATAAAACTCTCTGTCCGCTTTATATCCCGCAAAGTTAAGGATGGAAGCAAGGCAGTCGCCGTTTGCGCCGCCGCGCGCATTTCCTATGTGCATGGGACCCGTCGGATTTGCGGAAACGAACTCAACAAGTACGCGCTTGCCCTCTCCGAAATCGCTCTTTCCGTAATTCTCACCCTCGGAAAGAATGCCGTCAACAACCGACTTCGAAAATTCGGGACTGAGTTTGAAGTTTATGAAAGCACCCGCAACGGAGACTTCGGAAAACCATGAATCGGTCGGAAGCCTGTCCACGATTTCTTTTGCTATCTGCTGCGGTGCTTTTCTGAAAACTCTCGCGCCGAGCATAGCGGCATTGGTCGCAAAATCGCCGAAAGACGCATCTTTCGGAATCTCAACGGTAAATTCATATTTTTCAGCCTGCGGCAAAGCGCCGTCAGACTGTGCTTTTTCAATCGAGGCATTTACATTTGCCGTTATTTTTTCTTTTACCTGCTTAAAAAAATCCATTTCCAACCTCTCACACGTTCGGTTTTACGTTTATTTGCATGATATTTTTACTCGCGGACGAGCAGTTACGATCCATATAATATGAAACTTCGACGCTTCCCCCGTCGTCGGTCAGTGTTGACTGTACGCTGTATGTGTCAATACCTATCTCAAAATTTTCAAACGCCGCTTTTCCCGGGAAATAACAATAGTGTTTCTTTCCCTTTTCAAGAACGAAATCAGCAAGTTTTGACGTTCCGTCGGCACAAATACTCAAACCTAAATCACTCACGGACAAGCGCAGTCGCTTTGCCGAAAAAGTTTTCTCGTCGGGGCTGTCGAAAACAAAATCATAGCCGCCGTTACGTTTGCGCATGGAAGCAACCGTATAAAGATTTGAAGTTTCTATTCCGTCTTTCAACGAACGGATATTAAGTTTTACTTTTTTCATTTCTTTGCGGAAAACTCAACCGCAAGGTCGAGCAATTTGTTTATCAAATCGGAATACGCGATGCCGCTTGCGTCAAAGAGTTTGGGATACATGCTTATCGACGTAAATCCGGGGATCGTATTTATTTCGTTCAAATATATATCGCCGCGTTCGGAAACAAGGAAATCGACTCTTGAAAGCCCCTTGCAGTCGCAAGCTTTATACGCCTTTACGGCTTCGCTTCTGATAAAATCTTCATTTTCCGTTCCCGACGGAATCAACAGTTTCGATTCGCTGTTGGAATATTTTGCTTCGTAGTCGTAAAACTCGTTTGCGGGAATTATAAGACCTGAACAAGACGCAACGGGGAAGTCGTTCCCGAGAACCGCGACCTCAATTTCTTTCGGATTTTCCACGCCCTGTTCGACAACAACTCTGCGGTCAACCGCAAAAGCATCGTCAAACGCTTTTGAAAGAGTTTCTCTCGATTTACATTTTGTTATACCGACGGACGAACCTGCATTGGACGGTTTTACGAATACGGGATATTTAAGTTTTTCCTCAACCGTATTCTTTATCTTTTCGGGACCTTCGGCATACTCAAACGCTTCAACAGTGACCCAAGGTACCTGCTTTATTCCGGCGTGTTCAAAAACGATTTTAGTATATGCCTTATCCATACATACAGACGAGCCGAGAACGCGACATCCCACATACGGTATATCCATCAGTTCAAAAAGCCCCTGCATTGTTCCGTCCTCACCGTTTTTGCCGTGAAGAACAGGAAAAATAACATCAGGGGTTATGCTGCCGCCATCCCAGACAAAAGAGCGGGAATTGAAATCGGCGAACACTTCCCTGTTGGATTTGTCGTTTTTCCAACTGCCGTTAGAAACAGCCGCATTGTCAGCCTCGGTATGATACCACTTACCGTCTTTTGTTATACCGAATTTTGTCACATCGTGACCTTTTATATTATTAAGCACAGATGCAGCCGAGACACACGAAACTTCGTGCTCGGTCGATCTTCCGCCGAAAATAATCAATACTTTCATAAATCAATCTCCAAGAGGTTTTTGAGCGCTGACGACACGCTCGATATTATTCAAATCATTAAAAATTTTAACATTTTCAAACCCTGCGGAATCACATATTTCCGCCACGGTCTGCGCCTGCCCTTTTCCGACCTCAAAAATCAGTCTGCCGCCGCTTTTCAGATTGTCAAAATACTTTTTCGGAACAACTCTGTAAAACGGATAACCGTCGCCCGCTTCAAGTGCAAGTTTCGGTTCATGCAAAACTTCCCTGTCAAGCGTTTTCATTTCGTTCTCCGATATATACGGAGGATTGCAGGTTATAACATCAAATACACCTGAAAGAGTATAGGAAAGCGCATTGTGATGAATGAACTTTACGTTTTTAACGCCCAATATTTCGGCATTTTTTCTTGCCACATCAAGTGCGTCGTCCGAAATATCCGCAAATGTTGCGGAACAATCTTTTTCCATGCAGAGAGTCAGCCCTATACAGCCGCTCCCGCTGCACAAATCAAGAATTTCGGATTTTTTGTCAATATAAGGCAAAGCCGCTTCAATAAGAGTTTCTGTATCAAAACGAGGTATCAGAACACGTTCGTCAACATAAAACTCCCGTCCGAAAAAAAACGCGCGGTTTGTCAGGTACTGCACAGGCACGCCCGAGCAACGCAATTCGACTGCTTGCGCGATTTTATCACAGACATCGGATGTCAAAACGTTGTTCCAAACATCGGGTGTAAGTTTTGATTCCAATTTCAGTTTTCGAATTTCTTCGAAAGGCTTTTGTGCAAAAAATGATATGAGTTCAAGCAGTTCCCCCTCCGCATTTTCGGAAACGGAACGCTTCATTTTTGAAAGAAGTTCGGAATACATCTCCGTTATGAAACCCTATAAGCGGCAGATGCGTCAAAATTGCCGTCATCATCCGTCAAAGACGCTTTCAGGGCTGCTATTGCGACTTCTATCTGATCGTCATCGGGTTCTTTTGTCGTTATTTTCTGGAATGCAAGCCCCGGAGCGCTGACAATTTTCGTAAAGAGATTGTCATGTCTGCCCGTATACTGCTGCAACTCATAACTGAACCCCGCAATAATCGGGATAAACAGAATGCTGATAGCGGTATAAAGCATACGGCTTGCGATATTGCCCGTTATCATGTTAGAAAAAACGGGAATAAGCGAAATCAGAATAGAAAAAATCATACTTGTAAAGAAAACTATCAGCAGAAAACTTGTTCCGCAGCGCGGATGAAGTCTTCCGAATCCTCTGACGTTTTCAACCGTGAGTTCTTTTCTGTTTTCAAGACAGAAAATCGTTTTATGCTCCGCACCGTGATACTGAAAAAGACGGCGAATGTCTTTCATCAGCGACACAAGCAATATGTAAACAAGCATGATGATTATACGCAAAACGCCCTTGAAAACGGAGTAAAGCCAAATCGGATAGACCCATTCGGCGTTGCCGCTCAAAGAGCGAACTATCCATTGAACGCCCTCGGCTATCCAAGCGGGCAGAAATATGAAAATAGCAACGGCAAGCGCAACCCCGATAAGTGCGGAAAAGAAGAGCATTGCGGTCGTTCCCGCACTTTTCTCCTGCTCTTTTTTATCCGTTCCTGTATTTGCATCAACATCGCTTTCAACTTCCGAAGCAGCGGCTGTTTCCATTTTCTTTTCATCCTCTTCGGACGCAAAGAACTCTGCGGAACGCATCAAAGATTTATAACCGACGATAAGGCTGTCAACAAAGCCGATAATACCTCTGATAACGGGAAGTTTGAAAAACTTACACTTCCCTTTTATCGTCTTGTATACCATCGGTTCCACAACGATGTTTCCGTTTTGGTCGCGAACGGCAAGCACGTCTTTTTTCGGAGAGCGCATCATAATGCCCTCTATAACTGCCTGACCGCCGACCTTTGCATACAGTTTTTTAGACATTTTTCTCCTTTATTCGGCAGAGATAATATAATAGTAGACCGGCTGTCCGCCGTTGATAACAACGACTTCCGCATCGGCGGAAAGTTTGCCGCGAATAATATCTGCGGTATTGTTTGCCTGTTCTTCGGTTATGCCGTCGCCGTAGAATATCGTGACATAATCCGAGTTTTTGATATCTTCGCTGAGCATTTCTATGCACTTTTCGTCGGAATCTTCGATATAGGTTACTTTGCCGTTGACAAGACCGAGTTTTTGTCCTTCTTTTATCTCATGACCGTCAAATACGGAATCACGAGCCGCAAAGGTAACGCTTTCCGAAATAACGTTTCTCTTTGCGTCTACCATCGCCGCTTCGTTTTCTTCAACATCAAGGTCGGGGTCGAAAGCAAGCATTGCGCTGATACCCTGCGGAATTGAAACGGTATGAAGAACGACAACCTTTTTATCGGTAACTATCTCTTCCGCCTGTTTTGCGGACATATAAATGTTTTTGTTGTTGGGAAGAACGAACACAACTTCGCTCGGAGTTGCACAAACGGCTTCAACAATATCTTCCGTGCTCGGGTTCATCGTCTGCCCGCCGCTTACGATAACATCCGTTCCGAGGTCTTCAAAAACGGCTCTGATACCGTCGCCCGCGGCAACGCTGACAAACCCGTATTTTTTTTCGGGTGCGGCGGAAACAGCCTCTTTCTTTTCGTCTTTCTGCTCGGGTTCGCCCGTCGAAAGTTGCGTATGCTGTTCTTTCATATTTTCAACTTTGACCTTTGCAAGAACACCGTATTTAAGGCATTCGGAAAGGACTTTGCCCGGGTCGTTGGTATGAATATGGAATTTGATGAAATCGTCATCGTCAATGAAAACGCCGCTGTCGCCGCAATTCATAATAAATTCGCGGAATGCGTCTATCTCTTTTTCTGTTTTATGAATGCCGGGAACTTTATTGACGATACACTCGGTGCAATATGCAAACTTGATGTCCTCTGTATTAAAGGACGCAAAGTCCGCCTGTCCCGCTTCGGAAGAAGAACCCGCATGTGCGGCAATCTCGCCTTTTCCGTCAAGAACGGAAAGCATACCTTCAAGCAGAACACAGAAGCCCATACCGCCCGCGTCAACAACTTTTGCCTGTTTCAGCGTGGGAAGCATATCGGGAGTCTTTGCCAATGTGTCTTTTGCGTTTGCAAGCAACTCGGCAAAGAACTCGGCATCTGTAATACCCGAATCGGCGATTTCCGCCGCTCTGTCGGCACAAAGGCGCATAACGGTAAGAACCGTGCCCTCTGTCGGTTTGCGGACTGCCTTATACGCAGACTCAACACCGCCCTTGAAAGCTCTTGCAAAATCTGCGGGAGACGCTTCGGAAAGTCCTTTCAGTTCTTTTGTAACCCCTCTGAAAAACAGAGAAAGGATAACGCCGGAGTTACCTCTGCTGCCGCGAAGAAGTGCGGAAGCGACCTTATCCGCACATTCGGTCAAACCGCCGTTGAAATTATCAACGGCATTCTTGCCCGCCTGCATGGTAAGGCTCATGTTCGTGCCTGTATCTCCGTCGGGAACGGGAAATACATTGAGTTTATTTATTTCATCCTGAAGATTTGCGATGTTATTTGCCGCAGAAACTATCATACTGCGGTAAACGTTTCCGTTTATCATATCTCTTACCTCAAATGATTATTTGTTAATGACGGCGTCAACAAAGACTTTAATGTCGCCGACGGAAACGTCAAGCGCCTGCTCGACGGTGTAAACGACCTTGTGAATAATACTCTCGCTGATAGCGGGGATATTTATGCCGTAAGTCACAACAATGTGCATTTCAATGTTTACCTTGTTGTCGGGGCATGTGATTTTTACTCCGCGATCCTTGTTGTCACGCTTAAAGAAACCGAGAAATTCTTCACCGATATTCTTCGCCGCCATACCCGCAACACCGAAACATTCGTTTGCGGCATTCGCAACGATTTGAGCGATAACGGAATCGTCAACAACGATCTTGCCTCTTTCGTTTTCAAACAAAAGCATACGTTCTACCTCCGTAACACTTTAATATAGCAATATTTGTATACATAAATTATCATTTTACATTCTACACCATTTTTGTAAAATATGCAAGACTTTTACTGTATTTTTTATATTTATATTACATTTAAAACTCAAATATACGGGCTTAATAATAATCTTTTACTTATCGGACAGAAAAAAAGTCCGCAAAATTTGCGGACTTTTAAGTCGAATATACACAATTCCAAATCAATTAAACAGCAATGCGGCAAGAATTATCAGCATTATGTAGTTGTCTTCCCCGCCCTCGTTCAGCAGTAAAATCATCAAGCCGAGAATCAACAAGTCGTCGCCTTGAAGATTTTGAAAAAGAGAAGAAATTCCTTTCTTTTCGGGAACTTCGCATTTCGGTAGCGGAGAAGAAAAAGCGTTGCCGCCGTATTTTTTCGGTATTTCGGGACCGCGAACAGAATAAACGCGAGGTCTCATGCTCTCCATAAACAGTCACCTCCGCAGATCACTTCAAGGATGAAATCATGCCTATGACCCGTATCGCTTTGATGGCGGATTCTATCTTTGCGGCACGCTCAACGCGCATATACGGAGCCAAAGCGTTCAACAATGCAACATTTTTATCCTGCGGACCGCCGCCGCGGGGCATCAGAGCATTGACAGGATTAAAAGAATTATCGGGAGAAGTATTCCGAGCGGGCTGTTCCGAAAGGTCGGCGAACAAGGGCGACGGTTGAGCGACCGGCTTCGGAGCGGTCGTTCCCGCAGAAGATGCGATTTGTTTTATTGCGTCCAACGCTCCCGGATTGGAAAGCAGCGATGTGACGGTTGACATAAAATCATTATTCACTGAATTTTCCCCTCCGCAAGTTTTTTCAAAAACTCCGCCGCTTGCGGTGAAGAGACAAGCGCCTGCAAAGCGTCGGGATTTTGAAGCACATATTCAAGCATACTCTTTTGTTTTTGATTCATTCTTGACGTCACTTGCTCCAAACTTTTTTCATCCGCAAGAAAGCCTTTCAGTTTTTCCGTATTTTCGGCACCGATAGACTGTCGCAGTTTTTGTTCGACCTGTCCGAATGCGTTATCGTATTTATTCATAAAACCTCCGAAAAAATTATTCTATTACAGAATATGCGAAGAGGCGAAAAACTTGACAATAAAGAAAAGTTGATGTATAATTACAACCTGAAAATCATGTCGAAAGAAGAGAATGCCCTTTGAAATACCTTATTTTTTCCGATTCGCACCGCAACACCGCGCCTATGGACGAAGTTATACAAAAAGAAGAATGCGACGCCGTTCTGCATCTCGGAGACGTTGCGGACGATGTTGAACATTTAAGACGAAAATTCTTTTATAAAACAATATGCGCCGTCAGCGGAAACAACGACGGTTTTTTCAGAGAAGACCCGACCGAAGTCTTTCTTGAAGACTGCGGTCACAGAATAATGCTTTGCCACGGGCACCGTCAGTCGGTCAAAACGGGAACGGACAGGCTCGCACATTCCGCAAAAGCGAACGGCTGCGACATTGCACTTTTCGGGCACACACATTCAACCTGCAACAAAACGGTTGACGGCGTACTGCTCGTCAATCCCGGTTCAATCGGGAGAAACGGAACATACGCCGTCTTGAAAATATCAGAAAAAGATGTTTCGGTTGAAATAAAAACAGTAGGCTGAATGCTCAAAGCCACAGCAATTCAACCAAAAATCGACTTAAAAACATCCACTATCCAAAAACCGAATCTGAAAGAGCCGCTTGACGGCTCTTTTGCTGTTTTAAGCCTGTCGGGAACATTTTCGAGGTTGGTTTTCACTCCGTCAGTAGAACCGCTCAGACAAACACAGGGATAAAGCACGCACCACCAATTGTGTCCCTGTCCCGAACCGAGTTCAACTATCAAAGAGTTGTATTCACCGGCAGGCAAAAAAAATCCGTCGTATTCCCTGCGCTCAAAATATTCTCTTCTCACACTTGCACGAACACCGTACCCATACCCCTCCGCAAGAATTCTCTTTTTTGCTATCTGTTCGATTTTTTCGGTGTTTGCGGATACAAGGCGCATCGCTTCCGTTTTATCGGAGCACGATGACAGCAAATTCGTCGTATATTCAAGTATGTCGTCTCTGACTTTCAGTTTCAGTGCCTGATCCTCTTCGCTGTCCGAATTTGCCCTGATATGCAATCTGAAAAAGTTATGAGAGAGTTCTTCAATTTCTCTTGCCGAAACGGTTTCCGAATATACGGCAAACGGAATAAACGATAACGAGATTATAAGTAAAAATACAAATATGCGCTTAAAGACTTTCATCAAATCACCTCACGGCGATTATTGACACATCTAACCCGTAATATACAAAAAAACAGGCTGTTTTCACAGCCCGTTTCTTAAATTTTTCCGTCAAGTTTTTTCAATATGTATTTTTTACACTTCAACCACGGAGCATAGAGTTTCTTTGCTCCGTGAATATCGCTTCCTATGCGAACAGCACAGCCGTTATCTATCCATTCAAGGCTTTTTGCTCTCTTTCGGAACGAAAGGAATGAATCGACATTCAGTTGAAGAGGAATGCCTGCACGGATAAATTCTCTGACATCATTCACGGGATAACGGTCCGCATGAGCCATTACAAGGCGGATATCGCGTCTTGTATTAAGTTCAAGCACCGTATTTCGCAATGACGAAGACCAACGGTACATCGGCATTTCAAACAAAAGTTCATTAGTTCCCGAAAGACAAAGTTTTTCGATATTTTCAAAGTGTTCAAAGCCCTCACATAAAAGAACTTCCGCGCCGAGACGAATCTCGGGAAAGTTCCCGCGAACGGCTTTCAACTTTTCAAAGCATTCTGTCCTGCGAGCCAAAAACCTATCAAGATTTTCTTTGTCGGGATAGAAATGCGACGTAGCGCAAACAGTCTCGATACCTGCCGCCTTTGCCGCTTCGAGTTGTCGTTTCGACGTCTCTGTCCCGTCGCTCCCGTGATCGCACCCGGGAAGAATATGAGCGTGATAATCAACGAGAAAGAGTCCGTCAAGTCTTGACTGAGACATCTTATCACTCACTGTCTTTATTTACTGTTTTTTCCGTATGAATACTTGTAACTGTATTTGTATCCGTATTTCGAATACTTGTAACGGTAAGAAGATTTAAGCGATTTCAGGTTGACGCAGTTCAATACCGTACCGCACATATTTCCTCCTGCCTGATCTATCGCATTTATCGCATATTTTAATTCGTCGGAAGAAGTCTTTCCCGATTTTGTTACGACAACCATACCGTCAACAAGTGTCGAAACTATCTGTGCGTCGGCAACGGTGTTAATGGGTGGTGTATCGATAATAATATATTCATATTGCTCGGAAAGATATTCGATAAAATGTTTCATATTCTCGGACGAAAGAAGTTCCGAAGGGTTCGGAGGCAACGTTCCCGTGCAGATAACGGAAAGAGGAAGGCTCTTCTCCGTGAAGACTTCGCAGTCGCCGATATTCGCAAGGAAGTCGCAGATACCATGCTTTGATTCAATGCCCCACATTTTACGTTGCATGGGTTTGCGCATATCGCAGTCGATAAGAAGAGTTTTCTTGCCGAGCATCGCAAAACTTATCGCAATATTTGCGGAAGTAACACTTTTTCCGTCACCGGGATTAGCGCTCGTAACCGCAAACGTTTTGCATTGTCTTTTTCCGTCTTTTGTCATGCAGAACAGAAGACCAGTTCTGAGTTTTACATACGCTTCTTTTATCGCAAATGGAGAATCGTTTGTCAGAAGTGCGCGTCCCGCAGCCTGAGAAATCGTCCCCCTATCAGTTCTGCGCGTTTGCATTTCTTGTCTGCTCATTGACGATCACACCTCCTCCGTTCATCTTCCATTTTCTTCCCGTCTGTTCAACATTTCCGATATCGGGAATAAGTCCCAAAACCGGTGACGAAGAAATCTTTTCTATATCCTCTCCGAGATAGATTGTCGTATCAGTTAACATTTTGATAACGAAGAACAGTATCGCTCCTGCCGCACCGACAACTGCACCAACCAAAGCAAACATTGATTTTCTCGGCGAAGACGGAGTTTTTGCAACTTCCGCATGGTCAACAAATTCAACGCTTCCTGCTTTTGTTATTCTGATTATTTCCTGCGGCGCCGCATTTCCGAATGCAGTGGCTATCAGGCACGCATAATCGGCATTTGTCGAAGTTACGGTAACTTTTACAAGTTGCGTTTCGTTAACGGCTTCAACACTTATCATTCCTCTCAATTCGTCTCTTGTCAGTTTTTGCGAATTTGCCGTGGCATTTATGTCATTGACCACCGCATCAAGCACGGTATTGCTTTTCAATATTACGGTATAGGTCTGAGCAAGACTTTTTGATGCCTGCAAATCGCCTGTATTGATAGATTGCGACGGCTGTTGATTGTTGTTTGTATTCACAACATACAGCGAAACAGCCGATTGATATTTCGGTGCTATACCGAAATTCGCAACGCAGTAAAGTGCAACAGCAAGCACAAGAGCGCAGGAGAGAATCCAATACCATTTTGACAGTATCACCCTAAAAACGCTTGCAATGTCGATTTCTTTCTCTTCTTCGTTTCCGAGAGGAGTTTTCCTTTCGTTCAAACTATCCACCAGTCTTTCCCGATAACAATTTTGATAATCTTTATTGCCTATAATAACATATCGTTCCCTGTTTTTCAACAAACACAGACCTGATGTTGCAAAAAAATCACACATTTGTCAGTCCGCGTTACGAATATTGGCAACAACACAGTTCCAACCACGTTTTTCGTATATCGCGGCAACGCAAAGTCCGTTTTCATTCATCGCACGAACAACATCGTCAAGACGTTCGGAAATTATACCCGAAGCGACAAAACAGCCGTAAGGGAGAACAAGGTCTTTTACAAAGCCGCATATCCCGACAATTATATCAGCAACGATATTCGCAACGACGACATTGTATTTTTTTCCGTTTTTTCTTATCTCGCTGTCGGCAGACAGTACATTATCTTTTTCGGCTTTTAATCTGTCCCGAACACCGTTAAGTTCGGCATTTTCATATGCAACATTGACAGCGTTCAGGTCAATATCCGTGGCATCGGCGTGCTTAGCACCGCAAAGAAGAGCCGTAACGGAAAGAATGCCGCTTCCGCAACCGATATCGAGTATCTCGTCTCCCTCTGCCACAATACCCTGCAATGCCTCTATGCACATCGAGGTGGTCTCGTGCGTACCTGTTCCGAAAGCCATGCCCGGGTTCATCTTCATTATAACTTCGCCGTCGGCAGGCTTGTATTCTTCCCATTCCGGAACAACAACTATTTTTCTGCCTATCTTTGTCGGCTTATAATACTGCTTCCACGAATTGGCATAATCTTCTTCGTCGATATGCTTTATCTCGGTTTCAAAATTTATGTTTTCAGATGTAAACCGTTCGGAGACAAAAGCAACACAATCTTCAACAGAAGTGTTTTCATCCGCGTAAATATGCAATAACGCCTTTGATTTGTCCTTATTCAATAGTTCTTCGTCAACTATTCCGACCTGTTTAACGGTCGGGTCGTCTTCCAAATCGGTATAGTCTTCGATATATACGCCGCCGCAGTCAAGCATGGAAACGATAGCCGACGCTTTATCCACAACGGAAGAATCAACCGTAAAAACAATTTCGCTGTAAGTCATTTTTTCGATCCTTTTCATTTTTTCTAATTATAACACGCAAAAACAAAAAAAGCAATAGCAACAGGTTGAACTGTCGGAAAAATCTGCGAATCCTTATCATTTTCGCGGTTGACGGCGGACATTTAACACAATTTGCAAAAATACACTTTTTTTTCACAAAAGCCTCTTGCATTTAGCGGAGAAATAGTGTATAATAGTTAGGCATTGAGCAAACAGCCACGGAGAGATGGCCGAGTTGGTCGAAGGCGCATGATTGGAAATCATGTATAGGAGTAATCCTATCAGGGGTTCGAATCCCCTTCTCTCCGCCACAATGCTACCGTAATTTTGATAGATTACGAAAGCAACCCTTCTGTGCAGTGGAATGTCTGCGGTTTAGTGCTTAACAATTCAATTTTCAGCAGTCAAGTGAATATAAAGGCACAGCCCTTGATGATTTAACGCAAGCCATGATGCGTTATGGAAAATCAGCTGTCGCTTATAGAACTTAAAAGAAGGGAGAAAAAAATGAAAGAAAAATATTCTGCTCCGTCTTTTGAAGTAACGGAGTTGACCGATATTATTACGGCCAGCAGTGAGCAAACTACTTCCATAGACAAAACAGGACCAATCGAGCTTCCTGATCTTTAATATGTAAGATACAAAGTTGTTGTATGTGGGTTAAATCCTTTTCATACAACAACTTTTATTTTATTATAAAATTTTTCAATTTACATTCAAGAATCATAACCGGCAGCCAACGAGCGGTTTGCAAATTCCTATAAAAAACCTAACAAGTATCGCATTACAATTTCAAGCAGCCCATTATGCGGAGTTGTCTTTTGCTTAAAAATAAATATCCACCCGCATAGCGGGTGGATATTTATTTTTCTTGCAAAAAGGGCTTAATCCGAGCGGCTTTTTCAACCGCTCGGAAAAATCCCTATTATATAAGAGCAGCGTCAACCTCTTCAGCACAACTTCTGCCCTCGGAAATTGCCCAAACAACAAGTGACTGTCCTCTGTGCGCGTCTCCCGCGACATAAACTTTCGGAACATTTGTTCCGTGTTTGCCGACAGATGAAACAACATTTCCCCTGCCGTTGCGTTCAACGCCGAAAGCGTCCGCAACATAGCTTTCGCAACCTACAAAGCCTGCGGCAATAAGAAGCAAATCACACGGAATCTCGTTTTCCATTCCCGCGACTTCAACCATGATGTTGCGTCCCGCATTCTCATCGAATTGAGACTTCAAACCAGCGGTTTTGAGTGCGCATATCTCACCTTTGTCGTTTTTCACTATCTGTTTTACCGTGGTCTGATAAATTCTCGGATCGTGTCCGAAAACCGCGATCGCCTCTTCCTGACCGTAGTCTGTCTTGCAAACTCTCGGCCATTGCGGCCACGGGTTGGACTCGGTTCTCGCATCGGGCAGTTTCGGCATCATTTCAAGTTGAACTACCGACTTACAGCCTTGTCTGATTGCTGTTCCGACACAGTCGTTACCGGTATCTCCTCCTCCGACAATAACAACGTTTTTATCTTTTGCGCTGACCGCAAAATCTTTCACATCGCCTATAACCGTGGCGGTTGCCGCCGCAAGATAATCAACCGCAAACAAAACGCCTTCTGCATCTCTGCCGTCAACTTTGAGGTCACGAGGCGTTTTTGAGCCGCAGCAGAGAACCGCCGCGTCAAACTCCGAAAGAAGTTCTTCCGCTTTAATATCTTTTCCGACATCAACGCCGCAAACAAATACTATACCCTCATTTTCCATGAGTTCAATTCTGCGGCGAACGACCGATTTGTCGAGTTTCATATTCGGTATGCCGTACATCAACAGACCTCCCGGATGGCTGTCTCTCTCATATACGGTGATTGAATGACCGCGTTTGTTCAGTTGATCGGCAACGGCAAGTCCCGACGGTCCCGAGCCGATAACGGCTACCCGTTTTCCGCTTCTCTGCGCAGGCACACGCGGTTTCATAAGTCCCGTTTCGTAAGCGTTCTCGATTATCGAAAGTTCGTTGTCGTGAACGGTTACGGAATCCCCGTTCATACCGCAAGTACAAGCCGCCTCGCAAAGTGCGGGGCAAACTCTGCCCGTAAATTCGGGGAAATTATTCGTCTTCAAAAGCCTTGAAAGAGCCTCGTCCCAATGGTCTTTGTATATTTCGTCATTCCATTCGGGAATTAGGTTATGCAGCGGACATCCGCTGAACATTCCTCCAAAATTTTCACCCGACTGGCAGAACGGAACGCCGCAGTTCATACAGCGCGCCGCCTGCTTTTGTCTTTCACTCTTTACAAGAGGCGGATGAAATTCCGAGAAATTTTTTATTCTTTCGGCAGGTTCGACCGAGCCGTTACGAACTCTGTCAAACTCCAAAAAGCCTGTCGGTTTTCCCATTTTTCCACCTCCGTTAAGATCTTTGCAAGGCATAAAACGCCTGCATTGCCGCTTCATCGTGCGAAACGCCTTTTTCTTCAAGTTCTTCAACGGCATTCAGCATACGCTCGTAATCTTTCGGAATGATCTTCTTGAATTTGGGAAGATATCCCTCAAAATCAGAAAGTATTTGTCTGCCGAACGAAGAACCGGTTCTTTCAACGTGCGCAGAGATAAGCACTTTCAGTTCCGCAACGTCACGTTTGGATGTCACTTCGCTCATGTGAACCATTTCTTTGTTTATCTTCATATAAAGGTCGTGCGCATCGTCAAATACATAAGCGATACCGCCGCTCATACCTGCGGCAAAATTTTTGCCCGTCTTGCCGAGAATCACCGCTCTGCCGCCGGTCATATATTCACAGCCATGGTCTCCGCACCCCTCGCAAACGGCAACCGCGCCCGAATTGCGGACACAGAAACGTTCGCCCGCAATACCGTTGATGTATGCTTCACCCGAAGTTGCTCCGTAAAGAGCAACGTTTCCGATAATAATATTGTCTTTTGCTTCAAACGCAGATTTTTCCTCGGGCTTGACAACAAGTTTGCCGCCCGAAAGTCCTTTGCCGAAATAATCGTTTGCATCACCTGTCAGATTGACCGTCAAACCTTTCGGAATAAACGCACCGAAAGACTGTCCCCCGCCGCCGTGGCAATTTACAGTGTATGTATCGTCGTCAAGCGCCGAGCCGAGTTTTTTCGTTATAACAGAGCCGAGTATAGTTCCGAAAGTTCTGTTCGTGCTTGAAACTTCAACGTTCTCCGTATGCGGCTTTTTCTTTGCAAAATACGGCTCGAATGCTGGCAAAAGCACTTTTTCGTCAAGCGTTTTTTCAAGTTCGAAATCAAATTTGTCGGCGTCTTTATAATGAAGCGGAGACGGTTCGCCGAGAACGGAAGAAAGGTCAATTGTGTCCGCGCGGTGAGTAACTCTCTTTTGTCTCATTCGGAGCATTTCGGTGTGACCGACGAGTTCGTCAACGGTGCGAACGCCGAGTTTTGCCATTATTTCGCGAAGTTCTTCTGCGATAAACAGCATAAAATTCATAACGTATTCGGGTTTGCCGCAGAATCTTTTTCTGAGTTCGGGGTTCTGCGTTGCAATACCGACGGGACAGGTATCAAGGTTGCATACGCGCATCATAACACAGCCCATGGTAACCAGCGGAGCAGTTGCAAAGCCAAACTCCTCCGCGCCGAGCAGGCAGGCAATGGCAACATCTCTGCCGCTCATAAGTTTGCCGTCCGTTTCAAGTCGCACGCGAGAACGAAGCCCGTTTTTGACAAGCGTCTGATGCGCTTCCGCAAGTCCGAGTTCCCACGGAAGTCCCGCATTGTGTATCGAACTCTTGGGAGCCGCGCCCGTGCCGCCGTCGTAACCTGAAATAAGAACGACACCCGCGCCCGCTTTGGCAACGCCCGAGGCTATTGTTCCGACGCCCTCTTCCGAAACGAGTTTAACGGAAATACGAGCGTCTCTGTTGGCGTTTTTCAGGTCGAATATCAGCTGCGCCAAGTCTTCTATCGAGTAAATATCATGGTGCGGCGGAGGTGAAATAAGAGACACCCCCGGAGTCGAAAAACGTGTTTTCGCTATCCATGGATATACTTTTTTGCCTGGCAGATGTCCGCCCTCACCGGGTTTTGCGCCCTGCGCCATTTTGATCTGAATTTCTTTTGCGCTGCACAGATATTCGCTGGTAACACCGAAACGTCCCGACGCGACCTGTTTTATCGCGCTGTTCTTATTCGTTCCGAATCTTGCGGGGTCTTCGCCGCCCTCACCGGAGTTCGATTTACCTCCGAGGGTATTCATCGCAACCGCCATACAGGTATGCGCTTCCTCGGAGATTGAGCCGTAAGACATCGCGCCCGTTTTGAAGCGCTTCACAATCTCGCTTGCGGGTTCAACTTCTTCAAGCGGAATGCCGCCGTTTTTATCCCAGACAAATTCAAGAAGACCGCGAAGTGTGTGCGGCTTTCTTTCATCATCGACAAGCGCGGAATATTCTTTGAATTTCTCATAAGAGCCGCTTCTTGTCGCTTCGCGAAGCGCAATTATCGTTTTGGGCGAATACATATGGTCTTCCGCATTTTTTCCTGAACGAAGTTTATGCAGACCTATACTTTCAAGAGTTTCGTCCACACCTCTGCCGAGAGGGTCGAACGCAAGGTCATGTCTGAACTCCACACCCTCCGCAATTTCTTTCAATCCGATACCTTCAACGGGACTGACGGTGTTTGTAAAGTATTTGTCAATAACTTCTTTGCATATTCCGACAGCCTCAAAAAGTTGCGCGGACTGATACGATTGAAGAGTAGAAACGCCCATTTTCGAAGCAATTTTTACTATGCCGTGCAAAATCGCGTCGTTGTAGTCGTCAACTGCGGTATGATAATCCTTGTCAAGTCTGCCCGCATCAATAAGCGCGCCTATACTCTCCTGCGCAAGGTACGGGTTGACCGCTCGTGCACCGTAACCGAGCAGCGTTGCAAAATGATGAACGGAGCGCGGCTCGGCGCTTTCGAGAATAACCGAAACGGCGGTTCTCTTTTTTGTGCGAACCATATACTGCTCAACGGCGGAAACCGCAAGCAGGGACGGAATCGCAACATGGTTCTCATCTATTCCTCTGTCGGAAAGAATGATTATGTTCGCGCCCTTTTTATATGCGCGGTCGCACTCAACAAAAAGTCTGTCAATAGCCTTTTCAAGAGATGTATTTACATAATAAAGAAGAGATACTGTCGCAACGCTGAACCCGGGTTTGTTCATGCTGCGAATCTTCATCAGGTCAACGGAAGTAAGTATCGGGTTATTGATTTTAAGAACGCAGCAGTTATCAGGTTTTTCATCAAGCAAGTTACCGTCCGAGCCGACATATACGGTAGTATCTGTCACTATCTCCTCACGGAGCGCATCTATCGGCGGATTTGTTACCTGTGCGAAAAGTTGCTTGAAATAATTGAAAAGCAACTGATGTTTTTCGGAAAGAACCGCAAGCGGAACATCACAGCCCATGGATGCTGTCGCTTCAATGCCGTTTTTAGCCATCGGCAAAATTTCTTCGTTCAAATCCTCATAGGTATATCCGAAAACCTTATAAAGTCTTGCTCTCTCATCGTCGGAATACTCCTGAACCTTTTTGTTCGGAATGGAAAGTTCCGAAAGGTTGACAAGGTGCATATCGAGCCATTCACCGTAAGGCTGTTTTGAAGCGTAATATTCTTTGCATTCTTTATCCGAGACGATTTTTTTGCCGACAGTATCGACAAGCAGCATCTTGCCCGGCTGCAGTCTGGACTTGCAGACAATATTTTCAGCGGGAATATCAAGGACGCCGACTTCGGAAGAAAGTATAAGTTTTCTGTCAGAGGTGATGTAGTATCTTGCGGGACGAAGGCCGTTTCTGTCAAGCACCGCGCCTACAAGGTCGCCGTCGGAGAACAAAATTGCGGCAGGACCGTCCCAAGGTTCCATCATCGTGGCATAATAGCGATAAAGGTCGCGCTTTCTGCGGCTCATGTTCGGGTCGTTTTTCCACGGCTCGGGAATGGTTATCATAACCGCAAGAGGAAGCGGAATGCCGTTCATCATCAAAAATTCGAGCGTATTGTCGAGCATTGCGGAGTCCGAACCCGCTGAATTTATGACGGGAAGAACTTTGTCCATATCTTCGTGAAGCACGGGCGACTGCATCGTCTCTTCACGCGCAAGCATTCTGTCCGCATTGCCTCGGATGGTATTTATTTCGCCGTTGTGCAGGATAAGTCTGTTCGGGTGCGCTCTTTCCCAACTCGGCGTGGTATTTGTCGAAAATCGAGAGTGAACCATTGCTATGGCGCTTTCATAAGCGGGGTCAAGCAAGTCCGCATAAAAACGGCGTAGCTGTCCCACAAGGAACATTCCCTTGTAAACAACCGTTCTCGAAGAAAGCGAACATACATAGGTGTCGTCGTTGCTCTGTTCAAAAACGCGGCGAATTACAAAAAGTTTGCGGTCAAAGTCTATTCCTTTTTCAATATTCTGCGGTCTTCTTACAAAGCCCTGCATTATATACGGCATTGAACTTTTTGCACGCTGACCGAGAATTCCGCTGTCGGTCGGAACATCTCTCCACGAGATGAACTCCACACCCTCTTTTGCGCAGATAACTTCAAACATTTTCTGCGCCTGACGGCGTTTGAGCGATTCCTGAGGGAAGAAAAACATTCCCACACCGTAATCACGCGCCGCACCGAGCCCCGGAACAAGACGGCTGAAAAAGCCGTGCGAGATCTGCACGAGGATTCCTACACCGTCGCCGGTTTCCCCCGTCGCGTCCTTGCCCGCTCTGTGTTCGAGTTTTTCGACTATTGACAAAGCGTCGTCCACAATCGAATGCGATGCAACGCCGTCAATGCTGACGACCGCGCCGATACCACAGGCATCATGTTCAAACGCTTCGTTATAAAGTGTTTTCCGAATATCTTTATTCATATATCGGTTTTCCTTTCATCATTGACCGCTGGCACCGTAGTTCGAAAGTACACGGGCGGAGGGGTCGTTTACGTCGCACCCCGCCCAACTCTTGTTCGGCATCCAAAAGTCTTTTATCATTTCCACCTGTCCGGGATAAAACTTTTCAAAAAGTTCTCTGTAAAGGAGAGATTCCTTTGTGAACGGAGCGGCGTAGGTATATTTCTTGATTTTTGTCTCAAACTCTTCGTCCGAATATTTTTTCTCGGCATACGCTTTCAAGTCATCGACCATCGAGTGACCTACAGCATCGCTGAACGCGGCTTTTTCGCGCATCAATATGTCTTCGGGCAACCAGTCGCCCTCAAAAGCGTGACGGAGCAGATACTTGCCTTTTCCGTAACGGTTAATTTTGATTTCGGGGTCGAGACTCATGACGTATGAAGCGAAATCGAGGTCTCCGAACGGCACGCGTGCTTCGAGAGAATTGACGGAAATGCACCTGTCGGCACGGAGAACGTCGTACATATAAAGTTCTCTTACTCTCTTCTGCGCCTCTTTCTGAAACTCTTCCGCAGACGGCGCGAAATCTGTATATTTATATCCGAAAAGTTCATCAGAAATCTCGCCCGTAAGCAAAACCCTTATGTCTGTGTTTTCGTGAATATATTTGCAGACAAGATACATACCCATCGAGGCGCGAATCGTCGTTATGTCATACGTTCCGAGAAGAGCGACAACATCGGGCAGAGCCTTTATAACATCGTCTTCCGTCATAATGACTTCCGTATGTTCTGAACCGATATAATCCGCAACTTCGCGGGCGTATTTCAAATCTATCGCATCGGTACTCATACCTATCGCGAACGTTTTTATCGGCTTTTTCGAGAGTTTTGCCGCCACGGAACATACAAGAGAAGAATCAAGCCCGCCCGAAAGAAGAAAGCCTACGGGAGCATCGGCGTCAAGTCTTTTTTCAATACCCGCAACAAGTTTTTCGTGTATTTTTTTGCAAGCAGTTTCAACGTCGTCGTGACATACTTTGTCAACTTTTCCTATGTCGCGATAGCAAACAAACTTGCCGTCCTTATAAAAATGCCCCGGAGGGAACGGCATAACCTTTTCGCAAAGACCGACAAGGTTTTTGGCTTCGCTCGCAAACATAATGTTTCCGTCATCGGCATAGCCGTAAAACAGCGGACGTATACCAAACGGGTCGCGTGCGGCGATATATTTATCGGCTTTTGCATCGTAAATAATCAGCGCATATTCGGCGTCAAGCATTCCGAACATATCCGTGCCGTATTCCTTATACAGCGGCAGCAGCAGTTCGCAGTCGGAATCGCTGACAAATTTATATCCTTTTTCTTCGAGTTCCTTTTTCAGTTTTCTGAATCCGTATATCTCGCCGTTGCAGACAACATAGTTACCCCCAAACGCAAACGGCTGCATACCGCTTTCGTCAAGTCCCATGATAGCAAGTCTGTGAAAGCCCAAAAGCCCCTTGCCCGTATCAATGATACGGGACATATCGGGGCCTCTGGAGACGGTCTTGTCAAAGCCCGTCTTAAAATCTTTGATTGTCATAACGGTACCGCAGTACCCCATAATCGAACACATAATCGTCCTCCGTTTTCGCACGTTTGAGTTTTTTAGGACGAGCGTGTGCAGCCCGCGGTACCACCTAATTTACCTTCTTATGAAGATCACTCTGTTCGGTTCTGTCAAACCTATTCACTTAACGCGTGATCACGGCGCACCTACTGACCCGCCGAACGGGGTTCGGATTGCGGCTCGGGAGGGTTTTTCACGCGGGATCGGAGCATGGCTCACACCGTCCCATACTCGCTGTTTCCGATTTTTCCGCGTTACTCGTCTCCGTCAATGCCTTTGAAATGATCGTCGGAAGTCTCACTCTTTTTCCGTCGAACACTTTCAACACAAAACACAACTCCAATGCGTTCTGTGTTCCTGTTTTACCGCCTTAAAACTTTTCCGTGGAAATATTTTTATTCCCACTCCACCGTCGCGGGCGGTTTTGATGTTATGTCGTAAACTATTCTGTTGATACCTTTGACCTCATTGACTATCCTTGTCGAGATGCGGTCAAGCAACTCGTAAGGAATTCTCGCCCACTCCGCGGTCATAAAGTCATTGGTCGTGACGGCTCTCAAAGCCAGCACGTTATCATATGTTCTTCCGTCGCCCATGACGCCGACCGAATGCAGGTCCGTCAGAACGGCGAAATACTGATTGATGTTTTTATCTTCTCCGCTTTTCGCTATTTCATCTCTCATGATGAAGTCCGCTTCGCGAAGCGTATCGGCTTTTGCCTTTGTTATATCGCCGATTATGCGTATCGCAAGTCCAGGTCCGGGGAACGGCTGACGCATAACCACGCTTTCGGCAAGTCCGAGTTCACGTCCGAGCGCACGAACCTCGTCTTTAAAAAGAAGACTCAACGGTTCAAGAACTCCCTTGAATCTTGCAACGACTTCGGGTGGCAACAGCCTGTTGTGATGGCTCTTTATAACTTCTGCATCGCCCTCTCCCGACTCGATAACGTCGGGATATATCGTTCCCTGCGCAAGGAAGTCTCTGTTCGTTATGCCGAATCTGTCCGCCTCGTCGCGGAAAACATAACCGAACTCCGCTCCGATTATATGACGTTTTGTCTGCGGGTCCGTAACTCCCGCAAGTTTGTCAAGAAAGCGTTTTTCGGCATCGACGCGGACAAAATTGATGTCCCATTTTTTGAATGCCGCTTCTATCTCGTCGCCCTCGTTCTTTCTCATAAGACCGTGGTCAACAAAAACGCAAGTCAGTCTTTTGCCTATCGCCTGACCGAGAAGCGCCGCAAGAACAGAAGAGTCAACACCGCCCGAAAGAGCCAGCAGCACTCGTCCGTCCTCGCCTATCTCCTCACGCAGATGTGCGATGGTCGTCTTGCAGAAATCGCCCATCGTCCAACTGCCCGTTGCGTGGCAAACTTCGTAAAGGAAGTTTCGTATCATCTGAAAACCGTATTGCGTGTGATTTACTTCCGGATGGAACTGAACACCGTAAAATCCTTTTTCTTCATCCGCAATTGCAACATTGGGGCAAGCGTCGCTGTGTGCAACAAGTTTGAACGCAGACGGTAAGTCGGACATATAGTCTCCGTGGCTCATCCATGTCACGCTTTCTTTCGGAAGCCCCTTGAAAAGTCTGCAATCCGTGTCAAAGAACGTCTCCGTTTTTCCGTATTCTCTGGCAGAATCGCTTGCCGCCGCGGAAACCTTGCCGCCGAGCGTGTGTGCAATGAGTTGACACCCGTAGCAAATTCCGAGAACGGGAACGCCGAGTTCGAATACTTTCGGATCGACTTTCGGGGACGACTCTTCGTAAACGCTGTTCGGACCACCTGTGAAAATGATGCCTATCGGGTTGAACGCCCGTATTTCGTCAAGCGTCATTTTGTAGGATTTTACTTCGCAATAAACGTTGCACTCGCGGACTCTTCGGGCAATAAGTTGATTATACTGTCCTCCGAAATCCAAAACGAGCACTTTTTCTCGGTTCGTCATCTGATCTTTTCTCCTGTATATATGCTGATTTTATTTTATCTAACGCCGAAAAGAAGTTCTCCGTAAGAGGGATACGGCCACTTGTCGGCGGATGCTATCATCTCCATCTCGTCAACGGAAACGCGAAGCATACGCATATCGTCGAGGATAGTGGACTTGTAAAATTCGGCGAGGGCTTCGAGACCGTCGACGGATTTTGAGTCGAGAAGATCTTTTTCAAGTTTCTTTGTTGCTCTGTAAGCCGCTCCGAGAAGCGCGCTGAGCATCTTTGTGTTATCTCTTTCGTAAGAGCAATCAACGTCAACGGAAAGAGAGAGTTTTTTAAGCGCGGCGTCCGCAAGTTCGGAAGAGTAGGCACTCATCGCAGGCAAAATGTCTTTGTGAACCATGTCAAGCATGGTCAGTGCTTCGATGTTGATCACCTTGCAGTAATTTTCAAGTCGAACCTCGTGACGTGCTTTCAACTCTGTTTCAGTAAGAACCTTGTGGGATACGAACAGGTCTATATTCTTTTGGTCAAGCATGTGGGCAAGTGCGTCGGGCGTTGTCTTCAAGTTGTAAAGCCCACGCTTTTCAGCCTCTTTTACCCAGGACTCGTCATATCCGTCGCCGTTGAAGATTATGCGCTTATGTTCTTTTATGGTCTTCATTATAAGGTCGTGAAGAGCCTCTTCAAAATTCTCCGTGCCTTCGAGAGCGTCCGCAAACTGTTTCAACTCTTCCGCAACGGAAGTGTTAAGAACGGTGTTTGCGCAGGATATGGAAGCCGCAGAACCGAGCATACGGAACTCAAACTTGTTGCCTGTAAACGCGAACGGGCTTGTTCTGTTTCTGTCCGTCGTGTCTCTGGGGAACTTGGGAAGCGTATGAACGCCTATTCTCATAAGTTCTTTTTGCTTTGCGTCGTATTTTGAATCTTTTTCTATCGCTTCAAGAATTTCGGAAAGGTCGGAGCCGAGGAACATCGAAACTATCGCCGGAGGCGCTTCGTTCGCACCGAGACGGTGGTCGTTGCCCGCAGAAGCGACGGAGATTCTCAAAAGATCCTGATATTCGTCAACCGCCTTGATAACGGCGCAGAGGAAAAGCAGGAACTGTGCGTTTTCATAGGGTGTTTCGCCGGGTTCGAGCAGGTTTACGCCCGTATCGGTGGAAATTGACCAGTTGTTATGTTTGCCGCTGCCGTTTACGCCGGCAAAAGGCTTTTCCGCAAGAAGACAAACCATATCGTGATTCTTTGCAACTTTCTGCATAAGTTCCATCGTCAACTGGTTATGGTCTGCGGCGATGTTTGTCGTTGTAAATATAGGCGCCATTTCATGCTGTGAAGGAGCGACTTCGTTATGCTCTGTTTTTGCAAGAACGCCGAGTTTCCAAAGTTCCTCGTTCAAGTCTTTCATAAACGCCGCAACACGGGGCTTGATGGTGCCGAAATAGTGGTCGTCAAGTTCCTGTCCTTTCGGTGCTCTTGCGCCGAAAAGAGTTCTGCCCGTATATATAAGATCTTTTCTTTTATCGAAAAGTGATTTGTCGATAAGGAAATATTCCTGTTCGGGACCGACGGTGGTTTTTACGGTCTGAACATTCGTGTTGCCGAAAAGTTTCAGCACACGCATAGCCTGTCTGTTTATCGCTTCCATTGAACGCAGAAGCGCGGTTTTCTGGTCAAGTGCTTCGCCGCCGTAAGAACAGAAAACGGTGGGAATGCAAAGGACGCCGTCCTTTATAAACGCATAAGACGTTGCGTCCCAAGCGGTATAACCTCTTGCTTCAAACGTTGCACGAAGACCGCCCGAGGGGAACGAAGATGCGTCGGGTTCGCCCTGAATGAGTTCTTTGCCCGAGAACTCCATGATAACCTTGCCCGATTTGGGAGAAATAAAACTGTCGTGCTTTTCAGCCGTGATTCCCGTCATCGGTTGGAACCAGTGAGTGTAATGCGTTGCGCCCTTTTCGATAGCCCAATCTTTCATGGCGTTTGCCACGATGTTTGCAAGGCTCAAATCAAGATGTTTGCCTATCTTGATGGTTCTCTGCAGCGCTTTGTAAGTGTCTTTCGGAAGGCGTGCTTCCATGGTGTCGTCGTCGAATACCATAGATCCGAAGATTTCCGTCACTTTGCTCATAATAAAACTCCTTTTACATAAATACGAAAACGGCAAGGGTATTTTCGGAGAAGTCCGGCACGACGCCCTTGTCGTTGAAAAGTCTTCATATTAAAACGAAAAACCGCAGACAAGTCCTCTCTTGTCTGCGGCTTCCTTGTCGCTTTATGCTTTGTATTGTACCACCCCGCAAACGATTTGTCAATACCCTTTTTAAAACTTTTTCTGTTTTTTTATCGAAAACTGTTGACATCTATCTTCATTATGAGTATAATACCTCTGTAAACAAGGATGTTTGCCGACAAGGGAGCAGTACCCGCTTCGGCAGACGTCCTGTTTTTGTTTGATTTTTCCGACAACACTATTAAATATGTAGGGAGTCTTTTCTATGATTTGCACGGCAAATGAAGTTTTCGACTTCGTCAACCAGGAAGACGTAAAGTTTATACGACTTGCATTCTGCGATGTTTCGGGCAAGCAAAAGAATATTTCCATTCTGCCGAACGAACTCGAAAGAGCGTTTTCGGACGGAATTTCTTTTGACGCATCCGCAATCAAGGGATTCGGAGACGAGGGCAAGTCCGATCTTCTGCTCTTCCCTGTGCCGTCAACGATGAACGTGCTCCCATGGCGCACGTCTCACGGAAAAGTTATCAGAATGTTCTGCGACATCAGACACCCCGACGGAACGCCGTTTGAGACAGATTCGCGCAGAATACTCAAAAAGGCGGTCGAGACTGCCGCAAAAAGAGGCTTAACGGTCCGTTTCGGCGCAGAATTTGAGTTTTATCTCTTCAACACCGACGACAAAGGATTCCCGACCACCGAACCTTTTGACAGAGCGGGATATATGGATGTTGCGCCCGAGGACAAAGGCGAAAACGTCAGACGTGAGATATGTCTGACACTTCTCGATATGGGAATCACGCCCGAAAGTTCGCACCACGAAGAAGGACCGGGACAAAACGAAATAGATTTCCGTTACAGCGACGCCATGACTGCGGCGGACGATGCGATGAACTTTTTAACGGTAGTAAAAGCCGCGGCACAGAGAAACGGTCTTTATGCGGACTTTTCTCCGAAACCGCTCGACGGCGAAAGCGGAAACGGACTTCATATAAATATGTCCGTCAAATGCAATGACGGCGAAGACAGAACAAACTCTTTTATGGCGGGAATACTCGCGCATATCAAGGAGATGACCGCCGTCTTGAATCCGACAGAACAGTCTTACAAACGCCTCGGAGAGAAAAAAGCGCCCAAATATATAACATGGTCGCCCGAGAACCGTTCGCAGCTCATACGCGTTCCTGCGGCAAAGGGCGAATACAAACGTATAGAACTCCGTTCCCCCGACCCGACGGTAAATCCCTACATCGCTTATGCGCTTCTGATTTATGCGGGTCTTGACGGCATAGAAAAGGGACTTCAAAGTCCCGAAGCGGTCAATGTCAATCTCTACAAAGCGGAAAAGAGCCTGACAGACACGTTGCAAAAACTCCCCGATACTCTCGAAGAGGCAAAGACGTTGGCGGCGGCAAGTCCGTTCATGAAAGAGATTCTCGGTGAAAGTCTTAACGACATTCTCGGTCTTTGACGGAGGTAACCGCCTATGATGACCGGAAGACCGCTGCACCGCGTGCTTATCGTCTCTTCGACCGACGCGGCATATCAGCACCTTGTCGAACTTTTGCCGTCCGACGATTTCTTCCCTGTTTTCAGAGCAACTTCCGCAGGCGAAGCAAAACGAATGCTCGTTGCCGATCCCGTTGACATTATTATTATCAACTCTCCCCTGTCCGATGAGTTCGGCACGGAACTTGCGCTTGACCTTTCACAGGGAACGGCGGGTATATTGCTGCTTGTAAAAAACGACTATTTTGACCAGGTATGTTATAAAGTCGAAAACGACGGCATATTGACCGTGGCAAAACCGGGGTCGAAACAGATGATATACGGGGCAATTAAACTTTTGACGGCAATGAGTTCCAAACTCGGAAAAATGGAAAAGCGGAACAGAACGCTGCAAGAAAAGATGGAAGACATACGCGCAGTCAACCGAGCAAAATGGCTTCTTATCGAAAATCTGAAAATGACGGAAAAGGATGCGCATTACTACATTGAGAAGCAAGCAATGGACACCAGACTTTCAAGAAAAGAAGTTGCGGAAAACATTATCCGCACTTACGATAACTGAATACACGAACAAAGGCGTTCGACAGGACGAGGAGGCTTGATCTCCCCGTCTCGGTCGAACGCTCTTCATTTGGAGATGACGAAAGAAAATTTATCGCGCCGCGTCGGAACTCACGCCGAACGGAAGCGCAAAGGAGTATATATATGAAACAGACAAAGTACATTTTTGTCACGGGCGGAGTTGTTTCCGGTCTCGGCAAAGGCATAACGGCGGCATCGCTCGGACGACTTTTGAAAGCGCGCGGACTTAAAGTCGCAGCACAAAAACTCGACCCGTACATAAACGTTGACCCGGGAACGATGAGCCCCTATCAGCACGGCGAAGTATACGTTACGGAGGACGGCGCGGAGACAGACCTTGACCTCGGACATTACGAACGCTTTATAGACGAAGACCTTAACAAATTTTCCAATCTTACGACAGGTAAGGTTTATTGGAACGTTCTGAATAAGGAGCGCAAGGGCGAATACCTCGGTTCTACGGTTCAGGTAATTCCCCATATAACAAATGAGATAAAATCATTCGTATACTCGGTTGCCCAAAAGACCGATGCGGATATTGTAATAACCGAAATAGGCGGCACAATCGGAGATATCGAAAGCCAGCCGTTTATTGAAGCGGTCAGACAGATTTCGCTTGAAGTCGGCAAAGAAAACAGTCTGTTCATACACGTTACTCTGGTGCCGTTCCTGCGCGGGTCGGACGAGCATAAATCAAAGCCGACACAGCACTCCGTAAAAGAACTGCAAGGCATGGGCGTTAAACCCGACATTATAATTTTGCGCTGCGATGAACCGCTTGAAGATTCAATCTTCAAAAAAATCTCGATGTTCTGCAACGTCAAGCCTGACTGCGTTATAGAAAACAGAACTCTTCCCGTTCTTTATGAAGCTCCGATTATGCTTGAAAAGCAGCATTTTTCGTCTCTTGTTTGCCGCGAACTCGGCATTTATGCGCCGGACATCGACCTTGAAGATTGGAACAAGATGCTCGAAAGCATAAGAAACAGACCGAAGACGATTACGATAGGCATTGTCGGCAAATACGTCCAGCTTCACGACGCTTACCTTTCGGTTGCGGAAGCGCTTCGTCATGCGGGTTATGTTCACGGAACGCACATCAAGATAAAATGGATAGACTCGGAGACCGTAACGGACGAAACCGTTTCGGACATTCTTTCCGACGTTGACGGCGTAGTTGTTCCTGGCGGATTCGGAAACAGAGGTATCGAGGGCAAGATAATAACCGCAAATTATTGCAGAATGCATAATCTTCCCTACCTCGGCATTTGTCTCGGAATGCAAGTCGCGGTAATTGCGTTCGCTCGTTATGTGGCAAACATCGCAGACGCGGATTCGGGAGAATTTGCACCCGAATCAAAACATAAAGTGATAGACTTCCTGCCCGACCAAAGCGAAGAAGTCGCAAAGGGCGGAACGCTTCGTCTCGGCGCATATCCGTGCAAAATAAAGCCCGACACGCAGATGTATCGCTGTTACGGCAAGGAAGAGATTTCCGAACGTCACCGCCACAGATATGAGTTCAACAACGATTTCAGACAGCAACTTGCCGATGCGGGGCTTTGCATAAGCGGAACTTCGCCCGACAACTATATTGTGGAAACCGTTGAAATTCCCGAAAACGATTTTTATATCGGTGTTCAATATCACCCCGAATTCAAAAGCCGTCCGAACAGGGCTCATCCCCTTTTTCTCGGTCTTGTAGGTTCGGCGCTGAAACAACACGAGGAGAAATAAATAATGAAAAACAGGTACGAAAGTCCGCTTTGCAGTCGCTATGCTTCGGATAAAATGCAGTTTGTATTCTCACCCGATTTCAAATTTTCGACTTGGAGAAAACTCTGGGTCGCACTTGCGGAAAGTGAAAAAGAACTCGGGCTGGCGATAACCGACGAGCAGATATCGGAAATGAAAGCGCACACGGAAGACATCGACTATGACAGAGAAGCGGAATACGAGAAAAAACTCCGTCACGACGTCATGGCACATCTTCACACGTTTGCGGAACTTTGCCCGAAAGCAAAACCGATAATCCATCTCGGCGCAACAAGCTGCTATGTGGGAGACAACACCGACATCATTCAGATGAAAGAGGGACTGCTCCAAATCAAGAGACTTCTTGTCAACGCAATTTCTGTTCTGACTGATTTTGCCGAGAAAAACAAAGACGTTCCGACGCTTGCGTATACGCATTTTCAGGCGGCACAACCGACCACCGTGGGCAAACGCGCAACGCTGTGGCTTCAAGATTTCATCATGGATATTGAAAGACTTGATTTTGAACTTTCGCACCTGAGATTGCTCGGCTGCAAAGGAACGACAGGAACGGGCGCAAGTTTTCTCGAACTGTTCGGCGGCGACGAAAACAAAGTTGTCGAACTCGAAAAACTTATAGCCGAAAAAATGGGCTTTGAATCCTGTATGCCGGTTTCGGGGCAGACATATTCAAGAAAGATAGATTCTTATGTCCTTAATGTGCTTGCGGGCATTGCGCAAAGCGCCTGCAAAACGGCGACGGACATCAGACTGCTTGCACATCTGAAAGAATTTGACGAGCCGTTTGAAACAAATCAGATAGGTTCTTCCGCAATGGCATATAAGCGCAACCCGATGAGATGCGAGCGCATCGTTTCCCTTTCGAGATATATTTTGAACGATGCAAAAAACCCTGCGGACATAGCATCTACGCAATGGCTTGAAAGAACGCTTGACGATTCCGCAAACCGCAGACTTTCCATACCCGAAGCGTTCCTTGCAACGGACGCCGTTCTGACGCTTATAATAAACGTCGTTTCGGGCGGAGTTATATATCCGAAAGTTATGGAAAAGCATTTGAATGAAGAACTTCCGTTTATAGCAACAGAAAATATTCTGATGGACGCCGTAAGCCGCGGCGGGGACAGACAGGATCTGCACGAAGCGATAAGACAGTATTCGCAAAAGGCAGCGGCACACGTCAAGCTTGAAGGCAAGGACAATGACTTGCTTGATATGTTGCTTGAAGACAAACGTTTCGGACTGACAAAAGAAAGTCTGAAAGATATTCTTGACGTTCGCCGTTTCGTCGGCTGTGCGCCGCACCAGACGGAAGAATTTATAAATAAGTTTGCAAAACCCATTATAGAGAAAAACAAAGATCTTCTCGGTCTTCGCGCCGAGATAAACGTATAAGGAGTGTTTTATATGTTAACCGCAATCGTAGGAACAAACTGGGGCGATGAGGGAAAAGGCCGTATGGTCGATCTGCTCAGCGCAAGATATGACATCGTTGCCCGTTATCAGGGAGGAAACAACGCAGGTCATACCGTTGTCAACGAAAAAGGAAAATTCATTCTCAACCTGCTTCCGTCAGGCATTCTCAGAGATGAGACCGTCAACGTTATGGGTCCCGGAATGGTTATTGACATCGAACATCTCACAAAAGAGATTCAGACTCTTCGCGACAAGGGCATAGACATTACACCCAAGCACCTTGTTATCAGCGACAGAGCAACAATATGTATGCCCTACCACAAGATGATGGACATACTTGAAGAAGAAAGACTTGCGGACAAGAAATTCGGTTCGACAAGACGCGGTATCGCACCCGTTTATGCGGATAAATACATGAAAAAGACTGTCAGAATGGGAGATCTGCTTCACCCCGAAACGCTTCGTGAACACTTAAACGACCTTGTTGAATGGAAAAACCTCACGGTTGAAAAGGGTTACGGACATGAACCCGTATCCGCTGACGAAATGTACGCATGGCTTGAAAAATACGGTTTCCCGTTTGCGGATTACATCAAAGACACTACAACATATCTGACCGAGGCGATAAAAGAAGGAAAATCGGTTATGTTTGAAGCACAGCTCGGTGCGCTCCGCGACATCGACTTCGGTATATATCCATACACATCTTCGTCGTCCACGATAGCGGCTTACGCACCCATAGGAGCAGGCATTCCCGCACAGAAACTCGATGAAGTCGTAGGCATTATGAAAGCATATTCAAGTTGTGTCGGCGAAGGTCCTTTCACCTGCGAACTTTTCGGAGAAGAGGGCGACGCGTTGCGCGAAGCGGGCGGCGAATACGGCGCGGCAACGGGCAGGCCCAGACGTGTCGGAGGTTTTGACGTTGTCGCATCACGCTACGGAGCAATGATGCAGGGTGCCACGGCAATCGCGCTGACAAAACTTGATGTTCTTTCCTATCTGAAAAAGATACCCGTATGCGTCAAATACGATGTTGACGGCAAACAGGTAGACAACTTCCCCGTAGGCGATGCGCTTGCAAAGGCAAAGCCCGTTTACGAATATGTTGACGGTTGGAACGAAGACATTTCGGGCTGCCGCAAGTTCGAAGATCTTCCCGTCAATGCGCAGAAGTACGTTGAAATGATTGAAAAAGCCGTCGGCTGTCCGATAAAATATGTTTCCGTAGGTGCGGGCAGAGACGAATACATCGAAAGATAAAATTAAAATTTTGCTTTGGAGAGGCGAAATAAAGTGAGAGATTATAAAGAAGAGTTTGAAAAAAGAATTGCATTTATTCAAAAGGCATTACGCGAAAGCGGCGCAAAAGGCATTGTCTACGGCAACAGCGGCGGTAAGGATTCCGCGCTTGTCGGTGCACTTTGCAAAGCAGCGTGCGACAACACCGTCGGCATAATCATGCCGTGCGCATCAAAGCGCAACTTTGACCAAGACGCAAAAGACGGTGCGGAAGTTGCGGAGAAGTTTGGTATAGAAACGAGAACCGCAGATCTGACGGAACTGAAAAAACTTGCGCTTGAAATATATACGGGCGTAACGAAAGTTTCCGCAACTGCGAGCGCAAACATCGGACCGAGACTGCGAATGATGACGCTTTATTCAGTTGCCGCAAGCGAAGGACGGCTTGTTGCGGGAACGGGAAACAGAAGCGAGGGCTACATGGGCTACTTCACCAAATGGGGCGACGGAGCATATGACATAAACCCGATCGCAGACCTCACCGTGACGGAAATATACGAATTTCTCGAATACCTGAACGCGCCCAAGTGCGTTATCGAAAAAGCCCCCTCTGCGGCGCTGTTCGAGGGGCAGACGGACGAGGACGAGATGGGCGTGACTTATGCCGCCATCGACAAATTTCTTTTCACGGGTGAAGCGAGTGAAACGGACAAAAAAATCATTGACCGCTATCACAAAGCAAGCGAGCATAAAAGAAGAATGCCGCTCACCTATCCCGGAGATAAAGAATAAATCAAAACAAACGCTTCGGAAAGCGGTTGGAGACGCTTTCCGAAGCGAAAGAGTATATTGCAGGAGTGAATGAAAATGAGCCAAGAAGAGAAAACAACTCTGCGGTTCGTAAAAATGCAGGGTTGCGGAAACGATTATATTTATTTTGACTGTTTTGAGCAAACGATTGAAGAGCCCGAAGCACTTGCCGTAAAACTTTCCGACAGACATTTCGGAATAGGCGGCGACGGAATAGTTTTAATCTGCCCATCCGATGTTGCCGATGTAAAAATGAGAATGTTCAATATTGACGGCAGCGAGGGCAAAATGTGCGGCAATGCGATACGCTGTGTCGGCAAATATATGTATGACAGACGAAACATCGGAAAAACAACGATAACGGTCGAGACTTTGAGCGGAATTAAAACGCTCAAACTGACGGTTGAAAACGGTGAGATGAAAACGGCGGAAGTCAATATGGGCAAAGTCGTGCTTGTGCCTAAACAGATTCCCGTTGCACTTGACGGTGATTCCGTTATAAACAGAAAAGTTTCCGTTGCGGGTGGTGAACACGATATAACGTGCGTATCAATGGGCAACCCGCATTGCATAGTATTCGGAGACGATCCCGAAAACCTTGACTTGCCGACTGTCGGACCGAATTTTGAGTTTGACAAACTTTTCCCCGAGCGTGTCAACACGGAGTTTATTCAGGTAATTGATAAGAATACCCTGAAAATGCGTGTTTGGGAACGCGGAAGCGGTGAAACGCTTGCCTGCGGAACAGGTTCTTGCGCGGCTGTTGTTGCTGCTGTTCTGAACGGTTTTTGCGAATATGACTCTCCTGTGACCGTAAAACTTGTCGGAGGAGAACTTTCAATAAGATATTGCAAAGACGGAACGGTCTATATGACGGGGCCCGCCGTAATAGCGTTCGACGGAACCGTAAATGTGTGAGGTGAGAACAATGTTGAAGATAAACGAAAATTACGCAAAACTGAAAGAAAGTTATCTTTTCTCGGAAATCGCGCACAGAGTAAACGCATATTCTGCGGCAAATCCCGATAAAAAACTGATAAAAATGGGCATCGGAGACGTAACTCTTCCACTTTGCGACGCGGTTGTACAGGCTATGAAAACGGCGGCTGACGAAATGGGAAAAGCAGAGACTTTCCGCGGCTACGGTCCCGAACAGGGCTACGATTTTCTGAAAGAAAAAATACGCGCCTACTATGCAAAAATCGGCGTTGAACTTGCGCCCGATTCGATATTTATTTCCGACGGCGCAAAAAGCGATCTCGGCAACATTCTCGATATCTTTTCAAAAGACAATAAGGTTCTTATACCCGATCCCGTCTACCCTGTTTATGTCGATACAAACGTCATGGACGGCAGAAACATTGTTTTTGCGGATGCAAACGAACAGAACGGCTTTCTTCCGCTGCCTGACGAAAATACCGATGCAGATATCGTTTACATTTGTTCTCCTAATAACCCGACAGGCGCGGTATACGACAAAGACGGGCTGAAAAAATGGATCGCTTACGCAAAAGAACACAAAGCGGTAATACTTTTTGACGCAGCATACGAATCATTTGTCGCAGACCCGACTCTGCCGAGAAGTATTTATGAAATAGACGGTGCAAAAGAATGCGCCATAGAATTCTGTTCTCTTTCAAAAACTGCGGGATTTACGGGAACACGCTGCGGTTACACCGTAGTTCCCGACGAACTTGTTTTTGACGGACACAGCCTGAACAAGTTTTGGCTCCGCCGTCAGACGACCAAATTCAACGGAGTTTCGTACATCGTTCAACGTGCCGCCGAGGCGGTTTTCACCGACGAGGGACAAAAGCAAATAAGAGCGAATATTGATTACTACCGCGAAAACGCGAAGATAATTACAACTGCATTCGACGAACTCGGAATAACATATTTCGGAGGTAAAAACTCCCCCTACATATGGATGAAATGCCCGAACGGAATGGATTCGTGGACATTCTTTGATTACCTGTTGAAGAATGCGGGTGTTGTCGGAACTCCCGGAGCAGGCTTCGGAGAAAACGGTGAGGGATTCTTCCGTTTAACGTCGTTTTCAAACCACGAGAACACACAAGAAGCAATGAAGAGGTTCAAAAAGTTGTTCGCCTAAAAATCTTGTACAAAAAGATGCATCCCAAGACTTAATGAATTGGGATGCATATTAATTTCTACTATCTTATTTTCGAGCCATGAACATTTCGCACAAGCAGCAAAAATCAATATTTGTTGATATAATACTTTTTCCCTAACAACACAGAAAGTTTGTCTCTGAGTTCCTCGGGAGTCCCTCCGGAGAAAGTGGATTTTTCCACTACAAACGCCTGATTTTTAGTATGAAAGATAAAAAAGTATTTTGTGGACTCTATAACCTGTTCAACCATAGTATATGCAATTTCGGATTCACCGAAATTACCCTGAGTTTTTCCGACAACCTTAAAATTATCATCGAAAAATGTGTATGCGTTTACCGCATCTTTGAGTTTGCTCAATGAACGGTATTGAATGTACGGAAAAATAAAATATCTATAAGTCATAAACAGAAGTATCAGCCCCAAACACAAAGAACTCCAACGATATATGGGATCTTCTGTTGTTATGGTTTTAAAAACCGACCAAGCAAGAACAACCGCACATAGTGAAAGAAAAACAGGAAAATCGATTTTTGGATTACTCTTCCGATACATAGATGTTCGGCACAGTGTTTTTACAGACTCAACGTTCAATGTTCCCATCGCGTTAATATTCATATAAATCCCTCTTTTCTTTTTGTATATCAAATATAGCACAAGAAATTCAGGAAGTCAACATTTGTTGTATCGACCGTTGTCACGGTTCCCGAAATTTTTGTTTGCTCGAGACTACGCTCGTTTTTGCCTTGCAAAAACTTCGCTTCGGCGAACCCGTAGTGCTATGCACTACGGGTTCGATTATCACCATACAGACCAAACAAATACCCCGTACGCATCGCGTACGGGGTATTTGTTTGGTCTGCCCGATGGGATTCGAACCCACCACCTTCAGAGTCGGAGTCTGACACTCTATCCAAATGAGCTACGGGCAGATATGAAAGGGAAACAAAGTTTTCCCTTTTATTTCATCACATTCGGTTAAACATCCGAATCATCAGTCATCGTCGGATGTTCGCTGAACAAAAACAGACGGGAGACTTTTAATATTATACTCCGAAATTACGGATTTGTCAAGGCTGTATTTTTGGGAAGCACGCCAAGTCGAAAGCGCCTGTGTTTGCAGTTCCGACAGAAGAGAATCACGTAAAGTATCTTTGTAATCAGAAAATTTATCGTCTGTACCGATTCTTTCAAAAACCCAAAATCCGCTTTCGGAATCTTCAAAATAACCGAATTCTCCCACTTTTAGGTCAAACAACGCGGACGTCATATCGGTCGGAAACGTAAAGGCGTCGGATTTTCCGTCTTTACCGACAAGCGTTCCGACAAAGTATTCGGAAGAATCCCTGTCGCCGTCGGTCTGCACATACTTATATGCGTCGCTGTATTCGCGAATAGCATCGTCCATGCTGATTTCACCTGTCGTAAGTTTTTTGAAGCACTCCTTCGCGCGTTCTTTCACCTTTTCAAGAGAAGCAGAATCAAGCGACGAACTGTCAGACGGGTCAAAATTGAAAAGCGTAACAAAACGCACTCCTGCATACGACGCGTCAAACAATGCTTTGACATCATTTACAGCAACGGGAGTTTTTCCCGCCTCTCCGTAAATATCGGCAAAAACCTTTGATTGCATATAGGAAACGGAATAAAGATAGCGAAGTTCTTTTTCCGTGCAGCCGAGCCTTGCACAAAACTGTGAAACGGTATCTTTTCCGAGTGAATCTATCGCATTTTTGATTGCGGAAAACTCTTTAAGAGAAAGAGAAAGCCCGTTTTCGTTAAAATATTTTATGATATAATAAGAAGAAATATAATTTTCTTCCGTAAGCGAATATCCGTACTCTTCAAGCGTTTTGCCGCCCGAGAGAACTATTTTCCACATATCGTCCGATGAAAAATCTTCATCACCGAGAATTTCTGCGGCAATGTATTCGCAGGCATCACGGCTCTGTTGCAAATAATAAAGATATGCGACAAGAGAATATCGGTCTTCCCCTATCGTTGCGGCATAAACGTTTCCGAAATCGGAAGAAACAGCAATATCCGTCGGAATGATTTTTTCAATACCGGGAAACTCCGAAACAAGAACTTCCGCAAATTTATCATACCCCAGTGCCCCCGCCATAGAGTTTTCAATGATATAACCACCGTCAGGGACGCCTATTTCATAGTTTGCGGGCTCTGATTTGACCGCAGAAATCGAAAGTTTTCCTCCGAATGAACCGTTTTCATCGTGCAAATCCGCATTAACGGTAATTTTGTCGGAAGATGTATCAAATGAAATATTGAAGAAAACCGCTTCGGACAAAGACAGAGTATGAACAGTCAGTTCAATGTTCATTTTTTCCGACGGGGTCTGATATGCAAATGAAACAGTATATGCGTTGTTGAAAGAAAACGTATATGTTCCGTCCGAAAGTTCAGCGGAAAACAGCGGCATACCGCTTGACGGATTTTCATACACAAGTGATGCCTTATCTTCCGAAGAACACGAATATGTCAGTCTTCTGCAAACGGAAGAATCAGAAGATGAAGACGTAATAACTATCCGCGCTATATTTCCCTTATACAGATATTTTTCTATCGTAACGGTAAAATCGTCGGCAGCGACAACCGCATTTTTCAGGTTTTCACCGTATCTTGCGTAGTTGTCGGAATCAATATTATACAGATTTAAAAAATATCTGCCAAAAATCGAACCGAGCGTGTTTTTGTCGGAATAAACAGTATCAATAACTTTTTCGGCTACGTTGACGGACGATTCTTTTCCGAGCGTATACGTCGTTTTAGTCATTTTGCGGCCGTCATTTTCGGAATCGAGAGAGATTTCCTCGTCAGTCGCTTCTGCGCTGTTCATACCGTCGGCAACAACGGAAACAAAATCCGAATACCCGTTTTTCAGATCGGAATATACGGCAGACAATTCCGAAACCCCATACAGGTTGAAAAAGTCTACGGTTAAATCTTCATCAAGAAGCCCGTAAGCACAGCCTTTTGCCGCTCCTGCTTTTAACAATGACGAAAACTCAAAATCTTTTGACCCGAGATTTGCGTTTCCGTGAACCACGAACCCAGAATCATCTTTTTTTGCGTCAAAACTGCTCTGCAACACATTTTGATACGAATGTTTTTCGCCCGTTTCGGCATCGGAAAAATACATATCGGTCACAGATATTTCGCCGTTAAAAGAATCTTTATCTGTCGAAAAAAGCGTATCGAAAATTTTGTTCGGAAACAGGGAATGAACCGCATTTCCGAAGAAATTTTCGGGGTTGAAAATATAATCTCCGTTATTTTTGTTCGCGTCGGAAGAACAGGCGGAGCAAAAAACTCCGACTGAAACGGCTATCAAAACAATAACGGAAATCAGTCTTTTCATATCACACCGTGCCGCCGTGTTTGCGGATAAAATCATAAAATCTCGGAGGTAATTCCGAATCGAAAAACAGTTTTTCATTTGTTATCGGGTGAACAAACCCAATCTGTTTTGCGTGCAGGTACTGCCCCGTCAGCAACTTTTTGTCCGTGTTGCGAGGGCTGTAAAGAGGGTCTCCCGCAATGGAATGTCCAAGACTTGCCATGTGAACGCGAATCTGGTGAGTTCTGCCGGTTTCAAGTCTGAATTCGACCAGGGAATAGCCGTCAAATTCCGAAAGCACACGGTAATGCGTTACCGCAGGTTTGGAATTTTTCAGCGTCACCGCCATTTTTTTTCTGTCTTTCGGGTCTCTGCCTATCGGAAGAGACACCGTACCCTCGGGTTCTTTGAAATGTCCCCTGCAAATGCCGTTATACACGCGGAGAAATGAATGTTCCTTTATCTGCTCGGCAAGTCCGAGATGCGCCTCATTTGTTTTTGCAACTATCAGAAGACCAGAAGTGTCTTTATCTATACGGTGAACGATTCCGGGTCGGATAACGCCGTTTATACCGGAAAGACTCGAACCGCAATGTTTAAGAAGCGCATTCACAAGTGTTCCGTCGTCGTTTCCCGCCGCGGGATGAACGACCATTCCCTGCGGTTTATTGACAACGAGAAGATATTCGTCTTCGTAAACTATATCGAGCGGAATATCCTGAGCAACAACTTCAAGAGGCCTCGGTTCGGGCTTTTCATAACGAACAACGTCTCCGTCTTTGATACGGTAGTTCTTTCCCTCGGATTTTCCGCCTACGGTGACGGCTTTCTCTGAAATAAGAATAACCGCCGCGGAACGCGTTAAATACGCGTCCGCGTCGGAAAGAAACTTATCTAATCTTTTTCCTTCATCTTCTTTTCTTGCGATGAGTTCCATTGTAAAACTTCTCCCTTGCTGACAAAGAAAACAATGATGAAGAGTAATGCTCCGCAGGTTACGAATATATCCGCCACGTTGAAAATTGCAAAGTTTATCAACCTAAAATCGAACATATCGGTAACGGAGCCTCGGAAAATGCGGTCTATCAGGTTGCCGGTGCCACCCGAAGCGATAAGCGCAACAAGCACGCAGGCAAACTTACCTCTGATTTTGTCCGATAACAAAAGAAACAGAAGAAGTCCCACAACCGCAACGGTCACAACGGAAAGCAATGTCGTTTTATCTGAAAGCATGCTGAACGCCGCGCCGGTATTTTCCGTATATGTGATATGAAATACGCCCCTGATAAGCGGAATCGTATCACCTATTTTCATATTCGTTCTGACGATATGTTTGACGATGTAATCAAGGATTATTCCGACAATAAATATCGCCAGATACGGAATTTTGGAAACAAATCTTTTCATTACAGACCTTTAACGACTGCCGCACATCTCGCGCAAAGCGTGGGATGTTCGCTGTCCTTGCCCACGGTTTCGCTGTATGTCCAGCAACGCTCGCATTTTTCGCCGTCCGCTTTATCAACTTTCACAAAGAGTTCGTCACCCTCGTGAACATCGACACCCGAAACGATGAATATGGTTTTGAGCAGATTCTCATACTTATTCAAAAGTGCGGCGTCCTCGGCAGGTGCGGTTATGCAGACCTTTGCTTCAAGCGGTTTGCCGATAAGTTTTTCGTTTCTTGCCGCTTCAAGCGCAAGGTTAACACTGTCTCTTATCTCGGAAAGTCTGTTGAAATCTGCAATCTTTTCTTCCGAAAGCGCATACTCTTCAAACGGAGAGTTGAGGTCGTTGAAGATAACGTTTTCTGTATTATCAGAACTTCTGTGCGGCATTGCTTTCCAGATTTCATCAGCAGTGAACGCAAGTATCGGGGAAAGCATTCTTACAAGAGAATCAAGGACAAGGAACATCGCTGTTTGTGCGCTTCTTCTTGCCTTGCCGTTTGCGCTGTCACAATACAAAACGTCTTTTACAATATCAAGATAGAAGTTCGACATATCGACTACGCAGAAATTGCGGATAGCATGGTATACGATATGATATGCGTAGTTCTCATAACCGTCGCGGACCTTCTTCATCAAGTCATTAAGACGCGATACCGCCCACTTGTCAAGTTCGTTCATTTCCGAAGCGGGAACAAGATTGTCGGGATCGAAGCCGTTCAGGTTTCCGAGAATGTATCTTGCCGTATTTCTGATTTTAAGATATGCCTGAGAAAGTTGTTTGAATATATCGTCTGATACACGGACATCCGCATGATAATCGGAAGAGGCAACCCAAAGACGGAGCAAGTCTGCACCGTACTTTTTGATAACTTCTTCGGGAGCGACGCTGTTGCCGAGCGATTTGTGCATCGCCCTGCCCTGTCCGTCAACTACCCAACCGTGAGTAAGAACGGTTTTATAAGGAGCGGAATCTCCGAGAACACCTACCGCCGTCAGCAGCGAAGACTGGAACCAACCTCTGTACTGGTCGGCGCCTTCAAGATAGCAATCTGCGGGCCATTTCATTTCGGGCCACTTGTCATCGGGATTTTCGCGGAGAACGACGAAGTGGGAAGAGCCGCTGTCAAACCAGCCGTCAAGGGTATCGTTTTCACGGGTGAAATGCGTTCCGCCGCAATGCGGACACTTAAAGTCTCCGAGTATCTCTGCGGGAGTCATTTCATACCATGCGTTCGAACCTTTTTCCTTGAACAGCGCGGAAACTTTTTCAATCGTTTCGTCGTTGCAAATGGGTTTTCCGCACTCCTCACAATAGAATACGGGTATGGGAAGTCCCCAATGGCGCTGTCTGGAAATACACCAATCGGCACGGTCAACAACCATTTGGGTTATTCTGTCTCCACCCCAAGAGGGAATCCATTCAACGTCCTTTATTGCTTCAACGGTCTTATCCTTGAATGCGTCAACAGAGCAGAACCACTGCGGAGTTGCGCGGAAGATTATCGGATTTTTACATCTCCAACAATGCGGATATTGGTGCTTGATGTCTTCGGAAGCAAAGAGCGCGCCGCTTTCTTTCAAATCCGCAAGAATGACTTTGTTGGATTCATCATAGCGCAGCCCCGCATATTTGCCGGCGTCTGCGGTCTGATATCCTCTGTCATCAACGGGAACGGTCATATCAAGGTTGTAACGTCTGCCCGTTTGATAGTCGTCAACACCAAAACTCGGTGCAGTGTGAACGCAACCTGTACCGCTGTCCATTGTGACATAATCCGCGGTTACAAGCAGGCTGTCTATGTCGAGGAACGGGTGCTGTGCCGTCATATATTCAAAATCAGAACCTTTGAAATATTCTACAACGCTGTAATCGGTAATACCGCCTGCCGCCATGGTCTTGTTCATAAGCGCTTCAGCGACAATGTACATTTCTTCGCCCGCTTTAACAAGGACATAACTCTCATACGGATTGAGCGCTATCGCACGGTTTCCGGGAAGTGTCCATGTGGTGGTCGTCCAAATAACGAAGTACATTTTGGAGAGGTCGCCGTAAGAGGAAAGTTTGCCCTTATCGTCTTTTACCGCGAATTTAACATATATCGACGTGCAGTCGTCGTCCGCATATTCGATTTCTGCCTCTGCAAGTGCGGTCTCATCGACGGGACACCAATAAACGGGCTTAAGTCCCTTGTAGATGTAGCCTTTTTTATACATCTCGCCGAACACTTTGACTTCAACGGACTCAAAAGCGGGATCCATCGTCGTATAGGGATGTTCCCAATCGCCGAGAACGCCGAGACGCTTGAACTGTTCCATCTGAATGTGAACGAAATCGTCCGCAAACTTATGACAAGCGTTTCTGAACTCGGGAATAGACATCTCTTTTCTGTTCAGTTTATTTTTTTTGATTATTGCGCTTTCGATAGGCATACCGTGGTTATCCCAACCGGGGATATACGGAGCCTGAAAGCCGCTGATAGACTTATAACGGATTATAAAGTCTTTCAAAACCTTGTTCATCGCCGTCCCCATGTGAATGTTTCCGTTCGAGAACGGAGGACCGTCATGAAGAACGTATTGCGGTCTGCCCGCGTTTTTCTCTTGAAGTTTTTTGTAAGTCTGCTGAGTCTGCCATTCTTCGAGAAAAGCCGGCTCGCGTTGCGGAAGTCCCGCTCTCATCGGGAAATCGGTCTTCGGCAAGTTCAATGTCTGATTATAATCCATCGCTGAAAGTCTCCTGATCAGTCTTCGTCGTCGTAATAGTCGTCATCATCTTCGTCGTAATCGTCGTCGTCATAATCATCGTAATCATCATAATCGTCGTCACGACTCTTTTTCTTTTTGCCAAAGCCGAAGAAAGAACGCTTTTTCTTTTTCGGTTTTTCTTCATACTCGTCGTCAAAATCGTCTTTATCATCATCTTCGTCTTCGTCCGAATAATCATCGTCCGAACCGAACAGATTTCTTATTTTTGCGGCTCTGCCGTCATCTTTCTTGCCGCCGTGTTTTCTCGTATAAAAACTGTTTTCGTAGTCTTCATCGTCGTCATCGCCGACCATATCTTCGTCTTCCTCGTCGGCAATTTCAAGCGCGCGGTTTATTTTTTCCCTTGTAACGTCTCGGGGAACATCAGCAATTTTTGTTTCTTTCACAACGGGAATAACTTTTGTTTCGCCCGCCATGATGGTGTCGTCAGCTTCAACAGCCGCAGTTTCCTCGGGAACAGCCTTTGTTTCCTCGACCGCGGGTGCGGGTTGAGTCGCAGGAACGGTTACTGTAACTGCCGCAAGTTCCTTTTTTGCAAGTTCTGGAAGATTTTCAACGTCGGAAGTGAATTTGTCGCAAAGAACGTGAACCGCCTTTTTAACGGTTTCGATCTCGGAAACAAGCGCATTGTATTCCGCCTTTTTCTCCTCGCCGTCTTTTTCTATCTCCGCAGCCTTTGCAGTTGCTTCGGAAGTCAGACCGTCTGCCTGCTCTTTTGCGGCCTTCAGAAGTTCGTCAGCCTTTTTCTTTGCATCGTTTATAAGAGATTCCGCATTCATTTTTGCGGTACGCATAACCTCATCATAACTCTTCTGAGTGCTGAGGAGCGACTGCATGCGCGCTTCCTGTTCGTCTCTTATGGTTTCGAGTTTTTCGCTCAAAACGATAACTTTCTTGCCCAGACTTTCTTTTTCTTCGAGAAGAGCGGTATAGTCAACGATTATCTCGTCGAGAAACGCTTCGACCTCTTCTTCTTTGTAGCCGGTCTTGCTTCTCGAAAACGTTTTTGTTTCAATATCTCTGACGCTTAACATATAATACCTCCGTCATTTGGAACGTTCATATTTTTGCATATTTATTTTTAGCCTGTCTTTCTGCGTTTTGTGACAATCTTCGGGATCGGAATCAACTATATATTTTCCCGCGCCGCGAACAGACAGCCTGTCGCCGAAAGAAAGACGTTTTGTAACATCGTATATCTGCGTGCCGTTCAGACGAACATCGCCCGCTTTTATTGCGGATACGGCTTTTTCACGCGAAGTTTTGCTTATCGCGGCAACATAACAGTCAAGTCTGTTTGAAGTCACGATAAGTCCGACGGTCTCAAATTTTCGTTCGTTTCTGATTGTGTCCGAACCGTCAGCGATTTTTGCAGAGCAAACATATTTGCCTACCCGACAAAGTTGCGAACATATGTGTTTTGCAATGTTTTCTTCTGCCGCAACATATATTTTTCCGTCAGAAAAGACTATATCGCCTATGACGCTTCTTTTCAGACCGAGCCCGAGAATGCTTCCGAGACAGTCGGGGTGGCGTATTTGTGCAGTTTTATCGTGCGGAGTTATCTCGACCACAGATATGGGAAAAGACAGCCATTCCGCCGAAAAAGAGTCGGAATATATCGCGCACATTCTGCGCTCCGCATTTTCAATGCCGCCGTCAAACGAATAGCCGACACCGAGTTTTTTCAGTATCTGTGAACAGACATCCTGCTCGTCCTCGGAAAGAAATCCCGTATATTCAACGGAATTGCACATTGCCGATTCCGCATGGTCGGCAATCCTCCGAGAGAAAAGTTCAGCGTCCGTCAAAAGACGGTCTCCTCCAAGTCGTTATCCATTTCGCCGGTTATATCAACACCGCCGGGAGCAATAAGATATGTATGCTCCGCAACCTTTTTAACGGTTCCGTCAAGGGCATAAACAACACCGTAAAGGAAGTCCACTATGCGTTTTGTATCTTTCTGTATATTTTCAAGATTGAGTATAACGGATTTGCCCGATATTACATCATCCGCGACAGCCTGCATTGCGCTTTTATCGTCGGGTTTGCAAAGAATAAAATTCGGTCTTTTTCCGGAAGGCGCGGGCGCGGAATTGCGAGAAGCCCTTGATGCGCGCTTCGGAGCCGCTTTTTCTTCTGTTGCCTCTTCTTCATATTCAACATCATCTTCGTAATCGTCGGTATCCGAGCCGAAACCGAGGATCTGCTTGATATTTGCCATAACAAAATCTTCCTTTCCGAAAGTTAATTTATTTAAAGAGCGCCGTACCTATGCGTACCATGTTTGAGCCGCATTCGACAGCCTCTTCAAAATCGTTTGACATACCCATTGAAAGAATATCCATATCTACGCCCGAAATATTGCAGGCTTTTACTTTCTCAAAAAGTTCTTTGAACTCTTTGTAATAACGTATATCTTTTTCTATGGGCATTGTTGCCATAAGCCCTTTGACTTTTATATGTTCAAAATCCGAAACATCACGGACAAGAGCCACGGTATCGGCAGGCTCAACGCCGAATTTTTGTTCTTCGTCACCGATATTGACCTGCAAAAGAATTTCGGTCGTTCTTCCGAGTTTTTCCGAATATTTGTCTATTTCCGTCGCAAGTTTGACGGAATCAACGGACTGAATAAGCGCAATATCTTTCATCGAAAGAAGCGCTTTGACTTTGTTTGTCTGCAAATGCCCGATAAAGTGTCTTTTGCACGGGAGCAGCAGCGCGTCTTTTTCTTTTAAGTGCTGAACATAATTTTCGCCTATATTCGAAAGCCCGACTTCGATTGCGGCGTTGGTATCTTCAATCGTCTGATATTTCGTAACCGCAACGATTATGACATCGTGACTGAATCCGCCGCGTGTTTTCGCTTCTGCAATCCTGTTTTCGATTTCGGCTTTATTGCTCAAAATTCTATTTCGCATTTACTATCTTCCCGTCAAACATATCTTTGCCGCCGCAGATGACTTCGTCGTTTACGGTCAGTCGGCGTGCATTATAATCGCTTTTTGCTTTTACTATCGAAAATTCATCGGTCGAAAACAGTATTTCAACCGGTTTGAAAACAACTTTTTGTCCTATCAGAACATATACGCCGTCTGCGCCGTCTACGACGCGCAGCGCCTTGTTGCTGACTTTCAATCCCGAATATGTGGAATTTATCAGTTTGCAATTCGCTTTTCTTAACGAAAGTTCTTTTTCGGTCATAACGCCGCAGCGGAAGCATACGCAGACATATCCGTTTTCTTCTGATGAGACGAACAGCACGCTTGTTTGAAGAGTTTTTCTTGAACCGTCGGAAAATCTGAACTCTATTTTTTCTGAAGCCCCCTGTTTAAGAGAAGCGGCGTCCGAAGACTTCATCTTTGCAGCAAATATCCAGTACGGCGTGGTCTGAACTTTTCCCACATAATCGCTCGGACACGAAGTTCCGTCAGCGACGAGAATCTTTTCCAGACTCGAAACCGTCATATTGTCCGCATCGGCGGCTGAAAGGTATTCAAAGCCGTCATATCCGCTGTAAAAATACCCCGCAACAGTTGACTGAACGTTTTGTTCGACAGAGGTATATTTTCCGATTATGGAGTTACGTTCGTTCAGATACTCATCGAGTTTTTTCGAATAACTTTCGTCTCCGTTCAGGTTCACGTTCTTTTTGTTGAAAGCGGTTTGCAAGGTTGCTTCGTAAGCAAGTATTTCTCCCATATCGGAAGAAGCACACGAATCGAGATAATCGTAAAGCGCTTCCCTGCTGTCGGCGTCAAGAGATGTTGCGTCCGAAGTCACAACGCTGCTGACCGTTTTTGTAAGGATTTTGATATTCCGATTCAAAAACAGCAATCGCTGTTCGTCTTCATCGGAAAAGGCCTTGTTGCTGACGGTTGCAACGGAAGTACCCACGGCAACTCTTTCGCCGTCCGAAACGTTGTGAACCATCGTTGCACAGTCAGAGCCTGCCACAAGAACGGTTTCGGTCCGCAGAGCGACGCCCTCAACAGAAACGGTGTCGTTATAAACACAGTCTTCAACGGCTTCAACCGTATAATCCGTATCGAACAAAGCGGACGGAACAACGCCGAAGAGAAAATAGCCGCACAAAAGCACGACGACAAGCACGAGTATCACTCTGAATACTTTTTTCTCCATAACCGCTCCGTTTACACATTTATTGTGCTATAAAATAAATATATATGCCGATTATATCATACATACAGGAAATCTTCTATACATTCCGATAAATTGTTAAAAAAATGTTCAATATCAAGTCCGTCGGCTTCAACCCAACGTATATTTTCGTCACGTCGAAGCCATGTCAACTGACGTTTTGCGTAATGACGGCTTTCTCTCTTGATATTCTCCGAAACTTCGGAAATTCCGATCTCTCCGTCAAAATACGGTGCGAACTGCTTGTAACCTATTGCCTGAAAAGCATTGCATTCGCGTGTCAGTTTTCCGCTTTGAAGAAGCGTAGAGACCTCGTTTTCCAGACCCGTCGAGAACATTTCGTCAACTCTTCTGTCTATTCTTGAATAAAGCACGCTTCTGTCCGAAAACCGCAATCCGATTTCAAGGAACTTATACGGCGACGGGATTTTTTTCGATATCTCATTTTGCTCCGTCACGGTTTTTCCCGAAGTATGGTAAAGTTCAAGCGCACGAATTATGCGTTTAATATTGTTCGGGTGCAGTTTTTCCGCCGTCTGAGGGTCTATCTCCGCAAGTTCCGAAAGAAGCGCTTCACTGCCCTCTTTTTCGGCGCGTATTGCAAGATGTTCCCTGTATTCGGGGTCTGTTTCGGCTTCGGAAAGACTTATATTTTCAATAAACGAAGTCACATAAAGTCCCGTTCCGCCTGCAATAACAGGTATTTTGCCGCGAGAAAGAATATCATCGACGCAAACCTTCGCACGTTCAAGATAATCCTGCAAAGTGAACGTTTCCGTCGGTTCGACAATGCTTATCAAATGATGCGGTATGCCCTGCATTTCTTCATCGGTGGGTTTTGCCGTACCGATATCCATATATTTATATATCTGCATGGAATCGGCGGAGACGATCTCTCCGTTGTACCGCTTGGCTATCTCGACCGCAAGTTTGGTTTTTCCGCTTGCGGTAGGACCGACAACGGCAATAACACGATTGTTCATCAGACTATCCTCTTAAATTGTTTTTCGATGGTCGTTTTTGACAGCGCAAACGTTATCGGACGACCGTGCGGACAGTATTTCAAGTCGTTTTCGTGTTCAAAATAATTTCTTATCAACTTCTCTGTCTCAAATGCCGACGTGTGCATACCCGCCTTTATGGAAGCCTTGCAAGCACAGTCATGCAGAAATTCATCGAGAAGATCATTCTTGCCGAGTTTGAGATTTTCATAGTTATCCGCAAACTTCGCAAGCACATATTCAACGTCGGAATTTTCGAGAATTTGCGGTATCATACGCACAATTACGCTTCCGCCGAAGTCCTCAACTTCAAAGCCCGCTTTTTTCAGTTCTTCCGCATTTTCGGTTATTATCAGATTTTCAGCCGCGCCGAGCTCGACAACTATCGGGCTGAGCAGATATTGAGAACCGACAGTTCCTCTTTTCAGTTTCTCAAAATTCATACGCTCATGCAATGCGTGTTTGTCAATAAACAGAACATCGCCGTCCTTTTCAACAATTATAAACGAATCGAAAACTTCTCCGACAATACGAAATTCAACCGTTTTTTCAACAAGCGTCGGTTCATCGGCATTGTCTTTTGCAGTAGGAACCGGAGCATTGACGGTCTCCTTTTTCGGAGGCTCGGAAACGTCGGGAACAGGTGCTGTCACGGACGGTGCATACTTCTCAGGTTCAGGCTCTCTTTTTGCAGAAAAGCCCAAATCTGGGGCAAGAAGCGACGAATCGTCCCGAAGCGTTTCCGCAGGCTTTTCGGCGGCAACCGCCCTTTCGAGAAGCATTTTTTTCAGTTTTTCAAATTCGGAAGTTTCTTCCGTCGAGGAAGACTTCTTCACTTCGGTCTCGTTTTTCGGTAAAACTTCGGGCTTTTGCTCGGATATGGAATTTTCCGATACGGGAACTTTTGTTATGACCTGCCACTCCCCGTAATTCTTCACCTTTTCCACGGTCTTTTTCGGAGGTTCGGGAGTTTTCTGCGGAGCGGAGTTTTCAAAAGGAAGCCTGAAAACATCATTCGTTGCAGGCGTTACGTCAATATGTTTGACCGCATTGTCAAAAGAAAGCGCGGTTCGCAAAGCGTCGTTCATAAATACGGAAACGCTTTTTTCGTCGCCGAATTTGATTTCGAGTTTTGACGGGTGTACGTTTATATCTATGCTCGAATTGTCAACCTGCAAAAAGAGAACACAAACCGGGTATCTGCCGATAAGCATCGAATTTCTGTATGCATTTTCGAGACAGGTTTGAAGCAGCCGTGAGCGGACGATACGTCCGTTTACATAGAACAGTTGCATATTTCTGTTCGGTTTTGAAAAAAGCGGCGTGCCGATAAAGCCCGACAGACGGAAATCGTCATTTTTCATTCTGACGGGAACAAGATTCTGTGTCACGCTCTTTCCGTATACGGAAAAAATGGTATCTTCGAGTTTTCCGTTGCCCGAAGTGAACAGCGTTTCTTTGCCGCCGACGGTCAGTCGGAACGATATTTCGGGGTGCGACAGCGCAAGTTTATGTACAACCGAACTTATCGCTCCCGCTTCCGCCTGTTCGCTTTTAAGAAATTTCTTTCTTGCGGGAACGTTATAAAAGAGGTCTCTGATACAAAAAACCGAACCGTCAGCGCAACCGATTTCCTCGGAAGACACTATATCTCCGCACAGTTCGCCCGCTTCGAGAGACAGACGAACGCCACCGACGGAATCTTTTGTCTTGGTTGTCAGTTCAACGCGGGATACCGCGCTTATTGCGGCAAGCGCTTCGCCGCGGAAACCGAGAGTGCCTATGTTATAAAGGTCTTCCTTTGTGGTTATCTTCGACGTTGCGTGCTTGCGGAACGCCACACGGGCATCTTCTTCCGTCATTCCGCAACCGTTATCTGTCACTTTTATAAGGTCAATGCCGCCTTTCAAAATCTCAACGGAGATTTTATCGGCGCCCGCATCGACGGAGTTTTCGACAAGTTCCTTTACAACGGATGCGGGTCTTTCCACCACTTCGCCCGCGGCAATAAGGTTGGCAACAGAACTGTCAAGAACGTGTATTTTCATCAGTATTCTCCGAAATTATTGGTTTTTGGCTTTCTGAACAAGCGCATAAAGTTCGTTCATCGCTTCTATCGGTGTCAGAACCGTCGGGTCTATGTTTTTAAGTCTTTCTGTTATTTCATCAGAAGCAACGGTATTGAAAAGATCGGGTTCTTCGTTCTTTTCTTCACGTTTGATAACAACTTTCGGCTGTTCGGACTCTATTTCTTTCAATACTTCCTGTGCGCGGTCTATAACGACCTCGGGAACGCCCGCAAGACGCGCAACATCAATGCCGTAACTGTCGTCCGTTCCGCCGGGAACGATCTTTCGGAGAAACGTTATCGTGTTTCCGCGTTTCTTTGCCGCGACATTGAAGTTTTTAACGCCCTCAACGGTGCTTTCAAGCGCAACAAGTTCGTGATAATGCGTTGCGAAAAGCGATTTCGCTTTTATCTTTTTCGCAACATATTCAAGCACGGCGCGGGCAATGCTCATGCCGTCGTATGTGGAAGTTCCGCGTCCTATTTCATCAAAAATAAGCAAACTCTTCTTTGTCGCATTTTTGAGTATGTACGCCACTTCGTTCATTTCAACCATAAAGGTCGATTGTCCCGACGCAAGGTCGTCTGCGGCGCCCACACGGGTAAATATCTTGTCCGCAACGCCGACTGTTGCGCTTGAAGCGGGCACAAATGAACCTATCTGCGCAAGCAGAGTTATCAGAGCAACAGAGCGCATATATGTGGATTTACCCGCCATATTGGGACCCGTTATTATCGCCATACGGCAATCGGAAGTGTCAAGGTATGTGTCATTCGGCACAAACACTTCGTTTTTCAGCATTTTTTCAACAACTGGGTGTCTGCCGTTTTTGATATCGATAACGCTGTCAGAATTGACCGTCGGGCAAGTATACCCGTTCTTTACGGCAACTTCCGCAAGCGTTGTAAGAACATCAATGTACGCAACCGCGCGGGAAGACGCCTTTATGCGATCGATGCACTCTTTTATTCCGAGAACAAGTTCCGAAAACAATTTGTATTCAAGCGCAACGAGATCGTCGCGCGCCGTCAGCAGTTTTTCCTCTATCTCTTTGAGTTCGGGAGTTATAAAGCGTTCGCCGCCGACAAGAGTCTGTTTTCTTATGTATGTATCGGGTACAATGTCCTTGCTGCCGTTCGGAACTTCGATGTAGTAGCCGAAGACCTTGTTATAACCGACTTTAAGAGTTTTGATACCTGTTTTTTCTTTTTCTGACGTTTCAAGCCCGACCATTATACGTTTTGCGTCGGTCAAAAGAACTCGCAGTTCGTCAACTTCCGAGTTGTATCCCTCGCGGATTATGCCGCCGTCTTTCATCGCAACGGGAGGGTCATCGTTTATCGCCGCTTCGATGTGTTCTGTTATATCGGACAGTTCATCCGCCCCGCGAAGCAGATTTTTCAGATACGCAGAGCCGAACTTGCCGCCGCGTAGGATTTCAAAAATGCGCGGAAGCGAAGAAAACGACGTTGCAAGGTTTTTCACGTCCTTGGGATTGACTGAACCATAAACGACTTTTGTCAAAAGACGGTCTATATCTCTTATTCCCGAAAGCAGGTCACGAAGTTCGGAACGTTCAATGTTGTTCTCATAAAAATCGCGAACGGCGCCCTGTCTGCCGTTTATCTCATCAACATTCGTCAACGGCTTTTCAAGGAAATTGCGCAGCAGACGCGCGCCCATGGCGGTCTGTGTTTTATCAAGAACGCCGAGCAACGAGCCTTTCTTTTCCTTGAAACGCATTGTCTCAACTATTTCAAGATTGCGCCACGTCGAAAGATCTATCTGCATATAGGCATATTCGCCTGTAAGCGTAAGTTTTTTGATATGGTCAAGAGAGCAAAGCTGCGTGTCGAACAGATACTTCAAAAGCGAGCCGGCGGTTTCTGCGGCAAGCGCATTATCGGCAAGTCCGAGTTTGCCGACAGTCTGCCCCATCTGCTTTTCAAGAAGTTCTTTTGCATTCGGGCACGTTTCTCCGCGCGTGAGCATACAACCCGCAGAAGATGCGATATAGTTCTTTATCGGCTCGGTTTCGCAGGCTTCCGGCGAAGCATATATCTCGCGCGGAGAATATTTGCCGAGTTCGTTTATTATCGTCGGGTCAGAAAGTTTATAAGAGCCCGACAAAAACATATCGCCTGTTGAAATATCGACAAAGCAAAGGCACAGTCGGCCTTTTTCGCAGAACGCGCCGACGATATAGTTATTCTTGCTTTCATCCAGCATTTCGGGGTCGGTGACCGTTCCCGGAGTTATCATTCGAACAACTTCGCGGTGCGTTACGTCGTTTGTAACGGGGTCTTTTATCTGTTCGCAGACAGAGACCTTGTAACCGTGCTGTACAAGTCGGGAAATATAACCGTCTACGCTGTGATACGGTATTCCGCACATCGGGGCACGCTCGTCAAGCCCGCAATCCTTGCCCGTCAGAACTATATCGAGTTCTTTGCTTGCAATGACGGCGTCGTCAAAAAACATTTCATAGAAATCTCCGAGACGGTACATCAGGATATAATCCTTGTACTGTTTCTTCATCTCAACATACTGTTGCATCATCGGAGACAACTGCGGTGTTTTCGCCATCTCTTTTTCTCTCCTTAAATCGGCGGCTTAATGGCAGCCGCCGCAGGTTTCACAGGAACCGGAACAACCGCCGGGCTCTTCTCCCGTTATCGCAAAATTGAGTATGCCGTAAATCTCGTTAACAAATGCGTCCGCTTCCTCTTTTGCGGTCATATACTTGTCCATAACGGGATCGGACATAATCTTTGTATAGGTCTCTCTCATTTTGTCTTGGTGTTCTTTGAGTTTTTCTTCGTTCTTCTCTTCACCTTTCTGCATTTCCTGCATAACATTCATTTTTTGAAGATTGAACTCTTGAATAAGTTGTTGAAGTTCGGCATCGTTGTCGTATTCAGCCTGCGCCGATTGAAGCGCAACGAATTTTTCGTCGGTAACGACCGCTTCTCCGAGTTGTCTTGCAAGTTCTCTTACGTCTGCCATAATAAACACTCTCCGTTTTATTTGAATAATTTTTTATAAACTAATCCGTCAGTTCGGCGTATACCGCCCAGTTGGCACAACGAATACCTTTCAGACGCACCTTGTCGCCCTCTTTAAAAGTTTTTCCGTCCGTCTCAAACTTTACGATGGTATTGTTTGACGTTCTTGCGAGCATGGAGGTTTCCGAATTCTCGGCAAATCCGTCTACAACAGCCTCAAAGACTTTTCCGACGAATGCGGAATTTTTCTTTGTGCTGATTTCGTTCTGCACGGCAAGCAGACGGTTAAAACGCTCTTTTTTAACGTCCTGCGGTATCTGGTCTTTCATTTCCGCCGCAGGCGTTCCCTTTCGAGGTGAATAGATGAACGTATAAAGTCCGTTATACTCCACTTTGCTTATCAAATCAAGCGTAGCGAGAAAATCGTCCTCCGTTTCACCGGGGAATCCGACAATAATATCGCTTGTCAACGCAACATCGGGAATTTTCTTTTTTGCATAATCTATCAGCGAAAAATATTTTTCCGAAGTGTAATGTCTGTTCATCTTTTTCAAAACGGCGTCGCTGCCGCTCTGAACAGGCAGATGCAGATGTTTGCATATCTTGTCGCATTCCGCTATCGTGTCAATAAGTTTTTCCGTTGCGTCTTTCGGATGCGAGGTCATAAACTTAACGGTAAAATCTCCGTCAATCTTATTTATGTCCCGAAGCAGGTCGGAAAAATCATAACCGATATCAAGGTCTTTGCAATACGAATTGACGTTTTGCCCGAGCAGCGTTATCTCTTTATATCCCTCGGCAACAAGTCCGCGAACTTCTTCAAGAACGTTTTCGGGTCGGCGGCTTCTTTCGCGTCCGCGAACATAAGGCACTATGCAATATGAGCAAAAATTGTTGCAGCCGGACATTATCGAGACCCAAGCCTTTACTTTGTCTCTGCGGCGAATCGGAAGTCCTTCCGCCACGCGCCCGTCCTCCGATGTCACATCAGACACACGTTTTCCGCCCGCAAGAATACGGTAAAGATTTTCGGGAAAGCGATAGAGCGCGTGCGTTCCGAAAACAAGATCGACGTGCCTGTACTTTGTTTTTATCTGCTCTGCAATATGAGGTTGCGTCATCATACATCCGCAAAGGCAAATTTTAAGATCGGGATTTTCTCTTTTGTTTTTGACAAGTGCACCGACATTTCCGAAAACTTTTGTTTCGGCGTGTTCACGAACAGCGCATGTGTTAAAAAGAATCAGGTCGGCAAGGTCTTTGTCTTCCGTATATTCGTACCCCATTTGAAGCAGCATTCCGTCGAGACGTTCGGTATCGTTCTCATTTTGCTGACAACCGTATGTGGCGGAAAAAAATCTCGGTTTTCTTCCGTGCGTCTGTTCAAATTCCGCAGAAATACGACCTACCCTTTCGGTATATTCTTTCTGCTCTTCCATCTCTTTCTCGGACAGTATCCTGTTTTTTGCCGACACCGCTTATCCTCCGTGCTCTGCTTGTGTTTTGATTATTCTTTATTATAATACAAAAGTCTTTATTTGTAAATATATATCCGTAATGTTTCCTAAAAATTTTAACATACGATCTTCTGTTCGAAAATTATTTCGATATTTTGTTCGGATTGCAGGTTGAAAAACGGAGCGGAATGTGATAAACTATAAAATAATATATTGTTTGTCGCGCGTGCGCGACCTTCGGAACGGAGAATCGACATGAAAGTCTTCGGAAAAGGTATCGAACAAAACTGCGAATATTGCAAAAGAGGCACACTTCTCTGCGATGAAGACGGTGTTGTCTGTGATAAATACGGATACATAAAAATAAAATACAACTGCAAAAAATTCGTATACGACCCGTTAAAAAGAACTCCGAAAAGCGCCGAGTTGTCAATGGATTTCGACGCTTCGGATTTTTCAATAGAATAACTTAGTCTCAAAAGGAGTTTTTATTATGTCAATCAAACTCAACACTTCTTACCTCAAAGGTTTTGTCGGCGAAAACGAATTTGCCGCAATAGCGCCGCAGGTAAGAGCAGCTCATGAAATGCTCACCAACAAATCCGGTCTCGGTTCGGATTTCACGGGTTGGGTCGATCTGCCCGTAGATTACGACAAAGAGGAATTTGCCCGCATTAAAAAGAGCGCGCAGAAGATCATTTCCGATTCCGATGTGCTTCTCGTTGTCGGAATAGGCGGTTCGTATCTCGGAGCGAGAGCCGTTATCGAAGCAATAAAAAGCCCGCTTTACAACAATCTCAAAAAAGATACGCCCGAGATATACTTCCTCGGCAACAGCATTTCTTCCACCCACTTCCGCGAAGTTCTTTCGCTTTGCGAAGGCAAGGATTTCAGCGTTAACGTGATATCCAAATCGGGCACGACGACGGAACCCGCCATAGCGTTCCGCGTTCTTAAAGAAATGCTTGAAAAGAAATACGGCAAAGAGGGCGCAAAGGGCAGAATTTACGCTACCACGGACAAAGCAAAGGGCACTCTTAAAGAACTGGCGGACGCAGAGGGTTACGAAACGTTCGTTGTTCCCGACGATGTCGGAGGCAGATATTCTGTACTTACCGCTGTCGGACTTCTTCCCATTGCTTGCGCAGGCATTGACATAGACAAACTCATGCAGGGCGCACAGGACGCGCACAAGACGTATGCCGACCCCGATATTGAAAAGAATGACTGCTACAAATTTGCGGCTGTCAGAAACATTCTTCTCAGAAAGAGCAGAACCACGGAAATAACCGTTGCATACGAGCCGTATATGTGGTGCTTCGGCGAATGGATAAAGCAACTTTTCGGAGAAAGCGAAGGCAAAGACGGCAAAGGTCTCTTCCCCGCTTCGATGATATTCTCCACCGACCTTCACTCACTCGGGCAGTACGTTCAGCAGGGACTTCGCAACATGTATGAATCCGTTATCTGGGTCAAGAATGCAAAACTCGACCAGGAAATTCCGTTTGAAGAGTCCAATGCAGACGGACTGAACTTCGTTGCAGGCAAAAATATGCAGTTTGTCAATGAAAAGGCGTTCCAGGGCACGGTTCTTGCGCACGCACAGGGCGGCGTTCCGAGCGTGGTTCTCGAACTTGACGAAATGAATGAGTTCACCATGGGACAACTTATATACTTCTATGAAAAGGCTTGCGGAATTTCCGCATACGTTCTCGGCGTAAATCCGTTTGACCAGCCCGGCGTTCAGATGTACAAGAGCAATATGTTCGCACTGCTCGGCAAGCCCGGATACGAAGACAAAAAAGCAGAGTTGGAAAATTTGCTATAATTATGGCAAAAGTGTTATACAGTTTCAACAAACTTCAAGAAATTGTCACCGACGTATTGAAATGAAAGCGTCGCTATGCTATAATTAAAGCAAGAGAAAAAACAACAGTATCCCGTATGATTTCCGTAAGGAATACGGGGTTGCGCAACATCAATATTATCCGAAAAGGAGTGCATCCACATGATCAAACTTGTAATGGGTCTCAAAGGAACAGGCAAGACAAAGGAACTTATTTCCACCGTAAATTCCGTTGCAAAGACTGCGGAAGGAAGCGTTATCTGTCTTGAAAGAGATGACAAACTCAGATACGAGATCGACCCGAAAGTAAGACTTATAAGCACTGACGAATACGGTATCAACGACTACGATATGTTCTTCGGCTTCATCGGAGGACTCAGAGCATCAAACTATGATATAACCGAAATTTTTGTTGACTCCATAACAAAGATTTGTCGTTCCGACAACGTTGAAGAACTTGAAACGTTCCTTGACGAACTCGAAGCGATCGCGGACGGAATCGACTTCTTCATCACGGTCAGCATGGATATTTCCCTTGCAACGCCGAAGATTCAGAAATACCTGTAATCAACAGCAAAAACAAATATCGGGACGACCGTTCTTCGGTCGTCCCTTGTTTTCTTTCAGGAAAAAAGCGGAAGACATTCCGAAATATCGCCGTCTTGTTTGACATTCGGCATAAAAAGTGATATAATGACGACATCGAAAAAAAATCTGCCCGCAAACACAGCATATACAAGCATATACAACGTGGGCAATTCTCACAGGAGAAAAACAAGAAATGAAAGTTCTTATCATAGGTCACGGCAAAGTAGGCTCCGCCATCGCGGAAAACCTTGCGCAGGACAACAATGACGTAACGGTAATAGAAAACAGAAGCGAAGTCATGGCTTCTCTGCCGCAAGACCTGCCGTACAAGGTCATAAAAGGCAACGGCGCCTGCATCGAGATATTGCGTGAAGCCGGCATAGAAAATGCAGATGTACTCATTGCGGCTTCCCCGCACGATGAGCTCAACGTGATTGCCTGTGTTATAGGCAAAAAACTCGGCGCAAAATATACCGTTGCACGCCTGCGCAACCCCGAATATTCTTCGCAGATTGTATTTATGCACAACGAATTCGGGCTTACATTTTCGATCAACCCCGACAATTCCGCAGCGGAAGAGATATCGGGAATTGTCAGATTTCCCTCTGCTGCAAAAATAGAAAGTTTCTCAAACGGGCTTCTTAACCTTGTCGAATATACCATTCCGCAGGAAAGTTCGCTTATTGACATTCCGCTTGCGGATATCTACGGCAAATATAAAGTCAAAGTTCTGATATGCTTCGTCGAAAGAGAAAACGAGGTATTCATTCCCACAGGTGCGACCTGCTTGCAGGCGGGAGACAGAATCGCGCTTGCGGCTGACACACAGAGCATAATTTCGTTTTTCGGGCTTTTGAGCGCAAAGAAAAAGCCGATAAAAGCCGTAACGATAGCGGGCGGCGGCAGAATACCGCATTATCTGATAAAGTCGCTTCAAGCCCTGGACATCAATATAACAGTAATAGAAAAAAGTCCCCGTCTGGTTGAAAAACTCCGTGCGGCATACGATAAGATAAACATCGTAAATGCAGACCCGACGGATAAAGAAGTTCTTAAAACCGCAGATGTCGGAAGCGCCGATGCGTTTGTATCGCTGACAGAAACAGACGAAGAAAACGTTATTATGGCAATGCACGCAAAAGCGCTCGGCTGTGCCAAAATAATTGCCGTGACCGATCAGCCGAGTTATTCGGGAATACTGAAAGATTCGGGAATAGACAGCATTATAATGCCGAAATTGCTCACAGCGGACAGAATACTGCAATTTGTAAGATCAAAAGAAAACGCGCGCGGAAGCGGAGTTGAAACGCTTTACAAACTCGCGGAGGGAAAGGTCGAAGCTATTGCTTTCAAGGTCAAAAAAGCAGCCGATTTCATCGGCAAACCGCTGAAAGACCTTTCGCTTAAAAAAGACCTGCTTATAGGCGCTGTCATCAGAAAAAATTCAACGATAATTCCAGACGGTAACGATACCATGGAACTCGGGGACGAAGTTGTAGTTATAACCACGCAACACGGACTTAAAGACGTGTCGGAAATAATCAGATAGTTTAATTCAGCCGAAATATAAACAAAAACGCAACGGGAACCGCAGAAAAAGCGGTTCCCGATATTTTTTATCTGAAATTATATTTCAAAATCAACGGCGTGGCGGGCTTCTCGGATTTCTTTACAGAGAGACGAAGCAGCAACATGACGTGGGTCATTCTTATATGTTTCAAGATCTTCGAAAGAATCGAAAGTCATAATCAGAACCGCATCACAGTTATCTTTCCCGTAGGAATTGACACCTATTTCCATCGAACGAATAACGTCAATTTGTCCGCGCAATGATTCCAATGCATCGAGAAAACGTTTCATTTCAACTTCTTTTCCCGGCTTGAACTTCCACATAACAACGTGCTTTATCATTTTGAAACACCCCTAAAATCATTTTTTACGAAGCGCTTTTTTAATATAATACGATGTTTTTTCAACTATAACTTTTTCGGCTTCCTGTTTCAGCGTATAATCCGAAACGTGCGGAGCGTCTTTTTTGACAATGAATATCGCCTCTTCAAAAAGTCTGCTGCCTGTATTTTTAATAATGTAAACGCTCTTTTTTCTGCCTTTTATCATCGTTGCCGTTCTCCCGAAAGTTTTATGAGAACAGTATATCCGTGATAAACGTTTTTTATTCCGCTGCGGCAAATACTTCCGAAAAAGTCTGTGCGTACATACGGATAAGCATATCGTTCGGGTGATTTATGTTATTTGCCGTCATATCCCAATACTTTTTGCGTTCAAGCGTTTCGGCATGAAGTGCGGTCATCGGAACAACGGTCAATTTTGAACCGTATCTGTCGGCAAGTTCATAAAGTTTTTTGAGACGTTCGTGGTGGCATTTCACATCCTGCGCATAATGGTTGCCCTGACAAACGGAAACGGTCACGATTTCACATTCGGGGTATTTAGCCCAAACCTTTTTGCTTATCTCTTCAACTATGTTTTCAAACTCTTCGGGAGTGGTTTCAGGACCGTTGTTTCCGCCGAAAGCTATAACGAAAAGATCAACATTTTCCACATCTTTCCATGCGTTGTCAAACTCCGAAAGCCCCCATTCGACACGGGTTCCGCCGACAGCCTTATTCACGGAAGTTACGGCGCAACCGTAGTCTTCGCGAAGAGTATCGCAGACCATTTCAGCCCACGACGGCATAAAAGGCTCGATTTCAAGCATTTTTGAGCAGTTGCAGCCAACGGTTATGCTGTCTCCCCAAAAAGCGACTGTAAGAGATTTTTGCTCTTTCAGATTCTGTGCAAGACGCGGCAATTTATGAGGAAGAATGACGGGTTTGTACACGTTTTCGTTTACGGCGTGCTCGTATGTAACGGCTATCTGTCGGTCAACAAGAAGAGTTCCCTCTGTATAAAGAATATAACCGCCCTCGGAAAAATGCGCATTAAGACCGTCATTCGGCGCTTCCTGAGGGTTGTATACAGACCAAGGAACACGCAGCATAGAAGAATTTTTCGGGATTATCAGTTTTCCGTCGAGGACAAACCAATCCGTTCCCTCTTCATATATTTTCTTACCGCCGAAATCAGTCACCGAGATAACCTTTTCGATGTCATACAAAAGCGTTATCGTTATATTTCCGTCGGAATCCGTAATTCCGGGATATTCGACTACAAGAGCGGTCTCATTGAGAACCGTATTTCCCTTTCTGAAAGGTCTTATATATTCTGTTCTGTCATACATGGCAAAATCCTCCGTTTCACCACTATATAATACAACAAAACAGAGCCATTGTCAAGAAAAATACCGTGACAAAAGTTGCTTTACATCATCATCTTCACTCACGCAATAATAACAGTACAAACCGTCCGTCCGAACTACGGTTTTTTCCAATTTTGCAAACTCCGACGGGACGTAATCGCGAAAAGCGGAGCGCTGTTCACGCAAATGCGCATTGACCGCAGACACGATATTTACCAGCCCCGATTCGTCATAAGCCTTAAAAACGGCTATTTCATCGGCTCGCTCGCCCGACAGGCTGACAAAAACGGCACACGCATCGAAATCAGCCTCCGACAGATTGAAATATGACGGAATCTCGCTTTTCGGAACTTGCACAAAACCGACAGAAAGCGTAACAACGTCGTCACTCATTGCGGTCAAACTCACGTTTTTGCCTGAATTTGAACAAGAACAAAGCATTAACGAACAAAACAGAATAATCAGAACTTTTTTCATTGTTTCACCCCATGATATAAAAGATAATCGACCCAGCGTTCATACGCTTCGGGCATCAAATGACAATAATCGTCGCTTGAAAGTGAAGTTGCAAGATAACCGTTGCTGTCTTTGAGCACATCTGCAATATCAAGAAAGGCACAGTTTGCTTCCTTTGCGAAAGCGGCAAGACTTTCGTTGTATTCGTCGATTTTTGCATTATACAATACTTGTTTTTCTCCGTAAAGCGTTATCGGAGTTATCGACTGAATCGCAATTTTGACATCGGGAATCGCTTTTCTTAAATTCTCGACAAGTATCTTGTAATTTGCGATATATTCATCAACGGAAAATTGTCCGACATCGTTCAGTCCGAGGCAAATATATACCTTTTTTGCGCCGTATGACGAGCATATATCCTGCGGCGGTGTTCTTACTCCGTTGAAATAACGATGTATGCTTTCTTCTCCCGCAGGAGCAACCGCTGTTGCCGCACCGTAACTGCCGACGCTTATAAACTTTGCATTGCCGAAGTAATCAGTTTCCGCCTGTCGCTTTTCGGTCACGAATTTTTGCAGACCGAGAGTAACTGAATCTCCTATAAAAACCGTGTCGTTAAAGTCTTTCCACGATTTTTTTTCGGTAACGGGAGCGACAAGCGCTTTGAAAGACTCGGAACGCTCCGTTTCAGGCAGAGGAAGAGAATACTTGTCCCTCGGACAGGTCTTATCTGGATCTGCGTCCTGTGCTTCCAAACGCGAAAAAACATATTTATATTGTTCATCGTTTTCGGAAAAATCGCTGTTCCCCTGTGAAGTTTGTTTAGCCGAATTATTCGTGGGATTATCGGGGGTCAACGGCTTGTCCGCGTCCGTACTGCCGGAACACAGAAAACCGCTCAACACATAAAGCCCGACAACAACGAGTGCCAGCACGATTTGAGTTATCAGATTTTTTCTTCCCATATTTTTTCATCTCCGTAAACAAAAAATGAGCGGCAGAATATTACATAAATATTCTACCACTCATAATGAAAAAATATTGTCTGATTTTAAGCGCGAAAAATGACTATTTGGCGCGAGAAATGAGACTTAAAGCATTTTTATAGAGAATTTTCTCCGTCAAATCCTGCGAAAGTCCGAGTTTTTCGATATTCGTCAGTTCATATTCGGGAGTCCACATCGGGAAATCCGACGCGAACAGAATCCTGTTTTCGTCATGCTTTGCTATCATTTTTTTCGGAAGAGAAAAGTCCGACATCATACCGAGAGTGCTTGATGTGTCAAAATAATAATTCGTTCCGCACAAATACTCGTAAGCGGATTCCCATTCGCTGTAACCGCCGAAATGCGCGGCAACCGCTATCAGGTCGGGAAAACGGTCAATAACCTTGCGCAGTTGCAACGGGTTTGAATAATGATACCTCTTGTCCCCCGCATGAAAAACAATGGGCATTCTGTAAGTCTGCGCATATTCGTATACAACGTCCATTCGAGGGTCATCTACCGCGAATTTCTGAAAATCAGGGTGGAATTTTAAGCCGAATATGCCGTTTTTTCTGATATATTCAAGTTCGTCTTCGATATTTTCCATATCGAGATGAACGGTTCCGAACGGAACAAATATATCGGGATTGTTTTTAACCGTCGCTATCAAGAAATCGTTTATCCCGCGAACCTGCTTCGGAACGGTCGCAACACTCAAAATGAATGATTTGCAGACACCCGCCTTTTGCATATGTTCTTTCAGCGTTTCCGCCGTTCCGATGCTCTCCATGGGACAATCATAAAAAGCACCTACTGCGGCGGTTGCCTTTGCAGCAATTTTTTCGGGATAAATATGCGTATGAGTATCAATTATTTTGCCTTGACAATTAAACATTTTGATTCCTTATGCAAAAAGTCCCACGCCGTTTCCGACATGGGACTTCATTGTCCTTATATTCTGTTTACAGAAAAATTACTTGGAAGCCATCTTCGCAACTTCTGCCGCGAAGTCGTCTTCTCTCTTCTGCATTCCCTCGCCTCTTTCATAGCGAACGAAATCAACGATTTTCGCATCGCCTTTGGAAGCAACATACTGACCCACTTTGAGACTGTCATCAATGAAGAACTCCTGGTCAACAAGGCAAGCTTCGCCGAAGAACTTCTCAAGTTTTCCGGGAACCATCTTGTCTCTGATAATATTTTCGGGTTTCTTCGCATTTTTGGGATCGTTCTTGATCTGCGCGATAACTATCTCGGTCTCATGCTCGAGTTCGGCAGCGGGAACCTGGGTTCTGTCAACGAATCTCGGGCTCATGGAAGCAACCTGCATTGCAACCTTTTTGCCGCAGTCAGCGTCAAATTCTTTATCAAATTTGACAACAACGCCGATCTTGCCGTGGTCATGGATATAAGAAGCACAGTTGCCTTCGATTCTTACAAATCTTCTGACGTTCATGTTTTCACCGATAACAAGAATCATTTCTTTTCTCTTGTCTTCAATGGAACCGTCAAAACCGGGGTAAGCACAAGCCATAAGAGCGTCAAGGTCAGCCGGATTTTCTTTTGCAACAACTTCCGCAATGGTGTTTGCGAAAGTGGTGAACTTTTCGTTCTTTGCAACGAAGTCGGTCTCGGAGTTAACTTCAACCATAGCGGTAACGTCAGCGCCGTTGTATATTGCGATCGCGCCTTCGGCAGCGATTCTGTTTGCCTTTTTGTCAGCAGCCGCAAGACCCTGCTCGCGGAGAAGAGTTACAGCCTCTTCCATATCGCCCTCGGTCTTTACGAGAGCCTCTTTGCACTTCATCAGACCAACGCCGGTTCTCTGTCTGAGTTCGTTGACCTGTTTGGCGGAAATAGTAACTGCCATAATATTTAATCCTCCCTGAAATTATTCAGCCACAGTTTCGGCGTCTTCCTTTGCGGGAGCGTCGAACTGCTCGCCCTGTTTACCCTCGAGAATTGCGTTCGCCATAATGCCCGCGATAAGTTTTACCGCACGGATAGCGTCGTCATTGCCGGGGATAACATAGTCGATTTCATCGGGGTCACAGTTGGTATCAACGATAGCAACTATGGGAATATGAAGTTTTCTTGCTTCCGCAACGGCATTTCTTTCTTTTCTCGGGTCAACGATGAAAAGAGCGCCGGGAAGTTTCTTCATTTCCTTAATACCGCCGAGGTATTTTTCAAGTTTCTCGATTTCAAGGTTAAGTTTAACAACTTCTTTCTTGGGAAGAAGATTGAACGTGCCGTCCTCTTCCATTTTGCGAAGCTGCGCAAGACGCTCGATACGGGTCTTGATAGTCGCAAAGTTGGTAAGCATACCGCCGAGCCAACGGGAATTTACATAGTACATTCCGACTCTCTCGGCTTCTTCCTTAATGGATTCCTGAGCCTGCTTTTTCGTTCCTACGAAAAGAACGCTGTCGCCTGCTTCAGCAACGTCACGAACAAACATATACGCTTCTTCAACCTTTTTAACGGTCTTCTGAAGGTCGATGATGTAAATGCCGTTTCTTTCGGTGAAGATGTATTCCGCCATTTTGGGGTTCCATCTTCTGGTCTGGTGTCCGAAGTGAACACCTGCTTCGAGCAACTGTTTCATTGAAACTACTGCCATGATACTTTTCCTCCTGAGGTTTTTTCCTCCACCCTGCCTGACGGGGACGACAAAAATCAGCCGCACCTACCCGAAAGCGCACAGGATGTGTGTTATTTTTTATCCGCATAATCACGGACTTGGATATTATAACATAATATTATACATTTTTCAAGCGCATACCGAGAAAAACTCAACATTTTACATTTTTTTCGGTTTTTACGACCTCAAAAAACGAAAGAGCCGTCCGCAGACAGCCCTTTCGGTAATAATTGAATACTACTTATTGATTTTTGACAAAAAACTTTTGCCTACGGGTTTGAAATCCACGCCGAGATATTCCGCTATTGTCGCAGCAATGGAAGAATACGTTGAACCGACACCGAGATTGGCGGGAGCAACGTGTTTGCCGTAAACGAGCAGCGGAATATATTCGCGGGTGTGGTCGGTTGTCGGATAACCGGGGTCACAACCGTGATCTGCTGTGATAAACAGCATATCTTCGTCACCGAGTTTTTGTAGGAATGACGGCAGCCATGTATCGAACGCCGTCAGAGCTTTCGCATAGCCCTCAATATCGTTTCTGTGACCGTAGAGCATATCGAAATCGACAAGATTGACAAAGCAAAGTCCGTCAAAATCGCGGTCGCCGAGGTCAAGAGTTACTTGCATGCCCTCAGCATTTCCGTGTGTGAATATACTTTCCGTAACACCCTTTTTATTAAATATGTCGGTGATTTTTCCGACTGCTATAACATCTTTGCCGACACCCGAAATCGCATCAAGCAGCGTGGGCGCAGGCGGGTCTATCGAAAAATCATGACGATTTGCGGTTCTTGTAAACGAACCGGGTTTGCCTATAAACGGGCGGGCGATAACTCGTCCGACGCCGTGTTTTCCTGTCAGAATCTTTCTTGCGATACGACAGTATTCATAAAGTTTTTCGGGCGGCACAAGATCTTCGTGCGCGGCTATCTGAAAAACGCTGTCCGCAGACGTGTATACGATAAGAGCCCCCGTTTTAAGATGCTCTTCACCGTAATCCTTTATGACTTCCGTTCCCGAATACGGTTTGTTACACAGAACTCCCCTGCCGGTCTGTTTTGAAAATTCATCAAGAACTTCTTTCGGAAAGCCGTTGGGATATGTCGGCAGAGGCGTTTTCGATATAACGCCTGCGATTTCCCAATGTCCTATGGTCGTGTCCTTGCCCGCAGACGCTTCCGCTATCTTTCCGTATGCGCCGCGAGGATTTTCGACGGGAACAAGAAAATCAAGCCCGTCAATATTGCCAAGACCGAGAGAACGCATATTGTCCGCTTTGAAAAACGGCGAAGCGGAGACCGTTTTAAGAGTATTTGCGCCCTCGTCTCCGAATGAAGCCGCATCGGGCAGAAACCCCGCTCCGACGCTGTCAAGAACGATCAAAAATACTCTTTTCATTTTTTCTTCGCCTCTGCCTCCTGCTGTTTGACAATGGCAACAACTCTTGAAGTGCCGAGACGGGACGCTCCGAGTTTGATATACATTTCGGCGTCTTCAAGCGTCTTTATGCCGCCTGCCGCCTTGACTTTTGTATAAGGTCCAACATTTTCAACCATGAGTTTTACCGCTTCGGGGGTTGCGCCGCCTGTCGAAAAGCCTGTCGACGTTTTGATATATGCCGCTTTCGTGTCGGACACGATGTGACACATCTTGATTATTTCGTCATCGGTAAGAAGACATGTCTCGATGATAACTTTGAGAAGTTTGCCCCTGCACGCGGCCTCGACTTCGTCAATTTCGTTCTTGACTTCATCGTATTTCTTTGCTTTCAGCAATCCGACATTGATAACCATGTCAAGTTCGTCTGCGCCGTCTTTTACCGCCTGATCGGTCTCTTTAACTTTTTCTTCAAGAGGGTCGTCGCCTTTCGGGAACGAGATAACCGTGCAGACTTTCATTTTGTCGCCGACGTACTCTTTTGCCTGTTTGACAAATCGCGGCGAAATACAAACCGACGCGGTGTGATACTTGATAGCATCATCACAAACCTGTTTGACCTGCTCCCAAGTTGCGTCGGGCGCGAGGATAGTGTGGTCTACCTTTGAAAGAATTTCTTTGATGTCCATGAAACTTTCCTCCTGATTTTGATTTACATTATTAACGGAAGAATCGTCTTCCGAAGATTTTCAATTATTATAAAAGTTAGTTATCGCAACTTCCGCAGCCGCGACACCGCAATCCCACTTTCTCGGCGGGTGGATATTGTCAGCCTGACCGAAAACCCAGTATTTCCACAGATTTACGGTATACGCATCTTCGATATTTTTTGTATAATTGCCCGCAAGTTGTCTGTCATGGAACAGTTTCCATGCATCGCGCAAATCAATATTGCCCGAGACGTTACAATAAACTATGGCAGATTGTATAAACGGCATTTTGCCGTCAACGCATGAAGTAAACCCGCCGCGATATGTGGAAACAAGTTTTTCGAGATATTCGCCGTATCTGTCCACATCCTCATCAAGAGCAAACGAACTGAATTCGGAATAACCCGCTTTGAGAGCGTCGGATTCCCCCTGCCACCAAAGAATACCTCTGAAAGCAAACGGCATCATAGGCGCTATCTTTGAATTGTAGTAATTGCCTTTAAAATTATTGCCGTCCATGTAGTATTTGATACCTGACGTTGAAGAGCTGTCAATAGGAAGCCATTCTTTTATTGTGGTTCCACCCTGCGAGCTGCAAACAACGCCTACCGGCACGCCTATTTCTTTTTGAATATTAAGCGCAAAACTTACGGCGTAAGCGCTTTGAAGGTCGAGAAGATCGGGATCGCTGTTATCGCATGCGACCCATTCCAAACGTGACAGAATGTCATCATACGGGGTTTGGGAAGTATGATTTGATTTGATATTTTCATGTCCCGGCCATTGCCAGCATGAACGAACGAGAGGATTGTTCGCATTCTCATGAAAAGAATCATAAAGGTTCATAACAATATACTGTTGCTCTATTATTCCGAAATCGCCGTAGGGGTCTTTGTCGTATGCATACGGAAAAAGATCTCCGACACGCAAAAACATATTTGACTGTCCCGAAGCAAGCCAGACATCACCGACAAGAATATCATCATATACCACAGTATTTCCGTCTGCGGAGGATTTCACGACCAATGATTGCGGTTCTGCGTTTGCAATCATCGGGTCAAGCGCAATTTGCCACTTGCCGTTTTCGACAGTTCCCTGTTTTGTTTGTTCTCCGAACGATACAGTTACAATATCTCCGTCGGAACCGAGCCCGAAAATCGGGGTATTCGCATTGCGTTGAAGCACCATATGCGAATTGAATGTGCCGTTAATGCTAAAATCTTTTGTTTTCTCTATAACGGATACGGTAAATTGAGTCTCCATGCCCAGATAATTGACCGTAACCGTTTTTTCGCCGACCGTCGAAAAATCCGCGCCTGAAATCATCGAAGATTCAACATCTATGATGTCTCCCGAAACGATATCCTCAATCTTTGCACCAGAAACGTCAAGTTCGCCGTCTTTGTAATAAACGGTTCTGTTCGGTGCGGAAACAAGAGATATTCCGTTCTCAAACCAATCGGAGACTTTTTTTGAAACCGATTCTCCGAAAACAAAGTTTTCATCATTGTCGCAAACAAAAGAACGAACCGAAATCTCGGTATAAAATTCCGACTGCGGAATGTCCGTCAAAGCGTATGTGATAAAATACTTTGAACCGACACAAATCTCGGACGCCTTAAAACTGCCGTTTCCTAAAACGACTTCCGGATATGCGTATTTCACATAAACGGTTCGTGACAGCCCATTCACCGTAAGTTCAAAACCCGCGCTGTCGTAATTCAGACTGTCGATAGGCGCAATAAAACGAATTTCCGACGTTTCCGAAAGTCTGTCCGTTTTTACGCGAAGTTGTGCAAGAGAATCGAGAAGTCCCGTTTTCCCGAGCGAAAAATTTGCCGTATCATTTGTTTCATAGTTTTGATTTTCAATATCTGTTTCACGGTACGTTGTCGCAGACCGTGCATTTGCGGAAAATACAAAACAACTCAATGCGACCGCAACAAGCAAAAAAGCGGCCGCGATTTTTTTCCAACTCTTTTTCATTATGCCTCCGGGATAAAACCATGCAAAGGGGTATATAGCTACTGTAAACATTTTACTATATACATATAACTTTGTCAATCGTTTTTTTGCGAAATAACGGTTACTTTTTGAGAGACGGCGTAAAACGCATTTTACCCTCTCAGGGTTCGAGTCCCCTTGATTTCATACCAAAAACAAATATCCCCGCACTTTCGTGCAGGGATATTTGTTTTTGGCGCGCTTGAAGGGACGACGCCGCTTCTCTTCGTTTGCGTCGTCACCTCCTCGCATACAATGCTCGGATCAAAATGCTGAAAACAATTCCCCGAATTGTTTTCTTTACGCATTTTACCCTCTCAGGGTTCGAGTCCCCTTGATTTCATACCAAAAACAAAT
>ERZ857998.120-NODE-120-length-120147-cov-6.416872_pt1 | contig 120147 bp, 109 predicted proteins | sample MGYA00519954_ERZ857998 | MGnify/ENA primary metagenome ERZ857998 (study PRJEB31778, sample SAMEA3449424) | human gut metagenome | biome: human gut; feature: human-associated habitat; material: faeces | place: United Kingdom | collected 2010/2012 ...
AAGTCTTTCGCAACTTTTATCGAACCTCCTTTTTCAGCTTATGCAGTATTATGAGTTAAGCACCTAACTGATTAATAAACTGCATTTTTGCTGTATTATCATAAACCTTGCCTTTTTCTTTTACGTTTATTTTAATAAAATTAGCCTGAATAGTACTGCTAGCAGGTCGGTCCTAGCAGTACTATTACGTCAATATTTAATGAACTTACTATAAATTATTTAAGTAGCAATTTATCTGTTACACCAAAATATGGAGGTGAAGTACAAATATCTTTAGAAAGTAAATTTCCGGTGAAAACAGATATTGATTTCCAGGCAACTATAAGTGGTACATACGAAAAAAATAACAGATTTACTAAATTTGCCACAATAAATCCTATAATGGGGAAAATAAATAAAGGAAAACAATACGGTAATATATCTTATTTTCCTGCAAGTGATTTTGATTATGATCAAATAAGCGATTTACGGTATGAAATTTTATTTGAGGAATTTTGTGATTCTGAATATAAGTATGTAGTATCAAACCCAACAGGTTCTTTTGTAAATCCACATTAGGATAACTAATTCCAAATATTCAAAATGTTTTAGAGTAGAGTAATATTTACATTACCCCGGAACCGGCCTATTGGTCAGTCCGGGGTGTCTTTTCAAGGCGGTTTTGGTAAAACCTTGACGGACGACGGTCCTCTTTACTTCATAGTTAAGAAGCTCTTCCTAATTCAACCAAAACAAACTAAAAATGAATTTCCTTTTTCCTTGTTATTCAAGGTTCCATTTTCATTGTAATTTTTCAGCACATTTTCTACATCTTCACCTCTTTCAGCCCAAATCATATAATCGCCATCTATATATATACATGGCTGTATAGTTGTTTCTATTTGCTCAGCGGCTAAACATTCGATCATTTTTGTTACTTGTGCTAGCACAATTGGATTCTTCAATAGCTGTAGATTCTTTTCTTTGTAAAATGATAATATTTCGTCAACAGTTTTTTTTCCTGCATTCTTTACATGTCCCACTCCCATATCTTCTACTTTAAGCAGGTCTAGTATAGTCTTCATCCCCATGTCCTGAAGCACATGCAATGCACGTACAGTGAATCCCAACTGGCCTATAGGAAGTTTACTCAGACGGCATAGTTCTTTCACCCATGCACGTTCCACATTCACGTTATATACATTGAATATGCTTGTAAGTTTGACCATTTTAGCTTCAACTAGAAGTTGCTGTATCTGTTTATTAAGTCTTATGTTTACCAACTGTGTCTGCAAGGAGGTGAAATAGACAACAGTCAAATTTGTAATTAACTTGTTCAATGAAACCATTTCGTCTTTTACTATTTGCCTGATCCTTTCTGCTGAAACTGCATTGATAGCAGAAAGCTCATTGTAAGTATATCCATTAAGGTATCCTAAAAGGATGTCCTTGTTTCTTGTTTCAGGCAGATTTTCTTTAATAGCAATATATAGTGATTCTAATACGGGTATTAATGGTTTTAATTTCTCATATTCTGATTGAAGAAGCTCCAGGCGATTAGAAGCCTTCTTAATCAATTGTTTCATATTGAATAAACATTCGGACTTTTTCATCAATCCGACTAATTCTGAAATGTTAACCAAACGAATTTTACCGGCAGAAATACACGAAAGTCCATGTTTTGAAATCATTTGGATAATTTTACGTTCGGAATAATCCAGTAAACTTGAAGCAATTTTTATCGGGCAAAAACCACCTTGGTTAAACAGATAAAAATAAGCACTAAGTAGATTGATATCAAATAAATTTGCATTTCCTCCAATAGAGGTGATTGTTCCTTTACAATCAGGAAGACCTGTATATAGTATTTGACCATCGTGACATAGCCATAGCTGAAGAAACATGGCAACAGAGTAGGCATGTTTCCTACTAGTAAAAACATGATCCAAACGTTTACAAAACAAATTGTTTGGCTTGTAGTAAACGAGATAGCCAGTATGGTGTCGAGAATTATAAGACGTTATGATGAAATCCGTCATCTTTTTCATGGTGATAGCTTGCTAAAAAGGTTTTGTAATACGTTGCTTAAGAATCAGTTTATCATCCGGAAAACGGTCTTTAATGTTTTTCACGTAAATTTTAGCCGAGGCTTTCGATAACTCTAAGGCTTTGCTTTTACGCTTAGTCCATTTTACAGACTTATTTGAGAGAGCTCTTAAATAATAGCCTTTGTTGTTAAGTATCAAATAGCGTAAATTATTGATCTTTGAAAAAGCAGACAAATCGTTCTTATGATGCATGAAGCAGAAATAGCTGTCTCCATGCGATAAGGCTATCTGTTCTAACTTTCTGAGGTGCAGAAAGCTTTCAACAGGCAAAAGCGTAAAATTGGATGTGCGATTGCTATTCCGATACACCATGCAGAATAGTATTTCAAGATTCCGCTCTGGTAGGTTATAAAAATGAATGCGGCTATCTATTGCGTACTGTAGATAATTGCCTGTCTGCTGTAGCCATTCATCTTCAGATGCCTTGTAATATCTAACCTTCAGCATCAATTCTTCAATTGTGAAACAGGTAATTCCGAACACACCAGATGGTGCTACGATTTTTCCTGAACCATCTTTTCTAAACCGTTGAATGGTATCATTACAGATTGGTACAGCTAACAAAACAGAACGTCCCATGTCAATGAATACTGGGACAAGAGGTACTTTCGCTAATACTTTTGTCATATTCTTTCGTTTTTACGTGTTGCGTCACGGCTTTTGCGACAAAATTAAGTAATAATTCAAGCAGAGTCAATCAATCTGAATTATTATTAGGATTTTCAAAATCAAACCATATCGAAGACAAACCTGTTAGTTTATCCATAGTATGCAATACTTGTTTCATTGCGAGAAACTCATTTTTCCCGATAACCATAGCCATTTGAAAGTAGTATCTATCATCTGAACCGAACGTAAATTTTCTTTTACGCACAGCCAATTTTTCAAGATTGGAATACTGAGTAAAAATCGATTTGTAGATGATTGCATAGTGCTGCAGCACATAAACAGTTATTCGGACCGGTTCATTGAACCTAGTCCGAATCTTAAGATTTACATCAGGTACCCTGTTTTTCTTAACGTCGGCCATACCTCCTGGTTTTGGTTGTTTCACTGCTGGAAGATCTAGATTTAGAAGCAGATGACCTCCACTTTTTAGCCTTTTCCATAGATTCGTCTACTTTCTTGTCATTAATTATGCTGAAGTCTTCACCTTGTTTAAGCTCACGTTTCAGATCAATCTTAATAGCATCAGACAAGACTATTTTTGCTGCTCGCCAGGCATCTTTGACAATCGATGACAAAGCATCGTTTTTTACACCAATCTTTTCTCGTTCGATGTCATTCATCTCCACCAAAGTTGTCCCTTTTACCATTAAAGGCATATGACCATCTCTCAATTGTTCCAGGAACGTAATGTTTTCCGTACTTTTAGGGATACGGTACTCTTCTAAAATGTTGTCTAAAGGGGTCCCTTCCCCTAATTGAACGACTTCTTCTGCCATTTTACGGACATTGCCAATCCAACCGGAATCTTCCAATCGCGTACCGAATTTTCTGATTTCAGGATTCAAAACATTACCCTCAGACTCCTTTAAACCTAGATACTGGTACCAATTTTGCAGATAGGCTTTATTCTCATCGGAGAAAGTGGCATCAATGCCAATCTGTGTCATAACCATGGCTGCTCCTAGATCAGCAACCATTTCTTCTCTAGCCCTTCCTTCAATGTTACCGTAATTTAATTGACGAATAGGCTCCTTAAATGTAGCGACTAGTTCTGCACGCTTTTCAGGTGTAGTATCACTTGATTGGAGAATTTGTTTTTCCCCTTCTGTCAGGCCTTTTTTAGGTAAAACACTCGTAGAGTGAATCATTTCATGGATAAGCGTTCTGTAGAAAGATACGTCGTTTCGGAATTCCATTTTATCCGGAACTTTGATGAAATTTGCTTTACTGTTCCAATATGCCTGGCCTACAGAATCATTTTGTATAGGACAAATCCAAGAATTATCTTTAATAGTCTGGTCCAGTGCAGCAATTGATGTTCTTAAAGTGTTGTCTCTTTCGCCTTCAATCTTAGTGAATCTGTCTAGCATTTTGTCATACAGCTCAGGATTAACTTCTTTAATATTGGTCTGTTCAATATTAAAGACCGTAAAGCCTACAATTTTTCCCACTTCATGATAGTAAACTTTTAATTCTTCAGACATTTTCTGATAATCTTGCTCACTAGCATATTTAAGACCCATCGCTTTGCCTTCTTCATTTGGAAGATAGTAAGGACAATACTTGATGACGGTATCTCCATGTTCTCCTTTGTTTATATAGAAGCCTTCTTTATTTGCCCGTGCGACAGTAACATGGATAGGTGTACTGTAACCTTTTACGGCATCTACTAAGGATAGAAAGAAACGGTTGGAACCACTATAAAGATTACCGTCAAAGCCTTGGGGTGAAAAGTTAACGATACTCCTAAGCCATGGTTTTTCCCATTCAAGACTGGCTGCTGCCAGCGTTTCCTTTAACAAGGAAAGATAACATTTCTCTATTTTATTTTCTAGAGAAACTGCATTTTCACTATTATTTTTCATATCTCGTTTTGGTTAATTTGATTACATCTATTTCAGACAAACGTAAATTAAATCAAAGATAGTCATTCAATTATTAATAGTTCTAAAATATGTGTTAATTATACTGATATAATATAAGTGAACTACCCGCGCCCACGGCTTTTTGAGCAAAAAACTTGTAGTTCCCGTAAAAAACATTATTTTTATACCACATAAAATATGGTATATTTAATTGATATATATGCTTTTAGTTATAATAATATAAAATAAGAAACATTTCGACTGTCCGAGTAGCAGTATCATGAAATATCTGAGAGAGTTCGTATCATTAGTACCTGAATACCGTAGAACCGTGAAAGGCAATTTCAAGCATAAACTTTAAGACATACTTATGCCTGTCATATTGGGCAGACTCAGTAAGTGTATCACCAGAGCCGAAATACTCGTGTTTGGCAAACGCTATTTGGAACGCTTTCACTCAATGGGTATCTTGCTGTGTGGTCTGCCGTCAGAGGCTACGCTTTGTCCTGTGTTCAAGGTATAGATGATGAAGCGATGGCTTGTCGGATGTCTAAATTAATCGATGTCTCCGCAAGGAGTTTTCCCATAAGGATATGGAAATTGTTTGTGTGGACGGTAAAGCTATGAAAGATGCAGTGTATGAAAACGGACGTAATCATAGTATCAGGTTATTCATTCAAATCCGGGATTACTCTTGCAACTGACGTATGCGTGGAGAAGAGCAACGAGATTAATTACGGCATTTGATATTAAAGTAAAGATTTTTTGCCTATTGTCAGATTATTTCTTTTTTATTTGTCAGTTTCCTTGAAAAATATTTTCTTTAAGATATTTTTTTTATGAGTGATTAATATTATGAATCTATTAAAAATCTTTCTGGTCGGATTTATCGTTTTAGGCTTGTCAAACAGTTGTTCTTATAGGCTATCCGAGGAACCGGATAAGGAAGTGCTTTTGACTGATTCCATATTGGCTGTTTATCAGGATTCAATGGCACAGGTTCCTCAAAAAGTGATAGATGTCTTTTCCAGAAAGCGTTTGCATATGCAGGATAGCTTATGTTTTTATCTTTTGTTATCATACGAGTCCAAGTGCTATTATTACATGAACCGGATGGAAGATGCCTTTCGTACAAACAAAGAGGTAATTCGTTATTGTACGAATCATGCATCCTTTGACCGTAGCCGTGCGCTTTTGGCCGAAGCATTCAATAACCAAGGCGTTTATTGGCAGGAACTGGGAGAACGGGATTCGGCTATTCGTGTATTGAAATCCTCCGTCGATATTTTGCAGACGACCCGAAACAGGAGCATACTTACTTCCGTCTATATAAACCTGGCGGATTGCCATCTTCAGAAGGGCGATTATCCCCAGTGCGGTTTTTACTATCGAAAAGCTCTTTCTGTTGCAGACTCTTTAGGTATTGGCTACCGGGATCATTTTGCCATCTATTCGGGATTGGGCAAACTTTATCTGGAGTTGGGAAATTTCCCGGAAGCGAATGAGTATTTTGTGAAGGCCGAGCAAATAGAAAACTTGCACACTCCTTATGAGCGCTATTTCTTTTCTAATACCCGTGGAAATTATTATTATAATACAAAAGAATATGACAAGGCTCTTGATTGGTTTCGGAAAGCGGACCGGATTACGGATGCTTTCCCCCAGCCTCTCTATAAGGCAATTGTCCGGGGGAATCTGGGGGAAATATTTATCTTGATCAGACAACCTGATTCGGCCCGTATTTATCTTGACGATGCTCGTAGGTTATTTGGAAAAGCTTATGAACAACCATCTTTCCGTTATTATATGGATGGATTGTATGCTTCGTTAGCTTTGCTGGAAAACAATCTTCCACAAGCGGAGCGGCTACTTTCATTTACCCATGACTTGAATCAGGTAAGTCCGCTATATGTCTATTACAATAACCGCAGGATGGAAAAATTGTATTTTAAGAAGAAGGATTATCGGAAAGCTTATGAGTTTAAGATAAAAGCAGATATGTTCAATGACTCGTTACGCAATGTAAAAGTGAAAAATAACCTGGCAGAAATTGATTTCAGGTACAGGCAAGATACGACTTTATTGAAAATGGATATACAATTGATCAATACCCAAAATGAAATGGCACGGTGGAAAACGATTGCGTATTATTGTGTGTTGTTGCTGCTCTTGTGCTCGCTAGCTTCTTTATGCTGGATTTTGTATAGACGACGGAAACATGAAAAGCAATATTGGATACAGATGGCAACTGTGAATCGTTTGCGTATGGCTGTTGTACGGAACCGTATTTCTCCTCATTTCATATTTAATGCATTAAATATCATATTGCCAACTTTTCGGCAATATGATGGATTGGATAAGCCAATCCGTTTATTGATAAAAGTATTAAGAGGAAATCTGTTTTTTTCGGAACAGATTGCTGTTCCCTTAAAGGATGAAATACAATTGGTAAAGGAATACTTACAACTGCGTTTGTTGGGTAATCCTGACCGGATCCGAATTATTTGGGAATTACCACCGGAGATACCTGATAGTTGGAAAATCCCTTCAATGTCTGTCCAAATACCGGTAGAAAATGCTGTGAAATATGCTTTTGACCCGGAAAACGAAGAGGCTTGCATACATATTCGTATCATCGAAAAGCAAGGCAGCCTTTTTATCGCAATCGAAGATAATGGTGTCGGCCTTGCTGCAGACATGCAGAACCGCCAAGAGGAACAAGGTACAGGTTACGGACTGAAAATTCTACGCCAGACCATTGATATTCTGAATAGCCGGAATAAGAATAAAATGCACTTTATTATACAAGACCGTAGTCTGCTTGAACCGGGAGGGCACGGGACTTTGGTTTCTTTTGTTGTACCGTTAGATTATACATTTGATTTATGAGTGAAGAAATTACAGTCGTGATTGTAGATGACGAAGCGGCCTCTATCCGCAATTTGAGTAATGATTTATGTGTCTATTCGGATGTACGGATTTTGGAAACAACCACTTCGGTAGAAAAGGCAAGAAAGATCGTGATTCGCCAACAGCCGGATTTGCTCTTTTTAGATGTGGAGATGCCCAAGATGTCCGGTTTGGATCTATGGCAAAATATCCGTGCGGATGTCCATGCCGATATGCGTGTTGTTTTTTATACAGCATACGATAAATATGTATTGGAGGCTTTGCGGGCTTCTGCTTTCGACTATCTGCTGAAGCCTTACCTTCCGGAAGAATTGGATGCCGTCATCGAACGTTTCCGCTGTGTTTTTTATCGCAGCAGGGTGAATATGGAGCAGTCCATGCGCCGTCTTTTAGCCGATGACTGCAAATTTGCCATCCAGACGGTGACCGGCCTGTTGTTTTTGAAGCGTAGTGACGTGTTGTTATTTCGTTTTTCAGACGTTAACCGTTGCTGGCAACTCTATCTGTCCGACCGTACGGATTACAAACTCCGCATGAGTGTTTCTGCCCGCGATTTGATGAACATGAGCGTCTCGTTTGTCCAAATCAGCCAAAACAGCATTGTCAATCTGGACTATTTATGTTCAATTGAAAATAAAACTCTCGAATGCCACCTTTATCCCCCTTTTGACGACATTGAATTGATCGCCTCTCGCCGATATTTCGGAAAGGTGAAGGAGTTGTTAGAGATTTTGTAAGGTGTATCGTCTTATCAATGTAAGGTGTATTATTTTCCCGGCAACGATGTTTTTCATGTTGTCCGGAAATTTAATTTTTGTGTTTGTCTGCTATTTTGTACCGCTTAACGATGAAATGCCACTTTTGTACGCGCTTTGAGTTTTAACTGATTGTGAAGGTTATGGATGGTTTATATATTTGAAAATTATTTAAAAGGGGATGATCTCCTAGTTATTGGGGAATAATTTAAAATATATAAAGGATGAAACGAGTTTTATTTATTTATTATTTGTTGGGAGGATTACTCTTTCTGTTACCCGATTGGCTAAATGCACAAGGTAACGGCAACATGGTAGGGATTGAATTGACCGGAAAACAGGAGTTTGGCTCTAATGTGGTTTTTGATTACCGTAGGTCGGAAATACGTAATCAACTCTGTATTCCTCCAGAAGTACTTTGCTTGCCGGTCGGGACTCAGATTCATGCTATATCCATACCTTATAAAATAAATATCTATGATGGATCCACTCTCACGCAATCTTTGGGTAACATGCGTATTGCGTTGGGAGAATGTCAATCTATACCCAGCTATAGTTACCCTTATTCTTATATCGAAGAGGGGATGGCTACACTCTATGAAGGAGGAGATCAATTAGAGGTGACTCTTACAAACAAAATGCAATTTGTTACATACAATTTATCAGCTCCTTTTACCTACAACGGGGGATATTTGTTGGTGGATTTAAAAACAACAACTGCTGTTCCTATCACGCAAAACATAAATATCTCTACTAACTTTCATGAATACAAAAGCATCCTAAACCTACGTGGACAAGACGGGAAACAACCTTATAAAAATGATATGAAACCGGATCTTGTGTTAGGAGTAATCACATCTCCAGGCAATGCGGTTCCGTATATTCCTTTCCAATTCAGAGAGTCTATCTTAGGGTATGCACCAGTAGGAGGCTCTTCTCCTAAAGTGGATATCCAAATCGCTAACATCGGGGATCAGCCTTTAGAAGTGAAAGGGATAACTGGTTCTGAAAACTTTGCATTGGTAAATTCTAAAATGGTAGCTGTTGGTTCAGAGGAAATAATTCAATTCCAATTTACCCCAAAGAATGCTGGTACACGGGAAGAAACTGTATTTTTGCAGACCTCTGCCGGAAAAATCGAAATGAACCTGTCAGGTACGACCTATCGTCAGACTCCTTATAACAGGGTGATTAAGGTAAGCCCTGAAAATCCTTTATGGGAGCAATTGATGAATGAAGAAGATAGGTTACAAATAACAGAGTTAAGTATAGAGGGACAGGTAACAGAAAAAGATATGAGCTTTGCATCTTATGAAATACCCAACCTGATTCGATTGGATATGTCGGCAGCTGTTTCATCTGATCCGAATGTGTGGTTCAATGAAGAATGTTGGCCGCAATTTGAACAATTGGCATTGCCTGCTGGGGTTAAAAGCATAAGGATACCTCAAACCGCAACCAACTTGTCTAAACTGATTCTACCTTTAGGATTTGAAGGGCTCTCAGGTGACTATAATCAGGAAACCCAAAAAGAATCGCTTCCCGCCAATTTGACCACGTTGATCGCTTTTGGACTTAATTCGATATCAGTGAACTCTGATGCGATACAAACTATTGAAACTGTTTACGTCCCAGAGAATGCTTTGGATAATTGGAAAAATGATTATCGGTGGCACGATAAAAATATCCTTCCAATTACCGATGCCGTTCTCCAGCCCGATTTTGGAGGGAATATGCTGGTTCGCGATGAATGGGTCATTACGATGGACAATTATCCGAAAGGTGAAATCGGAATCAATATCAAGCCGGATGAAGGACAGGTGACCGCCTCTGCTTCCTTGATAAATAAGGCTCCGGTGCAGATAAAGGAACTGAATATGTCATATAAGTTGAATGGGAGAGGAACAGAATATAATGAACCTCTGCCGGATGGGTTGTTTGTAGAAAAAGGAATCTATTCTGTTTTTATAAATGAAAACGAAGAGGCTGCACTCCAAAGTGTCTCTTGTGATTTGAAGTTGCAACCCCAAAAATGGCACTTTCTCTCTTTTCCTTTCGATGTGGAAAGGACTGCTTTCGTCTCTGCTTCTGAAAACGGTTCGCGACAGTATGTGGTTCGCACATACGATGGGCAATCCCGGGCTGATAATGGTATGCATAATGATAGGAACTGGAAAGATGAAACGATGAAACTAAAAGCCGGGCGCGGATATATTTTACAAACGGAAGATCCGGAACAGTATCAGTATGATGATAGGTATTATAAATTGTCACTTCGCATAGAGGGTGCGGATTTGGTACGAGATTTGATGAAAACAGAGGCCGTTTCCATTCCACTAGAGTATTATGGATCATCATATGATGATAACAAAAGTTGGAACCTGATTGGTAATCCTTACTTGTCTTTCTATGATATCCGGGATATTGTTTTTGGTTCTGCTTCCATTATCGTCATTTGGGACGGGCAGGGATATATTCCCCTTTCCATCAAGGATGACTCATACTCGTTACGTCCGTTGGAGGCGTTCTTTGTGCAGAAACCGGATGGCGAAGAAGTTATCACGTTTAAACCGGAAGGCAGGAGAATTAATGCGGAATCGACCGTTTTTTATGCCTTGCGATCTATTTCAGATACGGACAGGAAAGTCTTGAATTTGCGTTTAAGTGGTGAAACCTATACTGACCGGGCACGTATTGTAATCAATCCATCGGCTCAACCGGGGTATGACATGAATAATGATGCAGTCAAATGGATGAGTTCCAATAAGGAGATCCCACAGTTCTATACCCTTGGTGGGGAAGGCAAGCGGTATGCCATCAACGAGCGTCCTTTAGGAACGGGCTCCGTACCGGTTGGCCTTTATGTCGGGCAGACGGGAATCTATACATTCGAAAAAGTGGAGGATGAGATTTGGGAGCAGGTCTGTCTGCTTGACAAATATGAAAACAAACAGGTTGATTTGTGCTGTGATTCCTATTCGTTCCATGCAGATAAAGGGACTGTGGACGATCGATTTGAAATCCGTTTTGGCATCCCGACCTCTAATCTTCCGGTAACCTCCACGACCAGTCGTGTCCGGGCGGAAGGTCATACGCTTCATATCGAGGTTGGCGAAAAAGCAGAAGTTACGATCTATACCGCTTCGGGTATTGAGAAATATCGTAACCGCATTGAGGTTGGTTCGACCGCTATCCATTTGGAATCCGGTTTCTATCTGGTGCGGATCAACGAGACAACTCACAAAGTAATCATCCATTAAAAGACAATGATCATGAGATATTACATTTTTTTATTTATAACGTTCTTATTCCCTATTTGTGTGTGGGGACAGTTTAATCCTCATAATCCGGATGAACCCAGTATGGATAGATTAACTCCTAACTATGATTATGCGGTGTATAAAAATGGTGTGACTTTCACGAATAAATCGAAAGGAGCCAGTCGATATTTGTGGAATTTTGGAGATGGGAATACAAGTACCTTGAAACATCCGGAACATATCTATTCGCAACCGGGTTCTTATAAAGTTGAGCTGACAGTGAAAAATGGTAAAGAAGAAAGGACTGTCATCAATTATATTATGATTGCTCCAGAATCAGAATATTCCATATCTGGTTCATTCACATTGAATCCATCCCAAAAAGGTATTCGAAATTTCCAGTTGTTGGATGATATGTTCAGAGACTTAATGGAGCTATCTTTAAGTGGTGATGTGACTATTACCGTAGCGCAAGATCTGGATTTGTCGTTATCGAATTTGAATATGACGGAAGTCGCAAATAAGTTGATTCCTAAATTGAAAGATTCTCCTTACAAGGTGAGGTTGGAACAGGAAAATGGTAATTCAAGTTTTCTTAGTCTTTGGAATGAGTTGAACAAAGAAAACTATGGACTATTGGAGCAATTAGTTCAATATATGGATTGGGGGGTCTCAGTTCGTTTCGGAAACGAATCCTTTCGTATAGGAAACTGGGATTGGGTGTTTAAACCCGATCCGATCTGTTATGGGAAGCAAAGTGATGAGATTCGGTTTGATAGGTATTCGGAAGCATTTACTTATGAATGGAAGTTAGTTGAAACCCAGGAAGGTTTAACAGGATATAAAGAGTCTGGTTCAGGTAAAATCCCTGCGATGGAAGTGATTAATACTACCAATAAATATCAACCGTTGGTTTATGAAGTTTCTTGTCTTTATCAAGGAGAGATTTATGCGACTCATCTTGTTACTTTATGGGTTTATCCCCAAACTATGTATCTGAATTTGTTGGAACCATCAGACAATGGGCTGATTGCGACACCTGATGATGTTAATTTTTCTTGGGAACCGATTCCGGGGAATAATAATCATTATGAAGTTTATATACGTAAACAAGGGGCAAGTGAGTTTGATTATATAAAAAGTGTTTCCGATAGCAAATGTCATATTGAGAATTATAATGGATTCTTTCAGTTTGAACAGACCTATGAATGGTATATTCGGACTTATCATCGTTGTAGTGGAGAATATGTTCAGAGTGATCCCCAAACCTTTACCATCGGTAAAGCAGCCGATTTGGAAATAACAGAAGTGAAGGTTGAACCGCAAACGGTCGTATCCGGCAAAGAGTTTACGGTTACGGCAATCGTGACCAATAAAGGGGCAAAAGAACTTGGAACGATGTCATGGAGAGATCAAATTCGTTGCACGAACGCTTCAATTTCTACCCAATATAAAGATCATGCGAATCAGGGTTTGGAAATCGGAGAAAGCTATGAACTCAACTTTACGTTTAAAGCACCCTATGAAGAGAAATTGAAGACTTTGACGTTTGAGATCTATCTTGATGTGGATGATGCTCTTCTGGAAATGAGCAAAAGCAACAACCGCAAAGAGATTGAAATCCCTTTGGCTTTGCTTACTATTCCGGAAGATGAATTCAAGGTGTTATGCGACTTGTACACGCAGGCTGGTGGTGACCAATGGTATTTGAACCGTCATTGGGACGTTACGACCAATGCTGTAGACAAGGATGGCTGGGAAGGGGTTACATTAGATGAGGATGGACATGTGCTTGAAATAAATCTTTCTGGTCGAAACTTGGCTGGGCCGCTGCCAGCAGGATTGTTCTCGCTGCCTTATTTGCAAACATTGGATTTGAGCCGGAACGCCTTGACTGGCAATTTAGAAGAGATTGTTCCGGAAAGTTCGACCGCTCCCGAATTGGTTGCTGTCAATCTGGAACAAAATCAATTGTCAGGAATGATACCGACAAGCATCAATTCTTTGCCAAAGTTGGAGAATCTGAATTTGAAAGGTAATCGGTTGGAGACCGTTGCAGGCTTGATTTCGCAAAAAATAAACCTTGTCATTATCGGTCAGACGTTGCCCAACCGGCAAATCGAGTTGCGCCACAAGTTTGCACTAGACTTGCCAGAAATCTGTTTGTATAACCATGATAAACAGGCGAAAGAGGAATGGCCTGGGTTGTCATTGCAAGTCCCAGGCTATGCGACTCCTATGGATTTGAAATATCAAGACGATGCGTATGGTTTCGTTTGGAACAGCTATTACCATACGATCAATCTACCTCCGAATCAAGACTTGGTGCTTACTCAAACTTCTAATTCGGCTAAAGACAGTAAAGTTACAGTCCAGTTGTTTTTTGATCAAGGCGATGCCAACATGGATGGATGCGTAAGCATGAATGATATCCGGCATACATTGAACTTTATCAATGATGACAATAATAGTAGTGGCAATGGTGGTTATATCAACTTCAATTATTATGCTGCCAATACCTATCAGGATAAACAAGCGGAATCGACCATCAACGTGCAAGATTTGGTTGCTACGGTCAATATCCTGTTGGAGACTCCGCAAACAAGAAGTGGCTCCACCTTGCGTTCTGCGGATGCGGTAAGTTCAGAGCCTGTCGCCTTCCTTTCCGTTAAGAGTGGAAAACTTGTTATCGACAATCCGGCAGAATCGGTTATGGATTTGGACATAACCCTGAAAGGAGTTACTTCGAAGCAAATTGAGTTATTGCTCCCAGCTAACAATTATCTGTATAGGACCCGCGATGTCGAAGGCGGTGTGCGGTTTGTTTTAGTGTGCATGAATGGTTCAGGCATCCCTTTGGGCAAAACAGACATCATGAAGGTTAAAGGAAGCGATGCTTTTGTAGCTCATGCCCATTTGACAAATAAGGCGGCTAATGAGGTTAGATCCGACTTTGATGGGAAACAGGTGGCAACCGGAAATAACGCTGTATCAATGCCGGACGGATTGTCTGATGGTAATATCCGTATCGATCATGATGTCAAAGCACTGGTTGTCTCGGTGTACGATATGGGCGGACATATTCTTTCTTACAACCGGGTTCATGAAGTCGTTCCTGGTGATTATAAGGTAGTCCAATGGTTGCCTAAAGGACTTTCTTCCGGTATTTACCTCGTGCAGATTGAGCTTCATACAACAGATGAAATCAAACATCAAACAATAAAAGTTTCACTTACAAAATAAGCAAATTATGAGAACCAGACATTTAATAATACTGATATTGGCATGTCTATTCCGGATGCAATTTGTTTTTTCCCAAACAAACAAATTGTATATTTCCCCAACGGATTGCCCGTTGGGAAAGACTACGCAGGTGAAAATGCAGATGGACAACCGTTCCGAGGTGGTCGCTATCCAGTTCAATCTACATATACCGGATGTGGTAACATTAGAATCAACCAATGGTATCCAATTGGCAGAAGAGCGTAAAGATGATCATAATATATCGGTAACACCGAAAGGCAATAACAACTATTTGGTGGTTGTCATGTCCGGTAACAATAAACCGTTCAAGCTTGTTTCCGGAGCAGTGATTCAAATTCCATTGGTTGTGCCCGATAATTTGGAAGTGGATAAAGAATATCCGTTCGAACTTACGAATGTCATACTGGCTGACCGCAATGGTAAGAATGTGATGACTTCATTTGATGCTGGAAAGATCAAGATCGTGGATGATAACGGACCGGATATCACCCCGGAAAACATCCAATTGCAGTCTGACAACTTTAAGCCAGGAGGCAATGTGACCCTGACATGGAATGTCGAGAATATCGGAGGAAAAACGACGGATGACGGATGGAACGAATATCTTTATTTGGTGGATGAGCTTGGCAATGAGTATGCTATTGGAAATACACGGTATACGGAGACCTTACCAGCCAAAGGTTCTATCTCGCGTAAAGCCGAGTATAAGATAGGCGATTATCCCGGCATAGAAGGGAAGGTAAAAGCGAAAGTTGTCCTCAAAGCGTTTTCCGACTGGGAACTGCCTGTTTATGGGGAGAATAATGAAGGTGAATCGCAAAATGAGTTGAATATGCCAAAGGTTCTGGCTTGGAGCCTGAATGCAACGGTCGTTCAGGAAAAAGGCAGTCCGGAAGTTTCATGTATGTTGGCCAGGAGTGGTTCACGACAGAAGGAGGAAACATTTACGTTTACAAACGAAAGTAAGTCGCGTTTGCAAGTGCCGGAGCAGATAACGATCCCTAAAGGAGAATCCGGTACTTATTTTAAGATAAAAGTAATAGACAATGAGATTGCCAATCCGGATTCTTTTGTAGTTGTGACTGTTACGGGAAACTCCTATCTGGAGTTGAAAAAAGAGATATGGATCGAAGATGATGAACATCCATATCTGAAGATGTCGGTGAAGGAATCCGAAATAAAGGAGGGAGGAATGGTGACGATGACGCTTGAACGGGAATGGAATATCTCGTGGCCGTTGGAAGTACGGTTGCGTTCTGACCATTCTAATCGGTTTATCGATTTTCCGTCTGTCGTAATCATTCCTGCCAACCAAAAAACGGTAGAAGTGAAATTGAATGTTGCCAATGACGACCTTCCCGGATTGGACGATGAAGTAGTATTCACGGCTTCTGCTCCCGGACATATATTTGATTTGGAGAGCCAGCGTTTTGTGAAAATTTTGGATGATGATATACCGGATATCGATCTGATTCTTTCCACTACAACGGTTAGTGAAGCGACTCAGTCGGTTGTGGCAACATTGAAGCGTACTGGAGTGACGACCAACAAGGTGACAGTACATCTGACAGACAATGGGAACGGACGGATCAGTATGCCCGCTTCGATTGTGCTCGAACCGGGTATGACAGAAAAACAGTTTGTCATAAAGACAGTTGATAATGCCATGAAAGATGGCGATAAGGAGGTGACGATCAAAGGTGCGATTTATGTTTCTTCCTGCAATTGTTCGACTGCAGGAACTGAAACCGGTGTGTTTGAAAAGAAAATCACGGTTTTGGATGACGATGATGCCAGAGTAACGAGTGTCGCCTCAAAGACGACCTTGTTGGAAGGGGAAAAAGGAAAGATCACTGTATCTGTCAATGAAGTGCTTTCGACTCCTTTGACCGTCAAGTTGTCTTGTGACAATAAAGAGGTTCAATTGCCGTCTACCGTCATAATTCCTGCCGACAGCCGTAGGGTGGATGTCGAAATCACAGTCCCCAGAAATGAAGAGTCGGAAGGGAACCGAATTATAACAGTTGTCATCGATGCTGGTTCGTATGGTAAAAACACTTGTTGGCTGAACATTACCGATCAGACGTTGTCTGATGCGGTGGTGACAACCTTACAGACAGAAAAAGAAATTCCGGTAAATGGAAGTGCGAAAGTAAGTCTGACTGTAAAGAACGAGGGAGCAGCCGCTTTGTCTGCACAAGCGAAGGTGTCTGTTTATTTGAGTACAGGAAAAGAGTTGAATAGTAGTTCGATTGCTTTGGGCAGTCTTTATACGCAGAAGGAATTGGCGGTAGGTGAAAGTGTTACATTAGATAAGAATTTTACATTTCCGGAAAAGACCGGTGACTACCATCTGATAGCCATCGTAAACGAAGAACAGACGAAAAAAGAATTGTCGTATATCAACAATACGTCAGCTCCATTTGCTTTGACATTAGCCCCTTTATATACAGTACAGGTTTCTTTGGATAAAAGCGTGCTTAAAACCGGAGAATCTGTCATGATCACCGGAAAAGCAACCGGCAGTAAAATTGCAGGTGTGCCGGTTGATCTATACATTATTAATAATGGCTATCGGAAAGTTATTTCCGTGACGACCGATAATGCTGGTGTTTTCCAAACGAGCTTCACGCCTGAAAGTTGGCAAATGGGGCATTTCAGCGTGGGTGCCTGCTATCCGGACGAAGGACTCGAAAAGGAGATAGCCGGGTTTGATATGTATGGGTTGAAGAGAGTTGACGTATCTCCTATACAATGTGAAGTATTGGTAGGTCAGACACAGACTATTCCTGTTAAAATCAAAAATATATATTCTACAGCAAGTAATATTAAAGTAAAAGTCATTTCAGGAGCGTTGGGATGTGAAATTGCATCAAATGGTATGTTGAGTTTGGCTGAAGGCGGAACAGGTGAAATCTTATTGCAAATAAAAGGGAAGACTGTTTCTCCAAGAATGAGTTGGGAAAAAGTAAAACTACAATTGATTTCGGATGAAGGAGCTGTTCTGGAACTACTTGTATATTGTTATTGTAGAACTGAAAGGGCAAAATTGGTGGCTAATGTAGAGCGTATCCAAACGACAATGGTTAGAGGCAATATACGTGAGTATCGCTTTATGATTGCTAATTCTGGTGGTGGAGAAACGGGTGAAATACGAGTAACTTCCCCTAAAGCGGAGTGGTTGTCGTTGGCTACATCTGAGATTATTCCTTCATTAAAACAGGGGGAAAGCACTTCGATTGTCCTTCGACTATCTCCAGCGGAAGATATGCTGCTGAGACCGGTTACGGGAACGATTGCAATCAATTGCGAGAATGGGGATGGGCTGGCGATGAACTTTGTCGTTACACCTGTTTCTGAGAACGTGGGAACTTTGGTGGTTGACGTGTGTGATGAAAATACCTATACAGCCAAGGGAGCTCCTCATGTGTCGGGAGCATCTGTTCGTATCACAGAGTATAATACAGGTAGATTACTCTTGGATGCGAAAACGGATGTGAATGGTTTATGTACTCTTCCAGACTTGGCAGAAGGTTATTACAAAATCGTTGCTACAGCGGAAGGGCATGATGTAGTCGAGCAGGTCATATTGGTCGAGCCAGGAAAGGATAATAAGGTAGTGATGAATCTGAGTATCCAGGCGATAGCAATAGACTTTAAGGTTGAAGAAACAACTTTGGAAGACCGGTATACGTTTTCTACAAAAGTTGACTTTGAAACACATGTACCGGTTCCTGCTGTCGTTATAACAGTCCCGGATCGGATTGAAGCGGAGGCGTTACAACCTGGTGAATCATTGGTTTATACAGTTATTTTAAAGAATGAAGGATTGATTACGGCTCAGGATTGTGAATTTTTGGCTCCAGAGGATAATTCAAATTTTGATTTCGAACCATTGGTTACAGGTTCTTTTGATTTGAAAGCGAAACAGTCAGTTTCTATTCCGGTTGTGATGACTCGAAAAGGAAATGTAAAGACTCGTAGTAGTGAGAGGAAAGTGACACCTCTTCCACTTAGTGATTGTTATCTATATGACGGAACCAGTTATTTTTGGGATTGTGGAAATGATCGTAAATGGCATAAATATTATGTTCCGACAAAAATAATGGAATGTGTGGATGATGGGAGTGGTTTTAAAGGATTCCCGTTTATGGGAGGAGGAACTATATTTGGTGGAATGGGAAAGGATAATAACCCGGTTACTGGCCCAACCCAAATTTTAACTAAAAAAGAAGAATTGGTAGTCGGTCCCGTTCCACCATCGAAACCAAGTAAAGGATGTATTCCGTGCCAGATGAGTTTGGTCGGAAATGGAATCAAATGTGCTAGTCGTTTTATTCCTGTTTTGGAAGAAACCAAAGATGCAATAGAAGAAGCAATCCAAGAGGTTTTAGATGAACGGCTTGAAGAAGAGCTTTTGAATGATGGAATTCTAGAAGAAGATATAGAAAAATTATTTGAGGGGAGGGATTTTTTATCATTCTTATCAGATTTAATAAAGGCTGCGACTGAATGTGTACAACAGTTTTTTGATCCTGATCATCCAGAGTTATATAAAAAAGTGGCAGAGTGCTATAAAGGTTTTGAAGATTCTTTCAATACGTTTATCGATGACTATATGGATAAATATTTGAAAGGAAAAACGGATGATCAGAAAGAAATATTTAAACGAAGAGCGCGGAAATTAGTAAAAGGTTTAGGAATAGCAGCCGATGTTTTGAATTGTGTACATGATTTTGCTCATGCTTGTGATCATCTGTATCAGACTAAAAGCGGAACGAATGGTCACATTCCGGCTTATATAACCGATTTTTCTAATGTCGCTATAAAAGCAGAGGAAGGATTGCAAAGTTATATGGACATTATGCATGAAATTCTAGGTGATTCAAAAGAATGGTATGATTGTTCTATGGATGAGTTAATAACTTGTTTAGATCAGTTTGATATGGATCATCAAGCTGTGTACGAGAATGTAGTGGTTTACAAACCTTCTTGTGTGGGTGAACAAACTTTTAGAGATTTTGTCGAGCGCTGGAATAATACGCAAGCAAATAAAGCTGTTGAAAATCGGATGGATCTACAAAAAATATTGAACTGTTCAAACAAAATACAGGAACATAAACAGTATGCGCAAGAAAAAGGCTATGCTGGTATAGAAGAGTATTTCGCTGACCAATATGTATTGTTAGCATCTAAGTTGGACGAATCCAGTCAATCGGTATGCTCTTCTGTTGCTTTGAAGTTTGAACAGACAATGGTGTTGACTCGTCAAGCATTTAAAGGTACTCTAATGGTTAAGAATGGACATGAGTCAGAGTCGATGAAAAATGTCAAGTTGAACTTGGAGGTGATTAGTGAAGATGGAAGTGTCGCTACTGTGAGAGAAATCCAAATATCTCCTAAAGAAATCCAGGGATTTACTGGCCAGCTTGATGGAGTTTGGGCATTGGCTCATGGAGAGACAGGAGTTGCAACGATTGAGTTTATCCCGACCAAGTATGCCGCCCCGACCGGCCCAAAAGAATACACGTTCGGTGGAACGCTCTCTTATCTCGATCCGTTTACCGGCTTGGAGGTGACTCGCGACTTGTTCCCGGTAACCATGACCGTCAGCCCTTCTCCGAATCTGTCTATGGATTACTTCGTGCAACGTGATATTTTAGGGGACGATCCTTTTACGAAAGATGTGGTTGAACCGATGATCCCGTCTGAATTCTCGTTGCTGATTCATAACGTGGGTGCGGGGGATGCTAAAAATGTAAGTATGGTCACTCGACAACCTAAAATAGAATATAATGAAAAAGGGCTGTTGGTAGATTTCAAAATCAAGAGTTCGCAATTGAATGGAGAAGCCGAATCTGTTATAATGGGCGAAAGCGTGCAAAACGATTTTGGAACAATTAAAGCAGGAAAGACCGCTTATGCCCAATGGTGGATGACCAGTACGTTACAGGGACATTTTACGGACTATAAAGTGGAGGCAACCCATGAAACTAGCTATGGTAATTCTGATTTGTCCCTGTTGGACACAGTGCGTGTCCATGAGTTGATTCGGGGTATTCGGGTGAATGAGTCTGTTAATCCAAAAGTTACCGGTTTTATGGTGAATGATCTGGAAGATGATTTGGATTTCCCGGATAGGATGTACCTGACGGATGGTACGACTGCTCCGGTTGTCAAAGCTACTTCCGCTGAATTGCAGAAAATATCGGATACCGAATATAAGTTGGATATTACTCCTTCGGCTAACGGATGGAATTATATCAATATTCCGGATGAGACCGGTGGACGGTTGAAGTTGCTCAGTGTGAACGAAGATACAGATCTGGATACCCGTAAAGTATGGCAGACCGATCGTACATTGCGGGATGGAAAAGACCCGAAGTATGAATATCTGATTCATGTGGTAGATTATTTCGAAGACGGTCCGGTGACAAAAGCCACTTCTTCCGGCTCTTTCCGGTTAGTCTTTGAAGAGCGTCCGGAAACTACACTGGCGATAGAATCCATTACAGGTTTGCCTGAAGAGGATCAGGTGGCAACCTCTCCAGTCGGAACAATTACGATCAAGTTCAACAAAGCCGTTTTATCGGATGCTTTAAGCCCAAGTATGGTAGAATTATATTATCAAGGCGAAAAAGTGGATACGAAAGGGCTCCAGTTTAAACAACAACAACAAAACATGTATACATTGGATTTGTCAACTCTTACCAAGCAAAACGGAGTCTATACATTGACGATCTTAACATCTAAGATTAAGGATTCCGAAGGTTTTACCGGTGAAGGGGACTTTTCGGTTGTTTGGAACCAGGTAGCGAGTGGAAAAGTCTCTTTAACAGCTTTGGCCGATCCGGAAAAGGCGGGAACTGTTACTCCCAGTTCCATACAAGTCAATTATGGAAAGAATGCAGAATTTGTAGCAAAGGCAAACAAAGGCTATCAGTTTAAGACTTGGACGATCAATGACCGGACCGTGTCGACTGAAGAGACCTATTTGCATACCGCAATCGTGGACCAGACGCTTGTCGCCAATTTCGATCCAATCTCTTATAAGATCGAAATCTCTTATGATGCTTCCCAAGGTTTTGTCACTTTCGGAACCGGTTATTACGAGTTTGACAGTTCTTTGGAACTGATCGCAACGCCGAATGATGGATATCGGTTTGCTGGATGGTTTATTGAAGGAAACAGAGTCTCGATGGAGGAACGATTTATATATAAGGTAACCGGGGATGCCAAACTGGAAGCGCATTTTGAAGCTACTGGCAGTGATCCGGACAATCCTGACAACCCCGGAGGCGAAGATCCTGATAACCCCGATGGTGGTGATCCCGATGATCCGACTGCTAATGAGAATGTGGAAACGATTATCATACAAGTCTATCCCACGCAAGTAGCCGATTATGTCCATGTGGGCGTTTTGCCGGCGAAGAGCCGTCTCATCCTGTTTGACTTTACGGGTAAGCAGTTGAAACAGGTTTCCTCTTGCGAGGGTAATGTCGATCTGTTCATGGGCGACCAGCCGAGTGGTTTCTATCTGTTGCATATCCTGGCGGGAGATGAGCAGAAGAAAACGGTGAAGCTGATTAAGAAATAGCAGATGCGTGAGTCATTATAAAGAAAGGCTGGAAATTTTTTCCCAGCTTTTCTTTATCTAGCTCATGTTATGCTTTCAAACTGGAATCGATCAGGCAAAAGCATATTCTCCAACACACACCATGCCGAAGCGAAGTAATTCACTTTACCCTAATAGATTTTTCCCCTTCCGGTAAAATAATTCCACTCTTTAAATTATTTCTATTTAAACCAGCATCAGGAATATGTATGTTTTTATTTTTGTTTGAATTACTGAAATTTTTGATTGAATCACTCTGTTTTAAATCGCCTGGTTCATTTGTTTTCGTATTATACTGTCCTTGATATATTATTCCTTCTATAAGTTCTCTATCTTCAGATAACAACGTGATTCCAGAAGTTTTACTACTGATATTTTGCTTAGCTAAATCATCTTCCCGCGTTTTTTTCAGTTCTTTCGATGTTTCTACTCTAACTCTGCTATTCGTATTGGGAATTCTATTTTTAAGTTCCGTATACGAAGGGAAATAATCTTCTTCTCTTATGGGTTCTGACTCTGCGAGTATACTAGACAGATATTCCAGTAAAGGCAGCGGATCGACAAATTTTCCTTTGTTGATAACACTAAAATGGAGATGTTCTCCTGTTGAACGGCCTGTTGTGCCTGATATACCGATAGGTTCACCAGCTGGTACTGGCTGTTGATGTTTAACTAATATATAGCTTAAATGCGCATATAATGTATGAATATCTCCATGCTTCAACTCTACACAATAACCATATCCGCCGCGATATCCTGCAAAAATGACTATACCTGGCAAAACTGCATTTACAAAGTTGTCTTTAGCAGAAAAATCGATTCCATTATGGAATTTCATAGCCTTGTTAAACGGATCTGACCTATACCCAAAATGGGAAGTTACCTTTAATACATCCATAGGTAAACTCACCATGCTTTTTCTTTTAAGCACCTGATGTCTACGCATAATTAATTCATATTTGATGGAATCCAGATATTTCTTTTCATCACTTTCGGTAAAGATAAAGGAACCTGCACCTTCAATCTGGTCATAAGAAAACAGTTCCGGATTAGTGGGCACTGTATCTAGTTGGTTCTTCTCTCTTGAAACGCCAAGCCAGTTACTTATCCTTTGAAAAAACCTTTTAACCTTTTTTCTTTTAGGTAATTCATCTTCATTCTCTTCGTCATCTTCTTCCGATTCTTCTTCTAAATCATTGATTTGCGTATATTCCAAACTGACGGTATCATTTTTTACTTCTTCTTGTATACCCATAATGGTGACAAACTGGGCGTTAACGCTTACACTGTAACACAACAATAAAGCAATAGTAATAACAATTTTCATATAAGGCTTTGATTATTAATACATAGATGCAAATATATCATTTAATATCATATTATGATATAGTACAACCTGTTTTTTCTAATATATAAGTATTAAATCTGTCAAAGCTTGTATAATTCGGTATTTTTTACGAAAATTGCAAAATACTATTATTATACATCTTTTTCATTGGATATTGATATGGATACAATAATTGCTTTTTTCTGGAATCATTACAGACAGTTTGAATTATATTCCAATCATTTACACTGGGGAGTAGCGGTATCGGTTGGAATTATACTATTAGCTATAGCATCTGTCTGCATCATTAGTATGATAAAACAACTTGCAGCCAATAATGACTTCTTTGCAGATAAGGAAGAGTATCCTATTTTTCTTCCTTTAGGTTTCATCTTTGGTTGTGTCGCCATGCATTTTGCTGTTTTTGATGGACCATATAAACCTGATGAAGGCATTGGTATATGTGGTTGGATTGCTTTGTTTTTTATATCACTAACTGCTTTTCAGATCATTTATGCTGGAATTAATCTATTCTTTATCAATCCGGTAAAGGCATGTGTATGTACAGTATTAGTTTTACTCTGCTATCTTTTTGCGATCCCCCTTTTATTACCAAGTTTCTTTACTGGCTTTTTGTTATTCGCTTTCTGCCGCAGCTTCTTAAGAATGTTGCTACCTTATAGAGTTGTTGGATATGCTATAGATAAGTTTGATAGGATTTGGGAGATATGGGACAAGTAAAAAAAACGAATAGGTATTGTGTATTTGTACTGCCAGCGAACGATATGCTGACAGTACGCTTTATCTTTACATAGGAGCTGGATCAAAGCCCGTATCAAGATTCTGGCCGGGATTAGGTATCGGATCCAAACCGGTGCCTGGTTCAGGCTCAGTAAGTATATTGTTTATTGTTCCAATTTTATAATAAAAAAAACCATCAAAAAATGGCTCAAATACTACATCCAGTTCTGCTCTGATTAATCCATTAGGTCCACAAATTGTAGACATATCTATTTCTTTGGACCATAAAGCTTCACCTTTTGGTATATTCCATTCAATATAATCTATCTCAAAGTTTTTGTATTTATTAAGTCCAGTAAGTCCGGTATATACTTCACCTTTAATTTTTATCTTACCACTTAAATCCGATTTAATTTCATTTACCTGACTCATGTTCAATATAGATACAATAATTCTATTTTCTACAACTTTGTAGTTGATATTACAAGTAAGAGGAAGTTCTTTATGCAGAAATTCAGCAATAATAGTACTGCTAGCTTGACCGACTCTGCTAGCAGTACTATTACAGCAAGATTTTCTATTGACAACTTGATAGAAATAACATCAATTAATGCAGTAAGTATCGATAGGGCTATTATAACATTTAAGTTATCCAATCCTTATGAACAAGCTGATGATATTACTGTTTATTTAAACACTCACTTGTCTTATGTTGATCAAGAGAACTACTCTCATGAGAATAATGAAACATTATATGTTTATATCAAAAGTGGACATGTTTCAACAACTACAGACATAGAATTTGGATTTATACCATATGATGCACTTACAATGGATGCGCAGATATCAATTTCAGGATGTTCTAAATCGAAAAATGATGAAGTAAGAAACATTTATGACAAGAAAGAAGTCAGAATATCATATGATAATTGGAAATAAAAAAATAACCCTGATATATTCAATACTTATCAGGGTTATTTGTATTTTAAATATCATATTCAAATTTATCTATGAATTTAGTATAACTTTGATCTTGGACTTCACTTATTTCTATTGAACCAATAGGGATTTCTCCGAATTGCACTGTAGTTGATACAAACTCGTCATTACGTATTGTAAATGAACGGTCTAATCGATTACTACCTATCCAAAGTTTGACAAATATATTTTGATTACTAGGGGCTGGCTCATTAAGGCTTATATAGCCGTAATATTTTCCATTTGATGACCCCAATACTCTGGTATATCTTATCGTAATCGTTGCTATTGTTTGTTCATTAAATTCCGCTGTAATAGTACTGCTAGCTCGAATAAATTAAGATATCCTTATACATAAGAATAATTAATAGTAAGTTATAGATTGTTAACAGAGTAATTATTTCTAAGTCTTTGTTTTTGTTTATTTTAGAAACAATTTATCTTTGCATCATTATTAAACCAAAAATGATTAATTATGAAAAGTTTAAATTCTATTTTGTTGGGGGTAGCAGCTCTTTGCGGCTTAGCTTTAACCTCATGCTCCAATCAAAATGAAACGTTCGAACAGATCTCACAGAAAGTTGAATCTGAATACTCGATTTTACAGGAACCTGAAACTAAAGGTATTTATGCTCCCATTACAGGTGTAGGTTCCTATCCGTATGGGTCTAATATTACTTTAGGTACTGACGAAGGTTACACTATCATGATGCGTAAAGATGGTTCACAAGACTGGACAGATGCACATTCCACATCGTATACAATTACAGATTTATCAAACAACTGGTGGGTACGCGGTGAAGCGGCCAGCACTATAACATTTAAGGCTGGAACAGGAGGGAAAATAGGTACGCCTACTTCTATTTATGGTAAGATAGGAGGAACTGCAACTGGGCCTACTGCAACACCAGATGAAGGTTATAATTTTGCGCAGTGGAGTGATGGAACAACCAATAATCCATGGGTCGGAACTATTCCAGATCCTAGCAGTACTATTACAGCAGATTTTAAAGCATACGCTCAATTATCTATATCATTAACAGCTACTCGAAATGAATATAACACAGAGGAAGTAGATTATATTTTTAATACATATACTGCTGATAAAGAACTTTTATCATATTTAAATAATGGAGATTTGAAAATTCTATTAGATGCTGACCTTTATAAAGGTACAGAGAGTTTTGGAGTAGCTTATGATTATTTTGCTAAAACATCCAATCCTTATAGTCTTCAATTGAAAGGTTTTTCATTTACGAACAGGATCTATGACAAGATAGTTTTAAATATAACAGTAAAAGATAGAAATAACCGTATTCTTAAGGAGTATAATGTGGAAGACGAAAGACCTGGAGGAATTCCTAGATTTACATTGGATTATATTTACGATGAACATTCATTTTCATTTAATTATTCTAACAATAAATATGTAGTGATTTTCAGTAATGATAAAGATTATACTTAATTGTAGATTCAATTTCAAAAGGTATTGAAGTAAGTTTCAATATCTAAGACCTTTAAATCCGTTGAATTTAAAGCTGCTAAAGTTTTATAATTCAGCGGATTTTTTGTATATTTGAATATGTCGAACATCAATTTCCAATCTTTTATGAACACATATATTTTATCCACAAGTGTAATCCAAACAGTCAAATCATTCTGTTGTTCCGACTATCCGGTCACAATCACGACGGACCTGGATAAAGAGTTATGCATGAATGACCTGAGAAAATTAGAACTGGCCAAATCTATTGAAAAGACTTTCGGCATACACACGGACGGAAGAGAAGTTTCCTGGCATGTTGTTAAGGATATAGTTGACCTTATTTTTAATTAAAAGAGGTTTTTTCCTATATGACATGTATTAAACTTATACTGAACACTTTTATGGAGAAGTTATTAATCTGATAACGTCTGTTAATATATTGTGTTTTCGGGTTAATAATTGTTTATATTGTCAAATACATTCCGACTAGCTCTGCTATTTTGTAACCGATTCTTTATATTTGCTTAATAAATAACCAGAACTTTTTTTCTATGGACAAAGTAGTTGAGACCATAAGCATCAACCAGTTACCTTTTGAACAGGTTGAACGGACAATGGGAATTCCACCGTCCGCTTTTCTTAACGGACCGGATGCCGATGATATCATCGAAGCATTGACGGTTCTTACTAACGGGCGTAGTTGCCTGACCCCTCAAATTGACCTCTCTGAATATGATTTGGGATACAAATACGCACGTTTTAGTCTTTACGAGCGGAACGGTTCTTACTATTTCCGCGTACATCCTGTACGTAACACCGAAAAATTTGATAATATCTATGATTTGGATGAACGTGAGATAGAACTCCTATACCAGGGAGAAAAAATCATCAAAGTGTTGAATCTTGAAGGGAAAGGTGATGCAGAGTGCCTTATCCAGCTAATGCCTGACACGAATGCTCAGATTGCATGCCCCCGTTATACTATCGATATCCCCGATCGGATAGGCGAACAAAACCTCACTCCAGAGATGAAGGATGCTTTGAAATCGGGAGAGAAACTTACCGTGCAAAGCAAGGAGGGGAGGGCTTTTGATATACAGATTGATCTTGCCAGCCACAATATGCTGAAGGTGAAAGAAAACAACGACAGGCTGTTGCGTGCAGTTGGCAGCTACGGACAACAGCAAGAGGCTTTGGGAATGGGTTCCGTCGTTGGCCAAACCCAGAAAACATCGTCCTCCAAATCCAAGAGCAAATCCACGAAAACGAGCACTACGCAAACTGCTCAGGTCGAACAGACGGCCAAACAGGAAAAATCGGAATCTGCTCATCTAAGAAGATAAATTGTTAGGACTATGGCTATACTTGATTACCATATTGATTTCTTTAACTTCAAGCTTCAGCTGACAAGACTGAATGAAAACAGTACTGACCTGAACGGGCAGGATGTGGTTAACCGTATTCTTCATTATATCCAGAAATACGGACATTCTGCACAGATCACGCTGAATCAGGCTGAGTTGCTGCTGAGATCTAAATCACATGTCTTTCCCCTTATGCTTCAATATGCTCCCGAAAGGTTTATGCAAACAGTTTTCTCTACCTCGGCGGCAGCTTATGTCAGGATGTATGGGCTAGTGTCTCTGATAAATCGTCCTTTTGCTTCTTTAAATGACCTGGACAAGCTCTGCCTGCTCTATGTCGAGTCATATTGTGCTGCCTTGGATGATGGACAGAAACTGGCAAACAGTACCGCAATCAGCAAAATAGAATATGCAGCGTCCCTGATAAGACAGGTGGAAAAGGTCTATGAGAAGGTTTTCCCTTCCGTTAGTTTTCTGAAAGAACTCTATGCAGGAGCATCCGGAGAGTCTGTGGAAATAACCGAAGAGGACTGGCAGAATATCCTGACCGGTAAAGGACGGACGGGTCTGACCATCGTACCGAATACGGAAAACAACCGGAACAGGACTGCAACGGAACGGATAGCATGCAGACCCCTGAAAGATGGACTGGCTTTTGTCGATAAGACAGGTATGTATTATAACATGATAGTCGAAGAGGCTCCTGAACGGCAACACTATATGGATAAGCATAACATCGCTTATAAGGTGGGTGATAACGGTTATGTGATTGACACAAACGACCCTGACGCATTGCTGGCCTTTTCTTATCTTGACTTGTACTCTTTGTGGCCGAAGATAAGGTATTTCCAGGCATCGAGACCCATGCTGGCCGATGACGACGAACAGGAGTTCATGAAAAGCCGTATCTTCTGCTCTGCCGCACCCTTCGACTTGAAGCCCTTGAACTCGTGACAAAACTTTCATATCAACATTATCTATCAACCCAAAACATAAGACTATGGAACGAACTTCGATGCGAGATGAAATAAGTAAAATTTGTGGCGGTAATATTCCGTCAGTTTTAGAAATTGCACAAAAGCTTGGATTCAAGGAGGATCGGTCTGAATCCAGCAGGAACCTGATATGTATGCGTATCGGTTCTTCTGGGGGCGGTGAGAAAATCCTTGTAAACAGGGATGGCAAGTCTTATAAAAACACACGTTCGTGGAGTTCAGGTGATGCCGTGGCTTTAAGCATCGAATTCAAGGATTTATTCTGTCACTATTCAAATAACTGGAAAGCTTTTTTCAAAGAATGGAAGGAATGCTACGGTACAGCTGTGACTCGTAATAACGATGTCCAAATGAAAACGGAGCTTATGAACAAGGCTGTACATGAACCGTTCAATCCGGACAGGTGGGAGTTCAAACCGTTAGTGACCAGCAGCAATCTGGCACTTCACAATTATCTCAGGCAAGTAAGGTGCATCGATTCTGACATACTTACTGAGCTTCAGAACTCTGTAAAGACAATTAAGGATCTGAAGTATGGGACGCATAACGGTAGAGATATCGTAAACATAGGATTTCCTCTATATAGAGTAGGAGAGAACACTCCTTGCGGTTTCGAGATTAAAAATGTCAATTTCAAGCGGACAGCTCCCGGATCTGATGTGACCAACGGCATGTGGTTCGGTACGCAATGCCCGCACTATTCTGATGTGAAAAGGATATTTTTCTTCGAATCGGCCATTGATGCGTTGTCGTATGCCAGCATTGATCTGGCCAACTCAAAAGAAAACGGTCAGCCGCGTAAATTGGACTTTAAGGAGGACATACTGGTTTCATGCGCAGGAGGCCCGAAACTCGGACAGCTGATTGCCTTGAAGAAGGCTTGTCCGAACGCCAAGGCTATCGCTGCTTTTGACCTGGATGCTGCAGGACAGAAAAACGACATCATACTGAACAATCTATGGTCAGGGCAGACTATTACTCTCTCCATGACATCTCAGGTTGATAAGCTCAGTTATACACAACTGGAAACCCAACTGCCTGAAATCAAACAGAAAATGTCCGAAGCAATGGCTAACGGATACATATCGCATACACACAGAGATGGGTCGATACAGCTTACAAAAAGAACTCAAACAGGGTATAATGTCAATTTCAACGGACAACAGGTATGGCTACCTGCCGATGATTTTACCTTACCTAAGCTGGCCAATGCGCTAAAGGATTACCGTATCATCATCGACCGCGAAAAACCAGCCAGAGGAACATTCCGGAAAGTGGTAAATGGGGCTATGGGCCAAGTGGCTGTAAAGGACTGGAATGACAGAATCATTACCAACAGACAGGAAAAACAGGCCAAACTTGCTGCCAGCGCAAAATATGTCGGACGTGTACAGGCTAAACGTGAAGAACAACAGGCGGCTGAACAGGCCAAACGTGAAGAACAGATTGCCAAAGCTAACGAGCGGCTGGCCGAAAGATCTTCAGGAAGAAAACTATAAAGATAAGGCTGTTATGGGGGCTTTTGATAACTATAAGGGCAGAGTGTCCATCGTAAGGGCTGCTGAATATATCGGGTATGCCATCAGAAAGGATAAAGGACGCGGAAGGTCTGTGACCATGGGTATTCCCGGCGGTGACGGCAAATGGACGGATCAGATAGTGGTGGTAAACTGTCAGGATCCGAACTCCAACTATTATTTCAATCGGAACGAGGACAGCTCTGACAAGGGTGATCTGATTTCATTCATACAGAACCATCTCAGCGATTTTGAAACAAGGTTGTGTATCCATGCTTCAGACAAAAGAACAGGGAATTATGATGTTCAGGCTATTACAGCTGTATTGGAGGCTCTTAGCGGCATGTCGTTCTCTAATCCTGTCAGAAGCATCTCCATGGCTCAGACGGATTACAGCCCTGCTGAATTTGATATCACGAAGTATGAGGTGCGTGACCTGAATGCAGTCAACAGGGATTTCCTTGTGAACACAAGACATCTGTCTGAAAAGACCGTGAAGCTCTTTAGTAGATTTCTATATTCGGTTGCCTATAAAGGGAAAAGGTTCTATAACGTGGCTTTCCCATATCATATACCGGGGAAGCAGGAGGTGTGCAACTTCGAACTCAGGAACTATAAGTACAAAGGCCATGCTGCGGGAGGCAACAAGGTCAACGCTTCCTGGGTGGCTACCTTCGCGAAAGAACCTTACCAGGTCAGGAATGTTTTTCTGTTTGAGTCTGGGATTGATGCGCTCAGCTTCTTCGAACTGAACAGTGCCATACTTTCTGCAAGACTGCAGTCTATAGCGCTGGTATCTACCGGCGGCAGCCTGACTCGCGCACAGGTGAATGCTCTGAAGGAATATTTTGAGATGGCTAATTTCGTCTGCTGCTTTGATAATGATGAAAGTGGTGTGAGATACGACATTACAACGGCATGCAGCGTACTCAACCTCTCTATCGAAAGATCCGTGCAGGAAAATATGGTGCAGTTTGTCTGTAATGGACGGACCTTTTCTATCCCTAAAGAGAAACTGACATTCACGGCTTTTGTAAAAGCTGCCGGAATCAGACAACCTGTATATGTGAAAAAGCCGCGATGCACCGATAAGTCCCTCAATGAAGACGGTTCTGTAGATGTGGTCTGGTTCAAGGATTGGAACGACTGCCTGAAGTACCGGAAGACTCCCAAAAAAGAATATGTGCTTTATAAAGGCAGAGGACGGGATTTTAATGATGTATAACCAATTGAGTAGAATATGGCTTTAATTACAAACGAATATGGAAATGAAGGAAGGTACGGTTCGTCCGGTGAGATTATAATCAGACCTAAATGGAGGTATGTTTTCATTACGGCTTTCTTACCTGTACTTGTATATTGTACGACACTGGTATTGTGGATGATGTTCCGTTCTGCCGGTCCGTGGCTGTTTTGGGCGGTGACGGGAATCCTTGGATATTGCATGTTGTCTATCGCCTGGTCTTTCCTTTCTATCTATTGCACAAGCTGGATACTGACGGATGACCAGCTGTGCTTCAAAAGGGGAGTAATCGCCAGAAGAATAGATTATATGGAACTGTACAGGGTGACGGATTATGTCATGCGTGAATCGGTCATGGAAAGGTTGCTGGGACTGTCTTCGTTTTTTATCGTATCGACCGACTCTTCCTCGCCTGTCATGCGGATTTACGGTATACCTCATATCAGCTCTCTCCAGAAAGTAATAAGGATGCGTGTCGAAAAACAACGTAAGGAAAAACGTATTTATGAAATTTCAAACCAATAGATGTATGAAAAGGGTCTCTTTATATGGTGTCTTGCAGGAGGTGGGAAAGGGGATGGCTCTCTTGCTGGCGGCTGCCTATGCGTGGCCTGCCTGCTCACAGATAGTAGTCTACCGAGATCCGACGCACAAGAGCGGTGAGGAGGATTATATAAGGATTACAAAGGATATGATTAACCGGATCAATGTCTCTTCGGCTATAACGACTGCTGCCTATGCTTTGTCCGCTGACCACATGAAGCAGCTGGAAAGGCTCAAAGAACAACAGTATAGAGGCCTTACCACATCGTATGCCTTCTATAATGATGAACTGAGGAAAAGACGGTTCAATGAATCGCTGGCTATGATAAAGGACAATCTTGAACAGGGGCTGAAGGTCATCGATGATAACCGCTATGCCAGAGATCTGCTGCGCGATAAGCTGGTGGACCTGATACGTTCCCTGGATGACGCAGACGATATATTCAGACAGGCTACCGAGGTAGAAGGACACGAGGATCAGATGAGCAATGCTGACCGGAATATTTTACTGTTCAAGGCTGAAGATATGCTTGGGGAAATAGCTAAACAGGGACAGGGATTGGTAAATATCGGGAAAATGCTGACACTGGACCCGATACGGATGGAACAACTGGAGAAAAAGAAATATGGTACAGAAAATTGATAAACGGAAGATAGGCATGTGGACTATAGCTTGTATGTTATGCATGAATTGTCTTGTAGCAAACGGTCAACTGATCGTGGTACGCATGATTGATGTCATCAACAACAAGGAGATGTTCCGGGGGAATGATATCTATGAGGCGGGATTCAAAATGCTGAAAGAAGATCAGGCACGGCTGGATAAGATACAGACACTCATCACAGGCTGTACGCAGCTTATGGTTGAAAGAGAAACTGCTAAAATGCAGGATCTGCTGAATATAGACGCTTTTTTCTCGGAAGACTATGAATGGCAGAATCATTTTATGGACAGAATGGATACCGTCAGCTTTAATCTGGATAAGATAAAAAGGATGATAAACACGTTTCCTAGGACCAGCAAGCTGGTAGTGGCGTACAAGAGATTGATGGAAGATTTGGATGATGCCAAGCTGAAGTTTGACCAGGCTGTCAAAAAAGACGGCGAACAGAACATGATGCGGAATGACGAACGTAATCATCTGGCGCTGCTGGCCGAGGAACAGCTGGAACAGGTGGCAAGACTGTCCAGGGATTTGTATAATGCGATACCGCAGACACGGGAAAAGGTAATGAATGAAAATTAGGTTATGAATTTTAGCTTTACTAACATATTGGACAAGGTTACGGGTGCAAAAGATGCAGCCTGGCTGTTTTTATCTTATGACTTTGACAGACAAAATATCACTTCAGTAAGAAGAGTCCGTAAGGATGACACGCTGTGGAGTGACTGGAACAAATTTGTCAGAGAACAGGTGGATCGTTGCATGAAAGATATTGTGGATATTCCGAACGAAAAGGTGTATGCATTCAGCTTCCCGAAGCTGGAAAACATTCCATACCTGAACGGTGAAAACAATAATCATTATATTCAGTTTGTCAGTAAATCGGTGCCTGTCTACCAACTGGGCATACTCGAATGTGCCTATGCGCTCGCCAAGGATATCAAGCCTACTGAACTCAGAGCGAATGAGGCTAATTATGATGGGTATAATGCCTACTTTATGGAACTCAAATTGAAACGGGACATGGAGGTTTTTAGCAGGACAATGAAAGAGGCCCCGGAAAACTATGACCTGCTTTGTGAACTGGTGGACCGGTATACTGATGTGCCTGAAATAACTGAGAAACAATTGGAAATACTTAATGCGTCGCCGTCAGGGCTGAAGGTGTTTTCTGTTCTCGAATGGCTCTTCAAGGACTCTGACTATGTACAGATGACCTTGAATTACGACGATTATGATAGCCTGGTATCCGTACCTGTCGCTCTACGGAAGGATGTGCATTATCTTCGTGCTGAAATAGAAAAGATTGATGTTGAGTCTGGGAAAATAGCATTGGATGAAAGGACGAAAAACAAGCGGATAATGGAATTGACGCTCTTCATACGCAAATTCGATATCAAACAGAATTGGGAAAAAGAAGGCATTGACCGTAGCTGGTTCTCTGCCAGTATAGCCAGATTGTTTGACGCAAATTCAGTGGCACGGGAGCTGAAGAATTTCCAGTATGTACCGGCACTGACTAAATCACAGCTGCAATACCTGATCCGTACCGGGACAAAGGCGGATACCTTGTGCAATAGCGGCATCATGGGGGACGTGGTGATGGCTACACCCTTCTTTAAAGAAAACTACGGCATCGACCTGTCTTTATTGGGTACAAGACAACTTGAAAAAATCGATTACCTGATGATTGAAGCAACGTCCATGGTAGTACAGAACTCCTTGGACTGGTTGCACAGGGTAGTGGATGAAAAGGATGGCGAGGAAAAGGATATGGCTGAAAAGAAACTGCATGAAGTGAACGGTTTCATGGAGCATATACAGAAGGTCATCAGTGGAATGAAGAACTCGGGTGAAGAACAGGATGGCTCGAATGTACTGGATGAGCTGAAAAAGGCACTGGACAACATCGTGGAGCATTGCCGGAAATTCCCGCTCAACGACTGCTCCGCTGCAACCGATGTGCAGGCAGCGGACGATGCCTGGCGCATCCTTGCGGCAAGGGTGTCAGATAAAGTGGTTTTTGACAAAGAAACGGAAATGGTCGTGCAATATGCACAGGATTTGCCGGTCGGTTTTCTGGAGTTTGTGCTGAACCGTTTTATCGAGACGGCAAAGAAAGAAGGATGGATTGACGGACTGCCGCCCTTATCGCTCTTGATGGAAAAAGAGAAACTGGATGATCACCTGCAAATACTGCAGGTGATGGTCGAATATGCCAAGATGAAAAGACAACTGACGGAGTGGAACGAGGAAATGGCTGAAAAGAAAAAGACGGAACGGAGGATACAGCTGGAGGTCAATGAGCTGTTCGATAAGATAAACGTAAACAAAAAAGGTCTGGATAAGCTGAAAAGCTTGATCTGATAACGGATGATAATAAACTAAAATCTTGAAATTATGGAATATGGAATGAAAAGACTGATAGGCTGCATGATGGCCGTATGTAGTATGTCTTTTGTACACGCACAGCATTTTCCCCTTCAGGAACAGTATGTGGCAGAACTGGAAAAAAGAAACGGTCTGGAATATTTTGAAGAGGGCGTAAAGCAACGGATGGCTGACCACACTGAACTGGGCCTCCCGGCAAAGGACTTGCTGAAACTCAAATTTTCCGGAAAAGGGCGGGATGTGAAGCTGGATTGTACGTTCAGGTTCAGGGCAAACTACGAAACAATCAAACGACAGCTGTCCAAATCGGGCTGTCATCCATTGTCAACACGGTATATGAATACATCGTTCATTTTCTGGATGTATCCGGAGCTTGGCATTAAGGCAGGACTTGGCATACAAGGGAAGGTGGCCGCTAACGGTAATGCGGATTACCGCTATATAATAAGACGTATGACAGCCGATGAGACAGGCGGTTGCTTTATGGATGAAAACGGGCAATGGAAAACATTCCGGATGGGTGCTAACCCGGTCGGCATTATAGACATACCTAGCAACGCTAAGGCCGCGAAAAAACTGCTTGACAGGGTTATTCCGGCAAACAGGCTGCAGTCTTATCTACTGGCTCCGGTCAACGGACTGTCCTGGTGTTTGGACCGAAGGATTCCAAGAAAGGAGCTGCCTCGTATCGGGCAGGTGTATGCCACTGCGGACCTTAACGATTCTTTTCCTGTGGGTTTCGCAGGTAAGGTAAAGGCGGTGAAGAAATCTGAACCGGGCTTCGAGATTTCCTTTCAACCCGTAGCATATAATGAATTGTTTAACGTAGAATGAGTGACGGATATGGAAGATAACAATCATAACCTTATGCAACAGGAAACAAATACGGAACAGCAGCCCACCAAACAGGAAGGATTCAGCTGGAAGAACTTTAAACTGAAGGATCTGCTGAAATCGGTATTTGGATTTACCGACAGCATGGTGTCCCAGTCAAATGCCGTGGACGGTTCCGTAAAGCCGCATGCCGCCTATGGTACGGCTATGGTAGGTTCACTGGTAGGCGTGGTTCTGAGCCTGTTGTTCGGGAATAATATGCTTACATCGCTCGGAATGGGACTGGGCGGAGGACTCATGGCTAACGAACTGAAAACAATGTCCGGAAATATCTGGGGTGGAATAAAGGGTGATACGCCCTTGCTGAGCTCCAGGTTCCTTACAAGCGTAATACCTGTCGTAGCAGGTCTGTTGCTGACTTCGGGTATGGACCCGTCCAAACGGCTACTCGTAGCTATTCTTATGGGGGCGTTCGGAAGCAAGATAACCAACATGGTCATGGGAAACCCTACGGACAAGAGGTACTTCGGTGAAGATGCTGTATCCAATGTAAATCAGAAGATCGGGGTTTCCGAACAGACGGATGAAAAGAAGAAGCTGGAGCAGGAAAAGGCCATATCTAAAGGACTGGCGGCCAGACCGGACATAAGTGCCGAACCCAGAGAACAGACTGAAAAAGTGAATGAGCAGGCCGAGGAAGAGAAGAAATGCTGGGAGAAAATGATGAAGGAAAGCAATACGCCTGCACATGAATTGAAACAGGATGATGTCCAAAAGAATACAACAACTTTAAAAATCAAGTAATATGAAAGAAAATGATGTCACGCAGACAAATGCGAATAAGAATATGGGTACCACTGCCGATAGGAACTTACGGGAAAAACCGGGTTTCTTTTCACGGTTCTGGCACAGTTGGACCGGAAAGAACTTCGACGATATTTTCCCGGATAAAGATAGCCGGGAGATAGCGTATTACAGCGACAAGACGGCCTTTGAACTGGGGCTTTCCAAGGAGGAAGCTTATCAGGTAGGTATCGAGACGGCGACAATAGCCAAGGCACGGGGCATCAGGTTGGATGATCTTAACCAGGATAAGCTGGAAAACCTGATGCGCGGTTCCTCTCTCTTTACGGCCTCGAAGGAGGGCAAGGCTTACATCGATAAGAAATTCGGAAATCATAACGAAAAGGAAATGGAGGCCAGACGGCTGGCGGACAAATATCTGTCCAGCCTGACGGAAAAACAGGCGGATATCCCCAATGATACGCAACGGGCCAATTTCCACTTCCATTCAACCTGGTTAACCGGCTCCAACTATTACCGGATTTTTTCTGATCCGAAGGATTTGATGAAGAAGCTAGATGCTTCCAACCTGGCGTTTTCATTGGGCATACCTGAAAAGGATGCCAATAAGGTGGGCGAAGAGGTGTATGAACTGGCCAATAACATGAAATCTTCCGATAAGAACTATAACCTGGATGATCTGTTAAACCGCTCTGTTACATTCCGCTCATATGAACAGGGTACATTGTACCTGAAAAGCAAATCGATGGATATTGCTATCGACTCCCTTCATAGGGAAGGTCTCGAAGGGAAAAAAATGGATGAACAGGATGTGGTCTATCAGAAGGCAAAATCGAACGCTGAAAAATATAATATTCCTATGCCTGAATCTATGCAGGCGGAAACTCAGGCAGGCGAAAGTGTCTCAATGACGGATACACCGGTGCAGGAAAAAACGGTAACTAACGGCCAGCAATATAGTAATATGCAAGGCTTTGGAATAGGGGACATGATTAACAAATTGATGAGCTCCTGGTTCGGCAGAATCCTGATGATCGGTGTCGGCTATTTCCTGACTAAGGCATTGGGAGGTAGCGGACTGTCAAGCATACTGGTAGGTGGGGTCGGAGGATTGTTGTCTCCGGTTATAGGAGGTTTCTTCGGACAGAATAATACGCGCTCTACAATGGCGCAACAGGGTATCGATCAGCTTGAAGGATTAAAATTGCGCGAAAAACAGGAGCAGGCGGAGCAAAACCGCATCCGCTCGCAGGCTGAGAGTAACCAACGAGAGGTGACAACGGAACGGGTTATAAACAGCGAACAGGAAAGGTCATCGCAGACACAGCAATTGTCGGATAAGGAACTGCTGATGGTGGTAAAGGAAAAAGGTATCAACGGGGTACATGAGTATTTTGGGAACGATGACAGGCAGATGAATGATTTCCTGACACGGAACAACCTGGTAGAAATAGCACGCAACGAGTCCCGTATCCGGCTCGAAGGAGGCGATTGGCTGAAGGCTACCCGTGATGCCTTACAGACAGTTTCAGAAGCAAATGTACAACAGACTCCGGAACTTCATAAAACAGTTGTACCGGGTCGCTAAAACGGAATTATTATGGCTATACAAATTGCAGCGGTTATCATGCCGATCATAAAAAAAGTGGGAATGGAGGTCGCTACTGAGGTGGCAATCAAAATTGCCGGAGAAGAATTGAAAAGACAAAAGGATAGGCTTAAGAACAGAGCAGCCGGAATACCGAACGAGCCTGCACAGAAGGTGGGAATAAAGGAACGGTCGCAACGGTTTGGCGCACGTGTGGCACATGATGCCCTAGCTTCAAAAGCTCTGAATACGGGTATGGGCGCTGTCATCGGAAGCATGGCCGCTATCTTCCCGTTTGCTGAATCAAAGGATGGCAAAGAGGTGATGGTCAACAGGAACAATGATATGAAATTTGCATCTAAGCAGGAGGGTTCTGAAATGAGACCGAAGATGGAAAACAAGGAAAACTCATCACAAAGCCTTTCCTGTCGCAGAAGATAATCATTTGTGAAATATTAAAGTATAGAATCATGGCAAAGAAACTTACAATGGCGGAAGAGGATTCCATCCGCATGGAAAGGACATATAACAGGGAAAGAAACAGAGTGATCAATGATGAGCAGTATTCCAAAAGGAAAGTAAGACGGCGATTCATTGACGGTTTGGCTGACATGGTGACAGGAAGGCCTGAGCGCGGACAGAAAACCATGCGAGATGCCATACGCCAACGCAGCAAGGAGAGTGCCCGTAACGGTATCCGTCATGCTGCCAATGAAGCAATCTATACGGCGGAACAGAAAATCTATGGAGGTAAGATGCAACAGAATCCGCAGAATCCGGTTTATGAACAACAACACAGAACAGACAGGGTAGCAAGAGGAGAACGAAACGAGACTCTCCAAAATGAAAACGGACGTGATATCCCTGTTATACGCGAAGGAGCTAACGGTATCACGCTCAATGAGATGAAAAAACTGAACGAGCTGAAAAAGAACAATCCGGAACAATATAATAGGGAGGTGCTGCGTATGCAGCAGATGAAGCAGGATTCTACTGTCCTGAAAGAAGAACCTAAGAGAATTTCTATACTGAAAGTGGGCAACTGATATGATTAAGGAGCTGGTCAAAGATTGCATCATCGGCTCCGGTTTGTCGACCGATGATCTTGTACATTATTGCAACGTGGATAAGGCTACGGTTGTGGAAATGTTGAAAGAGGGCGATTATTCCGTGACAGAGGCGGATAGAGTGCTCGAATGTTTGGGTATGTTTGCCAGAGAGGATTCTAAAATGTTGCCCAAGGATAGGTCTATACCTCATATCGAACTGGATAATTGCATGGTTCTCTTTCGTCGGCAGTCTGGGACTGAGTGCAGGTTCCTGGTGGTATCTGCGAAAAAGAATGATGCGGAAGTGAAAAAGATGTCTGAAAACTGTTTTAGACTGTCACTCTAGCACGGGCGTGCAACAGCTGGCCTGACAGCCAACGTAACGGTTTTTGTTGTATGAAAATAAGCGATTAATAGTATGGCTGAACTGAACAAAATGTTTAAAGCCTGGTTCTCGAAGAAACCGGCACGTAAAGATACTCGTCTGAACAAGGCTTGTCAACTGTTCATGTCCGTAGAGCGTGAACATGGCATTGTCATGTATGCGGGCAAAGGACTGCTGAACAATGTCGGTGGGTGGGGCACGCTGGACTATCATCTGAACTATAGGCTGAATGTGGTAAAGAAAGAATTCAACTTCGTTCCGGACGAGATAATGTTTGTATGGACGTTTGATGATATCGACAAGACCCCGCTCATCGACACCGGATATAAGGCGTTCGCAAAGTTCCTGTCAGGATATAAAGCGTCACACAGTTTTTCTTTACGGAAATACGCCTTCATGCAAGACAAAAATATCAGCGAAAAGGAACAGTTTCCGGAGGATGAATTCAAGAACTGGTGCAGGATAGAAGATACCAGACGGATAAAGAATTCTTTTGAAAAAGACCTGGCTTTATTGGACAGTCTGCTTCAAAAAGAGGAACTGGACCAGAATCTGCTGGGGCAACTGAAAATCGGATTACATATCTATCTCAATGAAAAGGAAGCGCTGATTAACATACTCCAAAAGATTGAGTTGCATAAAGACATTTCACGAAAGGTGGAAATTTATGGAGCCATTGAAGAGATTGTCAAAAAAGCACCGTATTATGCGGAACAACAGGTGGAGAATATAGAATATATGAAGAGGATGCCTGTCGAGGAAATGAATCCTATACATGCGCTGGCTCTTGAATATCTGTGCAGCAACGACGATTATGAAGGTAATTTTCTTGAACGACTTCAGAAAGTTCTGGGAAACAAGGATTTGCTTATATTTAAAATAAAGATATTGCTGTATCACAATCTGACAGGTAATTATTCCATGGAGGAAGAGTCTCAGCTTATGGACTTGGAAAAGAACGGCAATGTCAAATTCCTGAAAGAAATTAAAAGGCTCGGCTACGCAAATATGGTAGGTGTGAAAGCCAACCCGCTAATGTACATACTTGGTACACCATCTGAGGATTCCCCCGAAGTTCCGCACCCTGAATCGGAACAGGCAGAGCTGACAGAAGCTGTAGACAGCCCGGACAAGCAGGACTCAGACATTCAAGGTACTGCTCCCAATGAGGAGGAGAAGGAGGTAAAGCAGCTGAAGGAAAAGAAACAGGAAACGGTACAGGCAGAAAATAAAGAGGTTAAGGTGCAGGCAGAGGGTAAAAACGGGTTCCGAATGACCGGACTTGAGCAGCAGGGCAGACTTGCAGAATTGGGTGCCGGGAAAAAAAGCTTTTTCGAACAGCTGGGATTTAAAGAGAAGGACAATGATTCGCTTGATCATGCGGAAAATACCCGTATGCATCAGACTGTGAATGTGCAGGAAGATATTCGTGATACACTGGATAAGCTGCAGCAAGGCAGTCCCTTACGACTGGAGATCGACAGATTCAAGAACTGTCCGGAAATAACGAAGGCGCAACTGGACTGGATCTTCAAACAGCCCTATTTCAGTGTGGACAATCTCATATCCAGCGGCGTGATGGTCAGCAACATCATGCAGACGAACTTCTTCAAGGCTTTGACGGGGAGGCTTGACCAACATGTCAAAGGGTCATCCATGGATCTTTCTGACGTGGAGGATATGCTACTGACTGCATATGCAAGGATTCTGGCGGAGGATATCAGGAATTATGATATGCTAGCTAAACCGGACCAAAACAACAGACCCTTTATCGAAAGCATGAAGATAAAAAGCATAATCGATGATTCAAAGCTGGTGCTGCAAACCATTGAGTCTGTGCTGGATATTCGAAGGGAAGAGCGTAATGAGGCCATGCGGATGGACGAAATAGAAAAGGTAAAGTCATTGTTGACCGTTGTCTATGACGGTGCCGTGTCAGAAGGAGCAAAGAAAGAAACCGCAGAGAAGCTCCGCATATCGCTCCTGCATTGGAAAAATGACAAGCTGTATATCAAATATATTGCAAAGCACATGACGGAACTGAATCTAACAGGAAAAGCGTCTTATATGTACAGCTTCCTGTCCGTGCTTCCTTCCCTTCCGGAATTTTACGGAGAGGAGATACAGTATAATTCACCGGATACCTGGCCTGTCATTGATGAAAGGGTGGTCAACTGGTATTGTCTGCTGCTGGCCGTAGCTTATCATGGCTTCATGCTCAACGAATTGGGCGAAGATGAAAAGAGTAGATTGCAGACGGTCGAATCTGTAATGAACTATTTCAAGCAAAACGGGAAGTCTGTACCGGCATGGATACTGCGGGATTGCCAGTTTTGCCAACTGAACCTGCTTGAACATCAGACAAAGACGGATGTGTATAAAAAGGCTGTTGGCTTCATGATGGATGTGTTCATGGGCAAAGAGCATGAAGCGGCTTTTGACATTCAGAAGGAACTGCAGCTTTCTCTGGAGGAGATACGGTCAAAACGTGAAGAATGGGTCAAAAAGAATGTGGGCAAAAAGACAAGACAAAAGGTACGGCAGATGCCGTCAGAATCAGAGGTAAATCAAGACCGGACAGAACCGGAACCGCTAAAGGAAGCGGAACTTTCCAGACATACAAATGGGAACGAACAAGCATCTGATGTAATTCCAGGCATGAATGAGGATGTCTGTGAGGTTGCCAGAATGAATAAAAATGAACGGGAAGAACTGCCTGAAGGTGATAATAACCAAAAGTCAACGCCCGAAACAAAGGAAGAGTCGTCGGCAGAGGGTGAAGATGGAGATGATGACAAGCAGATATCCATCTGCTACGCAATACAACGTGACGGTATCCGGAAGAATCCGTTGTCTTTCCTATGGACGTGGGAGGATGCGCATCTACATGATCTCTTGCCTAATACGGTGATCGGAGAATTGGATATGATGGGCGGCGAGGATAAAGAGAAGGGGGTGGAACAGGGGGAGGAACTGCTGAAGATTCTGTGCCTCTCTTGCGAATCAGCTTTCAATTATTATAATACATATATCATAAATCGAGAGTCCAAGGAACAGTTCTGTAACAAGATCATCAACAATTACCGGATCTGTATAGAACAGCATAAAGAGTGGAGGGACAGTGAGGATAAGTATGTACAGGCCCTATACATTCACATGGACAAACTGGCCGGACTTTTCGAGAAAATCATTAACGGCGAGATTGCATCAGTGTCCATAGACTAATAATTCTACATAAAATGCACAAATACCAAATTTAAATGATTATTTTTGCAACAACCAAATATTCAAGACTATGAGTTTTTTCGGCAAACTGAAATCTGTCAATGAAAATACAGCGGAAGCCAACCGGATGAAATCGGAACAAGCCCCGATGGACTCTCCGCAAACCTTTTATCTTCTGGTCTTTTCTGATGCAATGAGAAAATTCCAAAGTCTGGAAGCTTTGGATGAAGCCATTGGACATCTCAATCTTTCTGGTAAAACAAATGGGTGTCTGAGCGTTTACCGCTCAAACGGACAGGATGAGCTAAGCCGGGTCTATTCGTTCGAGACGTTTTCTGAAAAAGAACATTCTGACAAGTTGTATTTTGAAATCGATGTTGACTGGATGAAAGCTTTTATGGAAAACGGATTTTGCTCCACTCATTATCTGAGAAATTTTTATTTGAGGAATTGGCAGGCTTTCCCAGCGGGCTTCCTTCACCATTTCGGTTGTGACTGTCCCGGAGTGCCTTACCGCCTGGAGGAACATGAAATCAGACAGGTTCTGGCGGATAATACAGTAAGTGCCTTATTTCCGCACAAGAATCTGTTTGACAGATTGAAGGGATTGGAAAATCCGGTTTCTACGGAAGCTAGACTGGTGCTCGATACACTTTCCGGCTATGCGACTAAGGAAAACTTCAAAAGTGCCGCACGTATCATGGAGGCTATGCTGCAGTCAAAGGCTTTTGCCGATATCCTGGGAAAGGAACACGGGCTGTACGAAAGGGGGTGTTATCTAAGCAAACTGCCACTGTCTGAATTTACCCTTTTTCATAACCTCTTTGCGTATATATTCCTATGGAAGGTGGAAGAGGAGCTCATGGACATTGAGCTTGGGACTACTATATCTGACAGGCCCGGCAGCAAATTATTTAGCTGGAGGGTAAACCATGAAATAGAAAAAATGAGACAGTCATTAGGTCGGGTAAGTGAAGAGTTCGAGTTGATGCCGGATAGCCTGTCCAGAATGAAAGATGGACAGGAAAAACGGATGCGGCTCGAACAGCACAATCGGATATACCGGATTTTGAATACTGTCCGTGAACGTATCGAGTGTCAATGTGAAAAGGAATCAAATAAAAATGGTGTTGAACAATTTCTGGAACTGAACAAACTCAGTTTTTCCTTTTCTTCTTCCGAGAGCTTTTTTGCACGGCTGACAAACGATGAACTGTATTTCTTTGCAGCAGATATCGTACAGTCTCCATGGTTTGCAACGGAACCCGAAAGTGCTCAGGAAATGGTGCTCATCGTTATGACTGAACTGAAAAAGAGAAATAAAGCACTTTACGATGATTTTTTCTTATTATCCAGAATCACTGCACGCCTGCCGTTCCTCGACAGCATAAGCTATATGTTCGTGCTGGCTGAAAGCCAGGTGTCTGACAAGCAGCTGGAGCTATGTAAAGCAGAGGTGGAAGAGCGGAACAAAGTTCTGGACAGGCAGCTGGATGTTGCCGGGTTGAACCAGGCTGAGACAGAACGCTTGAAAGATGCAAAGGCAAGTGGGTGGGCTTTGCTGGATTATCTGTCTGCCAGAGGAAACAGGCTGAAAGAGATCCTGTCCGCTTGTAAACCGGTGACGGTACGGGCCGTATCCGAACAGTATGAGGCACTGGAAAAATGGATAAGCAGTGACAGGACGCAACGGCTGTCTCTTTCTGATGACAATAAAGCTCTGCTGCATACTTTCCGGCTGGAAAACATCCTGTCATGCGAAGACAGATTTAAGGAGGCGGCAATGGAATGGCTGGAAAACAATCTGCCAAGGTGTATCGGCATAGGGAAGAAACTGGCCCGGAACGGGTATTGGTTCTTCGGATGGGACAATCCGGACAAACCTTCCCTTTCCCCTGTAGATATAATGAACCCTGAAACGGTATGTCCGGGGGCATTGCCGCTCTTCGGAGCTTCCGATCTGCATATCCGTCCGGTATTTGTCAATGTGCAATGCCATGTCATCAATGATATCAATTTCATTATGAATGATTTCCCGGAGGCTGAAAGGCATGAGGACGAACCTGGAGCTTATTCCACCATTCTTCAAAGTTTTGCGGATAAGAGAATGGACGGATTGGAAACCTTGTATGATAATGAAGAGATGTTCCGGACGTTCTGCGGACACTCCCTGCTGAGAGACGGGTTTGGCCCAGAGATTATAGGCTATATCTCCCTGAAAAGGTCGATGATACGTTGTTCAAGCATTATAGAAAGACACATGAAGAATATGGACCTCGAAAAGATAAAGGACAGGATGGCGGAAAAGGCTGCCCGAATCCTCAAAAAATAAAAATTGACCTGATGGAAAACTAAAACCGTAACGATATGAGACATTTGATGGCTGCTATGATTGATATCCTCAATAACCTGGCGCAAACATTCAGCTTGACAGGAAACAACCTGGCTTCCGTAGGACTGGGGGCAGGGAATGATACTCTGTCTGCCGGGATATTACAGCGCATGCTGATCGCTCCTGAATCTCAGAAGGCGATGCAGCAGATGTTCCCGGAACTGAAAGGACTGAAAATGGAGGATGTGTTTAAACGTGAACAGAACGGGTATGCCCCGACGGAAAGTGACTTCAAACGCTGGAGAAGCCTGATCAATGAGCGGATGGACAAGGAACTGCAGAAGGCGGGAATGGATAAGGATGCTGCTATGCTGTTCAAACAGCGTACAGGAAACCTGGCCTATAAGATTGACCGGCTTTGCAGGAAATATACGGATCCGACCATACGCGAACAGAAGATAACGGAACTGATAGACAAACAGATAAATGATGCTGTCAGAGTGTCGCAAAGTCAGCAGATGGACGAAAACAGACGTACTGCCATGCAGAATGACCCGAAATGTAATACCGACAGCAAGGTTCAGGTGACATGGGGGGTTAAGGAACAGCCTGCGTTCTTTAACGGGCTGACTACCTCCAATACGGTACCGATATGGGTGCCGCTGACCGCTGCCTCTCGTGTGGAATTGTCGGGAGCGGAAATGCAGCAGCTGCACGCCGCCGAGTTGAAGGCAAACGAACAGATGACGGCACAGGCCAATGAAAAACTTTCGCTGACGAATATTGAAGAAGGTATCAAAAAGGGTATGTTCACAGCTGATGACCTGATGCGCATCGGTGCGGACAATTATTCCGCTGGCGAGACCAAACTGCTGGCTGTAATGGGCGTGGTGGACAAGTATGAGGAATACCGCTCTTCCCTTCTGCTGAACAATGACGCAAAGGCTGGGAGACTGTGGAACGAAATGATAGGGGAGGTGAACGGTTATATGAGGGATCTGAGGGACGGTAGCGCAATGGCCGTGGGTCAGGGCGTGGACATGGACATGGAAGCCGAAAGGAACAGACCAGCCGGTATGGGAATGGGCTTTAAATGGGGGTTTAATTAAAAACAGATAACTATGAATGAAGAAAAGGTACTACAATTGCTGCTGGATCTCGTAGGTGGTGAAAAATCATTCGAGTGGCTGGGGGAAAAAGCCGGACGCAGCGTTAACAGGACATTTGACCGTTCTGACAAGATGATCCATGCCGTAGTGGGGGGACTGGCCAGCGCCACAAACTCTCTGCTTGGCCCTATATCCACCAACGGGAACTTTGACCCTTTCGATGAGAAGAAGGCTCCGGAAGCGGAGGTGAACGTGGATGCCGCCGTGAAGGAGGAACAGAAAAAGCACTTGGATGATGCGCTGGATTCCTACAACTTGAATGCAGGCGAGAAACAGTATGTCGAAAAGAAACTTCCGGAAATAAAGGAACAATGTATACAGGCGATTAACCGGGAGAAGGATGAGACCCGTAAAATTAAAGCCGGGATGATGAAGCTGGATGACATGATCAAGGAGTATTCGCAAAAGTACGGGGCTTATATGTCAATGAAAAACGGTGGAGTTGACGGTGTGAGGAAGTATTTCAAAGAGGATGTGGATAAGATAAAGGAATTCTTTCACAAAAACGGTCTGGGTGACAATTATGACAATTATGTACTGGCGGAACAGAAAGGTGACAAACGGGCTTGCGAACGATATGACAGTATCCTTAAAGGGGCCGGACTCAGCCTGCTGGCTTCCATCGGTTACTCGGCGGATATCAACAGGCCGCTGAGAAACATCTTTGAAAAAAAGAACGATGAAAACAGCGAGGCACGGGAGGTTAAACCGTCAAAGATGGGAGAGGAGCTGGCCGGAAGACTGGACAGGATACAGGGTAAGTCGGAAGAGATCGGGCTGGCCATCTCCATGGAGAAGCATGGGGTACAGGGTGTCAGGAGATTCTTCAACGATGACAAGGAAAAGATGGAGAAATATATGGAAGATAACGGCCTGGCAGAGGATTATGAGAAGTTCAAGCAGGCCGAGCAGAAAGGTGAAAAGGAACTGCAGGAGAAGTTCAATGCCATGCTGAAAGAAAAAGGGAAAAAGACTCTGGAGGAAAATGGAGGGAACTCAAAGCTCGTGGGTTCTTTACGGAGCGTCTTTGAAAATAAGGACGGGGAAAGAAAGGATGAACAGGAGGTCAAATCATCCAAAATGGGTAATGACCTGTCAGAGAAGTTGAACCGGATCAGCGAAAAATCGGAAGAGATAGGAATCGCTCTGTCTATGGAAAAAGGGGGGATGAAAGGGGTACGTACCTATTTTCATGATGATGTAGAAAAGGTGGAGAAGTTCATGCAGTCAAACGGCCTGACAAAGGAATACGAGAAATACAAGCTCGCAGAGCTGAACGGTGACAGACAGGAGCTGGAGAAGTTTGACAACCTGCTCCGGGAAAGAGGAAGAATGACCATCCGGAATAACGGCGGTGACTCGAAACTGGTGCAGTCTTTGCAATATGCGGAAGCCGTACAGGAGAAAAAGACGGAGGTCGGGAAGACACACCGGTTACACCGTTGACTCAGGGCATTGATTTTCACTTAACGCGATACTGTCTATGGAACTGATGAATGTCTTTTACATACTGGTGGCTTTGCTGTTCTTGCTTTCACCTGTGGCGGCAGGGGTGTTCGGAACTTTGTGGATGATGCAGAAAAAGGAGAATACCCGCCTGAAAAGGCAAATGGATATGTATGATACGAGCCATAAGGCTATTCCGTAATTAACAATTAGATTTAAGGGTACTTTGCATGCTGACATCAAGCCGGATGCCGGTACCGCATTTGGATATGAAGGAAGTAGAGAAAAAATACCGGATGATTCTGGCGGCAGGCGTGTTCCTGACCGCCCTGGCATTGACTGCCATTCTGGTCATGGACAAAAGGCCCTGGCTCATCGCTGGTGTCTGTGTCACAATGCCCATGGTGTTTTACGGCTCATGGGGCCTGTGGATGCTGAAAGACAACAGGAAAGATGGAAACGGTGAAGAAGCGGAATGGAACGCTGACCTTGTGGTCAGCTCACTGGCTTCTGCCCTGGCCGCTTCCTACGCCAGACGTGTGGAAGGTCTGTCTGACGGTGAACGGGTCTTTCTGATGGGGTACGTGACGCAGCTGATCTTGCTGACCGTCGATGTCAACCTGACTTTCAACAGCTCGGTGATGCGCAATGTCATAGGCAGGGGATGCGTGACGAACCTGCAGGAGATACAAAGCAGGTCATCTAAAACGGCGGGACTTCTGTGGGAAGGTGAAATGTTTCCGGTGGAAAAGCTCGTTCAGGATAATGAAAAGGTGATGCGCCTGGATGGTTGGATGGACGAAATCGCGAAAACATTAAAATAATTTAATTTTTGGCGGCGTTTATGAGGAATCTGATTCCTTCCGTGACGGATTCGCTACTTTTGTACAGATACACCAAAACAGAAGTTGAACGATGTAAAGTAAATGATTATGAGATACCGAAACTTTTCTATGGAAGAGGCCATGCGGATGAATGGGCTGATGAAGGATTTGCTGCCTGTCATCCAGAGCATGCCACTCGGAAAGACCATACGGTCCATGAGCCTGACTGTTGATGAAGACATGGAGTATAAAAACAGTTTTGTCGCGCTGAAAATTGAGGTCCAGGGTAGGCTCAGCGATACGCATGCATGCCGCTTGCTAGCTCTCGCAGACGAATTCCCTGAGCGGGTAGTTGCGGGAAGCACTTGCAACGAGCGGTTCGGAGTCCGTGGAGAAGTGCTGTACCGGCTTCGTACAACGACCGTCATATTCAGATGGGTGGGACTGCGTGCCATCGACCGGGTGAAGCTGTATGACTATTATTACCGGGACGGTTCTTTCAGCCACTCTCTGATTGAAAACAGAAAGGTTGTAGGGGTTGTCTATTATGTGGACAACGAACGGATACGTATCATTTCGGCTTCGCCAGTCGGTAAGCACGCCTGGGCGGTGAAGGATGCTCCTGCGTTTTCGGATCAGTGCCCGGAGATAAACCCCTGCGGCATCTTCGAGCGTTCCTTGGCTCTGCATGATATCAACAGGGCTATGGCTGAACTGATGGAACAGGCTGTAAAATACAGCCCTTCACTTAAGTCCTATCCGGCACTTTCTTGCATAAGGAAGCATCCGAAGAATTTGCCGGATGGTGTCTCCTGGTGTCTTCCCGAGCCCGGCGACGCGGTTTATATCTTCGGTATCCCATCCAGAAAGGAACTGTCGGCACGGTTGAAGAAGGCGGGAGGTACCGGACTGTCAAACAGCGGCTGGCTGGATGTGCCTTATGCTCCTGACAAGGCGTATATCGTAAAGCCGACATCGCTGAATGCGTTCCTTCAAACCATGCCGGTGACTAAGGCTTTCCAGGTTTACCCGATTGCGGAAATGGACTGGAAGACCATCGAACAGCTGAAACAGGATAAACAATAACAGATAAACAAATGAAACTATGAAACTGAAAACTTATTCTATATGGACAGGTATCGCAATATTCCTTGCCGCTGTATGCGCGGGCTGTGAACAGGCGGAGGACGGACCGGACGGGGTACATAAGGTGTCACCCGTGTTGTCCTTCCACTACCAGACGGATACGAAAGGGGTCGTGAACGACTTCGCGATTGGAAGCAGGGTGGGGGTGTACCTGACCAGAACAGAATCTTTCGATCCTTATCAGGGTGATCAACGGAACATGAATGTGTCCTACAAGCTGCAGGGACCGGATTTCTGGGAGGCGGCTTATGCGTCATCTTTAGGCTCTGAGGACGCTAACGCATGGGGGTATTATCCTTATCAGAGCGGGGCGGATGATGGTCTGATCACCTTGAAAAACGGGGAGGATTTCATGTATTCGGCCAGTCCGGGACTGGTAACAAGGTCTTCTCCGGCTGTGGATATCTCACTGAAGCATGTCATGGCTCTTGTAAAGTTTTCCATCAGCGCTTCGGTAGGAAAGGTCCGGCGCATCAGTATTGCAAACTTGCCAGAATCGGCCACACTGGATATCAGGACGGGGGCCATCGTATGTGGCAGCAATACCGTCTCCCTGAATGTTGATGCCGACAGCAGCGATATGACCGGCGGCATACCGGTCATACCCGGCAATGAGATAACGCTGATCGTGGATACGGACAAACAGGCTTATCTGGCTCGTTCCGGATGTGTCCTACAAAGCGGTCGGCAATATGTGTTTAGTATTGGAAAATAGTGATTGTATAGAGAAGGAGGTATATCATGGCAATGAAACGGACTTTCGAGCCACTGAGCAAACTGAATCCGGCAAATGTGCGCTTCGGAGAATATTATGCAGATTATGTCGATAGAGTGAACGTGCCCAGGTTTGAGCGTATGGTGAATATGGATCCACGCGACAGGATTGAGAAATTCATGAACCTGACTCCTGAATTACGCTCCCAGTTTTTCACATTTGTAAGAGACTTGCGCGTACAGCGGTTGGGCTACTGAAATGGGGGTGCGTGACGCTTTCCGGAAGTATCAGACTCGTAAACTGAAGTATCTGATGACATGGTTCCTGATCTTCCTGGCGTGTATGGCACTGGCCGGTGCCGTAGTCGATCTGGCCGGATACCTGATGACCAGACCGCGCCGCTTTGATTTGCAGGGAACAATCTGCATGCCTTATAGTGTCTATGCAGTACAAGGCGTTCCTGCTTTGTACCGGGATGATACGCTCTCGGTAAATATGCTGTATCCGGTACAGCTCCCGGATGCGTTACCGGTGTATATACGTATTAGCGGAAAGGAGGACTCGCTGAGACGGATGATGCAGGAGGTGGCTGACAGGAGCACCTGTAGGATCAGGAATGACGGACAGACCGTATCGGTGCTTGCACAGTCAGGCATCGTACAGCTGAAGGAGGGTGCTCTTGAATATATCGGCTTCCAGCCGGGAATGAAGCTTTTCCCGATAAGGCAGGTTGAATGGGCGGTTCCGTGAAAGGAGCCGCTTTTCGTTTGTTTTGGACAAAGTGGAAATCGGAATGCGGAATATGGACGGCTGTAACGGCTATCTTTGCCATACACTGCAAATCAAAAGGTTATGGCTAGATATATCTACATGTTCTTATTGTCGGTGCTGGGTATGGCTCTCTACGGTGCCGAAAATGCGATGGACAAAAATATGGCGTACATCGGCAAGTACCGCAAGACTGCTGTCAGACAGATGGAAAAGTATCGCATTCCGGCAAGCATCACGCTGGCACAGGGCATTCTGGAAAGCGGTGCCGGGACAAGTGCGCTGACACGACGCAGCAACAACCACTTCGGCATCAAATGCCATAACGGTTGGTCGGGGCCTTATGTGCTGGCGGATGATGACCGGCCCAAAGAGAGATTCCGCAAGTATGATTCTCCGGAAGAGTCTTTCGAGGATCACAGCAGGTTCCTGACAAGGAATACGCGATATGCTTCTTTGTTCTCACTCGACATGACCGATTATAGGGGATGGGCGTATGGACTCAAAAAGGCCGGATATGCCACAAACCCGCGCTATGCCATGTCACTGATAAACATTATCGAGCGGTATGCATTGTATCAGTATGACCGGATCGAAGAGGTGAAGAAGACCATACGAAAAGTGATCAGAAAGGTGCGGCCTACGGGACAGAGGCTGTACAGAACACCGGACGGACTGCTCTATGTGCATGTACTCGATGGGGAGACCATGGAATCGGTGGCGGAGGAATTCGGCATAAAGGTGTCGAAACTGTATGGGTACAATGACATGTTGCCAGGCTTCCAGCTGAAGGAAGGGGATATCGTCTACCTCCAGAAAAAGAACCGGAAGTATAAGGGTGAGTACGGGTTCCATATCGTGTCCGAAGGAGAGTCCATGCATGCCATTTCACAACTTCACGCCGTCAGGCTGTCCGCACTCTATAAACTGAACAGACTGGAAAACGATTATGCTCCTGCACCGGGTGATACCTTGAAGCTATGCCGCTGAACAAAATGCTGGCAGCTCATATCGTGCTTCCTGCCTCCTGTATGCGGGAACCAGAAGCATACGGTACTGCTTGTACGGACTTTGCTGAAAATCATAATTTTATCCTTACATCTTCGTTATTTCAGCAGAAAAACCTTAACTTTGTACTGTAAACTAAAACCTTACCAATCATGTTGTACATAAGTCTATCCAAATCGCTTGCGCTCATAACTGCCATACTTTTCCCTTTGGCTGCACTGGGCCAGTCGGTCCAGTCCAAGCAGTTCAGCCATAACTATGGCCATGTTTGCTATAAAGGTGTCACAAGGTGCTCGACAGGCAAGGTGATCATAGAGTCTACCTTGCAGCTCTTCCCTCCCAAACCTCATGATGCGGAAAATGTAGCGGACAAGGTGAAACTCTCTGTCATCGAGTCCTTCAGGATACCGGAAGGCTTGCAGCCGGAACTGTTCTGGGATGCAATGACCGCCAAGCAGCTCCTGACAGTAGCGCAGGGCTACTTCCTGCTGGCAACCAGATACTATGCCGTACAGTCTCCCAAACACAAGGCTTTCCTCTCAATGACCAGGAAATGCTTTCTCATAGCAGGGAAGATTTTCCTGGCTCATGACAACAGTCAGGCGGCAAATGACATTGACCGGGCTGCGATACTCGTGGACGGCATCATGCAAAATACGGACAGCTCGGTGGCTGACAGACAGTTCAGCGACTTCTATGTCCTCTATGACAACCTCGTACAGACCTGCGTGCAGTTTGACGACAACGACTGCGGATACCGGTCTGTAGCAATAGACAAGCCTTAACCATCTTTCTCTTATATTGACATGACAAGAAAATCATTATTGTTTGTAGCCATGTCCATGGCGGCTTCTTCGCTATTCGGCCAATACAGGACGTACCGCGTAACGGATAACGGTATCGTGACCATGGGCTATTGCAAGCTGGCTGACGGTCAGGTTGTACATAAGTATACCATGACAACCGAAGACGGTGCTATGGTATCAGAGTCAGAAGACGGGTCGTTCACTGTATCGATCCCGGAAAACGGAAACTCGGAGGAACGCTTCACCGTAGGCAGGGGAATATCGTTCGAGCAGGTGTTCAATGCCATTCATGCTCGGTATTGCCTGAGACACGCATACCGTAATTTCAAGGAGGCGGCCAGAGAAAAGGACAAACTGACGTACCAGCGACAGATAAAGGCCATCCAACAGTATTATGACAATGCTCTCTCCGCATTGGGCGAAGATGACAGGCAGGTGCCTATAGGACGGGTTAAGGAGCTGTCTGCTTTTACGGCGAACCTGCCCTTTACAAACGGAAAGCCTGCCAAAGGCATTCTTCCTGAATATGTCAGACTGGTTGAAAATGCCATGAAAAGCATCCTCGTGTTCAACCCGAAGGTGAATCCGCAGTACAGCATCGTGGTGCATAAGGAACCGTTGAAGGTTGAAACGAAGAAAGGCAGAAAAAGCCGGAGACGTTAAGCGGCTTTTTGCGGTGCTAATCGTCGTTTTGTAAAATGATGTAAATAATCACTCCGTACCGCATGAATATACCGCTTGAATGATGTATATTTGAATACTCGTGATAACCAAAACATTAAATATGAATAAGGAAAGAATATCCATACTACCCGGCTTGCTTGCCGACAAACCGGACAATCCAAAGCCGTTGGATAATGAAACAGGAGACGGGCAGACCATGGCACGGTCAATTGCACAGATAGCCCGCTCCGAAGAAAATAATGCCCACAGGGTGTTTGCCGACATTCAGAGCATCGCACCCGGTGCATCGGAGACAACCGTTCCATCCGCCAAGAAATCAACCGTCTGCCTGAACCCGGCCAGTCTGAAGGCATGGGTGTTCGGAGAAAAATAACAGGAATTATGATAGTGTTCATTATAGCGTTTCTGCATATTCTGGCCATCTTGTTTAACCTGATAGGCCTGACGGGTCTCAGATTCAATGTACCTGCTGATCTGAACCAACGACTTTCCGTGATGAGCCTGATAACCGGCATCTCACTTGTATTCCTAGACCTGAACAGTGGAATAGGGGTGTACCAGGGGTATCTGACCCTTGCGCTGCTTTATTTCTTGTCGGCTTTGTTCAACATTCTCTCTGCCAATCAGTCCAGGATAACCATCACATTTATCGGTACCCTCCCCCAAAAACTGGCTGACCTTGCTAACCAGTGGAAGGATGCTCGTACAAAAGGCAACTATCATGCTTTTTTGGCCGGAATGGACTATTCGGATTTTATAAACCTTGTGGCTGACGGACTGCGCGTGGTCTATTCCATTGCCATACTGGCTCCCGAAAAGCATGGGTTCATCATGACAGACTCAGGGTTTGTCGTCATAGGATATGAGATGGACCGGAAAAGGACGGTTGAAATCTTTGTCTGCCTGCCGGGAAAGGAGGACGGCGTGCTGCAGGGCAAAAAACCTGCAGGAACGGGGGATATGAAGGAATGTCTTCTTGTGTCGGAGAAAAACGGAATCATCCTGCCGGAACTGCTTGACAGACTGGCCGAGAGTGTACTATACAGACAATCGGATAATCAATAACTTAATTTATATAATCATGAACAAGAATTTTCTATTCCATTCCATGTTCGTAAAGCCTGAACAGGCTGTCGAACTGTTCAATTTGGGACTGGACCAGTCCAAAACAGTGTTTTTCTGGTGTAAGGTCGTGTTTGAAGAGAACATTGCCTGGATGCTCGTACTGCAGAAGGAAAAGGACAGTGCGGTTTTCCTTACAGGTGATGAACGTGCGATGCAACTGAAAGTGCAGGGTGTAAACCTGTTTGAACATGTGCAGAATGTTTATGCGGCGTTCGATATGTCACAGCTGGTACAAATCCTCCAGAACGAAATCATGGCGGTTGAAGTGAATGACAACGATTGCTTCGAGCTGCCTCTATGCAGACGTGACTATCCTTATGAAAAACTGACAGAGGGTTATGCTGACTATCTGATAGGTATGTTGCATGAACATCTTTGTAACGATGATCAGTGTAATGGCGCATTGGAGATTTATGCTGATGAAGGTGATTGAGTATTTCAGAGACAGTCGACTCGCATCTAAAATATGCTGTTTGCTGCTCCTTGGCCCTATCATGCATGCCTGCAAGGGTACAGACGAATGGCACGAAAAGGCGGATGTATTCAAACTCGTTGTAAGCAGCGATGCCTTGATGAACCCGTCAGAGGAAGACATATACCCACGGATGAAGGATATCGGACTGTTCTCACTGGACTGGAGCGGTAAACGGACAGAGGTATTTGATAACCAGAAGGCGGTCTACAACGGGCGGAAATGGTATCTTGAAAACGGACGGGAGGTGTGGCTGGGCACTGACAGCATGAACGTTTATACCTATTCACCGTTCGTACCTGGACTGGAGTCGGATACCTGGCTGCCTGTAAGAACGGGCGATGTGGATTATATGTACGGCAGACACCTGGTGTTCCAATATGGCTTCATAAACAGATACCAGCCGGTTGCCTATGTGAATATGGTTCACTCCATGGCGTTCATCAAAATGGATCTGAGACCTATCAGGGAGCAGCTCGGAAAGATATCGCGTATAGCCATAAGGAATACGGACATCAACCGTCCTGTCTATGAAACGGCGGAACTGAATCTGCTTAACGGTGAAATCAGATACGGCGCAAAAAGACTGGCTGGGTTTGAATGCGTCATGCATCCGTCCGGTGACATGGCTTACCTGTACGCTGTCCCGTGTAAGGACTCTTCCTTCAACATCGAGATTGTAGTCAACGGGAAGTTGTACACGATGGCGGTAAGGTCTATGGCACTGGAAGGGGCCAAAATGCAGAACTTTTGGCTGGATTTCGATGTCAAACAAATGAAGCTCTTTCTGAGGGACATTACCATACAGCCGTGGGATGACAGGGGAGAGATAGAACTATAAATATATCAGTATGAAGACTTCCGTTTCTCTAATGCTTTTGATGGCAGGACTGTTGTGCTCCACTACAGCAATGGCCGACAGCTTGCCTGCTGTGAACGTCCCCGAACGAAACAAGGTGACGCTGGTTGCAGATTCGGCTATAGCCGATAAACAGTCGTTTGATGATTCTTCCGGTAACGGTGTGCAGAAAGACGGAAAGAAGATGAAGTACCGCAAACCGAAAGAAATGTCTTACAGACTGACTCTGGTACAGGCGGAATTTGAGGTGGAAAAATACAGGAAACCTCTCAGACTGCTTAAAGGAAAAGACAAATTGCAAATGTTGCAGGACTTGATAAATAAGGTGGCTCTCATCAGGAATGTGACCAAGGTGGAGTATAATTCTGACTATACACAGCTTGTCTTACTTTTGCCCGATGATACGGAGTACAGGATTTTCCTGTAGTCCAGAATGCAAATTATTTAATAGATTAGAACATGAACGAAAAACTGAAAGCGCTTCTGCTGGCTGTGGCCGAAGTGACAAAAATCGATGTTGAACAGCTAAGAATGAAAAGGGCTCGGAATCATAAGATCGCGTATGCCAAACATGTGTTCTGCTTTGTAGGTTGCAACACCTTGAAAATAAAACAGCAGGTCATCGGAGATTACATCGGTTTGTCGCAAGGCAGGGTATGCCAGGTTACGGACAGAAGCAATTTTGTACAGAAGAACGAACAGGGATGCCGCGAAATGAAATCGGAAATAACGGAGGTGGAACAGAAGTTCGAGCAGATCATCAAGGAGATGAACCTGGATTGTAAGGGACTTACGGAATGAGACCTCTCGCCGGTTATGCCTGAGTGAAATCACAGCCCGCTATCTGTCATCACAGTAGCGGGCTGTTTTGCATTGCTAAGGTGCCGTAGTTGACGACTCCTTATGCCTTAGTCCAAGATAGTACCTGCATCATCCCATCATTTCGTCATTGTACGATGACCAGTCATCGTAACTGCTCTCTATGGTCTGGTAGTCAGCCAGTTTTTCGCATCTGTAGAAACATTCGCCGAACCGCCCGACAGGAACAAATTCATCCGGATGCTGATCTCTTTCATACAAGTGAACCTTGCTACCGTTAACCATCGTGTAAGGACTCTCGGAAGTCATGTTTGAACAGCCTTCAAAAAGACTGTCTGCATTGGTTATCTTCCTGCAGTAGTCAAACAGGGAGGCAGGAATAGTTTCCAATGCAGTACACCTCTCAAAACAACTTGAAAAATCCGCTACATAACCGATATTATCAAATATACCTTCTCTTAGATGTCTAAGTTTTATACAGTTGTCAAAGGCTCTTCTCATGGTCTGAAGGTACATTCTCGGACCTATATAGATGATGTCAGTCAGACTGTTGTTGAAATTGGCATCTTCGGTGCTCAGACTATAGGCACTTCCCGTATGGGTGATGCGGTAGGTTCCTGCCTGACGGTAGGTGTGGCTGATGGTTGAGTTGTTGTCAGATGCCTGACAGGTCTCTTTGGATGTTCCATCACCCCAGTCAACGGTTCCCGTAAAGCCTGACACGTTACTGTTTATCGTGTAGTCATTGCTCGGAATCTCTACTTCTATCACATATTCGTCGAAATCGTAATTCATCGGACTGGCCTGTGCGCTGCCGTTATCGTTGATGATCCATTCGTTGACACTGACTCCTTGCAAGGATAATCCTTCATTCGACAGCAACAGACTGAAACGGTAAATGCGGCCCTGCTCGAAAGCGGTGGTCATCGGGCAGGTGGCCTTATAGTCAGTTCCGTCAACAGTGACTTTTATATATAAGGTGCTCTTGGTAATGGAGACATCGGGTATAACCATCTTTTCATGTACCGTGCCGCCATCACCCATCATTTCGTCTTCATCGGTAGTCAGGTATGAATCAGTACTGATACTGAAAGCTTCGTTGTAACCGGAAAAAGCGGATATCTCACCGGTCCTGGCATCCAGGGTGCCGGTTTTGCAGAATCCGTCGGAAGAAAACTCAATCTTGGTAATGTGACCCTGACCGGTGTAGCCGTCTTCCTTGAATTCGAGCCCTACTGCAGACAAGGCGTGCTTCATAGAAAAGGATACAACGGCGTTGCTGTTAGACAACTGACCGATCTCCCCGCTATACAGGTAATCAATCTCCTTGGTGGCATCCATCGGAATGGAGGTGGCATCCGTAACATTTGCGTCATAGGGATAATAGGCGGTCGCCTTGCCTTTTGTGACTGACAGGCCTATGTCTGTAGAGGAATTCCAGGCTTGGGATGTGCCGCTGCCGGAGGCTGTGAACAGGACGTTGCTGTAGTTTTTGTTCTCGTAACCCGAACCTGTATCGTCCGCCAACATGACTCCGATCTGGCTGCCGTCCGGCAAACTGGTGCTTTTGTTCATGCCTTTAGTTAGAGGGTTCTGCACTTGAACGCTGATTTGCATGTTCGATGTCTGTGAAAGTGCCAACGGCTCGGATGCTTCTTCCTGACAGCCGGACAGTACGGCCATAAGGATAGCACATACTGCGGAAAAACGTACTTTTTTCATGTTTGATTAAAATATAGTTTTAATTGCTTTTTTGTGGTCTTAAAAAACCAGACAAATTTATACCTTTCTCTACATTTGTATACTAATCTTTGATAAAATATTGTTAAACTAGGCTTTCTACTACTAATATGTAGTTTGGTACCTGTTGTGCTCCGTTTCTATTTAGGTCATTTTTTTGATGATTCTACTGAAAAAACGTATCTTTGTAACACAATCAAAACCTGGATGTTATGCCAAAAATTATTAAAGGTGAAAACTCGATGAGCCCTTCCGAAAAAAAAGAGTTCAAGGAGGCAGTCAACTGGCTCAGGAACTGGTATGAGGAACGCTCACACATGTCGGACAGTAACGGACAACCGTTGATCTCGGAGCAGGAAAAAGCTGCTGCTTTCCAAAAACTTGAAAAAGCTGAAGTATATTTCGGACTGGATACTGCTGGTGATATCGAGCAGAGATTGGCCGACGGACATTATGCACTGACACAGGAAGGACTCGGAAAACTTGACGCAAAGGAGGGCAAAGAGTCTTTCTTCAAAAGTATCATGTCTTTTATTCGTGGAAGGGACGAACTTTCTCTACGGGGGGCCAGCTCACATACAAGCCTGGAACCTGCCATTATCTACCTCGATGACAGGCAGAACCGTAAACCGGTGGATATGTTCATGAACGACCGGTCTGAGCTGGTAAGGGCGGAACCGGTCATGCACTGGAGTCTAGGCGGCGTTACAGCACACGAATCTACACATACCATGGGACTGAGCGGACAGGAAAAGAAAACAGAAGCTTTCTATAAGGATTTTGCGGATAAGGACACTTCCCGGTATAATGCCTATCTGGATGACGGAAAGGAAATCTATGCGCGTGTCAACCAGTACCGTTTCACGCACGATATCGACCCTTCACATGTCTTTACCAAAGAGGAAATATCCGCATTGCGCGAAAAGCATCTGAATCAGATAATGGAATACCTCGGTAAATTTGAAGAAGCCAACGACAAGGCTGTCAAGACCGGATCGGCTGTCCTTCCTGATATGCCTAAAGGTGACATGATGCTCTTTTTCCGGTATAACGATGAACAGCTGCTCCACTTCTTTAATGATACGGCTTCTCTGGAAAAGGGAAAGACCCTGGATCTGCTGCATAGAGAGGGGCGTGCCGATACGGTAAACGACCGGAACTTTGCCTGTGTGTCGGACGAAAACAGACGCATCATCCGTGATTGTCAGATGAAGTGGGAGAGACAAGAAACAGGTCTTGATTTGGCCAGCGGACAGAAGAGCTGTCACCGGATGGCTTAAAATAAGGGAACAGTTTCGCAACTGCTCCCTTACCGCAAAACAAAATAATGCAAACCGCTGTTTGCGAACCTAATATTCCGGTTTTTGGGATGATCAAACTCTCCCAATATCTTTATGTTGTCTTAGACCTGATTATCTTAGCAGTCTCCGTTTCCGGCAACTAGAAAAACTCCTATCGTACTTCCTACGGGCAGATAGGATCCGGGAATGTTATTACTGATAGTTTGTTCGTGAATCGAAGCGTTGACTCGTAAGCTGACAGTCTGTACACGCCCTTTCGTAATCCCGTTCTCACAACCGGGAATAATATACATGCACAAAAAAGTAATAAGGATGATGGTTATCGATAATCTTTTCATAAATCACCGGGTTTTGTATAGTTCAGTCAGCGACGCCATTGCTCTCTGTTGTAAGGTATGTAATGTGTTGACCGTCTCTGCAAATATACATTATTTCAGTCAGTTGGACAACAACTGCACTCATATATTAGCATTTTTGGCTCCTGAAAAAAATGACATGGATGGATTTTGATAAATATCTGTAAATATATTTTGATTTTAAGATGGTATTGCCTTCCTTTGTCTGATATTTATAATTTAATTAAATCTTGGCTATGAGATCATCACTCAGAATTTTAGGAACAGGGGCTTCGGGTTCAAGTGTCAGACATATTCCATCTTCACAGGTATTCAATATCGGTCGTAAGTTCTATATGGTGGATTGCGGCGAAACGGCTTCATTGTGGTTCTCACGCTTTAACCTGAACATCCGACACCTGAAAAAAGTGTTCATAACGCATATGCATGCCGATCATTGCCTGGGTCTGCCTGGCGTTATCTATGCCATGGATCTGCTGGGCGCAGAGCATCTGGATGTTTACGGGCCGAAAGGTCTCAAACAGGCTATCCTGCCGCTGCTTTCGCTTGGTGACAGGAAGCTTCGGCTGGATTTGTCTATCACGGAAGTGAACACGGAGGTTTCTGAAGTTATCTCTCAGGATGACCGGCTGAAGGTGACTACCATCCCCTTACGCCATTCGGTGCCTTGCGTCGGCTTTAAGTTTGAACAGATTGACCCGGGGTTGATTGTTCCGGATGAGATAATTCTCCAACATGATCTAAACGACAAGCAGATTGAACAACTCGAAAAAGGATACAAGGTGAAGAGGCTTGATCCGGAATCGGTATGCAACCGGAAGGAACTGTTCAGCTATGCCTACCTTGCTGATACATGCTTTTTCCCTGATATTGTTCCCCTGGTCACGCACTGTAACCTGATGTTTCACGAGACAAGTTTCCTGAACATACATAAACAGCGGGCTAAAAGGACGTTGCATTCAACAACCACGCAGGCCGGTGAAATAGCTGCATTGGCCAAAACGGGCGCTCTGCTCATCGGACACTATTCGATGCGCTACAACTTCAAACGTATGACGCAATCGTTTGTCAGGGAAACGCGAAAGGTATTTCCCTATACCGTTGCTGCCAACGAAGGTATGTCGCTTGATTTGACGAAGGGATATGACTACAGATATACTTTCAAGACACAATTGCACGATTTGCTCTGCGGATGAATCCAGAAAATTGACTTTTTTGGACAGACTGGACACGTAGAACCTGTATATACAGCTCTCTTTGTCGTATCTTTGTTTTGCTGATTAATCCGTTTGGATCCTATATTTTTGATTATGAAACGGATTATTGCTTAATTTGTAAATTATTTAGACATTACGTAATATTATGGAAGCACAAAATAAAACAGGGAAAGAGTCTAAAAGCCTGCTTCGACAGCAGCCTGGTTCAAAAACTAAGACGCATTACACCTTTAGCAAGGAAGTGGCCGGATACAAGCTAGTACTGCTTGATGACTTAGGGGGTGGAGGATTTGCGAAGACTTATAAAGCTCAATATTATGACCGGTCTTCCAATCCAGATGTACCTACAAAGGTTGTAGTCAAGGAATTTTTCATGGATTTTTGTGAGAGAGTTGACGATGACGTGCGTCCACATGAATACAGACTTAGCGAGTTTCAGCATTATCTCGAAAAATTCAAACGAGAAAGCAAAATTTTGAGTACGATAAGTCACAAAAACATTGTAAAGGTGTTGAAACAGTTTGATACCAACAACACCTCTTATTATGTGATGGAATTTATCGATGGTCTGTCCTTTTATAAAATGATAATTAAAGATGGTCCGGTAAAACTGGAAGAAGCCAGAAATCTGCTTTTAGGGGTTATAGATGCGCTAGAGTACATGCATCATCAGAAAGAGCCTGTGTACCATATGGATATCACTCCAAACAATATTATGTTTGGGAAGTCAGATACAAGCGATGGCAACGAAAGTAAGTTGATAGATTTCGGCTTGTGCAAGACTCCAGACAAAGGATCTGATCAGGTACAGTTTTCCACCGACAGACCGGCTCGAACAGAATATTTTGCCTGTCCTGAGCTATATAATCCGTCTGATAAATATGGCAATCTGATTACCATCCTGCCAGCTATGGATGTGTATTCATTAGCTGCAACATTGTATTTTATGGTGACTGGTTATTTTCCTCTTTCAGCAATCTCTGATTTGAACAAGTCATTCCACTGGCCGAAGAATGCAGATCTTCGGGCTGTCCATGTTCTCTATCCGTCCATGCAGCTTGACATCAATAAAAGAACTGCTTCTATTGGAGATTTCAGGAGATTATTGAACGAAGCCATTACTCTTGACCTGCCTACAAAGTTTGAAGGCAATAAGAGTAAAGACAATGTCCCTTACCTGGAATATGAAAAACAACTAACAATGAGCACCTTTACCTTCCCTTATGGTTTGGAGGTGAGTCAACTGGATGACATGTTGAAGCAAAAGTGTCTAAGGAAGAAGGTGATAATTAAAAAAACTGCAACGGCAGAGGAATATAAACCCGAAAATAAAAAAATTATTCCTGGTCCGGATAAGGAAAAACTAATCACCGGTAATAGCGATGAGCAAGGCATTCAACAACCTTCGCAACTATTTACAGGTGTAGCCGGGGATCCTCCGGTTTCTGAGGAACATACCGATATCGACGGACAGAACCCTAAAAAAGCTCATCATGATAGGGTAGTGGAGAAGAAGCCTCTGGTTGAAGGTCCTGCTAAGGGAAAATCCCAGCCGCTACCTGAAAAACCTGTTGATATACCTGTTGCTGATAAAGAGAATGATTACAACGGAAATTCTTGGAGAGCTCGTCCAAAAAACAGTTTATTAAAAGAAGCAGAGAGAGTAAAAAACAATGCAAATAATAAGATCATTACCATACAGGTAGAAAAGAAAAATTGGATAAATAGGCTATTCGATAAATTCAATGCTCTGTTTTCTAAAACCGATTTTTTGGAAAATGTTGCTCTTGCGATATGTTTATGTTTTGTAGCAGTAGTAGGCTGGTATCTGAGCACTGTCTATGATAATAACGATACAGATTCAAAAGCGGTTGAACAACCTGCAGTTGAACAGAATATAGTGAACAATGTAAACAATACATTTTCGGCAGAATCAATCCAGACATTGTTCGTTGATTATCACCAAGGAAAAATCAAAGAACAGGATGTACTTAGGATGTTTACGCCAAACGCCTACTTCTTGCTGACAAATGGAAAAGATTATATCGGCATGCCGGATGATCCTAATCATTCGATCAACGAGCTTCTCTCTGGTGATTATCTGACTGATCAGCACTATAAGGTAAGTGAGGTCGTTCTTAACGAATCTGCTGGATTGATCGAAACATTGATATTGCAAAAATAGAAAGACTATAACATGAAGACTCTGCTTTATATATGGTTAATTTTAAGTCTGTCCATGATTTCGTTGTGTGCCCAAGCACAGATAAAAAGGATTAGTGCTACCAGGTTGAATGGGCAGACAACATTTGTGCAAGATAATTCTGAGAAAAACAAAAAAAACTATCAGGGTGACTTAAGCGTATTCAAACACAGAGTAAGAGACGCTTTGATGCTGTATTATTTTACAAGTTTACGCTTTGCGACAGATGAAGGCACTGCTTCAGAAGAAGTGGCTGCTTTCGAAAATCAATACCTGCTCAGTAATGCCAGCCTTATACCTGAATTCCCTGGTATTGATAACAGTTCGGCGCATTATACCTATACAAACTATATGCTCAGTATGCGGTCGGTTTTCAAAAAATACAGCGGAAACGAATCTGAGATAGAATTTAAATTCAAAGATATCAATCTTAATGAGGCATACTTTGACGATAGTGGAAAAGGCATTACAATCATCACAGAGTATCGATTAGTTGCAGAATTATATGGCAAGCAGATTCTTGATGTGCCTTCTCAGGCTATCGTTTTTTACCCTAATATCGGTGCAGCCAATAAATATAGGTTCGCACAGATCGGATTGCCCGATGGGCAGCTGCATACAGACGATAATACGCAACGTACTTTCATATTCAATAAAACTAGAACAGTAGACCGCAGATTGTATCCTGATGAAAAGTTGAATAAGGCTTTCTATAATTTTTATCATGGAAATTTCTCTGCAGCAATGCCGGTGATTGAAAAATATGCTGCTGCAGGTGATGCCTATGCTTTGGATCGTTTGGGAATCTGCTATAAAAATGGTTATGGAGTAAAAGAGGATAAAGACAAAGCAGAGTACTATTTTAACGAGCTTTATAAAATTGATCATCCGATAGCTTTGAGTCGAAAAGCTCTCACAAAGTTTTGGCAAAGCGAAAACGATAATGAAGGTCAGCTGGATGCCCTAAAAACGGCAGAAAAAGCGGCAGAGTCTAATATTCCGGAATCATTACATGTATTGGCCATGATACGTTTGGGGCTCAATGATTACAATATGTCGCCAGAAATTTTGGAACTGTTTCAAAGGTCTGCCAACATGCCGGAGTACGGTTCTCATTCTACTTTGGATTATTTAAGTAGAATGTATAGAAATCAAAATAAGCCAAATGAATCCTTTGAATGTCTGCAAAAGGCATACAATATATCGCCCTTTTTCTATTCGGCAGAACTAAGTGAGTATTATCTCACGGGTTACGGTGTAAATGCTGACTTGAAAAAGGCCAGGCAATTGGCAAGCTTTTCTATGGAAAAAAAGGAGACTGAACTGGCTGCCTATGTATTGGGTGAATGCTGTCTTCAGATAGACAGAGATAGTGTAAATGCCTTAAAATGGTTCCTGAAATCAAACGAGATAAAGGATGGCATCACCTCTGCGCCTTCTGATATCAACGAAAAAATTGGTTTGTTGTATTATGGATTATCCCACGGAGAAAATGGTGATAACATGGATAAGGCTAAAGAATATCTAAAGTCGGCTTCGCATTCTTCTAAAAATCCCCGTGTTTTTTATGCCATGTATGATATGGCGCGTTTTGAATCCTATGCACGTTCCGGGAAGCAAAGATTTGACTATGCACTGAAGGCTGCAGAACTTGGAATGAAACGAGGTGATTTGTACTATACGATTGGTTCAGAATATTTCTTCGGTAAGGTAGTCAAACAGGATTTGGCTAAAGCAGAGAAATATCTGCTTGATTCCAGTGATGGGAAGTGCTATTATTTCTTGTCTATACTGTATAGAGGTGGACATTATGGAGCTGAGAAACAGAAGCAGGCTGACTATTATCTTCAAAAATCAAAAGACTTGGGATATGTTTCACCTTTGAATGTCACGAGAAAGATTTAAAATTCAAATAACAGCTGGATTGACTTCAGAAAATAGTCTTTGCCGGAGGTGAGGAAACAGGTATTCAAGAGGCCTTACAAATCCTATTAAACATAACGATGATTATACACATTTAGAGATGGAGGTTTCCAAACCTAATTTTTTCAAGTTTTCTCGTTCATTTTCTTTCTTTGATTTCTCTGAAGAAACAAAAAACGGAGGTCATCTATTTAAAGAGAACCTCCGGAATACAAATTAGTTTTTCAACTCAATCAATCTCGTACTCGAACTTTGACGGCGGTATAGCGCACCATCCAACAATACTTCTTTCTTGCTGGCTTGTATGGATAATTTGTATACTTTCCTGTCTTCATCATCTAACCATTCTTCTTTTACCAGATTATCTGCCTCTTTTCCCAAATGGTCTGAGATGGAATTATGTATGTGCAGATTGAACTTGTCTGTGCTGCCAAAATATGCCAGATCGTTTTCCAAACCTAATGCCAGGCCGTCATTGCTGACTCCTATGTAAAGTGTTCCACCGTCTTCGGTATTCATAAATCCGCATATTACTTTCAATATATTGATGGTCTGGACTTCCAAATCTACCCTCATGCCGTTGTCAGGCGGGAATACCGTACTTGACTTGAATTCTTGATGCAGATTCTCTTCTCCGTAACAGTACCGTTGTTTGTAATCTTCTGAAAATCCCAGCTTTTCGTAAAACTTCCTGCGTATATTTTCCCGTTCTTTATATAGGCCGAATCCACTTAAGGCGTTGTAGCAATAGACAAGTTGGCAAAGCTCTTGCAAATGATTGTCAGCAGTCTCTAACTTCATAATGCGCTGGACTTCATCATTTTTATCCGGATTATTCAGATAGGCCATCAGCTTAAGCTCAATGATGCTGGTCTGCAACTGCGCATTGCTGGTAGGCAACTTTTCAAGTTCCTGTAGTTCCTTCAGCATCGTTTCTCCTTTTGTCTTGTTTTCTGCGTAATGCTGAAGCCGTTGCAATAGCATGAGACGGGATTGAAAAACTTGGGCCTTTTGGGTATCTCCAGTTACCAAAGCAAGTATTCTGGCAAAGGACAGGTAGTTATATGAATCAATATAATCTGCCTGAACTGCTGACAAACGGTCTATGATACGGATGATTTCATCAACGTAGGATGCATCCATATTCACCTGCGGCTGTAGGCTCTCTTCCGGTTCTTCATCCGATTCGGGAACATATACTGTATCAGTAATATTGTACATGCAGTTCTCAAAGGCTTCATAGGATGTGAATTCCTCTGATGACGGTTCAAGGAAATAAGCCCAGATACTCCCGCTCTTGGTATCAAAATTCTCAAATTCTGCATATAGGAATGAACCTTTTTCGAAATCGGATGCACTTTTGTAACTGGTTCCCATTTTAACCTTTACGGACATTCCAAGGTTGTTGATGCATAACAACGTGTCGCTTCGTTTGTAGTCTTTTGCGTTCACTTTGCACAGCATCTTGTCTTCGGGCTTGTAATGTCTTTGCACAAATTCCCGGACTTGGCCAAGCATTGAAAAAGTATATGTGCCGCCAGGAAGGACCTGTTTGACCGTAGCCTTGTATATAAGGAAGTCACCGTTTTCGTCTTTGAATACAGCTTCATTCGTGCGCAGTTCATAATTGATGATGTCTTTGGTGGATATGGTTCCTGAACCTATATAGGAAGTATCGGTAATTTCACATGAAAATAAGGTGCCTTCTTCGTTCAGCTTATCTTTGATGATGATGTTCACTTCATCATCTTCTCCGGGCGACAATCGGGTTTTCTTTGCCGACGGCTGGATATTGTCATCGGATAGCAGTTGTGTCTCAATGTCTTTCCAACACATTTGATAGTTCCGCAAGCTCTTTTCGTTTTCCCTTATGCTCTGAATACGCGACGGAAGGTATATCTTAAGCCTGTCGGAAGGCATCAGCCTTGACGTTACCTGTATCTCTTTGGATCTTTTGCGTGAAGCATGAATCTCAATGTTTCTTCCGTCAAACTCCAAAGTACATGCGGATGTAGTGTATGACTGCTGAAGGATTTTGTTCCCGTAACCTGATTTACTCAATGCCTTTGCTGCAATAAAATCGATATTCCTGAAGTCGTTCCATTGCAGATGTGGCTTGTAATTGTCTACAGAGGCAAGACTGAGCAGTGCTTTATCCAAAAGCAAGGTTTTGTCTCCGACATTCAACAAGGTCAGATAGCGGTAAAGCAACGAGCTGTTCAACTGGCGGTCTATGGCATCATCATCGGTCAACAGCAATTGCTGTATGGAAAGCGCTATAATCATTTTCTCATGGTTACGGCGTTCTGTATCGGTGTTTATCTTGACCAGGCTGTTTATTTTGGATACGTTTTGAAGGATATACCGTTCCAACATATCTACAAACGCTTGTCTGAAGGGTTCGTGTTCCCAACTGCTGTGCTTTCCGTTGATGATGATGTCAAAGACACGGTTCATCTTTTCATCTATCAATGACGGATCGAGGCTTAGAAGGAAAAGAAGCAGTTTCAATTGTTTGCCGGGCTCGATAAGATAGCCTGATCGGTCAATTTTTTCCAATATATGATTGACTGTGATTTCTTGCTTTTTGTCAGAAATCAAGTCGATAGCCTGTAGCATCAGACGGGTACTTTGGAGAAAATCCGAGAGGCTGTTCTGAATCACTTCTCTATCATCATCTGTAAAACAAAGCAAAAGGTCTGAGTCTTCCAGCAGGTAAATACAGGCACGTTCAAAATATAGTAAGGCTGTTTTGTTGTATATGGCTTTCTTGTTTTCCTTACATCTTCTGATAGCCCAGGTATCAAGCTCTTTACCTATGTGTTCCATCAAACGGATAATCCATTCACCGTTTTCATGAATATAAAAATCCTGGCATTCTCCATAAAATGCTGCAGACTTTAACCGGTTGTTCACAATGGAGGCCCACCGCTTGTCTATGTGCAGGATATCAATAATCTGCTCCTCACTCAAAAAAAGCATCTGTTCTTTATTTGCTTTTGAATTTACTATTTCTAGCAGAAGCCTGCCTTTGGTATAATCCTTGACAAAGCAGTCCACCTTATAGCCGTACGTAAACTTGCCGGTAGTGTCTATGTTGAACTGAAATCCGTTATCGTCAACTACTGATATACTGTGATTGTTTATTTCCTTGACTTTGAAAGTATATGTATTACCTGTTTGATACAGATGCGGTATGATGACAGTTGTATCTTGCCGTAGCACAGGCTCTCCTGTTTCTTCATTGATGTCTTTTACAAAACAGACTAGTTTATCTGGTATGTCCTCTTTTTCCTGAAACGGATATAATTGTATGGTGTATAGTTTTTTGTTTGCTTCTACTAAACAATATGATCTTTTTGCCTTTACTGTCTCTTTTACAGGCAATTCGTAGCTTTTTCCTTTTTCAAATTTAATAGTGTCCATGGATAACGGATTTAATGATGTATATAATGTTCGCAATGTTCTTAAAGTTTTATCAAAAATAGGCTTTTATGGTGAACTGGCCCTTCCCATTGTGTAAATAACGTACTGAAATTAGGATAGTTTAATATTATGGATGATACAAACGTCAGGCGTATGGATTTGACAAGCCGATTTATTTTTTTTCGCTATATTTGTGCCAAACAAATATACAACCATGAATACACACGATAATCTACAACAGTACACAAACGGAAATGAAGTCTTTTACAAGCAAGCTTTGGGGGATTATTTGCAGAATCTTTCTGGCACCTATATCAGTGCGAGCAAAATGAAGCCTGATTCAATTATCGAAGTTGTATTTGATCTGTTCAGTTATGCAGCTGAGTTGAACCCCGGACAATACCCTGAATTTAAAGGAAATACCGTTTCTCCGGGTCTGCTTAGTAATTTCATGGAAGCCTTCAATATATTCTTCTTGAAGAACCGGCAACCGGACGGTAAGGTAGTTGTCAATAGCATGTCCTTTTCAGATGCAAAGCAAGTGGATTCCCTGTTGCAAAAAGGTATGGAGACTTACGCCAAACTGGTTGCACTGAATATAAATGAACTGAAGACTGATGTACAAGCTAACTGGAGAACTTTCACGCTAGGTACATGGTTCAGGAAAATAACTCAACTGCTGGATGAAAGATGCAGCTTTGCGAATCCGACTCTTTATTCCTTGCTGCTGTCTGATCTCAATAAGATTCCGCAATACCGGAACAGTGAGTCTCACAACAATCTGGACCTTACTTACCTGTGGCAACATATCAACGACATGCTGGTATTCATCGTGGTTGCTGCATTTGTACGTAGAATCATTTACTTATCGCGATATGGTTATATGCGCCTGACAACCGACATGGATTGTAAGGTTTCTTTATATTTGAATGATAAGGAAATAGGTAATGCTAAAATTTTCAGACAATCGTCTTCTTCGCAGATTAAAGGAAGATTCCAGATTAACTTCAAAGAAGAATGGAAGGCTGAAAATGAATATACATTACAGTTCAAGGCTATCGACACGAACGAAATAATCAGACAGGTTTCTGTCAAGCCGGAATCCAAATATAGCGATTACCACTTTTCAATGGAAGAAGAGAAACCTGCTCCAGATTTATCAGAGGAAGATAAGCCTAAAAAAAAGATTATGCCTCTCGTATCTTTCCCCAGAGAGTCTGACCGGGTTCTCACCCACTCTTTCAGAGGTGGTGCATACATCGGATCCATAAACGAGGAAGGATTACCTCACGGGCGTGGCAGGTATACCGTAGATAACCTGGCTTACGAAGGGAAATTCGCCGACGGTGAACCGGTTGGTGACTTTACGGTTCACTATGAAGACAACGATGAGCCCTTCACCTATCATGGCACACTGACGAAGGACTTCACGGCTGACAATGGCATGATGACAAAGAAAAAACAGCAACGAGCGTACAGTGGACAGTTTGAAGAATGGTTCCTGAAGAAAGGATCCAAATTTGCGGATGGCAAGCTGGTGTATGAAGGTGAATTCATCAATCTTCCGACAACCAAAGGTGTAAATATGAATCTATATCACGGGAAAGGAAAACTATATACCGAGGAAGGAGTCTTTACCGGCGAATTTAACTTTAACAAGAAAGTAGGCAAAGGCGTATTCACTTACAATGATCCTGCTAAAAAAGCGTACAAAGGCGTATGGATTGACGATATGTGCATTGAAAAGACTGAAATAGAAGAACCTGATGAGAAAAAGCAGGAGGACAATGAAGCGACTACAATAAAGACGGTCCTGCTGGCAATGGTACTTCCGGATAGACCATTCTGCATGACGGATGCAAATGGCACGGATTTAGTGCCGTTCATTAAAGGGAACAAGCTGGAAATCGCACCCGAATCTTCGCTGACAGTGTGGCTGCAGGACGACAGTAGTATCCAGACAAGCTTCAAGGTTTCTTCGATTCCTGGCATGTATGAGTGCTGGAACATCAAACAACAGCTGGAGGATGTAGCTGCTTCCCTTCCGCTGCAACATACCGATGGCCCTATGACACTCAGTGACGGTTCTGTCTATGAAGGTGAGCTGAAAAACGGACTTCCGCACGGAAACGGTGTGCTCCGTATGCCCAGACAGACCTATACCGGCGGGTTCGCACAAGGTAAATATCATGGAGAAGGGAGCATACTTTGCAAGAACGGTGATGTCATCACCGGTACCTACAATTATGGGAAAAAGAACGGGCGCTTCACTCGGACCACTTCGCGTGGACAGACTTTTGCATCTGAATGGCTGGATGGGAATCAGGTCGGCTGACCTGATCCATCGTGCCATCGTTTCATGGACTCAACAAGAAGCTCGTCACTCCTGAACTCACGTGAATCGATGCTGCTGTAGTCTACTTTGGGTGTCTCGCTAACAGGACAAGGTGTTTCATCCGGCATCGGACTGGTGATAATGGCAACCGGTGCAATTTCTTTTTGACCGTCTCTGGCTGCTGTATGGCCGGTTATCTCACTATTGTCCTGTTCCTGCGGCGTGGTAATGTTGCTTTTTTCTATATTACCTGTCAACACAGGTTCATCCTGTTTCTGCTCAATCTGTTCGGACAAATCAGTCTTTGTTTCCGGCTGGCTATCTATGGAGCTTTCCATATCGCTTTCTTCTTGTTCAACTGCAACGACAGGAATAATTAGTGCCGTGTAGTTGTCGGTGGAAAGTTGGCAGTGGGCACGCAAGAGCTGTTCAATCTCATCCGTTGTACGGTACGGTGCGAAAATGAAGCGGACCATTTCATCGGTCAGATTTTCCGTGATGCCGTCGGTACAGAGCATGATGTAGTCTCCGGCTTGCAAATCGGTCAGCAGACGGATATCGGGATCATGCAAGGTAAACGGCATAACGGCTTTGTCCATGATGTTACGCTGAGTGTTGAAAAGTCCTTGAATAGGCGTAATATGGCCGTTTTTTATCATTCTGTAGGTCTGGCTGTGATCTTCCGAACGGTATAGGAGCCTGGTAACTCTGCCTGGTCTGAGGACGTATATCACACTGTCACCCAAATGCGCGACGTACAGACCTTTTTTTGTAATGCCGGCAAATGTCATGGTTGTGCCCATCACCCGCTCCCCCTCATGTGCGTGTTCGTTCTGCTCCAACTGGTAACGCGCATTTCTGAAAAGTGCAAGCAGACTGGACTCAGAAGGTTCAGGATCCATAAACAACGGATAGTCAGCAACCATAGTTTCGCTGATAATGCGGCTGGCAATCTCTCCGTTGCTGTGGCCACCCATCCCATCGCAGACACAAAAAGCGCGGCTGTCTGGACTCAGATGAGTCAGATCCGGACTGTAGGAGTCTTCCTGGTGACCTCGGCCTCCTGTCTCATGAATACAGCATATATTTCCTAATTCGATCTTCATCATCGTTATCTAACTTGTCTTTAATAACTAGTTTTGCCATCCCTAATGTAATGGTCGATCCTTTGCGGAGTTTCCAAATATAGCCATTTTCTAGAAAATGGTCGTCCACAAGTGTCTTGTTTGTGGCATTGTATAGTGAAACAAGGTGAATGTATTCGCCTGATTCTGTCTGTCTGACTTCAATGTTTATATGCTTTCTGCTCGCAGTCTGGTGGATATTCCTGAAGGCGACATCCGGGCAATCATCGGGATTGTTGTCAAACCGTCCTACCGTCTGTTGTCCTATAGAAAGAGCAACGGTTTCATGGGTGATGGTGTCAACGAGGATTCCGGGATGTGAAAACAGGTACGGATCGCCGGAATCCATTACCATGGTCTTGCCGGGTCTGACCTGTGGCTCGGATACCGGTAGCGGTGGACAGTCTTGCAGACTCTCGCAGACAGGACGTTCCGCTTGTTGCTGACGGGACGGACGTTCCTGCATGGTGTCCCGTGAAGCGGCCACAACAAAGTAGTCTTTCAGAGGTTCGGAAAGTGTACACCGGTGACAGCTGTAAAGAGTGCGGATCTTGTCAGGTTCCAGCATGTCGGAAAGGACTTCCATCCTATTGCCGCAATGCGGACAGATAATGTGTGTCGTTTTCATGTTCAAATATTGTCTTTACGGAGGTTACGAATGATAAAATCTGTCTTTCCCAAGCGGATGAAGTCACCGTCGTGCAGCTGTATCCGTTCGTCTTTTCCAATGTCTGTGCGTTGGACAGTACACTGCCCGGCGGTACGGTTGCGCAGAAAGACTGTAAAACAGCTTTGTTCCGGTTGAACTTCTATGTCTACTTGACGGGGAGCAATGGCCTGGTCATCGGTTGACATCATCACACCGGACTGTACCCTGTCGTCATAACGTCCGAAGGATGTCGTGCCAGGGAAAAAGATGTATGGATAGTTGTCATCCAGACGATAGATGACTATCCAGTCGGTAAACAGACCGGAATCGTCTTTGTCGGCAGTATTGTCCGTCGGATCCTCCAGATGTTCGCATATGTTGAAAATTTTATGGCACTGCTGGCAGACTGTTACTCTTCCGGCAAAATCTGAAAGTTCACCGTCAATGGACTGGATGTTACCACAGGAGGGGCATTTGAGCTGATAGGTATTCATTGTGTGTTATTTTTTTTGCAGGTTACGAATAGACAAAATCAAAATCCAGTGTTTCATCACCGTCTGCAGGAGTGTCCGAATCAGGCTGATCATCTGACTCTGACGGGGTGACACCATCATCAAAACCGTCACCGTCATCCTGTACGTCCGTACCGGCTTCTACATGGGATTGGCCGTCTTCGCGCAACGTTGTTTCCAGTGAGGCTGACAGGATAGACAGATCGCCGTTGGCTACAGTCTTGTAGGTATGAAAAAGATTTTCCAGGTCTTCTTCTGTCAATCGGCTATACTCTTCTTCGGTATAGGTGTTGTAAAAGTTCCCATGCCATTCAAACACACCTCCGGGACCAAGACTTTCGCGGGCTGAACGGAACGCATCGCCAAAGGTCAGGGCTTCCGGTTCGACCTGCGCATCCTGATGGACTGCTCTTACGTTGGCTTCGTCATGGGTGTAGGCAGTAGGCTCTGACAATGGGGCCTCACTTTCATGGGAAGTATCACATGGCTGTGCGGATGACGGATCGGGGCAGTTGCCATGAGGCATATCTATGACTGCCTTTTCCCTTTCGCTAAGCGTGGCTTTTGCTCCGGCAGCAGCAGAACCGATGCCGACAGCGGCAGCAATCTTCTTAATCCAACCTTTTTTCTTTGTATCCATATTCATCAACATTTGTTTTATTTCTGTTCGTGACTGCAGGTGTTTCCACAAAGGCTGCAATCCAGACCGTCCTTTATGTCCGAAAACGGAATGGGGATGCTACCGCCGCTGTAGAACAAGGGCTTGCCTTTCGAGCGTGGGCAGGTATACTGCTTCCGCATGCGGGTAAGCCAGACAGCACGGGCGGATGATGCTTGCTGAAGCATGTATTGTCCGGCAATGATGACCGTGGCCTGAAAGACGACGAACGACACGATAAGCACCAGAACAGGAATGTCTCTCTGCACGCTCAGACGAACCGCCAGCAAAGCTACGAACGGAAGGACATTGATGAGCTTTGCTAACAGCGTCATCAGGTTGTTCTTTTTCAAGAAGCGCTCATAATCCGCATAGAGCATACCCAGTCTTTCCAGACTTTGAGTTTCCGAAGGCTCACGGGGTACGTCCTTAACGGCTTCTGCCGAAGATGCGGAGGGCGTAACGGACTGCTCCTGTTCCAGCCTGTCTTCATCGACTCCTGAATAAGGATTGTTGACAAACGGTTGCTGTAACTTGGCTTTAGGTGTCGGCTGCCGCTCAATGACAGGGGTGTCTTCAACCGGCTGGCTGTCTTTCTCTTCTGCGTTTTCACGTTCGACCTTTCTCTTCAGGTCCGAAATGACTGAATGCATATCGAGCTGGAACCGGTTCCTGCCAAGCCTTACATCGCTTTCCGGTCCGCACTCTGTCACACAGACCGATTGTCCATCTACCATCAGGATGTCTTCAACGTGGATGAGCGAGATACGGCACCGACCGGTTCTTTTGGATAGCAGCTGCAGACGGGCATGCTGCCTGTTGACGGCAGTATCCGTTATGTGCTGTGTCTGTTCACCATCTCGACCTATGTTTAGTTCCATGTCCATGATCATCTTGTTTTATGCAAATATATCTCTATTTTGTATATGTTCTGAAAGGACAGTTTTCCATTTTGTCCAATTCGGGCTATTTGATGAACAAAGACAGGATGCCTGCAGGCACTCTGACAAACTCTTCACCGGTCTCGGCATCTACACCCATACTCATCCTGATCTCATTGCCGTCCGATGACAGACTGAATTGTGCATCCGTAGACTCCAGTTCCTTCCACTGACCGTCGCCCATGTGAATACGGGACAGTATACTGCCCAGACTCGGATGGCTGACAACAAACAGTCCGTCCTGTTCACTGGCTGTCTTTCTTCCTCCTCCTGTCAAGGAGGTGAACAGCAAATCGGCCTGTTCCTTCAGGACAGGCACGAACAGACGATTCATACCTGGCCGTTCATTGTCCTCGAACTCCACACTGGATGTACGTGGACGCTCCAACAGCAATACAGCTGATAACAGACAGCATCCGACAAGATAAATGATCGCTGTGACAGTGCTTATATTGATATTTCTTTTTCTCTTCATATTGCTTTTTTATTTTGTCCTATACTCTTTTCCCTTTTGACAATTACTGCCCGCCGTCCCCTACTCTGCTGCCGGGCCTTGCATGTAGGTAATGAATTCCTGGCTGCTGACCACCGCACGGATGGTTCTTGCTATCAGGTCGTAGTTGTGATAACCGGCTTCCGAACTGAAATAGAGTACGTAGAAACGGTTGTCTTTCATACGTGCCTGTAGACTTCCGGGATCCGGCAGATCGTGCAGCTTCTCACGGCTGATGACTATACCTAAGAGTTGGGACTCGGTATTTCCACGGTTGCTGATGGTTCCTGTCTTGCCATACAGATAGAAGCCTTTGCGGAGCAGTTCATCATGGACGGATGACAACCGCCCTGCCGTACCGGATGGACGGACGACTTTATTCATACCCGCAAAGAGGTGGTTGGATAATATGTCTTCGTACAAATGGTGAGAACGGGCATATTTCTCATCTGTCTCAAAAGCTTCGTAACGGGGTTGCACCATAGCGGGCGACTGCATGGTCAGGCGGTATGCCCTGTTCTGTGAGAACAGACTGCCGAACATCTGTGTCATGTGCAGGGGTGTAATCCTGAAGGGTGCTGCTCCAAGCGTCGTATTCGTGATGGCATCTTTCGTTCCCTGGAAGGATGTACGCTCCGCATCGGGCAGGAAGGATACCTGGTTGAACGCAAACGGAATACTGTCCACAAGTGACCGGCGTTCCTCTCCGGCCAGACCAGTCAGATCACGCTGCGAAAAGGTCTCATAGGACGGGATGTTTTTCGGATAATCGGAATACAACCCGAAGTTGCGTTCAAAGCCTTGGGCCAGACTGCCGTACTCGTGCCTGCCCATACCGTCATTGGTAACATACTGCCTGAAGTTGAACAGGGCATGGATATCGCCGGTCCGCAACGCAAAGGCGGGGAATGACGTTTCTGTATAGGGCTTGTAGGGTTTGAACAGCTCCGAAGGCTTGCCGGTATGCACCAGCGCGAGCTGGGTGCGCAGGTATTCGGGCTCATAATATCCCATGAAGACCATCAGCGAATTGAAGTAGTTGCTCGAACGCTCCATGTAGCGGGCGATATCCGTCAGTCCGTTTTTACCGGGTGTCCCGGTTTCATCCAGCCTGAGAGACTTGAACTTCTTGTTGATATCAGCGTATCTCCAAACAGTGACTTCTTTGCCTTTCTCTGTTATCGACTGTTCTGAGGCATTGTAATAGAACTGCAGCTTTCTCCAGTCATAGCATACCATCGAGGCAACGGCGGTAAACGTGATGGGCTTGATGGATGATCCCGGACCAGGCAACAGGTAGTTCAGGTTGTAGTCACCGAAGGTGTGTTCCTCGGATTGATAGTCTCCGGACAGGTAGAACTGCTCGTTTACCTTTCCCATACGGTAGGTGTCATTCGGACTGATGGACATGAACCCGTTGTTCCGTCCGGTGTTCTTGGCCGTTACCATGGCTTTGATGCTGCCGTTACCGTCCGCAACAACTACAGCCCGCGCATCCGGCTCTACAGCGTTTCCGCTGAAACGGCTCAGGATGTCGTGCAGATGTTCGTTCAAGGTGTAGCTGACGGATAATCGGATGTCGGTCTCACGGCGCGTTTCATCGGTACCTGAATAGATGTTGCGGGCCAACTGCCCTACATGGTAGGGATAGAAGAATTTCTCCCCTAAAGGATAGACCAGCATACGCTTTCCGTTGACAAGCATGTTACGGGCAAAGTACTTCCCTATATCGCCTTGTATGTGTATCTCTCCACCTTTGTTCCCGGCCTGGGCGTGGGCTGCGGTTTCCAGACAGTCATCATTCTTCATGACCATGTAATAGGCGGAGGATCCGGCTTTGTCCATCCTGTATGAGGTGGCTCCGTTCTTGATCCTGACAGGTATACTTCCCGAACGGGCTATGAATACCGGACGGCGGCCTGCTATCCAACGGTTGTCGGCCTTGGCCAGGTAGATAGGATAGTTGTAACCCAGCAGGCTGTGACGGTCAAGACGGACAGCTCCTTCATCGAAAGGTACGTCGCGTTGACCGGTCGGTGTGTCTACCGTAACGACGGAGGATTGTGCGGCCTGCTCTGAAGGCAGGATATTGCCGCACCAGTCCTGTCTGTTGGATTCTGGTGTGGTCAGTAGATAGTACTTGTTGCTGACAGCCAGCTCCATGTAACCGTCTCTGTCTGCCTTCAGATGGATAATGTCAGAGGAACTGTTATGCTTCGACAGACGATCACGGTAAATACGGTACAGGCTGGTTGTGAACCTGGATATTTTACCGGATGGACTGCCTGGCTGTAAGTCCATGATATGAGCTACGGCATTGGTTTCGTCAAAGCGGTACATCAGCTGGGAATAGTCTGTCTGGTAAATCTTCGGACGACGGACAGGCTGTTGACCGGCACGGATCAGGGCTTCCTGGCGTTGTATCTCCTGATCGGTACGGAAATGGGCGACAACCTTGGACTCGGCCAGCTCGTTCCGGTTACTGACCTGATAGTCATGCAGCAGACGGTTGACTTGCGACAGCTCGTTCTTGGCGGTCTGAAGGGCACTGCCCACATTGAATGTGGTGGATTTGCCGGACAGACTGGGATCCATCAGCACCATCAGGACAAATACTCCGGCAAGAAGGTAAAGGGTCTTCGGATCGGATTTATGATAAGGCGAAGGTGCCTGTACGGGTCTTATCGCTCCGGACAGGAACAGTATGGCGCTACCGAACAGGAATAGGGTAAGGATCTGAGTAAGCAGTGACTCCAGACTAAGCATCGGGAAATCCTGACCGAAGAAGATGAACCGGTTCGTGACGGCCATGGTGATGAAAATGCCCTGACAGAGCAACAACAGCATACAGCCACAGCCCAGCAGGGTGTAACGACCGCTTCTGTAGGAGAATTTGAAGGTGGAAACATACAGCAGGATGAATACGACAAGCAGGATGTATACACTCCATACCGAATGTTCGCCGATGACGTATCGGCTCAACACAACGTCCGTCTTCTGGGTATACCACGTAACTCCTTTGTTGAAGTGCGGACGAAGGTCATACGAACGGCTGAAGGGCTTTGCCTGCTCCCAGGAACGACCGTCCAGGTAATATCCCAGATACCACTTGTTTTGCGAGGCTTCAAAAAGACGCTCCATGTCACGGCTGCCGAACTCGTTATCCATCATAATCTCATCGATGGGCTTGATGTGGATTTCTGAACGGTAGAGAAAATGACGGTGGCTCTGCAGCTGTGTGCTTCCTGCTGCCAGTACGATTGCCAGCAGAATCAATGGTGCAAGCTTCCAGAACAGGCTGAAGCGGCTCCTGCTGGCTATGGTCAGGTACATCCAGACAATTACGGCAAGGACTACGGCTGCGATGATGATAACGATGATATACTGGTGATACAGCAAGGAAATCATCCGGGGACCTGCCAGCATGACGGAGATGAACAGTGCCAGTAGCAGCAGGATGATGAAGAAACGGATCCGCCTGCGGAACAGGGAAAGACTGTCTGTCCGGGCAAAATTGGCTTCGTAACGCAGATAATACCAGTTGTCCAACACATTGTACAGCATCAGGAAGAAGAAGAATACGATGCCGAACCCGGTGTCCTTGGCCATAGGCACGGAAAGGGCGGTGAGCATGGCGGTATAACGGCCCAGCACCCACTGGTAGGGGTATTCGTTTCCACGGCCTTTACTGCCAAGATAAAGGTATTCGGTGCAGAACAGTGATACGACCGGCAGAAAGACATAGGCAAGACGTGACGACAGCAACGGCTTGACTACGAGCAACCCACCTCCCAGTATGAGGCAGGAGATAACTGGAAGAAACAGGAAGGATAGCCAGACCTGACGGCTGCGGTCACGTTGCAGGAAATGGTGTATCCTTGCTTCAAGCCTGCTGACAGGTGTCTGAAAACCGGCTTTGTCCATTTTACGGATCTTCCAGGTCTTGAACAGGACGGATGGCAGCAGGACAAATATTGACAAGATAATGGGATAAAGGTCAAACTTGTACTTGGTGTCCTGATAGACGAAATCGAAATGGGTCTCGGTAATGCCTTCCAGAGGCGGGAAGACGGAAGTGCGCCAGGCCAGAAAAGCACGGTAGGTCATCAGCAGGAGCAGACCCAGCCAAAGGGTGGTTTCTCCGCGCGTCTCCAACCTGCCACGACCGGCAGCAAGGGATATGCCTGCGGCAAGCAGGGTGATGAGAACGAGCAGATAGCCTTTCCGGGCGGTAAACGGGGCTGTGCTGCGGAAGTCTTCCAGCTCGAAAACAGGACTCAGGTAACGGCTTTCGTTTTCGACGGTGAACCGGTCTCCGGCATGGATCAGGAAAGCGCCGTCTGACCGGGGCTGCAGCATGGTGCCCGGTCTGTCGCCGCCGTAAAGCAGCATCTTGCAGGACAGGAGGGTGCGCGTTTCTTCAGGCTGGTATTCGAGGGCGAACCTGAGCTGCTGGGACGGGACAAAGGAAGACAGGACGGGATAATACAGAGCACTGGTGGTCTCGGATGAAGCCATGGCCTGCAGATCGGATGAGACAATCACGGTCTGCTTCTTCTCCTGCTCTTCTTTCCGGTACGGTAACAGGTGTTTGACATGGGTGTCCATCCGGATTTCCAGCTTGCCGTCTGCATAGACGGGATGGACAAAGGGTGTGGCATCCAGCCCGGAACCGAGGGAGAAGAAGGTCCCTTCCGGAACGGACAGGGTATGGCTTTGGGTCAGCTGCTCTGCCGTATAATGACCGGTATCGGTATGTATGGCACGAAGCAGGCCCAGCACATGATCGTCCAAGGACAGACAGAAACCGCTGCCGACCTGTCTCTTCGGAGGCAGACCGGCCTCCTTACGGACTACGGACACACCACGGAGCGATGACCAGTCCAACGTGGTCAGCTCACCGGTCTGCAGATCGCTGATAATCTCGGTCAACGGCAAAGAACGATGGATAAACCGACTGAACGATGACGGCTGTGACAGCAGCGTATCGCTCTGATTATGCACTTTGACATATACCGATGAACCAAAGCCGCTGTCACCGGAAGCGGTCGTATCACTTATGGATACGGCCAGCGTACTGCCATTGCGGAATTCCAACGAGAAATCTGTGTGAAAAGCGGGCAGCTGTTCGGCATTCAGCAGACGGTGAACGGAATTGGATGTGAACTTTCCGTTCATGGGGGCGGACTTGACATAAACAGGCTGACAGATGTTCTGCCGAAGGACGATGCCTTGTTCATCTCCCTTCAGGGCACTGTATCCTTTGTTTCCGGCCAACTCATAAAGCGGTGTCTGGGCAGGTTTGCTCCTGCCGTCAAGCAGGCAGACAGTGCCGTTAGATGAGACGTATCCGGTGAACTTCAAGGCGTGATGGTCCAGATTGGTGAACAATTCCATAGATGGATTGTACAGCTGGTGCAAGGTGACAAGCGAAACAAGACCACCGGACAGCAGGTACAGGACCCATAAGGAGATGTACTGGCGGCCAATCATGGCATCAGGCTTGACGGCGATGTTCCGGACAATCAAAAGACCGGTGAATACGGCAAGGGTGGTCAAGGTGAAGCCGTACAGGATGAACATGGCAACTGTCAAGATGCAGATGCCCATCTGCAGAAGTGTGTGTCCGGACATGCTGCCGGGAAAGAGCTTTTTCATATCGTTTCTGTTTGTTGGTTGTCAGTGTTTGTCGTCGTAAAATCCATGGATGGTGGCACGGGTCAGCTGTACCTGATCCTGACGGAACAGCTCGTTCAAGGCCAGCACTTCTTTCGGCATCTCATAAGGATTGTCGGTGACAGGCTGCGCTCCTGCTGCCTTCAAGTCGGCATCCAGCAGTATCATGCGCGGATTGACACGCATGCGCTCAGTCAGGTTTACATCAGCGGTACGGTAACGGCAAAAGTCTACGGTGTGCAAGGCGACCTCTGCCATCAACGAACGCATGTGCGCGATATCCTTGGGCTGAAGCGGAAGACTGCTGCCCTGAAAGGTCTCCTGCCAGTCCTTGCCATATCGCTTCTGCATCTGCTGGCACCAAAGGTAGCACTGACGGTAGATATCCAGCTCAGTAAGCAGACGGTCCGATTCTTCCTTGCTTGGCGGACAGTCGGAGGATGTGTAAGCCTTCAACATCGTGTTCAGAAAGGCGGCTATGTCCTGACCGGCATCAAACGGAGGCAAGGGCTCATGGGGCTGCTCCGTGGATGGATTTTCCGGCACTGCCGGTTCCTTCTTTACATGCTTTGCGGACCGTTCCGCAAAGGCATGGAAGGCAGTCAACAGACAAAGCAGGACTATGGTGGCGGCGGCTGTCTGAATGGGATGGAGACAGTCATCTCCGATACCGGGAAAATTCAAGGCGATGACTATAATCGATACAGATGCGGTAATCAATGTTCTATGCTTCTTCATCTTCATTATTTTGTATGGTTGGGAATATCTTGATAGGTAGCTTGCCAGAGTCTGTCTCTGCCGAATAATTCGGGAAACGGCTCTCCAGGATAAGCGAATTGGCGAGCGAGGCCTGTGACAGTGAACGCTTCAGCAAAGATACGTTACCCTGGTCTCGCAACATGAGCCTGGAACCTTCGAAATAGAGGTTGTATTCATTCCCGAAAAGGATGTTTTCCTTCTCCATCTCGTGACCGTTCATGCGGAGGATGTCGGTGTTCGAGAGACTGATCTGTATACCTTGATTCAGGAAGTTCTCGTCAATGCTGAACTGTCGGACTGGCTCGTTCTGTTCGGGCTCGTAGCGCAGGTCGTCACTGATGAATCTCTTCATAAGGAAGTCTATCTCCAGCGGCAGACTGGTTTCGCTCACCGGCTCCGGCTCAGGCTGTTTCTTAAGGACGGCTTTGCCGATGGTCGGAATCCCGGACAGCCCGCAGTTGCAGTTCAAGAGCTGGTAATGCAACAGACCGTACAGACAGGATGCCTTGGCACGGTCACTCTCATACCTTATCTTTTCGGCGGGTATCTTGAAATATTTGTCCATGTAGAAGATCAGGGTGTCCTTGAATGGCTTGTAACGGAACGCACGACCGGCCAGGATGACTTCATCAAAACGGCCTGTCACCTCGCCGTCCGGACGGATGGCCTGGGGCATTCCGGTACTGACAATACGGTTGGTAATGAGATGCTGTACCAGGTAGTTGCATATTTTGTCACAGGTGCCATGGATAATACCGTAGATGTCACCATAGTCTCCCGTGTGATTGCTCAAATACTCATTCAGCACTTCCAGCTGCAGATCCTTCCACTTGGAGCTGAAGGCTGCCTGCAGATTCCGGCAGTTCTCGGCGGCCAGAGCCGGATTGGGCTCGGCGGCTTTGACAGACTCCAGGTTGCGGAGCAGGTTCAACAGACCCAACTGGTCGGTCATCTTGCTGAACAACAGGTTATGCATCAGCTGACGGCGGTCTTCAGTATGCTCGAAACCGACGATCAAAGCACAGATATAGTCGAAGAAGGCATAGGTGATGGCATTGCCGGAACCGATAAAGCCGTCACGGTAGATACTGTTGAAACGGTTGCCGTCTTCTACACCGATGACGGAAAAGTCCATGGTGCCTTTACCGGCATCAATCAGCAGATAGGACTGCTCTGCATAGAGACGGTTTTCCAGACGGTGATTGTAAAAATAGCCGAGAAAGGATGCGTCTGATTCACTGAAGGCGTTGATTTCCAGACAGAACAGCTCCATATCGCTGTCATCCCGCAAAAAGTTGAAATCGTCCTGCAGCTGACGGATGAGACTGCGCGTGACTTCCATGCTCATGATGTTCGGGACAAGCAGCTCTATCTGCAAACCTAAAGGCCTGTTGTTGTCTATACGGCTGTTTCTGCGTAATTCCAGTATGTACTTGCAGGCGCACTCGATAAAGCGCAGGACTATATTGCTGTAATAGATGAGTATGTTGGCAGGTCCTTTGTCCAGCAGACCGAGCTTGATGTTCGGCAACTGCTTCCGGCTCATCCTAAGCTCGTTGTCCTGGCTTAGCAGGCTAAGGAAGAGGGGACCGTGGTCATCGGCATAGAACAGGGAACGGAAAAGCGACGAACGTGTTTCCTTGTCAGGCTCGTACTGATGGAATTCCCTGTCTTCCAAATGGCTGTACTCCGGCCTGACATATTTCTTGGCCAGACTGATGAAAGGAAGGACAGCACTGTTGAAATTCTGGTTGCACGGAAGACAGATGCCCTGGGAGGCTTCGGAACCGAAATCCAGCACAACACGGTAGGTGTCCTCGTATGGCACCAGGTCGAAGGCCAGGCTGGATGACCAACGCTTGCCGTCCAGCTCAAACAACACCGTCATGTAAACAACCGTATGTTCGCTCAGACTGTCCACTTTGATGGAGGTGTAACGGTTGTCATAGGAATCGGAAAGACTCAACACACCACAGGCAGCCGGTGTACAGGGGGGTAAATGTCCTTCACTCCCCTCTCCCACTGCTTCAAGATGGACGGTATAGGTGTCATCACCTGTCTTTTCCATTCCGCTGACGGCTACAGTTCTGTCATCTCTCGTACTGATGTCTGACGTGGCACGGACCGGATGCAGGAACTCGGCCAGGTAAAGTGTACCGGCTTGGGGTATGCTGCATACAAAATGCTGTTCGTTGGCCAGTGCCATCTCATCCGTGTCGTAAAAATGAAGGACTGTGTACTTGCGTGAATTGACGCGAACTGGTAACATGTATTTTGCCATAGGAATCGTATTTCAGAGTATAACATTCAGGATGAGCGTAAGCAGATAATAGGCTGCAAGACCGGCCAGGACCAAAAGAAGATACATACCGGCCTTCCCTAGCTTCGGATAACGGACCAGAAGGCTGCGCCAGGAATTCACCGGACGGCAATGATTCGGGAGCCGGTCTCCGGATGACGGAATCTCATCGGTCGGCTGCTCTTCGTCTGTATCTTCTGACAACTGGAAAATATGGGCTGTCTTTGAGGTGTTACCGTCGGTAATCAGGATGGTAATACGGTTTTTCCTTGGCTCGGCTCTCAGGCAACCGATACTTTCAACCAGACTGTCACCCGGAAGGAATACTGCAGCGGCCAGGCCTTGTATCTCGTAGTCAAAGAGCTGGAGCTTGAAACCGTAACGGATGAAGATGTCTTCTATGGATTGAAGCAAGGTGACTGTCTTGTCTTTTTTACGCCTCTTGCAGAACTGCGCAATGGCTTTCTGCAACAGACGGCAGTAGTATCGGGACAGGCTTTCGTCCAGGAACGGACAAAATCGGACAGCGACCTTGGCCTGAATCTCTCCTTGGACATCTTCCATGGTCCAGACAAAGAGTCTGTAATCATTATTGCCGGTTTGTTTTATTTCTTTGCTTTTCATGCTGTATGTCGGTCGTTTTCAGTTGTCAAATATAGTTGTTTTATTTGTACTCGGTATAGGTTTCTTCCCTTAAGCACAAAGATAGGTGAAAAACTCTCTAAGATGACAGAAAGAGTTTTCCATTTTGTCCAAAAGTGTTTTTTGTAAAATAGTTTTGTATATTTGCTGTAAAATCTCTTTATCATGCTAGACACATATACACGGAAAAAATTAGAGCAGATAACCGGCTCTGAACTGGAACACTACGGCCAGATAGTCAACTTGTGGATGCAACTCAAAACACGCGACGAAAAAGCAAGGGATTCCTTGTCAAGGACTCAGACGGTTCCCGACAGTTTTCATCCTTACCTGATCAACATAAGTACGCTGCTTCGTATCTTCGGACTGAAGGAAAAGGACTATGTGGCAAAAAGGGAGAACCTGGATAAGCTGGCACGATTCGCCGGATATCCGAACTACCGGGCAATCATGATGGAGGCACAAAGGTCTCTGTTTAAATATGAGGACAATCCGTATTCCGGTGTGATGGATGACTCGACGCTTTATAGCGTCTGCCTGCAACGGGGTACCAGAATTGACTTCAAATACCGGGAGGGACGCGAAATCTCAATGGTATATAACGGTGACAACCTGTACAAGATAACCAGATCGGTCATCTCACAGATGAACGTAGGAGAACTGTATAGGATCATGACCATCATAGACGGAAAACCTCTGCCTACCAACGAAGCTACCACCAACGCGCCTTATACCTGCGGCAAGTGCGGAGGTATCTATGATGTCCTGGTGAACGGACAGCCGCTAAGGGCTTTCATGGAAGAGTTCATGGTGGAACGGTAGGTGCAGCGTTGACAAAGACAGGCTCCGGGATAAAAAACTCCCACCGAAGTGGGAGTATAGGTTCGTAAACCTTCGGCCACTGTAGGCCTTATGGTGTAAAGCATGTTTTTACGATGCAAATATAATCGACTCTTCCTCATTCCCGTAACTACGGCACATTACCTGATGCTGCAACGCAACCTGATCTATACGGCGGTGACAAGAGTCAAAAAACTGTGTATGCTGGTCGGAACAACGAATGCGCTGAGCATTGCGGTTGAAAGCATGAACGCCAGCAGAAGAAACAGCAATCTGAAAGAACGGCTTGCCACATAGATCTTATCGGAACAGGCTCCAAATCCCCATCCTTGTTGTCTATTGCATGTATTTTACGAAGTTCACTTCAGCAACGGGTCAGATGGAGCAGACCGGTTTAAATCGCACTTTGGTTAATATTACTTAATTACCCGGTACTGGATGGACTTTATTTCCCTTTTGTCCGTACTTTCAAGTAGCTTTGCCATGACAGCACATCAAGCTAATTAATTATACTTTTTATGGAATATACCATTGACGGAAATACGTTTCAGACACTACATGTTACGCTCAGCAGCTATGAATATTTCTATGCTGAACGGAAAGCGCTAGTTGCTATGGATGCACACACTGAGTATGATGTCCTCGGCAACGGGAAATCAATTTTTTCCATCATCAGCGCACGGTTGGCTGGTGAGTCTGTCTTTCTGACTCGCTTCTATAACCGAACTTCTTCTACAAGCGGAATCGTGCTTGCCGGAAAAGCGAACAGCATCCAACAGGTCAAACTGGACGAAAGCCAGCCGTTTATCATGCGGCGCGGAAGTTACCTGGCATCGGACTCCCGGATGAAAATCTGCTTGCATTTCTCGCTGAACAAGATGCTGAAAGGTACTGAACCGGCTTTCCAGTCGGTCAGAGGAAACGGCACGCTCTTCTTCACCACCGTTGACAGACCTGTAAGGATTACGCTGCAATGCGGACAGGAGATCGTTGTCGATGAAAACAGGCTGAAGGCTCTGCATGGCATACCGGACTCGCGCATCAACCTGCAGCGCAAATGCAATGTCTTCCGTAACATGCTAGCCGGAGAAGGGTTGTTCCTGACACGCATCACAGGACCCGGAACAGTATATCTGAGCGCTGTCGCACCATAACTCAATGAATACTACTAAACAAACATGATAAAATGGAAAATTTCATTCTCGACACATCGGAAAAGAAATCGTATATCAGGTATCTGATTGAAGTGGCGCAAAAAACAACCGAATTTACCTCGCTTTATAATGACAATGACCGGATATTTGCCGGACAGACCTATGTTTACGGCAGTTTTTATTCCGTTCTGATCCTGAAGCAGGCACACTGGCAGGATATCTCCAGCCATGTAAAAGAGATCCAACAAGCGATGACTAACAGCATTCTGTCCTGGTTCAAGGTCATCGTCTATATCGAACCCGGCGAGTTTGACCTGGAGGAATTGTACAAGCGGTCTCTTAGCTTCTACTCAATCAACGAACATGTGCGTCCTTACAGGGAAGTGAACGACATACAGAAATCAGTCGAAGCCATCAAGGACCTGAAGACCATGACGAAAGGTTTTTATCCGAAGGATAATTTTGCCATGATAAGATATACTCCGATCTATTGCCCGGACTGCGACAAGGACCTGTTTCTACCCTATGAGCTGTATGCGCTTACGGCAGACCAATATAGCGAATACGAGAAATATAAACAGGATGATCTGCGCGAAAGCTATATCCACACGCTCCGGCAAAGAGTGGAGATGTATCTGTTGAAACCGACTGCAACCATTCCTCTGTATGACTTTGACGACAGCCTGTTCCTGCAGATGAGAAGCTATTTCCGGAACAGGATAAATCCGGGGACAGATACGCCCTATAATGATTTTGCCCAGCCTATCCTGACAAATGACAACGACAGGAAGGTTCCGTTCATTTGCCCGCATTGCATGTCGCAGGTGGCAGTGGCGGACAGACAGGGGGAACAGCTGATCATAGCCGATGGACAGGAATTTGAAAAGGAATACAGTTGTGTGGATTTCCTCAGACTCTCCTACCAACCGGAATTCATTTACACTTATTTGAACAAAAAATCTGATCGAAAATGAAATTTTATAGCGAACAAGACTACAGCTTTGCTCCCAAATTAAGGGCAGCGGCCAGACAGATAGAAGAACTGGGCTTTATACCTCCAGTGCTTTCGTCGTTCTCAGGTATTGATCTGGAAACCGGCAGGAGGTTCAATGTGTGCATCCTACGGAAGGATACGGAATATGGTGACGATTTTGAAAAGCTGCTCGATGAGTACAGACAACGGTGCCTGCAACAGGATGCTGCCTTCTATATCTTTTACGAACCGGGCAACGGAAAGCTGGACACTGCCATGGGAAAATGGATACAGACGGCAACCATGCAGGCCGTTCCCATGGAAGAGATGACTCACGAGAGGATTATCGGATATCTGAAAGAGTATCCGCTTGCACAGATATTCCCGGACCTGTTCGACCACAAGCTGAACCAGGGCGTGTTCTGCTTCCGCCATATGGAATGTCCCATGTGCGGACATGATATCAAGGCGTTCATAGGACTGCTGTTCGCTTCCAGAGGATCGGAGAATCTGGCAGAAGGCCCTTTCATTGAAAAATTCCTGCCTGCGGACAAACTGCCGGATAACATAGGGTATAACATTTTCTTCATGCAGGAGATGTTCAGGAACAGCACAAATGCTTTCAGTGTCTTTGAAGGACTGCCCGACAAATTCCCCTGCCAGCCTGTCTATGTCTGTCCGCAGTGCAATATGCATATCACGGCAGACCTGCCTGCTGATTTCGGCCAGGAAGTCGAAGAGTGTGAAAAATCCTTAGACTGCCTGCTGGATCTGTCTGACGAGGACATACGTTTAATAAGACGGATGGATGCCAGGAATTTTTCCGGAACAGGAGAACTCTGCAAGGAGGCATAAACTAATAATTTTCAAATTAACTTACTGAATACTTGGAGGTTCTATGCAAATCAAGTAACTTAGCAGCAATTTAATCAAAACCTGATAATGGAATATTCATATTCACACGTAAATAACGGCAGCTTTTTGGAATGTAAGGTTACTTATGACCGCGTAGCAGATGACGGGATGCTGAAGAAGGTCACGGAACCTTACATCGTAAAGGCTGTGAGCTTTACGGACGCTGAAACTACCATCATAGATTACATTGCACCTTTCACAAGCGGTGACTTCCTCGTAAAGGGCATCAAACGGTGCAAATTCACCGAGATAATCATGGACAAGTCAGGCAGCAGATACTACAAATGCTCCCTGGATTATATCACCGTGAACGAAAAAAACGGTATGGAAAAAAGAATAGCCAGCCTGATACTGGTTCAGGCCAGCAGTGTCGAAGAGGTCATTGCCAACGTAAAGAGTTTCATGAAAGGTTCATTGGCGGAATATATCATTACAAAAATAGAAGAGACCGCCATCATGGATGTGTGCAACGAAACAATCAAATAACTTAAAACTATGATTATAATCATTATCATCGAAAGTCTGCTAATTGTCCTGCTTGGACTGTATCTTACTCTGTTTATCAGAAAAAAGAAAAAACGTGAACAAATCCTGGAGAACATAGACATGAGTATCATCGTGCTAACCATCCCGGAATGTAAGGAATTACAAATGATTTTTCATCCAGATAAAGCAATTGCAGCAAACTGCAAGGTTGGAAAATGCTACGAAATCAGTCAGCTGATTCCAGGCCTGGAACAATCATTTTCACTCTTCTGCAAAAATAAGATTTACAATGTCGGCGACAACCTGGATAGCTGTAACATTTTGATTACGGAAACAGGAATCATGCCTTCGGGTGATCCTATGCTCGAAGGTGTTATACAACCTGTGCAAATATAATGAAATGCCTTATGCATAACAAAGTGAAAAGAATCCGGCAACCGATGTATACAGCCATCGGCATAAGCTTGGCTTTCCTGTTACAGGCATGCGTGTTCAACGAAGTAACTCTGGGGACAAATGGCAGTATCCTGCAAAAAGGAGACGTGTGCCCTACCCTGCAGATAACGTGTCTCGATGACAGACAGTTGCAGGTACCGCAGGCTGACGGGGTACAATTCGTGCTCTTTTTCCACACGGAATGTACGGATTCCCGCAGAATGCTGTCATTGCTGCAGCTGCTTTATGATGAGTACAGCGAATATGTACACTTCATCGGATTGGCATGCGGACAGCAGCCTGAAACCATAGCTCCGTTCATACAGCACAACAACTATTCGTTCCCTGTCGCTGCTGATGCGGACGGAAGCATCTATGCTACGTTCGCAGAACAGACAATACCGCGTGTATATATCATTGCTGACGGTATCGTACAGCGTGTATATGACAACAGGAACGTCTTTACATACGCTCTGGGCAAAAAATTCATTCAACAATATTTATCCTGTTGCAACTAAGATGGAAAAAGCTTTGGCCATACCCGTTGACAACCTAAGAGGCACATTGTCTCTGAAGGAGTATCTTGAAAAGATTCCGACCACTGTACGCATGAGAGTGAAGCCTTCTTTGCTACGCGACAACGGTCTTTCACCCATCGGCAGTCATGCTATAATCCCTGTCAGACTGCTTTCATCGCATGCCCGGCTGTCTACGGTGGCCGTCGTGGTCGATGTGGAAAGGTTCAATGCAGATGATACGGAATTTCTACTGTCGGTAGGCTCTATCCCTGCTGACCGGACACAGGCTGCAGACAAACTGGCCGGGTATTTTCAATGGAACGGTGATGTCATACCGTATTGCTATTATTCGTCCGAAGGATTCGGATACCGACAGGTCAGCAGAACCGTGACCAAGAAGGTATCCACGACTTATAAGGATGTCTCAGAACAGGAAGCGCACAGCTCGTATGTGTCTGTCATCCTACCGGAAAATGCTCCGGGCTATGTAGAGCACTGGATCACCTGCAAAAGACGGGCTACAAACATGCAGTACCGGGGTGAAATCAAGGGGCAACTCTTTTCCATAAAGGCCGGCCTGAAAAAGCTAGTTGAACATAACAGCGGATTCGGAGTCGATGGGTACGGCTCTCACGAAATAACCGATAGTTTTCTTAAATCAAATCTTTAACACTATGGACTCTTCAATGCTGATACCTCCGTTTGTAATAGTGATGGTGATGATCATATCAATCATTCTGGTCGTCATCTCTTATCACATGATGGCTTTTGCTATCTTTTCTCATTCATCAAATGAGCCTCGTAACATAATCAGACGGTTTGCCTTTCATGGCGCAATGGAGTATGGGTCGGCTATTCTATGCAACGTCGCCGTTTACTTGTTATGCGACCCAAGCCAGTATTCGGCAATGACAATCACAGCGCTCCTGACTTCACTGTTAGGATGTGTGTATGTGTATCGCGAGTACCTGTCAGGCATCAAAAATACATGGATTAAATACTTGCCTATCACTCTATGTTTCGTGTATGGCATCTCTCTGTTTATACATAAGCTGACTTAAGTAAAGGATAGGTATGAGCCTGCTGTTTTTTTCCATCTTATTCGGACTTGCTTCAGCCGCCGGTTACATAATGGACAGGAAGGATGAAGAGAAAAGGATACTGTGGGTATGCACGCTGCGCTCGGTATTCGCCGGAATTTCCTTTGCCTGTCTGTTCATGTTCATCATCTGGTGTATCTTTTTCAACGAGGATGCAGCAATGAGAAAACATGGCTCGCAATATACAGAAATGGATATACCTGATACAGTTCGCGTGGAAAAACCGGGAAAATCAGCCAATGAAGTAGGACCTCCAAACAGAGCGTACAGGCAGAGGAAGATATACAGGCCATTGTCGGTCTTGGCAGAAGGTGACAGCATCGTCTGGCTGCGTATCTCCAGACAGACGGATGAAGATGAGCATCGTACCCTGTACTTCACAGCTGTCACAGACGGCAAGGACAGCCTGTTCCTGGTGGATGACTCTGTAAGGTTTAATCTCATACCACGAAAGAAAGATGACCGTAAACCTGGATATGTACAGGTGGACAAGATACTCAGACTGAAAGAGGACAAACTGGTGGTGGACGATGTACGCTATCATGTCTTCCCTTCTGATACAATAGGATGGATCGGCTACATCCAGAAAAAATGAATGACCAAAACCAAAAAGATATACCAAGATGAAAGTAGTGATTGCTGAAAAGCCGAGCGTGGCACGCGAAATAGCGAATGTGCTCGGGGCGACAAGGAAAGAGGAAGGCTATCTGTCCGGAAACGGATATAAGGTGACTTGGGCGTTCGGACATCTCGTAGGACTGGTGGACGCTAAGGAGTACGGATGGACTTCCTGGAAAAAGGAAAACCTCCCGATGATACCGCAGAAATTCAAGACGGCACCGACGGCAGATAATGTAAAAGGACAGCTGAAGATTATTTCTTCACTGTTCAAGGAAGCGGATGAAATCATCAACGCAACGGATGCCGGTCGCGAAGGTGAGCTGATTTTCCGATATGTGTACGAATATCTACAGCAGAAGGACGGAATACGGACTCCATTCAAACGGTTATGGATTTCTTCCCTGACTGACAAGGCCATCCGGGACGGGTTCAATGATATCCGTCCGGGGTCTGAATACGATAATGTTTCCAATGCGGCCAAAGCCCGGTCTGAAGCGGACTGGCTGATAGGCATCAATGCAACAGTGGCTACAACGCTGAACGTGGGCAACGGAACAGGTGTATGGTCGGTAGGTAGGGTGCAGACACCTACCCTGGCCATGATTTGCAGACGGTTCATTGAAAACAGGGACTTCAAACCGACACCTTACTTTACCTTGCAGGTAACGGTGGAAAAGGACGGAAAGAAATTCAAGGCAAACAATCCGGTGAAGTACGGGCAGAAGGAACTGGCTCTGCAGGCCTTGCAACCGGTCAGCAAAGCGGATTGGCTGAAGGTCATCAAAATAGAGACCAAACCGGCCACACAGAATCCACCGCTGCTCTATGACCTGACAGCATTGCAGAAGGATGCAAACAGCCAGTTCGGATACTCTGCTGACAAGACATTGGCGGTCGCACAGTCGCTTTACGAAAAGAAACTGACTACCTATCCACGCACAGGCTCACGGTATATACCGGATGATGTGTTTGACCTTCTGCCTGGCTTGATACGGAATGCGGCCAGTTATCCTCGTTTTGCAAACGTGGCGAAAGCACTGGATGGCGCTCCGTTGGCAAGGGTTTCGGTCAATGCCACCAAGGTGACAGACCACCACGCCCTGCTGCCTACCGAACATTGTCCGTCACAGGACGATCTTGCCCGCCTGTCGCGTGAAGAGACGAACATCTATGAGATGATTGTCGGACGCATGCTTGAAACGGTATCCAAACCGCACGTAAAGGATGTGACAACGGTCGTACTGGCAGCAGACGGATTCGAAAACGTACCGTTTACCGCAAAAGGCTATATCGTCCGTCAGGCCGGATGGAGAGGGGTCATGAACCTCGCAGAAGAGAAGAAGGAAGATGAAGAAAACACGGTTCTGCCTGCACTGCTGCAAGGTGATCGCGTAGACATACTGGCCGCAGACGTACTTTCGAAAATGACAAAGGCCCCTGCCCTGCTGACGGAAAACACTTTGCTGGGAATGATGGAAGTGGCAGGAAAGGAACTGGAGGATGAAGAGGCAAGAGAGGCCATGAAGGATATCGGACTGGGCACTCCGGCTACTCGCGCGGCGACCATCGAGAACCTGATTTCCAAACAGTATGTGGTACGGGAGAAAAAGAACCTGATACCTTCCGCCAAAGGACTGGCTCTCTACGAAGTGGTCAAGGATATGCAGATTTCCAATGCGGAAGTGACAGGTAACTGGGAACGGAAACTGAACCTGATATGCGACGGGAAGATGGATGTGGACGATTTCAACAAGGACATAATTGCCTATACCAAAGAAATAACAAAAGAGCTTATGACTACCAATATTTCAACTGATCATATCCGCAGACAGGATGAATCGGACTGTCTCTGCCCCAAATGTAAGACAGGACACATCAGGTTCTCACCGAAAGGCTATGCATACTGCTCGGACAAGGACTGCAAATTCATCATGTCGACAACGGTGTTCGGTAAAAAACTGACAGAAAAGACCATTGTCAAGCTGCTTACTACGGGGACTACCGGAAGCGTCATCAAAGGCTTCAAATCTTCCGCAGGAAAAGTGTTCGATTGTGTACTGAAACTTTCACCGGAATATAAGGTGATACCGGATTTTCCGGAACGCACATCACAGGGCTTTGACTGCCGTTGCCCGAAGTGCGGACAGACAGACAGCATGGTACTGGACAGCGCCAAACTTGCATGCAACGGTTGTGGGTTTACTCTGTGGCGCGAAAAATTCAAGCATGTTCTCAGCGAAAAGGAACTCATGGCATTGTGCAACGAGCGTAAGACTCCGATGATCGACGACTGTGTTTCCAAAGCAGGGAAAAAGTTCTCGGCTTTCTTTATACTGGATGATGAGCTTGACTGCAAGATACAATTTGACGATAGCCGACAGACAGGCGGAACAATCAGACTTACCTGTCCTAAATGCGGAAAATCAGAACTACAGAGCACAACGTATCAAATCAGATGTGACTGCGGGCTGAAACTGAACAAATCCATCTGCGGTCATACACTGACGGAAGAGGAAACCAGCCTGCTGCTCACAGGCAAGCAGACACCTGTCATCAAAGGATTGCAAGGGAAAAGCAAGAAATTTGATGCTGCATTCAAAATGAACGCAAATATGGACGGGATAGACTTCGTGTTCCCTGAAAAATAAAGGGCCAAATCCGGGAGCTGCCAAAAACCGGTTCCCGGATTTGGCTTAATGACAAATATGGAAGGAACAAAAATACTTATACTTTGATGAAGAATCGCATGAAAGAGAGAGACATACAAGCAAACGTCGCATGGGATAATTTAGGCGTTTTCGGACCTTCCTGGTCTAAGAAGGTACAGCATATCCTATGTTCTGTCATCGACAGCACGGTCAAAAGCGGAAGTACACTCTGTATCTATGATAAGGATTTTCCGACATTGACCCGTCAATTGGAAAAATCAGCTGGGCAGTTGCCGGAAAGCAGACTGGAAGGATTCGTACCATACCAGATTATTGACTTGACGGATGTTGGCAATTCCATACGGATCAACCCTATCAGACCGGATTGTATCAATGGTCTGAAGGATGCAGAGGTAATCGCTACACTGCTCAGGCAAAGCCTGATATCTACCTATACTTTTGAAGAAGGCGAAAGAGTCTCACGGTTTGAAAAGTCCGGCATAACGCTACTGACTGCAGCCATTGACTATTTTGTAACTCATCATCCGAAGATGGCTGATTTACCGCATGTCATCCTGTTTTTGATGCAGGATCTCAAAGAGGTTCTGGCCATTCTCTGCCGGGATTCGGTCTTGAACGAGTTGACTTCGATATTCCAAATCAGACTGGAGCATAAAGCTTATAATGAACTGACAGCCATATTGAGTGAAACATTGGTTGGACTTGGCAGATCGTGTGATCCCGAAGCTTTCTGGGTACTATCCGGAGAGTACGGATTGTTAAGTAGCAAGACGCAGACTGACCTACATCACCAACGGCTGGTGATCGCAAACCATACTGGGTTGTACAATCCGGCAACTCTATATTGGCAATGTTTCCTGCTTGGATACATAACAGACAGGTTATGCCGGTCAGCACATCCGGAGGCCGGTAAACAAACGGTCATGATTGGTGGTATGGATAACCTGTTTGTCCCTGGATTGAAAAAAGCATTGGCCGACAACCGACATAACGTACAGTTTGTATTGAATGCTTCAAGAAAGGAATACATCGAACGGAACTATGGTTGCTTAGATATGCAGACGTGGGAGGCAGACGGAAGAGAGGTAAAAGCCCTGCCCGCAGAGATGGCAAAAAGAAAAACCGGTTCTTCGGGTGTGGGCGGTGATATTCCAAACGAGAGCTGCTTAAAGGATAAGGCAAGAGACAACTATGACAGAATACTGAACGATATCCGTCAGCTCATGTCTCAGACAGGACTTTGATGGAGAAGACTTTTCCCGCATTATCCTAATAAGTAATAATTTTGTGGTAGGGTTATGCGTTACGGCCACTGAATATTTGTATCTTTGCAAAACAATAGAAACCAGAGCCTTATGAAAAAGATAAAATCGTCCCGTAACTTTTTTATGCTGTTGTTGCTGTGTTATGCGGCCTTCTTCCTGGTGGTCGGTGTTTATGTGTACACCAACAGGAAACAAAAGCATCCATCACTTCCAGCAACCGACCGGGATTTTCCTGCATGGGCAGACAGCACTTCCATGCAAGGCAAGTTCTTTACCCGTTACATCGATACGCTGACCTGTGACACGATGTACTTCGTATGCCGGTACGACGAAAACGGAGATACGATTCCGGATCTCGTCCGTATCACTTATCCGAATGATTCTGTGATGGAATTCCGGTATTATCTGGACAACAACGGAGATACCGTCCTGCAGGATTACTTTCAGCCTGCCATGCTGACTTATCTACCTACTGATTCGGCTACGAGGATGGCAGACTCTTTGTACCGGATAACGAAGGATTCGGTCATGGCAGAAGAAAGTGAAGAACTCATCAACGACCTGTCGGCATTCCTCGAACGTATCAACCGACAGGATACGGATTCTATAGAACAAGTCCTGACGGATCTGACAGAGGAAACAATGACCGAAGAGAAGATGGCCCACGAAACGAACCGGACTGAAACACGTAGAATCTTCAACTCTGTCATGCCGGACAGCACGGCCAGCAAAAAAATAAACTATTAAAACCAACCATCATATCCAATCATGAAACGTTTTTCCAAACCTTATCTTTTTGGCCGACTGTGGTCAGCAACCTTATTGCTCTTTTCCCTTATGCAGGCATGCTTCTGGCTTACCATGTGTACATCAGAGGATGACATGCCGAAGGGACCGGACAATACGCCCAGGGCACTGCATTCCATCCTGGTCTATCTGGTAGCGGACAACAACCTGACGGGTATGGCCGAAGAGAATTTCCAGCAAATCAAACAGGCATACTACAGCTCTGCAGACCGCCATTCTGCCAACCTGTTCGTGTATATGGATAACGAAACGGGCTCCCCTACCCTCTATTACTTCAATCCTGGTTCATCTTCTGTAAAGATAAAGGAATATAATGAGCAGAATTCCGTAGAGCCTTCGGTATTAAGACAGGTGTGTACGGATGCTTTCGGGCTGGGTGAACGCACGGAACCGGTCAACACACTACTGCTCTGGTCGCACGGAACGAGCTGGTTCCCGGCACCGGAAGAAGCAAAATGCCGTTCTTTTGGAGATGACTATGGCAAGCAGATGGATATTCCGGAACTGGCGGATGCTCTGCAAGGACTGGAACTGGACAACCTGCTGTTCGATGCATGCTATATGGGAAGCGTAGAAGTGGCCGCCGAAATGGTCGGTGTGGCGGACAGACTGGTAGCCTCTCCTGCCGAAATTCTGTCTACCGGATTCCCCTATCAGACCATCATACGGGAATTGTGCAAAAAGGAACCTGATATGCATCGCCTCGTGGATCTGTATCATGATTACTACCAGGGTCAGGACAATCTGTATCAGTCGGGCACACTGACATCTCTAAATCTGGACAGGATGAAAGACCTGGCAATGGCATACGGAGAACTGGTCTCCAAATCCTATGGCTCGGATTATATCGAGCGGAAAGGACTGCTATGTTACGACCGGGAAGATCATCATCTTTTCTTCGACATCTGCAAAGTGGCCGCGAAATGCCGTGACAAGCTGGCTGCGAATGGTGATAGTGCCCTGGCAGACATACTTTATACACAATTCACCCGGGCATGGCAGGCGTGCGAGGTGTACACCAGACATACCGACTATATGTTGGGCATTGACATACGACAGGCATCCGGCCTTTCTGTCTATGTGCCCGATGGTTTTAACCAGACTGTTGACGGCTATTACAGAAGCAGTCTCCAATGGAGCGATTGGTGCAGACAGTGGAACCCTAACGGAAACATCATACTGAAGTAGTACCGCCATATACAAGACTGGGAAAACATGGATATCATTCTCACTATACAGATAATACCAGTTGGCGACGCAGAACAGCGCAAGCAGACTTACCAGACATTGAACAGCTGGAGGCAGGCATGCATGTCCATGTCCAACATCACCATGCTGCATCTGCTCACACAGGAGAATGTGGCCAACATGATCTATCTGCAGGATCATGTCAAGGTACGGCTGGGCAGCAAAGGGGATAACGCCATCTTCAAAACATCCAGGATAAATGCAACATACAACGTGCTGAACAGACACGATGTGCCTTCTGACATCATCACCAACGTAAATATGCGCGTCATCAATCATTTCCAGAAAAACAAGGAAAAGATATTCAAAGGAATTACGCGTATTCCTTATTACCAGAACAATGCACCTGTCCCCTTCTCCAAACAAAGCATCACTTTTGTGGCAGAAAAAGGAACGCATAGAATATACAAATTCAAACTGTTCAAAAAGTGGTTCAGCTGCGTCATAGGGAAAGACAATGCCGGTTATGTCTACCGGCTGGACGGGATATTGGACGGAAACATACAATATCATAATCCGCAATTGTACTACAACAGACGGAAGAAAAAGTGGTTCCTCTTATTGCCAATCCCGGCTGAAGAGGCCAGACCGGACATCAACCGGGATCTGGTATGCTACGCTGACCTTTCAACGGAGATACCTATCATGGCCAGCTTCGGCGACGAATGCATTCAGATCGGTTCTGCCGAAGAGTTTCTATACAGACGCAGACAACTGAATGAAAAACTGAAACGGCTTCAGATGGACACAAGGTTTTCCAGAGGTGGACATGGCAGAGGACAAAAGCTGCAGGCCATCGACAGGTATCATAAAAAAGAACGGAACTATGTCCACGACAAACTGCACAAATACAGTGCCATGCTCATAGGGAACTGTGTACGGCGCGGATATGGAACCGTCCATCTGCGTGTAACCGGAAATGGGACAAATACTTCCGAAACAGAAAAGGATGACAGGTATTGGTCTTCCGCCGAACTGAAAAAACTGATCCTATACAAATCAAAACTGAACAATATACAGGTCGTGTGTACATAGTTAGTTGCATAAATTAGTTGAATCGGGCTGACGCACACGCCTTGGCCGGAGGGCATGTCCACTCTGGAAGCTGCCTGACTTTGAGGCAGCAGTGCGCTAATGGAATAAATATATTGCATACACAGGACTGAAGCCGTGTCCGTACCTGCTGGAGCTGCCTGACAGGTACGGATACGGCTTTGTTGTATTATGTCCTGACATTTTGTGGATGGGTTGCTTCAAAACACAAGTTTTTTTGCGCTTTTTTATCCAAATATTTTTATTTTTGCGTGAATCATAAAGTAAAATGAGGAATAGGTTCCAAACAATGAACAACTTACAGGCACATCCCAGACCTGACAGTCTGCTGCTGGCAGAAAGCTCTTTCGGAAATTGCATTAACAGACTAATCGAACATAAATCGATAACTGACATCTGCTTTTCTTTGGCTGCGAAATCAATGGATGTATCCGGACAGCTATGCGAAAAGGTCGCTGAATCTGACACAGACACATTCCTCCCTTGTACTTCTGAAGAGAACTTGACAGGCGAAAGACTGCTGCTCATCAGTTCATTGGCCGAAAAGGTGGCCTCCCGCCGGGCAGACTTTGCAGAAGATGTCTATTTTGACTGTAAGGCTTTTGACAAAGGTGCTGCGGAATACCTGAATAATCATCCGTTTGTAAGAAAGGCTATCATGGAAAAGATGGGCGCTTACCTGCAGTCACTCTTCCCTTATGCAACCAATGTGCATGCCGTAGGTGGTGAGAACAGCGGGAAGACCGGATTTTATGTTTCACAGAAACGGGCCAAGGTGAGCATTTACCGCTCTGACTGGTTCTACATGCCCATACCTGAAATACTGGATTTCATACAGACTACCGTCTCCAGACAGACAGATATCGTACCGGATTACAAGTTCTGCGGAATGGTCAAGAGTGCCGGTGTAGGCACCGTGGATCTCCTGGAACTCCGGACACATTCTGCCGTGTACCGCTTCTGCGAGACAAACTGTATCAGCCAGTATTTTGACAACGGCAGGTCGCGTGTTTTCGATGGAATGGAAGAATACCGGAATGCGGACTGCATGGATGTGTGCAAGTGCCGCTACAAATGCAACCCGGTCAGGCTGGCTTTCCAGACGGTCAACAATGAGTTGATCTGCAGATATCTCAAAGAACCTTCTGCATCTATAAAGGTGTCGTTCAATAAAGACGGGTTTTCACTTGAAACGGCAGGAATGGTACAGGAGAACATATTACGCTTTGTAAATAACAAACTATCCAAATATGGCAAGACACTTCCCTTTCAGAAACAAATCTTTTTCATCAACCGTTCGATGCGTTCTTAAAGGACTCGGACGGGTTTTCATTTGGATATGGACAGCCTTTCTGACCATGACCTTACTCTTCTCCAGGCTGTTTGGAAAGAGCGGAACGGTACAACACTGCAACAGGCTGCAGAACAGAACTTCGTATCGGTATATCCTGTCCAGACTCTATGACCGGTTTGTGTTTTTCCACCTTCCTAAACGTACTTGGTTCCGCTGAACCGGAGACGCTTTCAGATCAGCGTGCCGTAGTGCTTTTTGCCAGTTTGTGAAAGAAACTTAATTTATTCGGTATAGATGGACAATACTTGTCTGCCTGCTCTTTCCTGCCTATCTTTGGATAAAGATTCGTTTAATCAAACTATTAGCTATGGACAAGTACAACTTCATTCGCATCGGCGCAGTGGTACGCTTTAAAAGAAGACAAAACCTTCACTGGCAGACGGGCGTGGTACGGGATATCTATTCGGATGCTGTCATCTTTGAAGACACACGCATCCTCGTGCATCTGTCAGATAATGGACAGATGAGTTCAGCAACGCTCTATGCAGACGAACTGGTTCCTTTTGACAAAGAATATGATGACTAACATACCAAAACTGATTAGCAACATGGAAAAACTGATTAAGAACAAGGCGTTTGTGGTATTTCCACAATTGTATGTGGAAGAACATATATGTTTCTTCACAGAGGATATGAAACCTGTGTACTTCCTGGATGATGGCAGGGATGCGGACATGCTGGTTCCCGCTGCAGGACATGCTTTCTTTGTTGACATGGAAGATGCAGCAAAGTACATGCAGAATAAAAGAGAAGAGCTTGGTAAGAGGAAGGAAATGGTGGTCAAAGAAGTGAAGGAACTTTACGATATCGGTTGGCTAGACGAGGATGACCTGCGCTTTACAAAAGATGACAAGCATAGCGGATTCTTCAAGAATCCTGCTTATATGGAGATTCGCAACTTAATACGCAAGCTGGCTGACGGCTTCATTGTTACGGATAGCGGACTATTCAGGAGAGAGTTCATCACAGGCATAATTGAAAAATACAATCCAAAGTACACTATTACTTTTCATTTGAAGGACGGGAAACAAAAAGATGTCAGTGGACAATCCGCCGAATTCTATAGAATGGCCTTTCACCTGAAGTGAATTGATACCATACGGTTTGGCTGTTCTGTCTGACAGCTAGAATTATCAATGCAGGCATAGTCAGACCGTTGGATTAAGAAATTGGCTAAAATATAATTGTCGCGAACTTTCTTTTCTCGAAGATTTGTTATACATTTATAAATTATAACATGTATGGATATGGATACAACTATTAAAAAACAGACTGCTTTCTGACTTGATAGCGACCTTCTGGAAGCTTTGAAGCTTGCGGCTAAACGTGAGCACCGAAGCCTGAACAACTTCGTGGAGTGTATTCTTCGGGAAATGATATACACAGAGCCGAACGAGGAAACAAAGGAAGCCATTGCAGAAGCTCATGCAGGTCAAAACTTGAAGAAAGTCGATATGAGTAGCTTTGAAAACTTCATTAAATCTTCTAGTGAATGAGAGAAGTCAAGAGTGGAAGCCATTCTGAACAAAAATAAGTGCCTATACTTGCATACTTCTGCCCGTATTGCAAAACTCTACAGATGGCTTGCACGTGCTGACTGTGTAGAAATATTTATCAATTCAACAACGAGAGATGGAACAAATCAACGAGACTCATATATTGGTACTGAAAGTACAGAACGGTGTTTTCCAGGTAGCTTCTGTTCCGTTGGAAGATACATCCTTTGTCATCAACGAACTGAATGCGGCTGCAGACAACCCCAACAAGACATTGATGGATGTACAGTCCGTGTTCCAGAACAATTTCCAATGCCTAAAAAGCGGATACGGTTATCTCTATCCATACGCATACAGTTCCTCATATGTCAATGGCGCGATGAAACCTCAAACATATACCTATGCGGAATATCGGGATGAACTGGACCGGAGAATAAAGGAAAGGAATGTGAGCGATGGGACTGAACGGGAACGGATCACCGAGGAACTCAAAAAATCACTGAAACGGGAATACGCAACCTCGTGCAGATATTATATCAAACAGCAGATGCTTTTCAAAGCATTCCAGCAGGCAGAAGAGGACCCGGACTGCAAAATGTACTCGCGTGAGTCAATCGGATGGAGCTGCTTCGAATATGCAATCACCGAAGACATCAAGGTCTGTGTCAATACCAACCTTGGGTACGGATTTTCAAGCTACTTCACTTTGTGCGCATCTTACAAAGGAATTACGATTGCACCGTTCTCGCACATCGCCAGGTACTATAAGGCGCAAATGACGGACATCATCGCCTGTACACGCGACTATTATGTAGAAAGAGACAACTGGCATCCGATGTTCGACTTCGTAAAGGACTTCGTGAATCATTCTCTGGATAATCCGGAGTCATTTGTCAAAAGCTATATCATGAATGAGATTGATGAGATGATGAAATACCTGAGAATGATGCTGTCAAATTCTCGATATGCCATCTGTATATTCAAAACGCAGTCTCAAAGCTACAACCTGACAGACTACCACAGGCTGAGATTCATTGCACCGATGTCCGACAATGAGAAACAGCTGTACGAGGTGTATCCTGCCGAAATGCCTACCGTATTCAAAAGCGAGAAACTGGTACAGGCTGTACAGACCTTGAAACGTCTGGAGCAATTGCAGGCCTTCTTTCCTTCCATACAGGCATATATCACAGAGATACTGGGCATGATCGGCAATCTTGGACCTGAAATAGACCATACGGTCTCACAGATTCGGACGGACATCGACAGACTAATCATTCAAAAAGCGGATAAGGAGAGACTGATCGAACCACTGCAGGCACAAATTGACGGCTTCGTCGCAGAACTGAACGCACAACTTTCCCAACTGCCCGAAAATGCGGACTGGAAGATAAAGGAGGAAATGCGCAAGGATTTCGAAAAAGAGCATCCAGAGTATGTGCATGCACTGAACAGCATGTATCGGCTGAAGGATGACATTGCTGACATCAACAGGAAAAAATATACAAGAGAAGCATTGGTGGATAGATTGTCAAGCTGCATCGGCAGTTTTACACCTTTCATGGAAAAGGCTGGCTCACTGTCAATGTGAATATGCTGTTTAAATAATGGTCCATGGATAGCATCCACCTATTGCTCCAGGAAAACGGATAACCGGTCACGCACTGGTACTATGGCCATTTCCAAAAAAGCTGGCAGGCTTCCATGAAGGGAATCTTATTAAAAATGCTCGATGTCATGGAACTCGCTGAACTGTATTAAAACTATAAATAGTGCATTATGTTGCACTATTTGCTTATCCATTCAATTATTTTGCTTATATTTGCATCAAATGTGTAATATATTGCACCATGAGATACGGAACAATCATCAAAGAACGAAGAGCTGTCCTGAACCTGACCCAACAGGATCTGGCTGACTATACCGGCCTAAGCTTGCGGCTGATCAAAAGCATCGAGGCAGACCAGGGAAACCCGACGCTTTCTACCATGGAGAAGATCGCCGACATCCTGGGCATGGAAATCGTCTGGAAAATCAAGGAGGTTAGCGCATGAGACAAGCGGAAGTCAAATTGAATGGCATTGCTGCAGGAGTATTGACTGAAACCGATGAAGGTCGTTTTCTGTTTCAATACAACCCAGGTTATCTGGCCGATGCACGCAGACCGGCAGTAGCGATTGCCTTTCCGAAACGTAGCCAGCCCTACGAATCGGACTACCTGTTTCCCTTTTTTTATAATATGCTTTCTGAAGGTGCCAACAAAGCACAACAATGCCGCATGCTCAAAATCGACGAAAATGACGATTTCGGACTGCTGGTTGCGACTGCGAATCTTGACACCATCGGAGCTGTAACCGTTCATCCAATTCAAGCTGTATGATTGTTGTATGCCCCGGCACTCTGAAAGCCGGATTCAAAACGTATAGTCCGGCTTGCCTGAAAAAGGTTTTTGACGGAAAAAAGGTCAGCCACATCCTAGGCTTTGACTGGACTGAAGACAGAGAGGATATAACGGATGCTGTCAACCGCATATCCATCTCAGGCGTGCAGGAAAAATTCTCCGCCTGCATCAAAGACGGCTGTATTTCGCTCACTCAGGCTGGCGAATCAGGCAGATATATCATCAAGCCGGTACCGGCCTACAGGCACCTGCGCTTCCGGAACAACATTCCGGCCAACGAGCATCTGACCATGCAAATAGCAAGCCAAGTATACAGACTGAATACGGCTGACAATGCACTGGCATTTTTCCATGACGGTGAACCGGCTTATGTAACCAGACGCTTCGACTATGCTCCTGACGGATCAAAACTGCAGCAGGATGACTTTGCATCGCTGGCCGGAAAAACGGCACATACGCTGGGCAGCGACTACAAATATACCGGAAGCTATGAGGATATCGCCGCACTTATCAGACAGTACGTGGCTACGTGGAAGGTACAGATGACTCAATTTTTCTCACTAGTGATGTTCAACTACCTGTTCTGCAACGGAGACGCTCACCTGAAGAACTTCTCACTGATAACCTCCCCTGGGGGTGATTATGTCCTGGCACCGGCTTATGACTTGATGAATACTGCCGTACATGTCGATGACAGTGATTTTGCACTGCAGGACGGATTGATGCCGCAAAGCGTGCGCTCCGGTATCTATGACCGGAGCGCACACCCGTGCAAGGATGATTTCATCACTTTCGGCAAACGTATCGGGGTACTCCCCGGAAAAATAAACGCTTTGGTGGAAATGTATGCCGCTGACCATCTGCTTGTCTATGAACTGATTGAAAACTCGTTCCTGGACGATAAGGTGAAACGAATGTACAGACGGCTGTACCAGGAACGACTGAACAGATTCCGACGCAGCGAGAACTGATGGTTTTTTCTTTGATTTCCGTATAACAGTCCTGGAAATTTCCTATCTTTATGTATTGAATATCAAATGAATACGTCATGTTGAGAGCCTATAAATACAGAATATACCCGAACGATGAACAGAAGGAGTTCCTGACGAAATCCTTCGGATGTAAACGGTTCATCTACAACTGGGCGCTCAACCTGCGTATCGAGGCATGGAAGAACGAGAAGAAATATATTTCCTATGGGGAACTGGATAAGATGAAGGACGAGCTGAAGAAGGAACTGGTGTGGCTGAAGGAGGTGAACTCACAGCTGCTGCAGAGCGCCCTGAGAGACCAGGAGGATGCCTACAGGAACTTCTTCCGTGACCCGAAACGATACGGGTTCCCCCGTTTCAAGAACCGCAAGGGGTTTCAGAAGTTCGCCAACCCGCAGTACTGCAGCGTGAACTTTGTCAATGGAACCCTCTCCATACCCAAGGCGAAACGCATCCCAGCCGTGCTGCACCGCAGGTTCAAGGGTACGGTGAAGACTGTCACCGTCAGCATGACTCCTTCCGGACGCTACTTTGCTTCCGTTCTGGTGGACACGTCCATCCAGGAGCTTCCGGCATCACCTGTACAGGGCGATACGGCTTTGGGCATTGACCTGGGCATCCTGTCACTCGCCGTATGTTCGGACGGACGCACGTTTGACAACCCCAAGAACCTGCAACGTAGCCTTGACCGTTTGAAGATGCTGCAAAAGCGTCTGGGCCGCAAACTGAAAGGTTCTGCCAACCGCAACAGGGCACGCATTCGCGTGGCCCGGCTGCAGGAACACATCGCCAACTGCCGCAAGGACAACCTTCACAAGATTACCCATGCGCTCACGCACGACAGCCAAGTGCGCACCCTCTGCATGGAGGATCTGAACGTGAAGGGGATGCAGCGTAACCACCATCTGGCGCAAGCTGTAGGGGACGCATCCTTCAGGATGTTCCTGACGATGCTGGAGTATAAGTGCCGTTGGTATGGCTTGAACCTCATAAAGATAGACCGCTTCGCCCCCAGTTCGAAGACCTGCGGCAAATGCGGCTATGTATACAAAGGATTGAAATTAAGCGAGCGCAGTTGGACTTGCCCGGAATGCGGTATGCGTCACGACCGGGATTTCAATGCAGCTTGCAACATCAAGGAATTTGGCTTGAGAGCCCTACCCACGGAGCGTGGGAAAGTCAAGCCTGTGGACTGTCCTCTTGTGGATGAACGACCTCGTGTCCTAAAAAGCAATGGCAGGAAGAAGCAGGAAAAGAGAGGAGGTATTGGTATCTCCGAAGCCGCTAAATCTTTAGTTTAGCGGTAGTTCACTTTATCATAACGCATACAGCTGACATTGAGGCTTTCTGAACTACATAGGTTTGCCCGCAATCTTACCGGCCAATGTCCTCCAGGTTACGGCAGGATCTAACGTGCGCCCAATAAAAACAGCGCCAAGCACCTGCCCCCCTGCCCTTTCAATCAGTCCGGCAACACTAAACAATGTGGTACCTGTGGTCAATATATCATCAAAAAGCACCACTTTGCGGCCTCTTAACAGACTTTTCTGGAGGTAGTAGTTTTTCTCTCCCAACATACGGCGTTCACCCGTCAAATGACAGGGAATCCGGTCAACAGGCATCATTATCCCGTAACCGTCTTTCCATGCTAGCCTGGCGGACAGGTCAGCACTAAAACGCCGGTATCTCCTGTCTGTAGCGGATTGGGTACTGGCCGGTATGCATACAAGCAGTTTGTCTTTTCCTAATGACATACTCTCGCACAAACACACCAGTTCTTCCAACAATTCATCGTCGTATATCCCATCTTTAAACCTGTAGATCATTTCTGCAACTTCTCTGTCCTCGGCCAATAATTGCTTGTGTCGACCAAAATAAGGATACAGATAGCCAACTTTAACTCCTGAAAGGTAAAAGACCTCTCCTGGTGGTGTATGACGAGCATTGGTAAACAGCGAGATTTCCCGTTCTGTCAAATCGCTCAAACGGCAGCCGCAAGACCGCGCGGAAAGCAGCAGCTCTCTCCTTTCGTCGGATTTGAGCGCACTGCGCTCAAAAAGGCAACGAACCGTCTTTTCAAGCAGCCTGACGCTTCTTGACGAACGCTTTTGCAATACCTTTCTGGCTAGCAGATAACCTGTACATGCACTCGTCAAAGCAACAATCCACATAGTTCCTTCTTTTCTGACACAACAACTGTTTCTTTATACTTGAATGTTTCCTCTGGTTTATACAAGGCAAAAACGCGTATCAGATTTGTAGTCGCCAACCCAATGACAATATCCGTATATACACCGGCTTCTATACGATAGATGTATAGGTTACGTACCATCCCCATCGCATGTTTCAGTACTTCTTCTATATCCTGTCTGCCAATCTTCATCTTAGTACTGCTGATATTCAACGACAATACCAGTCCGCCTACCGACAAGACTTTATTCATCAGTTCAGACGTTTCCCTTTCATCATCCGAATCATAATATGTCAGACCTTTCGGCATAAAAAGGACAGGAGTCATTTCTTCAGACAGGCAGACCTTGCATAACCTGAACGACTCATTACTTATCACAGGTATAACCGGTACGCAGCCAGCCTGCTTCAATGCAGCTATGATTTTATTTATATGGGTGTTGTCGGCATCCAATAACAATTCTCCTCCGTACAGCAAAATGGAAGTATGCTGCAACAGATCTACATTACCACGGCAAAACAAAGGGGCCAAAGGGACGATTCTTCTATTCAAATCCAAGAGATTGGCCATACCGGAAGGATAAGCCTTGGTAAAAGGGGATATGAATCCGGAACGTGACGATTCCAATAGCCTAAATTCATTTTCTATCTCCTTGGCGCAATCAAGAACATTAGTCTTGCTCAAATCCCTGAGCTTTTTCAGATTCATGGCCTGACCGAACCAGTTCAAGAAAATGGTAAGTTCTTCGGTTTTCTTGCTGTCCACCTTCAGCCTATCAAGATACAGGTCCAAATCGACCATCATACCGCGAGTCGTCACTCCTAGTTTGTACAGCATGTATAAAAGCTTAACATTCTGAATCATAGTTAATATCGTTTTGGTTTACAACTACTTGCAAAAGAAACATAAAAAACGAAATAAACCAAAACTTTATTTGCGATATTTGTTTATCGCGTATAACTTTGCATCAAAATAATTTCAAAATTTTGTGCTATGACAAAAAATGACCTTGTAAATGCTATCGCCAAAGAGACGGGGATAGATAAAACAACAACGCTCACTGTTGTGGAATCATTGATGGATGCGATTAAAAACTCTCTTACAAATAATGAAGATGTATTCCTGCGTGGATTCGGTTCGTTCATCGTTAAGAAACGTGCCGCAAAAACCGCCAGAAACATCAGCAAAAACACTACAATCGTCATTCCGGAACATAACATACCGGCATTCAAGCCTGCCAAGGTGTTCCTGAATGAGGTTGCAAACAATAAACAGTCCTGACTCCGTTAGTCATTTTCAAATACATACCATGTGAAACCTGAAGCTATTCTTCAATCTTTCGCATGGTTTTTTATTGTATTCATAATTGTGCCATATCTGTTTTCCAGATGTCCACGGGCGCACTGTCCTGATATTCATGGAACTCTGATACGGCAGCTCTGACCAATTGGACGTTTTCCTTAAACATGGAACATTTCACAGCATCATTATCTTTACAGTATTTCGGATTGCCACATTTCTTATATAACATACAGAACTTGTCTCCACTCATATCTTCTTTCTGCCACCAGCACAAGTCGCAATCTTTCTTCAAATAACCGTCTTTATATGCTATCGCTTTTCCTACTACATACAATCCGCCACGTACTAAAAATGGCGGTATACAATCATCATAGGGCATGCTGATTTCATAGATTCCCTTTCTACAATGACCGTAATTCCTGCAAGTAGTATTGGCCCGATCAACATAACTTTTCAATGTATGATACAGGATGAATTTTTGGAAAGGTTGTGCAAAGTCTCCTGTTAAGATCCCTTTGCGCCTGAAATTATACAACTGTACATTAGCTCCTTCGTGCAAAGTGTTTTCTTTTATGATTTTCAGTATATCGTCTTCTGACTGGATATGAAGCTCAATGATACGAATACCTGAATTCTTCTTTTCATGACTACATTCATGGGTCACATATATTTCTATAAAAATAGGAGACTGGCCATCCTTATTTTCACAATATAAATCGGCTATAAAACCCTCATAACTGTGTTCCGGTACACATATCGTGTAATAGTTCTTTAAGTCAAAGCATTCTTGCTTCTTCCTCGTACACGTATCTTCATTTCTAAAGATGCAATGACCGTATTTGTCACACCTCTCATCCTTGTTCATGGATAAAAAGATATGATCTTCCGTATTGAACCACTCCATAATCATCTGCTCGGCAATCGTATGCAGATAGTTGTCATACGAACATCTCTCCGCCTTATGTGCAAAATGCCATTCACGGATATTTCCGCGCCTGGCTATCATCTCCTGCCTGCAGTAAGGACAAAAATATCGTGCGCTTGAAGGAATCACATCCTTGATGTGTATGATATGATTGTCTGCAGTGGACGCAAAATGCTGATGACTATGTGAATCCATATCTTACTGATTTGTACTTACATCAAGCAAACTATCTCATCCGGAATACAAAAATAAAAAGAATGTCGAAATTCTCACTGTCTTACACTCTTCTCTATCAATCATTTTACTATAACCTTATTCTTTGTAATGGAATAAATATATAACTCCATTTATATATAACAATAAAAAAATAGCATTCTTAAATGCAAATCTTATCCTTTATAAATATTTTAAATTTTCTCTTCATTATTTCTTTTTTTCTTTTCTTTACCTCTTATACTTCGCTTATTTTTTATTTTTTTCTTCTTTCTGCCATACTTTACCTTCATTTATTTAATACCTTCATTCTTTTATCCATAACTCATATCTTACTTTCTTACATTTAATTTTTATTACTTTTTTGCTTGCTTTCTTTTCTTCTTACTTTCTTTTTTTACATAATTATTTTTTCTCTTTTAATTCCCTTACCTTTTATCTTTTCTATCGCTTTCTTTACTACTCTTCTTTTCTTGCATTTCTTTCTACTCTTCTTTTTGATAATAGTCTTTTTATACTTCTTTTTATTTCATCCTTTTTTTCATATATTTGATTTACATCGATGGTTCCACCATTCACGCAGTACCTTTGCGAAATATATATATTCCAAACCTTTTTTTTCTGGGTCCCGTTTTTGGTTTCATAAACATTTTCTTTTTCTTTATTTTTCTAAAGGTTTAATTCAGATCTGACATAGTAAGTATTTGGCTTACACCGATAGATTCTCTATTCGCGACTTCTTCACGAAATACTTGATTCAAAATTACACAATAAATTATATAAACCTCGTTGCGCTTGCCGGATTCCTGAACCGGTATCCGGCACATGTATAGCAGATGTTTCGCAGGATGGTTTTCAACAACGTCTGCACCAACAAAGATGGGCATGTCTGGATATTCAGTTTTCTCTGCGAATACGGCCAATGGACACTAGCTCCTGCTTACGACATCACCTACTCCACGCAAGGGACCAGAGGCGAACATGAAGCATCTGTCAGGTATTCAGGCAATCCTGGGCCGGGTGTTTTTATCACTGGCGGTACCGGCAGCCGTATAGGCAGAAAGTGCTATATTGTACTGATACACGAAATCAAGTCTGTATGCCGTACAGAACTTGATAGCGTTGTGCCGCTCAAACCTGTAGGCTGGTATTTTTCTGGAAAATAATAGACTTTACCAATCGAAAACCGACTTCGGTTTTCTACAGCTGTACACATCGCACTTGAATAGAAAAGTTACAATATGAGCTGGGCTTCCATTATTTCTTTCCATTTTTCTGTACTTCGCTTATTATCAGTATCTTTGATATGTAGAAACAACAGATGTCTAACTTAAATTCTTTTGATATGGCAACCACTACTTCTACCGTGTTCAATATCTATACAAATGGCCACGGCTCGCATGACCGCTCATGGAACGATTACATCGACTATTCGGATGACAGAGGAATCGTTTTTGATTCATTGGACTATGACTTACCTACGCATTCCCGTTCGCAAATTACTGAATGCAAGTACATGGATGCCGAACAGACTGAAAAAGCACGCAAAGCTGTCATTGCAAAGCTTGTGGAATCGGGAAAAGTTTTTGAACCGAGAATGTGGATAGGTGGCAGCTGTTACACTTATATCGGAATGCCGTGCAAAGTCGTCCGCAGTCCGAAATATCGTGGAGACGCTACGTTCATCTCTCTTGTGTCAAAGAGAGACCACTATAATCGCGAAATCTATAAAGCTCTGATTGTCGGAAGTGACCATCTCAAATATTACGTGTCACCGTCATGCATCAAAATTGACCCTCAAACAGTCATTCCTGTTCTTCAAAAAATGACACTCAAAAATCTCGCTTATATCCTGGATAATGACCATTTCGGGCACTGGAACTTCCACCCATACAACCATCACCTTTTCGGCTACCTTGAACTGCTGTCAAAACACTATCAGACAGACCGAATCGCTCTTGGCTCTCTTAAATGGTGGTGGCAGGTAAAGGACAATGATAACGTGGCGTGATTCTGAAAGTGTGCCTGCCGGGTATCGGCAGGCACACCACTACACTTCCTTTTACCGTCAGTGCGGTCCACGACATCGTGAACCTTACGCAACAGTCCGGATTGACTTTAATGGAAAAGTTTTATAACTCCTATAATCCTGATTTTCTTAGTCTTATATTGTATATGTGTATGTATATTTGTATATTTGTACAAAGTTAATATTTAAACCAATCTCTCAATTATGATTTTCCAAATAGATTCCACTACATTAAGCAAAGTGCTTCAGGCGCACATGAGAACATTGAGTAAAGTTTTGTTCTCTCCCATACTGTTCAAAATAGACAACAAAAACCTACAGGTATTTTCTACCGACCATGAGGTGTTCCTGTACTCAGACCTGAATCTGGATGAAAACCATATCAACTGCACACAAAATAATGGGATGTTTACTGCCGTGTTTGAATCTCAAATACTATTCGAGATGATGAAAGTAATACCGCAAGGACCAATCACTTTTAAATTTGAAAAAGGAATCTGCGAAGTACAGTATGCAAACGGTAAATACCGTATCCCATACACTGATGACGAAAGCGTATTTGAAACACCGAGTAAGCTGGCTGATGACTATCAATCTTTTGTTCTCCCCAAGGTTCAGCTAGCACAAATCATCCCTTCACTGACACCTTTTGTCAGTACGGATGAACTGCGGCCTGCTATGACCGGTTTTCATGTGAACCTGACCAGTGAGTATATTGACTTGGCCACGTCAAACATGAGATCGATGGGGCTCAGTAGAATCAGTAACCACTCTGACGTGACAGGTTGTTTGACGGCTTCACAAAAAACGATACAGATACTTTCTTTGTTCCTGAAAGAAAAGGATGACAGTACCGACGTGTCGTTTTCGTTTGATGCAAAAAATGTAGTCATCCTTTCCGGGAAAAACAGGATGGTAGCCAAAACCATTGACGGAAAATTTCCTAACTATAATTTTCTCATAAAAGACTATCCGAAATATTGGGATATCGACAAAAATGGTTTTCTCACCAGTTTAAACAGATGTCTGGTGTTTGCAAATCTTGCCAACCAGGTGGTTTTCGAAGCTAAAGACGGTACAATGACAGTCCGTGGACAGGATAACGACCTAGGCAGAGCTTCAGAGGAATTTTTTGAGGTCTCCGGAAACAGTCTGGAACCTATCGTGTTTTCTTTGGACGGACAGGATCTCTGTAATGCACTCAGGAATATTCCGGATGATGTCGTCACCATAAAATATACTGATGCACAATATCCGTTTGTACTGCAAGGTACCCATGCTGACAACCAGCCTGGCTGCATTTTCTTCATGATGCCTATGGCATACACCTGATACGGTGACATCTGAATACCCTTACTAAGAATTATTCAACCATCTAATTGAAATCATCATGTTTATACGGCTTTCTACATACAAATCTGCAGACAAACTGATTAAAAAAGGGTTTTTTCCTGTTATTGTAGACAACGAAATCTCATTCGACAGGAAATTACCCGTAATCAAGGAACTAGTACCTTCTGAATTCATCCGAAACGGAATGAAAAATGGAGTCATGAATCTTGATCTGTTCAAGGTTCTGTACAGGAAACAACTTTCCCATCTGCGCGTGGCACAGATTATCAGCAAAATCATACGAATAGGAAAGACCACCAAAGTGTGTTTCCTGTTTCAAACCAGGGCAAAGATAGACCAGCGCAGACTCATCGAGGAATGGCTGGCTTCGGAAGGATACCGCTATGTATAAAAAACCGCATAATGTAGAAATCCACATTATGCGGTCGTGAAATTATAATAGAACATCCCTCCGGATGTCGGAAAAAAGCCATCCGAAGATGACTTATGACAGAGCGTATAGCTGACTCTTTCCCTTCTGCCCTACTGACAGTTTTCCTTCACGAGACAACCAGCCGATCGCTGCGTAAACCTCTATGTCTTTAAGTTTCGTGGCTGACTTGATTTCTTTGACAGTTTTGGGTCCTTCGTTTAAGACATCCCATAGCATACCGGCCAGGAATCCAATTTTTTCTTCGTTCATATTTTTTTTGAGTTTGATTAAAACAGTGCAAATATACAGTTTTTTTCGTAATTAATTCAATCTGAGTCATCTTATTAGCTTTCAGCAGGATGACTGCCCAAAGACAGCGTTCTGTGTCTGGACATGAACCGCTGATTTTAAGGTCTGTGTATTTTTTCAAGGCTTTTGTTTTCATTGAAAAACACATACTGCATTAATTATATAATTAATGATTTATGTATTTATCTTTTTATGTATTACATCTTTAATATATTTATTGTTTTCTGCATTTCGTTAATTAATGGTTTAAATAAATATTGCACAGGAGCATCGGCGGTCTATCGCAGGATTTTTCTCAAAAATCCTTCCCCCTCCCACCACTCCAAATGGCTCACTTTAATGGGAAAGTCTTTGCATGGAAATATAATGTATTTATTTGATATTCTGTTTGTTAAACGATTTATTTTTAGTATCTTTGTAGCAAGAGAAAAGACCAATAACAGACAATGATTCTTACAGATTAGAAATTATGAACAAGAAAGAAGCTAGAATAATTGCGTTGGAAACCTTTGCGGAAAACGCGGAACTGTTGATAGAGTCGGACACAGTGTCGGCTGCTATCAAATCAACTGAAGACTGCAAACTGATCAATGAAGCTTTTGATGAATTGTCCGAAAGTCTACGAAAGAAAGCTGAAAAATTAAAAATGAAAAGAAAATAACATGAAAACAATCGTCATATATTCAGGTAAAGGCGGTGTAGGTAAAACCACCACAACAGCCAACATAGCAAGACTGCTTGCACAACAAGGATATAAAGTGTTCGTAATTGACGCAGACATCAATACCCCTTCAATGAACCAGGAGTTTGACGGTGAGCATCCGGAAAGCAACATATGGGTCCATTCATCTGGCAATATGTTCGACAAGTTCATTTATCTGGAGAAATCCATGGTCAGACAATATCTGGAATCAGCCAAGCGGAAGTTGAAAGCTATAAATCCTGACTATGTGCTGATTGATACCCCTCCCAGTGTGACGAATGTACATATCGAGCTGTTGTCAAGGGTCAAGGTAGGTTATGTCCTGTTTGTCACACAGCCTACAAAGTTGAGTAATCAAGATGTTCTACGCACTATGAATTTTTTCAATGAACGTTGTGGGCGTGTAAGCTGCGGTATCGTGGAAAATATGTGTTATGACAGTGAGAAACGAGATTATCCGATCAAGCTTGTGGCACAAATTCCTATGCAAGATAAGATGAATACCGCTAATATACTCTACAACGCAAATACCGAGTTTCAGAAAATTGTAGATGAGATAGTAACCAGCGAACAGATAGTACTTGAAGAATATTCTGTCACAGATAGGTATGATGAGAGATTTGATGTAGTTGACATGCGGAAAGTCTCTGGCCGTAAAAAGTATGCTCAATATGAATTGAAATACGATGACGGAACTGAAAAGACATTGAATCTGCCGACACCAAAGTTCTTGTCATTGGATACGACGTTGGCCGGAATATAGATATTCACAAGGCTGTTGAAGGAAAACAAAAAGAGCACTTAACCATTGAATAAACAATTAAAAACATTTTACGTATGAAAGAAACAAATTTCAAGACATTTGAGGAGGTATACTCAGAACTCACAGAAAACAAAGGCAAGCAGATAGACAGACAGCTTGCACGGCATATATACGAAGCAGGTATCAAGCATGGATTTTACGAAATGGCAGTACCTCTGAGTGAACAAGGAGCCAGGATGAACGCAAAATATGTTTCCTGGTCGTTTCAAACAGATATAGACGGCGTTTCCTACATGGTTGATTTTTCTTGCCTCATACAAAAGGCCGGTGCAAAATCGATGCAGGAAATAGCGGACGGTGTTGCTGAAGACTTGCTGAAATCAGCAGATGCCGGTAATTTAAAGGATCTTCTTAAAAAAGCCGTTCTGTCAGGCTATAGTATCCGCCACTCAGATTCTGATGAAAAAGAAAATGATGAATAACAGGCAAACGGCTTGACAGCTTGACAACCAAAACAAAAAGACTATGCGAAAAGATTTGATTCGAAAGATTATTGCAATCGTTGGTCCATCAGGAAGCGGAAAGTCCACTTTTTCTCGTATGTTGGAGGTGTTGGGTATTCCGGCTGTAGTCTCTTACACGACCCGGCCTATGCGCGAGAACGAACAGAACGGGCGTGATCATTGGTTTGTAGATGTTTCTCAGGTTCCTCCACAATCCGATATGATGGCTTATACCAGATTCGGGAATTACGAGTATTGGACCATTAAAGAACAGTTTAACGGACTGTGCAACTATGTCGTGGATGAAAAAGGACTGGTTTATCTGAAAAAGGTGATTAATCCTGAAAATATTATCAGTGTCTATTTGAATAGGTCTGAATCCAAACGTAAGGAAAGCGGGATATCTTCCGAACGGATAGCACGAGATGATGACAGACCGCCATTCAAAGAAGAGGACTATGATTATTATATAATCAATGAAGGAACGAAAGAGGATCTGTTTGAACAGGCCAAGCTGTTCATGAAATATTGCTGCTTGTTCGGACTGCCAGAAGAATAGATTTTAAATAACGATTGTGGCTGTTTGGTTACAGAGAGCCACGATCCGGATTAAAGACAAGAAAAACCATGCGATCAAACATGCATATGATTGCCTGCGTGAACCGCAGGCTGGCTGGTTCTGGTGTGGGCGTGACCAGAGAAGCACTGTTTGCACATATACGTGAAGTGTTCACCCTCGAAGAATCCTTGCGGATGGCATACATCCCACTCTTACTGACAAGGATTGCCTTCAGATTCACTGAAGATGTATGCAGGCAGTGTGTCGCTCACAAATTACCGCACAAAAAGGAAACAAGGGTAATCCGGGAGGCTATGAACAGCTATATCTCTTCCACTCTCGGAGATTCTGTGTCTATCGAAACGCTGCAGACCTTGGAGAAGAAAACGGAACTGCTGTTTCTGAAGGCGAAGGATGACGTAACCACACTTTGGTTTTCCGTCAACCAGGAGCTGAAAAGAACCTATCCTGAATTGGATAGCGAATATCCGTTTCTGACAGATTTGTATTGTGCCGTTTCTCTGTTGTACTATGTGCGCGAATTTGAGTTTAAATCAGATGAAGAGGTGAAAAGAAGGACCGGATTGCCATTCTCTTCTTTTAATGTGAAAGAGCCTGTCAATGTGATGAAGGCGTTGCTCGATATTGCAGGCGTATATGCCATCAAGCAGACAAAAACCATTGAACTGGCTGCGTGTATCATTTCCAGAAAGGTGGATGTCATCATTCAGGAAATGCAATATCTCTACAGATTTTGAAACGTACAACAGTTTGTAAATTCAGGCAGAAACAGTCTTCTGTTTCTTTCCGCTCAAACAACCGGCTTTAATAGAAAAGTAAAATCCTTAGTCATGTTTTTGACAAAAGGCTATAATCTTATGATTCCTTATTGATTATGAGTATATTTGTATAGTGATAATCAATGAAATAACAACTTCTAACTAACAATTATGACACGAGGTTTTCAAATAAAGAACATCTACGAATCTGTGATTGACGAATTGAACAACAACCAGATTACCATGCGTGAAGCAGCTATTGACCTGTACAAGGCTGGTATGTTCAATTATATTCCTTCTGAGCAGGAAGTAAGGGAAAAACTCAAAAATTATGAAGATCGATTTTTAAAAGACTAAGCTTATGAATAAAAATGTTTACAAACTGTTAGATTACATCAACCGGCAGAACGATGAAAACTGGGGGCTGGTGGAAGACATCAAATCAACAAAGGATTATTTCGGAACAGAAGAATCGGTAGAGCTGAAAGGCAAATGGCTGTATATGTATGTTGATAGTGAAGACTTCAAATATATACCGTGTGAAGGTATGGAATACCATACGTTCAAGATTGAAACTGAGATGTTGGTCATTTTAAATGTGGATTGATATGAATGAAGATATTTCCTTGAATACCCAAATGGATATGATACGCAAAGCGTATGTGGATTTTCTAACAGAAAACTTCGATGAATTGGGCTTTGACGAAGACGGGAATGAAGCCTACCTCCCTCATATCGCTTTCTTTGAAGATGTGGACGATGATGATAAGCCTGTCTTTTGCAAGGTGACGGTGGAACGTATAAACTCATTCCACGGGACGTGTACTGTCAGCTACGAAAACCGGAAGAAAGAGGACATTAACCTGTCTGCCATCTGTCTCGAATGGCTGCAAGTGCTGGCTGAGAGCAAAATGCAAATGCTGCGGGACAGCATTACCATCGAAAAGATGGACTCTCTTTCATATGGTGCAGAGGATTTCAGCTGTCTTTATGCGTCTTGGGAAGGTGATTCGTATTGCCTGGCGAGCACGGATTTGTCAAACCGTATCATTGATAAGGATGGGAATCCGATTGACGGTTCGGCGGCATTTATCGATAGTCAGGTAATGTACTATGTTGATCCTTGCGTTTTCGAATATGATGATGGGCAGATAGTCGATTACATACTCACAAACCTTTTCGAGGTAGACAAGCGGTTGCTGTAACCGCTGTCCTGTTTGTCAGCAGGGCTGAGCCTGGCTGACATTTGGATGGCTACAAAATCGGACTTCCGATTTTTACAGGCACCGTTGCTACGGACTTTAATAGGATAGTCTTTCCCTATGTGTATTCACCTGCTATTCAATGGTATATTTCCAATAAAAGTTGTTTTTCAGTATCTTTGTCATATAAGAAAAGTATAACTGAAATATAATATTTGAACTATGGATTTAGAATTGAATAGATTAACCCGAATCGTAAATAACTGTTTAAGACAAAAGAATGGTTCATCGCTTTATAGGGACTCGCATTTGAAAACCCCTAAATCTTCAGTTTATGGGATGAAAAATGCGGGGTAGTGTAGCTACCTTTGACTTGCAAATACGTGTAATATATGTATGATTTCAGATGACGGATAACCTTTCAAACGCTTGCGTATTCCAATATATTTTCGTATATTTGTGTATTGAATATCAAATGAATACGCCATGTTGAGAGCCTATAAATACAGAATATACCCGAACGATGAACAGAAGGAGTTCCTGACGAAATCCTTCGGATGTAAACGGTTCATCTACAACTGGGCGCTCAA